>JAABUZ0100001533.1_pt1 | contig 43329 bp, 33 predicted proteins | sample 5562091 | NCBI WGS metagenome assembly JAABUZ01 (sample SAMN12813069, study PRJNA571459) | rock metagenome | isolation source: Antarctica rocks | place: Antarctica: Victoria Land, Linnaeus Terrace sud | collected 2015-12-21
ACCTTTTTCGGGGATGTTGAAATACTCCATGGCTGGGTTCCTAGAAGAATTGTATCAGCTCATCGTACCAAGAGGAGACATTATTTCCTTGAAGGAAATGTACAAAGTCGAGGTTCCTATACGCTATACATCGGCTGTGTCGCTTGCATACTCACCTCTGCTATAGGTAGAGTGAATAAGATACGGGCACCACCATTAAGATTGTTCTCGGCCCAGGCTTTTCCACCATGTGCCTCAGCAATAGCGCGTACAATGGCAAGACCGAGTCCACTTCCACCTGTTGTGGATTGACGCGCGCTATCGGCTCGGTAGAAGCGTTCGAAGATGCGTGGCACAGCTTCGGGTGGAATGCCTTCGCCTGTGTCAGAGACGGAAACAACAAGTGTGTTGCCATGAGGTCTCGCATCAACCGTGACACTACCTTTAGCGGGAGTATGCCGTATAGCATTGTCACAGAGATTTGAGAAGACACGCGTTAACATATCGGCATCAGCTTGTACAGTAGGGAGGATATACGGAATAGCATTACATGGCTCAACGTCGGCACGCTCAAACTCTGGTGCCAGGACCGCTAGCACTTCATCCACCAGCGCGGCAAGGCGTACCTCTTTATGCTGCGGTTGTAGTGCGCCAGCCTCAACTTTTGCCATCACATGCAGGTCTTTCACCAAGCGCCGCAGACGCAGCGTTTCACGTACAATGATACGTCCTGTCGCCTCGTAGTCTTCGCGACTCTGCGTCACACCGTCAACTAACGATTCGCCGAGACCAGCGATAGCTGTAAGCGGAGTTGCGAGATCGTGCGTGATGCTCATAATCAATTCGCGCCGCCATAGTTCCTGCTTGCGCAATTCATCCACGTCACGGCTCAACTGTGCCGCCATTTCGTTGAAACTATGTGCCAGTTCGCCAATTTCGCCACGGGTGTGAACCGTGACTTGCGTGTTATAGTTACCAGAGGCCATAACCTGTGACGCGCTCGTCAATTTCGCCAGGGGACGAGTAATAGTTCGTGAAAAGATAATCGCGATCAAGGCAGCAATGATGGCAACAAAAATGGAGGAGATGAGCACTGTTTTCCCTACTGTTTTAACAAAAGTAGGGACGGTATTCTGCGCTGAATATAAAGGGAAAAGTACAAGGGCACCGACACGGAGTGATGTCCCATTTGGGTCATTCACGCTAATGGGTTGTACAACAAACGAGCGGGGCGGTAAGCCTATATTGCTTTGACCAATCTCACCAACTACCGGCAAACCTTGACGCAATGCCTGAATAATTCCTGCATGAATCTTGGCATAGCCATTACTAGAAGGCATTGCTTGAGACTGAGCAATACGGCACATAAACGTTGTTATAGCAATTTTTACAGTCTTGGTACAGTTGGGGCGAGCAGGATAGACAGCCTGCCCCCACATGCCATAGACCGCAACGAGGTACTCTTCTTCCTGCCCTGGACAAATGATACCGCTACCACAGGAGACGCTGTGCGCAAACATTTTTGTGGCCGCCCCCTTTAAATCTTTTGCTGCAAGTACCGAATTGAAGGGCAGTGTATATGCTGCACTAATCGCTTGAGCTTTATCAGCTGCAAGACTTCGTAAGTTCATTTGTTGATCGTTACTATAATAATAGTCAATCGCAACGATAGCCGCCAATGCGAGCAGCGTCGTCGCTAACAACGCAACAAGCATAGAGCCAATGGCTAATCTCCAACGAACACTTTGCCACCAGCGCATACGCATAGTTTTTTCCCTTATGATAATGGTGTGATGCTCGGACGTGGTACTGGCGTTTTGATCTCAAAGCGATAGCCGACGCGCCAGACCGTCTTAATGTAACGCTGTCCAGGTTCAAGCTCAATTTTCTTGCGTAACGCACTCATATGTACATCTATCGTATGCCCATCACCGAGATAGTCATAACCCCATACTTTGTTCATCAATATTTCACGTGTGAAGACACGATCTGGTGACTTTGCTAGCATTGCAAGTAGGTCAAATTCTGTGGGAGTCAATGCGACTTCAGTACCGTTCACCTCGACACGACGTGCAGGCAGATCAATGGTCAGCCCAGGAAAACGCAATGCCTCGTTTTTCTTCGATATTTCCTGCTCATTAGGGGAAGCAGGGATGCCAGGAAGATTGCTTCTACGCAGGATAGCGCGTACCCGACTGACCAGTTCACGTGGGCTAAATGGTTTAATCAGGTAGTCGTCGGCACCGAGGTCCAGACCTGTAATACGGTCATCTTCACTACTGCGTGCCGTCAGCATAATAATAGGTGTCTTTGACCATGCACGAATACGTTTACAGACCTCAAAACCGTCTATCGCAGGCAGCATAATGTCAAGAATAACCAGATCAGGATGCTCACGGGCATGCAACGCAAGACCATCGGCTCCATCCTTAGCGATTACTACGGTAAAACCCTCGTTTTTTAGATAGAGATTTATGAGATGAATAATGCCATCTTCATCTTCGATAATCAAAATTTTCTGCGCCATCACCTTGCTCCTGGGAATACTCTTCTCTCTGCATGTATAGTAGCATACCTGATCGATAGAAATATAGCATCTCGCTCTCATTTTGTGATTATTCAGCAATCTTGACACAATCTTGAGTATTATCTGATAAATTGTTTATATTTAGGAGGTATTCTATGAATGTGAGATATGTAGTAAAGAACAAAACACAACACTCTCTTCCCTTTCCGTTCTACTGAAAAAGGTTGGCACTGTTCCCCCCAAGAGTGCCGACCTTTTTCGTATCCAAATTCTAAACTGGAAAAAATACGCTCAAAATTTCACAAAAACTTTAAGGTTTCCTCACACAGTTTGTACAGCTTTAGCATATGATATACTTGGTATCACTAACAATAGTGATAGCAATATAATAAGAACAATGGGTATATGACAAAGAAGGCAACATCATCGTCGATGTAGATGCAAAACGCCCGTACTTGAGGAGATACAAAAGTGAAACGAATTTTTGTTATCGGGGGAGCGAGTCTCCTGCTGTTAGTAGGTATTCTGGTAGGTGCTGTGTATGGCAGCGTACGTGTCGCGAATGCAAACGCGAAAATCACGACCTCCGTAGCACTCACCAGCGCAAGGAGCACGACAAATAACTACTGTTCACAATTCCAGCAGGACCTCGCTAAACGTCTTGGCGTCTCATCCAACAGCTTACAGAGCGCGGAAAGCAGCGCGGCAAAGGACACAATTGCTCAGATGGTCAAGGACGGCAAGATCACACAGGCTCAAGCGACTCAGATTGAGTCACGTCTCGGCAATGCCACCAATTGTCAGTTCCAGGGCAAGGGCGGCCAGTTTGGTCATACTAACATGCAGAAGATTCAGAAGTATCTTGTAGCGGCCGAGGCACAGGTTGCTCAGGGACTTGGTATTAGCCCGGCCAGTTTGACTAGTCAACTACAGTCGGGCAAGAGCTTACATGATATCGCAACTGCCCAGAAAGTTTCGGACACACAACTCAAGACGCTACTGAGCAACGCTATTCAGAGCGAACTTAAGCAGGCTGTAAGCAATGGCGACATTACTCAAGCTCAGGCTACTATGATTACAAAGCAAATCAGCAGCAATTCAATGTTCCTTGACCGTATCATCAATGGACATAAGGGGCAACACGCTGGTTTCGGTATGCCTAACAAGAAGGCATCAAGCATCTTCTAACACATCCTCGTTAGATTTTTAAGTAAGTAAAAGCAATTGGTACACTTGGAAATATTGTTTCCAAGTGTACCAATTGCTTTTACTTGCTATACTTCTCGCTCGCGCTCCATACGTTGAGTTTTCATGGTATGATACAGCAAGGTGGTAGCCGCACAATGCTGTCGCATATCATTCCTTCTTTCTCTGTAGATGCGTCCCCAACCACCACGAAAGGAGCTATTATGAGCATATCCAATATCCCTAACATGACGGATTATGAGGCTGAACGAGGGAGTTTTCACCTCGATGTTCCCGAACAGTTCAACTTTGCAATAGACGTGATGGGCAAGTGGGGTAGCGACCCAAAAAAGATCGCGATGCAATGGCTCGGGCAAAACGGTGAAGAACGCTCGATCACCTATGCACACTTCGTCGCACGATCAAGCAGAGCCGCGAATGCTTTTCTTGCACTTGGTATCAAAAAGGGGGATCGTGTGCTGGTCATGCTACCACGTATCCCTGAATGGTGGGAAGCTGTGTTGGGTCTGATAAAAATGGGAGCAGTACCCATTCCATGCACCACACTGCTCACGGCAAAAGACATTCAATTCCGCGCAGAGGTGGCCGAGGTGCAAGGGTTCATTACCGATACTGAAGGCGCGATAAAATTCGATACGGTACGTGCCGATAGTCCCACTATCAAATACACCATACAGGTTGCCTCTAATGAAGACATGGAAACGCACGAGGGTTGGACAAACTTCCATCACATTGTGGAACACGCCTCGGCCGACTACACGGGGCCCAAAACACGGAGCGATGATCCATGTTTGGTGTATTTCACCTCCGGCACCGTTGGCTACCCCAAGATGGTCCTTCACACACAAGCAAGCTATCCTATAGGACACACCATTACAGGAAAGTATTGGCTCGACCTGCACGAAGACGATCTCCATTGGAACCTTTCAGAGATGGGCTGGGCCAAAGCTGCTTGGAGCAATCTCTTCGGTCCCTGGGTCATGGGTGCAGCTATGTTTATTCAAGATGCACGCGGAAAATTCAATGCTCTTGAGACTGTAGAAATATTGCACAAGTATCCTATCTCAACCTTGTGTGCCCCTCCTACAGCTTATCGTATGCTTGTCCTTGACGAGCCGATGGCCTATCTCAAGAAAAACTCTCCAAAAGCGCTACGGCATTGTGTCGGAGCTGGTGAACCACTCAATCCCGAGGTCATAAAAATCTGGGAAGAAGCTACAGGGATGACCATCCGCGATGGTTACGGGCAGACCGAAACGGTCTTGATATGCGCGAATTTCCCACCCATTACGGTCAAACCTGGCTCAATGGGTAAGCCTTCCCCTGGCTTCGATCTGAGCATCATCGATCATGACGGCACGGAGTTACCTCCCAATCAAGAGGGCGATATTGCTATCCGTATCAAGCCGGAACGTCCAACCTGGATGTTCAAAGAATACTGGCGCAACCCTGATGCTTCCAAAGCTTGTATTCGTGGCGATTGGTACATCACTGGGGACCGCGCCTATAAAGATGAGGATGGATATTTCTGGTTCGTTGGAAGGGCGGATGATGTAATCATCAGCGCGGGATATCGGATTGGACCGTTTGAGGTTGAAAGCACCCTGAAAGAGCATCCTGCAGTTGCGGAATCAGCAGTAGTTGCGAGTCCCGATGAAATGCGTGGCGAGGTCGTCAAAGCATATGTCATTCTTGCACCTGGTTATACTGCCTCTCCTACCCTTGCAACAGAGCTGCAAGAGTTTGTAAAAAAGCAGACGGCACCATACAAATATCCCCGTGAAATAGAGTTCGTTACTGACCTGCCCAAGACCATCTCTGGCAAAATCAGAAGAATTGAGCTAAGAGAGATGGAACGCCAAAAGAAGCAGGGGAAGTAGGATAAGAGAATGCAAGCCGACTAAGTGATGAAGCATTAGTCACTTAGTCGGCTTGCATTCTCTTCCCTTCGCCACTTTTTACACAGAGGAACGTGATACAATCAATCCAGGTGCTCATTCATAGCGCACCTAAAGAATAACGCATTAGGAATGTATTTATCGTGCAAGTACGCATCTTCTTTAATCCGGTGGACATGTCCGTTGTTGAAACACACCCGAATGATATCTATATCGTGATTGATGTCATTCGTGCCACCACAACGCTAACCACGATTTTTGATAGTGGGGCCGCACGTGTCTATGCGGCTGATACGCTTGAGCAGGCACGCGATGCAGCAACACGCTTTCCACACCGCTTACTCTGTGGGGAACGTAACGTAAAACCGGTACCAGGGTTTGCCTATGGCAATTCGCCCGCCCAGTTCTCACACATGGACCTGACTGGGCGCGAACTTATTTTGACCACAACCAACGGGACGCGGGCACTACACGCCTGCCCCACAAATAGCACTCGGCTCGCGGGCAGTTTTTATAATGCACAAGCTGTGACCGCTCGTGCTCTAACGCTCGCGCAGAAGAAGGAAAGCAACATCGTCATAGTATGTGCTGGTGAAACCAACTATTTTGCGCTCGATGACGCCACATGCGCTGGTTATCTCGCGCTTGAGCTACAATGCCAACATCCCAGCATCGAAATACCCGATGACGTACATGCGGCACAAGCACTTTATAAAACATTCGCACCGCCTAAACTCATCGATTTCGCCCATTCCGCGCAGCAAGTACTCACTGCGCACATGGGCCAAGACCTCGATTACTGTATGAAGATTGATGGTAGCACAACAGTCTCGATGGTTGTGGGACAAGAAGCAGAGACAGGGTTGTTGATAATCGAAAAGGGAAGATAACAGAAAATTCCCTTATTGATTTTAAACTTCACAGTACAACTATTAGAATATTGTAAGTTTTGCTAGATCCAAAAAAAGGCTGTCTCTTTTTGGAAGACCAATACGTGCTATTAGCAGAGTGAACAAAAGATGATGTTCTAACGAACACGTCTAGGTAGTGTAGAACATAGTGAGAAAGAAAAAGGAGAACTATTTTGGCAGTTCAAACCTCAATTATAGCTAGTGCTTTTGAACAGGAAAGTCAGGCAAGACGCGCCCTCGATGCCTTGAAGCAAGCGGGCTTTGGATACGATCAGGTAGGAGTTGCAACACAGAGTCAGGGAAATGTAAATCTGTATAATGACCTGGTGGGTCTTGGCGTTTCACAGAATTTTGCTTCTTATTATGACCAGCAGTATAAGAATGGCCGTACCGTTGTATCTGTCAGACCAGATGGCCGTGATGAGGAAGTACATGAACTTTTGCATCAGTTTGGTGGCTACGACTTTGAGCACCAAACAGGGTACAATCAGACAGGAACATCTGCTCAGACAAATGTCGCGGCTACACAGGCTCAGACATATGACAGAACAGCAGCAGACTATGCACAAGATGAGTTCCACCAGCCACGCTCTTTGAAGCTACGTGAAGAGCGCCTCAACGTATCGAAAGAACGTGTACAGGCTGGCGAAGTTGAGCTTCATAAGGAAGTAGTCTCAGAGCAGAAGACAATCAATGTCCCAGTTACACATGAGGAAGTCGTCATTGAGCGTCATGCTGTTACTGATGGCACAATTGACAATACCCCTATTGGTGAAGGTGAAGTAATCCGCGTTCCTGTAAGCGAGGAGCAGGTCAATGTCACCAAGAACACGGTAGTAACTGGAGAGGTTGCAATTGGCAAGCGTGCCGTTCAAGAGACAGAGCAAGTGACAGATACTGTCAGGCACGAAGAGGCTCGTATTGACCGTCAGGGTAATGCTATCGTTAATGATACTCGTACCACCAACACCGATGATACAACAAATCGAGGGAACCTCTAGTCCACATAAATTGGACCTATAGGGAGTATACTCGAACACAACCGTTTTTACATTGCCCATTTGCTTGGTACTATAAGTGTAGCACCGAGCAAATGGGCAATTCTTGACGTAAGCAACGCAATTTGTTATCATTTTTGGCATGAACACAGAAGACAATCTTTCGCTTCATGAGTATCAAGCTTTAGCCGAGTTTCGTTACCAACTAAGACGTTTCTTACATTTTAGTGAAGAGGCAGCACATCGCACTGGTTTGGAACCTCGGCAGCATCAATTGTTACTTGCGCTCAAGGGATTACCAGAAGGACGTAAGGCGAATATTACTGATATCGCAGAACGGTTACAAATTAAGCATCATAGTGCTGTTGAACTTATTGATAGGCTGATCGCAAGAGGTTTTATTGAACGTAGTCCTGATGCCTCAGGCCATCGACGCGTCTTGATTACCCTTACCCCTCAAGGTGAAGAAATACTACATACACTCTCACACATTCACCGCGCTGAACTACGTACTCTCAGTCCAGACCTCATTCAAGCACTCCATTCATTGAACAACGATAGCAACAAAACTACTTCATGATCTACGTACGCTCAAATCTATCTTTGTAGCCAAGCCAAAAAGTTCTTTTCATCCTCACTTCAGCTACTTTGCTCAGCTTGCTTCTTTGCTGGATTCCATAAGGGGTAAGGAATGCCTGCAAGTCTATTGATAAGTAGAGCCAGCAGTGTTAGTAAAATGACGGCAATCATTAGTACACCTAGTTGTAGTGGCTTCGTCAAAATGCCAAGTGAAATGATAAGCGTAGTCGCTCCCGCAGGTGGATGAGGTGATTTCAACAGTACCATAAGGCCCGCACAAAGGCCGAGAGAGAGGCCAGCAGCGATTACTCTCGGCCAGGTCACACCAACAACGAGAGCAGGACCCGCCATAGTCAAGCCCGTTATCATCAGAGCTAGATAGCCTGTAAAAATACCAATAGCATGACCGACAATCGTGTTACGAGGCGAAGCACTTGCAGCTGTGGGTGTGTAAAAAAACAGAAATGCGGTAGGCCCTAGCGAAGGAAAAACGAAGGGTGAATGCGCAACAAGAGCAACTGCACCCATTACCGCGATGCTAATGCAACCATTAATGAAGCTGAAAATTGCAAGCACAACTACCCGAGCGTGATGCTGCTCCAACCAGGGCAAACGCATTCGCTTAATCAATCCCCGTACAACATCAGACATCTCTCCCCCGATTGGATGTCTGTTATCGTTGGAGGTATGTTGAGGAGTCGACGTATGGAATGAAATTTCCTTGTTCGCCTCTACCCCAGAGGTTTGACGCGATGATGAAGGTGTATTTTGCGACATGTTTTTCCTGTTGCTCTTACGGCATTCTCTACACAAACTTTGTATATGTACAATTTCTGATTACTGAAATAGACACGCATTATACTGAACAGATGTTACAAAGCCATTGCTACTCCTAAAAATACTTCAGGAACACATCTATTTCTCCATTAACTTGCTTCTTGATATCGCAATACGATATCATAGTAATTGCAATCATCAAAGTGTCTGTACCAAGGGATACAGAAATACAAGTAGGCTTGTTAAAAATTGATAATTTTACTCAAAGAGGAGATAGAGGCGTGCTACACTATTTTAGGGATATTTGGCGAAAAGGTATAGAAGCGGTGAATAAACTTGGCAATAACGAGGCATTAGGTGAACTCGGTGATTTCACTACTACCGCGCGAATGATGCTGATATCGTTGTTTGCGATTGGCATTGGTATTTTAAGTGCATTTGTAGCCCTGCTTTTGCTTAGACTTATAGGCCTTTTTACCAATCTTTTTTTCTTTCAGCGTTGGAGCACAGCGCTTGTTTCTCCTGTGGGCAATAAACTGGGAATATTAGAAATCTTTGTGCCCGTTATAGGAGCAATCATCATCGGTTTTATGGCACGTTATGGCTCAGAACGTATTCGTGGGCATGGCATTCCAGAGGCAATCGAAGCCATTCTTATGAACGGAAGTCGTATGCAACCAAAAGTAGCAGTGCTGAAACCGTTTTCATCCGCAATATCAATAGGCTCAGGTGGCCCCTTTGGAGCGGAGGGACCTATCATTGTGACAGGTGGTGCAATTGGTTCGATGGTCGCCCAGTTTTTTCATCTGACCAATACTGAGCGCAAGACGCTCCTTGTCGCGGGAGCGGCTGGCGGTATGGCGGCTACGTTCGCATCTCCTGTAGCAGCGGTCCTTTTAGCCGTTGAGTTACTTCTTTTTGAGTGGAAGCCGCGTAGCCTCATTCCAGTGGGTTTGGCAAGTGTAACAGCAACACTTCTACGTTACTACATTATTGGTAATGGGCCAATCTTTCCGACAGCACCACATCCCACCTTTATCGGTGTCACAGGTTTACTAGGATGTGTCGTAGTAGGTCTACTAGCAGGTGTGTTTGCAATGGTGCTTACGACAGCAGTCTACACTTTTGAGGACCTGTTTCATCGCTTGCCTATTCATTGGATGTGGTGGCCTGCCCTTGGTGGGCTAGTTGTGGGCATTGGAGGGCTTATCTTCCCGCAGGCCCTTGGTGTCGGCTATGACATTATCGGCTCGCTGGTCAACGGAAAAGCAACATTGCAAATTATTCTAGGTGTGCTCATCATTAAATCCATTATCTGGGTTGTCGCGCTCAGTTCTGGTACATCAGGTGGTATCTTAGCCCCTCTTTTAATGATTGGTGGGGCACTCGGTAGTGTTGAAGCCATGTTTTTACCCAATGAAGGAGCGGGTTTCTGGGCGCTGATTAGCATGAGTGCGATGCTTGGAAGCGCAATGCGTGCTCCTTTTACAGGCATCATTTTTGCATTGGAGTTGACTCATGATGTCAACTCACTTCTGCCACTCCTTACCGCCGTATTGATCGCTCACGCCTTCAGTGTCCTCTTTTTGCGGCGCTCGATCTTAACAGAAAAAATTAGTCGTCGTGGCTATCACCTTAGTCACGAGTATGCGACAGACCCACTAGAAATACTCTTTGTCCGTGAGGTAATGCGCACGAAGGTGATTGCGCTTTCTGACACAATATCAATAAAAGATCTTGCGCAATCGCTAAACAGCAGCGACAAAAGTACCTTGAATCAGACAAGGCAACGCTTATATCCAGTGTTAGATGGCGATAATCGTCTCGTCGGTGTTGCAACGCGAAAAGATTTGCAAACATCGGTGAAAGAATGGGCAGGGAAGAATGAAGATTATCAGCTTGCAGAGCTTATTCATAATCCAATAGTGGCCTATCCTGATGAACCATTACGAGTAGTCGTGCAACGTATGGCAGAAACAGGCTTTACGAGGCTCCCTGTTGTAGAACGCAATACCCCATATAAACTTCTCGGCATGGTCTCACTTCAAGATCTCCTGAAAGCACGCACCCGCAATATGGAAGAGGAACGACACCGTGAACGCGTGCTGCACATACGTCACATTTTATCGTTAAAGGGGAGCAATAAGAGAAAAGTACCAACAAAAATTGAGCATTGACATTCATTAGCAATTCTCTAAAATCCCGGTGATGTTACTGAGCTAGTTGGGAACATGACAAGGTAAGCCTTATTATGTTCCCAGCTGGCTCTACAAGCCATTTTAGCAGTTAGTTGGACTCAGTGAGTTTGCCCCTGTCATATCCTCTTAAAAAGAATAATCATCGTTCTTTACTCTGCAACCACAAGGGTTTGTGGTGCCGATTGCTTGATACGCGTAAGCAAAAAGGCAAGCTGCCTCTCCGTCTGCTTATCACATTCAAGACACGCGGCCTCTAGTTGTTCATCACGCAAAGCTTTCGCAGCCTGATCGAGTACGAGCCAACAAAGATGTATCTCATTAGCAAGCAACCATAAGTCGTGTAAATCACGTAACAGAGCGAGACTTCCACTCCGTGTGCCCTCGAACAAGGACTGGTGGAGCCGCTCTGGTTCATCATTCTTTTGTTCACGATACTTCTCATTCAGAGGTTTGATTCTCTCGACATGCTGATGTGACCAGGATGCTTGCAAGTGACAGACGCCACCAATATCAGGTTCATCTTGATGGTGATCCGCCACCTGAAGAAAAGCGTCAGCAAGTTGCTCTTCACTAGCCTGAAGTAGTCCCAGGTAATTTCCAACATGCATCCTTACACCTCCTGCATTGTGGTTGCATTCGCAACTTCAACCATTTTTTTGATCGCGCCATCGGATTTATCGACAAATTGCTCCACCGTATAGCCTTTTCGCACCGCTGTTTGATTCGCTACTTTTTGAATTTGCACCGCGGCGAACTTAAAGTATGGCTCCTTACTGACAGGATCCCAGCCTGTCAATGTTAGTTCATTAGCGGCACGTGAACGCCCTCCTGGGTTGTCCCAATCACCATAATGAAAAGGCACAAACACTAGACCAGGCTCAATATCACCAATACGTGCTGGTTCGACAATGGTCCCACGCCGTGATCTGACCTCGACCATATCACCTTCAGAGATGCCATATTTCGCGGCATCCTCCTCCGACATCTGCACAAATGCATCTGGCGCGGCATTATGTAGTTCTTTTGATCGAGCGGTCTTCGTTCTGGTGTGGAATTGATAGACAAGACGACCTGTCGTATACCACAAGGGGTATTCCTCATCAGGTACTTCGCCAGGCACTCGATATTCTGCTGCTTTGATTATTGCACGACCAGCAGGATTATGAGCACGATATTGTTCTTCCGTTGTAGCTGCACCTGTATCAAAATCCTGCCCAAATGTTTCGCAGTAGTCGGCATCGGTACTAAACACAAAATCAGTGTACAAGTGCGGTGTGCCATCGGGATATTTTTCATTGCATGGCCAGGAGATACCAGAACCGCCCGTCAATTTTGCATAGCTCAACCCTGTATAATCACATGGTCTTCCACGCGAGCACTCCTTCCAGGCCTCAAATGCCACTTCAGGAATACTCCACTTGATAAGTGGCGCACCATCTTTATCACGTAAGTCCATGCGTTTTGCATAATCGAGAAAGATGTCGAAGTCTGAACGTGCCTCTCCTGGCGGGTCAATCGCTTTGTGTGAGATGTGTACGGTACGACCAGCATTGGTAAGGCAGCCCGTCTTTTCACCCCAGATTGCCGCGGGTAGCACAACATCCGCGAACTCAGTTGTCTCATTCAAGAATGCATCCTGCACAACTACAAAGAGCCCTTCCTTTTTCAAGGTTTCACGAATGCGATTAATATTGGGCATCGAGACCATCGGATTCGTAGCGATAATCCAGAGGAGCTTGATAGAGCCTTGCTCTGCATAGCGGAAGATTTGCATGGCATGCGTGGGCGGACTCCAGTGCGGAATCATATTGACATCAACATTCCACAGGCGTGCTAATTCCTCGACATGCTTAGGGTTACCCCAGTTGCGAAAACCTGGGAGGTCGCCATCCGCACCACTTTCACGCGTATTTTGTGCTGTTGGTTGCCCGTTCATCTGTAAAATACCACAGCCAGGTTTGGCAACTAGCCCACGTACAATATGAATATTGTTGACTTGAACAGCAGCAGCCGTAGCTTGATTGGAATGATATACCCCTTGGAGTACAGTCGAGACGAGTGTACGAGTTGTACCAAGAATAGCAGCGGCGGCTCGTAGTTTCGCCACGGGAACTCCTGTCACTTCCTGTGTACGTTCAGGAGTCCAGGTTGCAACCGACTGTTGCAGACTCTCAAAACCTACTGTATGCTCTTTGATAAATTGGTGATCAAGTTGCCCTTCTTCAAGAACGAGGTGGAGCAGACCATTTAAGAGCGCAACGTTGGTGCCAAGTCGTGGTGCAAGATGCACATCAGCTTCTTTCGCCGTTGCAGTCACACGGGGGTCCACGACAATTAATTTAGGGCGTTTCGGACCGTGTAGACGATCGAGCACACGCATCCATAGTACGGTCTGCTGTGATGCAATGTTGTGCCCAAAGTGCATAATTGTGTCAGTAACGTCTACGTCAGTGTACGACCCGAGCTGTCCATCTGACCCAAACGATTCTTTCATCGCAGCAGCAGAGGTTGCGGTACAAAGGCGCGTATTGCCATCCATATGTGGTGTCCCGAGACCGCCCTTACCAATGACACTCAGCGTATAATATTCTTCATGAAACAATTGCCCGCTGCTATAAAATCCAATCGCACCGCTCGTATGTTGCTTGATAGTATCTTGTGAGCGTTGCACAATCAAATCCATTGCCTCATCCCATGTCGCGCGTTCGAGTTTTCCATTGCGACGAATCATTGGATAGGTCAAACGATCTTTACTAGCATTCGCGACCCAACCATGTAGACCTTTGGGGCCAAGCCGTCCTCTGTTTGAGGCGTCAACACCACGCCCTCGTACACCGACGATCTTACCGTCCTTCACACCGATATCCATACCACAACCATTAGAGCAGAGGACGCATGCAGACTGTACCCACGTCTCAGGCTCCTCAATAGTGTACTGGTCTACCCGTTCGGGCCAGTCACCCACATAGGGAGTGCGCTCTCCCCATACATCCGTGATACTTTCGCGCGTCTTATACATCAATTCTCCCCTTTATGTATTTTATAAGCAATTGTGCAAGAGTAGAAGGTACTTCTGCTTTGTTCTCTGCACGATTACTGAGTGAGAATTGTTACATGAGAATAATAACGCTACTATAACCAAAATATCGATGCGTTACCAAAAGCATACAACACCGCTACTTGACACGTTAGACGTGAAATGATACCATTTCATAGGACTCATATAATATCAAAGAGCAGGGATGAGACAAAAAATGAAACGGGTATTACCGTTTGCAGTCTACGCGGCCGCTTGAGCAATCATGCCAGAGCTTGTGCGGCAGGAAGTGGTACCATACGATGCAAGGACTCACTTGAGCGCTAGGTGAGGCTTATCCAATGTCGGTTTCAGCATCTTCTATGTTCCCCATCCTCCTTTGTTTGACTCTCCTCATCATGGCGTGTGGCGCCAACTCAGAACACTCTCCTCTGTGAGCGTGACCTTGTGCGTTGTGCAATACCATGTGTTTTCTATCACATCCATGCGCGAGAGTATGCCCAGCAAGACAACAATCACGCACAAATTTTTTATGCCGTTTATTACTCATTTTGAAAAGCACACATAACACACATAAAGGGATGCATTATAATGTTACAAGTCAACCGTATACGTCTCTCCTATGGGCCACGCCTTATACTCGATAACATTTCATTTACCGTCGCAGCAGGTGAAAAGGCTGGACTGATCGGTGTCAACGGTGCTGGCAAGAGCTCATTGCTCAAAATTGTCGCGGGCGTTCAGGAGTCTGATGGTGGCAATGTGTCGATGCCGCGCACTCATGGCTATCTCTCGCAGGATGTCGCGCACGAAACTCCAGTTGCAGAAGGTAGTACCGTTCGCGATTTTATATTCAGTAGCACCGGACTCGACAAAGCACTGGCAGACTACGAAACACTCTCCATAAAAATCTCTGAGACGCAGAACGGCAATCTTCCAACACTCCTGGAACGTTTCTCAGAGGCACAGGATGCACTTGATCACCTGGGATACTACGACGCCGACGCCCGTATCGAGCAACTTATCGCGGGCTTAAATATTGGTGGTGTCACCCTTGATCGCCACGTATCTACTCTGAGTGGTGGACAAAAAACAAAGCTTGCTCTTGTACGGCTACTCTTCCAGGCTCCTGAACTGTTGTTACTCGACGAGCCAACAAATTTTTTGGATGTTGAGGCAACTGGCTGGCTGATGGACTTCCTTGATACTTATAACGGGGCACTCCTTATTATCTCGCACGACCTTGACTTGCTTGACCGCAGCATTAACAAAGTATTGCGTTTGAATGAGTTTACTCACAAACTTGAGGAGTATCGTGGCACCTACTCAAACTACCTCACGGCAACAGGTGACGCGCTAGCCTTGATGGAGCGCACAAAGGCGCAACAAGACCGCGAGATTGCTCGTCTGCGTAAAACATCAGAGAAGTTGCGAGGATATGGTGCAACACGTGTCAGCCAGCGTATTGCGATGGATAAGCGCGTCGCAGTCCTTGAGTCCAGTCAACCACAACTGCCACAGACGAGCCGCAAGATCAAGATTGATTTTCCAGTACGCTTACCCAGCAGCCAGCTTGTTGTGCGAACCGACCATTTGCACAAAAGGTACGATACAAAAGTCATCCTGCAAGATATCAGCTTTCAGATCGAGCGTGGGCAACGTCTCGTCATTGTAGGACTTAACGGTGCGGGCAAAACGACACTGCTACGTACTATGCTCGGCCACACGCCGCTCAACTCCGGCAACGTAACCATGGGTGATCGTGTACGCATCGGCTACTATGCGCAGGAAAACGAGGGACTGGACTATGACAACGTTGTGATTGACGAGGCAACAGATGTCTTACCAGAAAATAGCAAACGGGTACGCAGCATCCTGGGACGTTTCCTCTTCAACGGTGATCGTGTGTATCAGAAGATTGGTACACTCAGCGGTGGCGAAAAGACACGGCTCGCGCTGGCAAAAATGGTTCTTGATGGACCTAACTTGTTAGTACTTGACGAGCCAACAACGCATCTTGACGCGATGTCCCGCAATATCATTGGTGAGGCACTTGGTAGCTATAATGGCACTATTATTGCTGTAACCCACGATATTGATTTTGTCAGAAATCTCAAACCAAACACCCTGCTCATGATGCCCGAAGGGAAGATAATGCCCTACGATGAGAAGTACGATGCAATGTTGGAACGAGCATAAGCAAATAACGACAAGAGATGCCATGTCCGTAGGTTTCTTCTACAGACACGGCATTGTTTATGCTATGTTGGAGAAAGCTATTTCAAGAAAATGTTTGTATGGACTTACTGACGCATTTTACCTTGTGTACTTACTACACTAACTGTGGAATTCTGTAAAGAAACAAACGAATTTCAACCAATTTTTCGTAACTTCTGAAAATTGGTCTCAGAAAGGAATACATTTTTGCAAAAGCATGTTATAATTAAGGAACGTTGTAGAGTGCATTGATGCTATGAGTAGACTGTCTATTACAAGCCGCGCGATACACGGAAGTAAGTTTTGTTGAGGGCTTATGCCCAGGAATCGAGAAAGAAAAACATGGCAACTGACCAGACATTGTATTGTCGCGATTGTAACCAGGAATTTGCATTCACCGTCGGCGAGCAGGAGTTTTATGCCAGCCGTGGGCTAACAAATGCTCCAAGCCGCTGTCCTTCGTGCCGCGCGGCACGTAAGGCTCAGATGGGCGACCGACAAGGTGGCGGAGGCTACGGTGGTGGTCGCAGTGGCGGCTCACGCGAAGCACGTCAGATGTACACCGCGACATGCGCAAGCTGTGGCAACGAGGCTCAGGTCCCCTTCCAGCCCCGTGGCGACAAGCCCGTATATTGCCGCGATTGTTATCAGGCACAGTCCCAGTCCTCCGGCGGTAGTAGCTACGGTGGCGGTCGCTCCAATGACCGCGGCGGCGAGCGCCGTTCACGCTGGTAATCTACTCTAGCACTGAGATTAAAGAAGAATGCGCCGCTAGCATTGTTAGCGGCGCATTCTTCTTGCTCATTTTGCTCTTGACTTTTATGCTAGACTCATGTACCTTATATCTATACATTCCCTTTAAATCGGTTATAGGAGAGCTAATAAGTGATAGTTTTCAACTAATCTGTACTCATTGGAGTATACGTTACGCACTAGCCGTCTGTTTCCTGTTTCTCTCTATAGAGATTCTATGAGGCAATGCTTGATGACGTGTGTTCCTTTACAAGTGCATGGTGAAAGAAAGCTGTTGCTTACTTACTCTCAAATTCCAATACCGCCATAACGTTTCTTGCAACATCACCCCTTCTTAGAAAAGAAGTATTTCTCCTGCACCTGTAAGATTACCAATTCGTACTCGAGATGATTGGTTCATCCCCATTTTTAGTAGCAGCAATGCATACAACACTAGTATTCACATGGTATCCATGTAAGGAGCGTCTTTTGGCAGAACAATTTATTCCTAACGTAGCAGAAGAGAGGCCAGTAAGTGGTCTACTTGCCCAGGCCCCTGCACGCGCTCTCCTAGTAGGCGTCGAGATGCCTGATAGCACATGGCCCGTTGAAGAGTCGCTCGACGAACTGGTACAGTTGGCAACTACAGCAGGCGTGACCTGTGTCGAACGCATTATTCAGCGTATGGTTCATCCACATCCAGGAACAGTAATTGGCTCAGGCAAAGTACAAGAGGTCGCGGAACTTGTACGTTTTCACGACTGTGATGCTGTAATCTTCGATCTTGAGTTGACGCCGCGTCAACATCGCAATCTTGAAAAAGAGCTAGAGACGCAGGTGCTTGACCGCACCGCCCTCATTCTTATCATCTTTGGACAGCGTGCCCGTACACGCGAGGGACGCCTACAGGTCGAGCTAGCCCAGGTCGAGTATGATTTGCCGCGTCTCACTCGCCAATGGTCACACTTATCACGTCAACGTGGTGGAACTCAGCAGCGTGGCGAAGGTGAAAAACAGATCGAGGTTGACCGCCGTATGCTTCGTCGCCAAAAAGAAGACCTTTTGGAGGACCTAGAGCAGGTACGCAACCAGCGACAACGTCATCGGGATCGGCGCAAGAGCGTCGGCGCACCTGTCGTTGCCCTTGTTGGCTACACCAATGCTGGCAAGTCTACTTTGCTCAACCGTCTCTCGGTCTCCGCTGTAGACACGCTTGCAGAAGATAAGTTGTTTGCGACACTGGACCCAACAACCCGTCGTGTACGCCTTGCAGGTGGGCAGGAATTTCTCCTGACCGATACAGTAGGTTTTGTACAACGTCTACCTACAACGCTGGTAGCTGCCTTCCGCGCCACGTTGGAGGAGGTCAAAGAGGCTGATTTGTTGATTCATGTCGTTGATGCCTCGCATCCCTCGGTGCATCGACAGATGGCAGCAGTGGAAGAAGTTTTGGAAGAGATCGAAGCAGCAGCACGTCCTATGATCGTCGTGCTAAACAAACTCGACCTGCTCGCACAAGACTTACCCCTGCAACTACAAGGGATGGCATCGGCTCTACCAACCGTTGTGGTCTCCGCGAAGGATGGTACTGGTATTGATGCACTTCTCAAGTGTATCAGTGAAACATTGATGCAACAGTTTACGCCACTTGATGTTATTATCCCCTACAAACGGGGTGATTTGGTAGCACAATTTCATCAATTTGGCACTATTGAGCACGAAAGTTTTGAGGAGGAAGGCACGCATATTCGTGGTCACATGCCAGAAAATCATAGTGGCCCCTTTATGGCCTATCAGCAAACGCTCCCCAAGCGTATACGTGTATAAAAAGCATAACCGAGGCAAGCCTATGAATTCGTTGGAATCCATAGGCTTGCCTCGGTCGTACTCTGCTTCACGCCCTGGTTAGAGTCAATGACCTTGTAGTCGTTTGTTGTATTTACTTGCTTTCTCTTAACCTTTCCTTGAGGAGCATCAATGGCACCACGAATTGTCAAAATTTATTCTGAAAATAACGAGTTTCAATATATCGAGACACTGCGCCGCAGACGTGAGAAGCGTCAAAAGCACAAAGAATTCTTTATCGAAGGTGTACGCCCAATCAATCAGGCACTGCAACACCAATGGCAGGTACGCGCGTTTGCTTATTCCCGTGAGAAGCAGTTATCGGACTGGGCTGAAGGTATTCTTGCTCGTTCGCAAGCCCAGTATCACTACGAACTACGCCTTCCTCTGCTCGAAAAATTGAGCAATAAATCAGAGGCATCAGAACTATTAGCACTTGTTACCATGCCTGAAGATAGTCTATCACGTATCCCTGTTCACGAAAATTTGCTTGTGGTTGTTTTTGATCGTCCCGCCAACCCTGGGAATTTGGGAACTATCATCCGCTCCTGTGATGCTTTATATGTCGACGGTCTCATCATCACCGGTCACTCGGTAGACCTGTATGATCCTGAAACCATTAGTGCCACCACTGGCTCTTTTTTCGCGCTCCCTACTGTGCGCTTGCCCTCACAGAAAGAATTACTACCCTGGCTCACAACGATAAAGCAGCAGGTGGGAGACGTTCAACTCGTGGGTAGTAGTGAGGACGCGGAGAGAACTGTCGCCCAACACAACTTTACACGTCCAACACTGCTAGTTGTGGGCAATGAGACGTGGGGTATGAGCGCCAATTATAAAGAACTCTGTGATGAAATCGTAAAGATTCCGATATATGGTTCTGCTTCATCACTGAATGTTGCGTGCGCGACTTCGATTATACTCTATGAGATAGATAGACAAAGAATAAATGCTATGAGTAAACGCTAGTGCTCTTTCCTCTTCAAATACTCCTGCTCAATCGTCTCGCCCAACACAGCAATATTCGCAATGTTCCCACCAAAGCTAAGTGATTTCCCATGGCGACGAATTACAGTAATAGACGGTTGAAATCCTCTACCATAGAGGCTACTAGGACGAATGTAGCGCACACGTTTGATGTTGTCCCAGTATACGACTTCCGGTTTTGTGGAACGCAAACGAATAAGTCCTTTCGGGTACACATAGACACGTAAGTTGCGTGTAAACGGATCATAATAAGTTATAGGAGTGGATTGTTTTTTATAGCGGGATTGACGAGCAATGTTCGAGATATTGAGCGCGTTCAACCCGAGAATTATAGGCAGGAAAAGAGTTACAGGAATATGAACCTTAAATATCAGTGGCGCAACGATAAAACCAATACCCACAGCCACAGTCACTCCCACCATTGCTATTTGTGACCAGAAAAAGAGCACATTCGCTCGGCTGTACTGCACATGATAGGTTGCTGTTGGTTTCCCTAGCTGATAGGTTTCGCCAAGTCTGTGCGCCTCTTCAGACATCCGTTGTTGTGCCATTTGCTGCACCATGCAATAACTTCTCCTCAAGCTGTGATACAATAGCAGACAAAAGAAAAACTCATTAGTACAACGCTCAAAGGACATCCGACACATGGTAGCCTCGCACACACCAGACATGTCAGACACACCCAATACACCTACCTATGCTCAACATTACCTGCCACGAATGCAAAACTTTCAAGATGAAATGCTTTCACGTCTCGCCATGCTCGTCAACATAGATTCAGGCACGGGCCAGATCGCGGGTATCAATCAGATTGTAACATACCTCCAGCAGTGGCTGATTGAGCTTGGTTTCGAGGTTACCCTGTACCCAACCGAACTCTTTGGCAACAACATCGTTGCCCGCCTAAGTGGTAAAGGTAGCGCACGCATTTTATTGGTAGGCCATATTGATACCGTCTATGCTGCTGGAGCCACACAAATACAACCATTCCGCCTCGAAGATGGTGTTGTCTATGGCCCCGGTGTAATCGATATGAAGTCGGGCGTCGTGATGTGCATCTATGCCATACGCGCCTTGCTTGAAGAAGGGTTTGATCAATTTGGTGAACTGTATGTCGTCTTCAATAACGATGAGGAAATTGGCTCAACGGGTAGTGCGCCCTTGCTACACGGCATTGCAAAACAGGTCGACGTTGGGCTGGTATTGGAGTCGTCACGCTCCGCTCATATCATTACGAAGGCACGGAAGGGTGCCGATAAATATGTGCTTGAAGTAACGGGTATTTCTGCTCATTCGGGAGCCGAACCACACAAGGGACGCTCTGCCGTTGTTGAACTTGCACACAAAATTCTTGCTATCAATAATATCAACACGCTCTTTTACGGTGTCACCTGCAATGTTACACGTATTAGTAGCAGTGAACAACTCAACATGATACCCGATATAGCACGTTGCCACATCTCTATTCGTGCATATGATGAGCGCAGCCTGGATATGGCTGCCGAAGCTCTAGAAAAAATCGTAGTTGGCTGTAGCGTTCCTGATACACATACACGCTTGCTTCGTATGCCAGGTAGAAGGCCATATCAGGCAACACCAGCACTGCTTAACCTCCTGTGTATGGCTCAAGTCGAGGGAACAGCGCTTAACCTCAACATTGTTGCCGAAGGGAAAGGTGGTGTTTCCGACGCAAATACACTTATGGCGGCTGGAATACCTACTCTTGATAGCCTGGGACCGATTGGTGGCGGAATGCACAATCTTGACCGCGAATATTTACGCGTTGACTCTATCGCACTACGAGGTGCATTGCTTGCTGGCTTGCTACAACGCATTAGCCTGTCAAAATCTACAGGGTTCGAACCATTGGCATAGTCAGTACGATATGCGCAAAAATCGGGTACACTATCCATAAGGAAATAGTAGTGTGAGAGCGTCTGTAGAAATTAATCTTTGATTACTTTGTAAACGATCATTGTCTATACCTGGCACAGCATTCAATGCACGTTTTTCACACTAAATTGTTCATTTACTTCTTTATGCTGCTAATAAGGGCAGTAACATAGGAGCACTTATGGGTTTTCATGGTATGGGCGGTGGAATGGCCACGTATGCGGAAGAACAAAGAAAACGTGATCGCAAAACCGACATAAAGACGGTGAGACGTGTTGCAGCAGCTTTCAAACCGTACAAACTTCAGGTTGTCCTGGTCTTAATCGCTATTCTCTTTACAACAGTATTAGGACTGGTGAATCCTCTCCTGATTAAATTTATCTTCGATGATGCTATTGCACCAAAGAATGTAAACCTTCTCTTCATTTTTGTCGGACTGATGATTATCACGCCTGTCGTGACGGGCATTATTGGTGTCGGACAGACCTACTTGAATAACGTCGTCGGGCAGAATGTTATGCGCGACTTTCGCAATCAGTTGTATCAGCATCTACAAAGTATGTCACTACGTTTCTTTACGGGGACACGTACAGGCGAAATTCAGTCGCGACTATCGAACGATGTCGGTGGTGTACAAAATGTTGTGACTGATACAGCCACAAGTATTGTTTCTAACATCTCGACGGTCATCAGCACGCTTATTGCAATGATCATCATCAGTCCGCTCCTAACACTTGTTTCACTCGGCATATTGCCAATCTTCCTGTGGATTACCTATAAAGTTGGTAATGTCAGACGCGCAACGAGCAAGAATACTCAGAAGAGTCTTGCCTCATTAACAGCGATGATGCAGGAGACACTTTCTGTGAGCGGCATTCTGCTCATGAAAACATTTGGACGTCAGAAATTTGTACAAGATCAGTTTGAGAAAGAAAATCAGAAACTAACAGAATTAGAGGTACGCCAGCAGATGATAGGACGCTGGTTCTTCATGTTGATTGGTACCTTCTTTTCAGTCACGCCAGCACTCATCTATCTGATCGCAGGCTGGCAAATTATTCATAATAATCCCTTGTACACTTTTGGGACAATCGTGGCATTTACCACATTACAAAGCAGAATATTCTTTCCTATTGGGCAGCTATTGACCACGCAAGTAGAGGTGCAGGGAGCATTGGCACTGTTTGACCGCATCTTCGAGTATCTCGACCTGCCCGTTGATATCAAAAATAAGCCCAACGCGTTAACTCTGAAACCTGATAGAGTGCGCGGTGAGGTCACCTTTAAGAATGTCTCATTCACTTACAAGTGGGACGAACCAAGTATTCTCAAAGGACTTGGCATTGAAGAAAATGAGAAGTCAAAGCGTTCTGCATCTCCTCCATTGGTCGTACCGACAATACAGCCTGAAGAATTTGAGGAGCGACGTATTACACTCAACAATGTCTCGTTCGACATTCAGCCTGGACAGTTAGCCGCACTCGTTGGACCAAGTGGCGCAGGCAAGACTACGATGACCTATATGGTTCCTCGCTTATATGAGGTCGATAGTGGCTCAGTAGAGATCGACGGACACAATGTCAAGGATGTCACCCTCGAATCGCTTGGCGACATTGTTGGTGTCGTGACCCAAGAAACCTACCTGTTCCACGCCTCGGTGCGTGAGAATTTGTTGTATGCACGTACTGATGCAACTGATGAAGAAATGATTGCAGCAGCAAAGGCGGCAGCGATTCATGACCGTATCATGGAGCTTGACAATGGCTATGACACCATTGTTGGTGAGCGAGGTTACAAGCTTTCTGGTGGTGAAAAACAGCGTATTGCCATCGCGCGTGTCATTCTCAAAAATCCGCGCATTCTCATTCTGGATGAGGCCACGAGTGCGCTGGATACACGTTCTGAGCGACTCATTCAAGCAGCATTAGAGCCATTGATGAAGGGACGTACCACCTTGGCTATCGCGCACCGCCTTTCCACTATTCTCTCCGCTGATGTGATCCTGGTAGTTGACAGAGGTGAGGTTGTGGAGCGTGGCACTCACTACGAATTGCTTGAGCGCAATGGTTTGTATGCGCAGCTTTACAACGAGCAATTCTCAAAGCGAGCACAGCAAGAAGAGGCTATAATCTAAAATTACTCATCAACTGGCTTGTGGAGGGAGAAGGCATAGGAGCAATGATATACCGTTTCTCCTATGCCCTCTCCCTCCACAAGCCAGTTTCTCGGTTCGTTATCATAACGCCTTTTCGACTCCGCCGTTTGAACATACCTGCGACCTTATTCATTGTCACAGATGTTGTACAATGTTTTATAAAAGCATACATAAGGACAACAGTACCCATGTTAGAGTATTTAACGGTCGAAGACGTTGCAGCTAGATTAACTGTGCCAACCGAGATGGTTCGTTTCTGGTTACGTGCAAAAGAATTGCGCGGTATTCCTCTTGGTAGCGCAGGTTTTCGCATAACCGAGGATGATTTCCAGGCGTTTATACGGCATCGACGCGAGGATACATCGCAGTCGCTAGAGCATGAAACTCAGAAATCAACATCTACTATGACATTCCTCTCTCCAATACTACAGCAACGCTTGATCGAGAGTAGCCCAGACTGCATCAAGGTATTAGACTTACAAGGACAACTCTTGTATATGAATCCTGGTGGCCAGCAGACTATGGAAATTGAAGATTTCGCACAATGTCAGAGTCTTCTCTGGCCTGATCTCTGGCATAACACGGAAAAGCACAAGGCGCATGAGGCTATAGCCATAGCCAGGTCAGGTGGAGTAGGAACCTTCCAGGGCTTCACGCCTACAATGAAAGGTACTCCAAAATGGTGGGATGTAACAGTTACACCTATATTCAATATCGACGGAAGCATCCAACACCTGGTCGCTGTCTCTCGTGATGTAAGCGAACTCAAGCAAGCAGAAATAGAGCAGGAGCAAGCTCAGCAAGCCCTACAAGAAAGTCAACAACGACTAGAACTTGCGCAACAGGCAGCTCACATCGGAACCTTTGAGTGGGATATCCCTCAAAATATCGTTATTTGGACACCGGAACTAGAAGCTCTATACGGTTTGCCGCCAGGGGGGTTTGAAGGGAAATACGAAAATTGGGTTGTACGCATTCATCCAGAGGACCGAACACGAATTGAAGAAAACCTCCAAAGTGCTATTTACAAAGGTCTTGTTTACAATATCGAGTTTCGTGTGATATGGCCTGATGGCAGTCTTCACTGGCTTCTAGGCAAAGGGAAGGTTTACTACGGCGACCAGCAAAAGCCACTCTATATGATCGGCATTAACATGGATATCAGTGAACGCAAAGAACTGGAGCAGAGAAAAGATGAGTTTATTAGCATGGCAAGCCATGAACTGCGCACGCCAATAACAACAATTAAGGCAAGTCTGCAATTAGCTGAGCGCCGCGTTAAGAAACTCCAGGGAAATACTCAAGAGTACTCGTTAGAGACCAACAGTGCCCTCTCCGATCTATCGACACTGCTCTCACGCGCACTACGGCAAGTTGGAGTGCAAAACCGCCGCATCAACGATTTATTGGATGCGTCACGTATTCAGGCAGATAAGCTGACATTATCACTTCAACCATGCAATCTTGCACACGTTGTGCGTGAAGTAGTCAAAGAGCAACAGCAAATCGCGCCTACACGTACCATCGTGCTTGAGATACTGGAGCCAGACCCAATTCTTGTGCTAGCCGATGCAGACCGCATCGGACAGGTAGTTAGCAACTATATGACGAATGCACTCAAATATTCTCCAGAAGCTGAACCAATCATCGTGAGTCTGCGCTCAGAAGGACAGCAAGCACGAGTCTCTGTGCGCGATCATGGGCAAGGTCTTTCGGTAGAGGTACAACAGCATATTTGGGAACGGTTTTATCAAGTACCAGGCAGTGATGAAGCACGCAGTTCAAGAGTGACAGGGTTAGGACTAGGATTGTATATCTGTCAAACGTTAGTATTACGTCATGGTGGAGCGGTTGGCGTAGAGAGTGAAAAGGGTGTTGGCTCCACGTTCTGGTTTACCCTCCCGCTTATAAAAGAAACGTAATTTCATAGGCACTTCAAGATACACACCTCTCAATGGATGTACAGGGAGCATATGCAAAAAGTGCCGTGACATTAGGAATTGAGGATTGGAAAAAGCTAGAGGACTTCGTCTAATTCACTCTTTGCCACTACTAAGCTTTTGTAACGCGCCGTGTGGGAGTACAGCGTGTATACCAAGCATGCCACCATTTACAAGCTGTGTTATCCGTAGGTCTACAACAAGGCTCGCCAGTGCTAGTGCTTGTGTGCGCGGTATACCATACTGCTCCCCCATCAGGTCAAGCATTGCCTCCAGTGCAATCAGTGACGCCTCGTGTAAGTCCTCGTGAAAGCCTAGCGTCACCCAGCCAGCAGGAGTATTGGCACGTGGGGTGGTAATATGCATATCTTCTCGAAGATAAAAGGTAAGATCGACACGCTCCATTGGACATTCAAGAGCGACACCGGATAGCTCACCATCACCCTGCACTCCGTGGCCGTCACCAGTTGAGAACAGCGCACCATTAACGGCTATAGGAAGGTACAATGTGCTCCCCGCAAGGAGTTCTTTACAATCAATGTTGCCACCACAAAAACGTGGCGGGATTGTTGAATGTATCCCTGGCTCATCTGGCGGCATACCCATAATGCCCATGAACGGATGGAGTTTTACTGTGTGACCATATTGATCATGTCCCGTCATGGCATTCGCGTCGAGCGTCCAGAGCAGCATATCTCTCTGCTCTGCCACACCCATACGCGTGTTTATAGGTGTAGCTCGCCCACCACCAACCGTCCAGCCCCATGGACCGGGGTGTATCTCGTTGATGCGTACTTCAAGTGTCATTCCTGGCTTTGCCCCACGAAGCGCGATAGGACCACAGAGTGCGTGTCCATTGTCTCGTTCAGGATGACGAGGCTCAAATTTTTGCCCCTGCTCGTTCGGTGTTACAGGCGATGCAATACTCCAACCCACTTCCAGAGTTCGGAACTGTACCGTATCTCCCGAGTCAATCGTAAGCACGGGCGCATAGTCGCGTGAAAAGGAACCATGTAGATTTTGGCGTGTTGGCTCAATAATATGAAGTGTGATAATGTACTCCTGCTATGATGGTAAACATGAATTGATGCTATGTAGCATCAATTCATAGGCACTCTTGCTGAACACTTAGCCTCTGTGGTGATGGTGATGTTCTGGACTTTGCGCGTGAACGCCATTGTCGGGACCATGCGTGTGTTCTTGCTCTCCACCTGGATGGTGATGACGATGGTGGTGATGCCCATGCTCATCGTGTGCGTGTTTATGACTGTGATGGCCCTCTCCATGATGAACATATGCTGGCGCATTCGCGTCTACAGGTACGGGAGGATGTGGTGCAGCACCAGAGCCGGAAGGATTACTTTGCATAACGTTTGTTCCTTTCTACAGTCCATACGAAACTCAGGCAACGCTGCCTTGAGCCTTCTCTACCGAGGACTTTGTCTACCTATGTATATAGCACATCAAGAACATTTTTACAAGGATACTTCTATGAATAACAGGGCTTTTCGAAAATCGTGTGTCCTCGCCACATTCTCACACGATTTTCAAAAAGCCCTGCTGAAGAAATGATTCACTCTACGTTGAACGACTAATTACCCACCTAACTCAGCACGGCGCGCCTGCAATTTGCCTATGCGCTCCTCTTGTACGGTTAGTTTTTCGCGCTCTTTCTCAACCACCTCTGGCTTTGCCCTGGCAACAAAGTTCTGATTGGAGAGTTTGCCTTGCAAACGCACCATTTCCTGTTGCGCTTGAGCAATCTCTTTGTCGAGCCGCTCTAACTCCTTGCCAATATCAAGTAGACCTGATAACGGTAGGTAAATTTCGATTGGTCCGGCAAGCAGACTCATAGCTTGCTCTGGCTTTTGCGTCAATGCGGAGTGCAATTGCGGCTTCTCGGTACGCGCAAGAAATTCGATAAGAGGTGATTGGAACTCAAACATTTGTATCTCGGAGCCAACAACCATCTCTACAGAAACGCGCCGTGACGGTTCGACATTCATCTGGTTGCGTGCATCGCGAATACGCGTAATCACCTCTTGCACAAGTCCAAAACGCTGCTCGGCCTCGTCATCAATGGCCTTGACATTCGCTTGTGGCCAAGGTGCGATAATCAGTGCAGATGACGGCCATTGCTCATGATTTGGCTCACTCGTTTGATAGAGATAATGCCATACCTCTTCCGTGACGAATGGCATAAAGGGATGTAACAAGCGCAAACTCTGGTCAAGGACAGCACGCAGAATACCTGCCGTTGTTTGTCGCTCCGGCTCACTCCCTTGCATCTGCACCTTCGCAATCTCCACGTACCAATCACAATAGTCAGACCAGAAGAACTCGTTGATCTGGCGACCTGCCTCACCCAATTGGAACTCGTTGATGAGACGCGTTACACTCTGTGTGAGTCGCGCTAAACGGCCAAGTATCCAACGGTCGGCGAGTGTATGGGGCTCAATAGCTGTAATATCAGGCACTCCATACCCAACTTCCGCGGTTGTCATAAGCACGAAACGCGAGGCATTCCAGATCTTGTTGGCGAAATTGCGATTGCCAATGATACGTTCAGGCACCAGCTTAGAGTCGTTGCCAGGAGAGCTACTCGTCGCCAGCGTGAAGCGCAAGGCGTCAGTCCCGTATTGATCCATCACCTCGATAGGATCGACGACATTATTCTTGGACTTGCTCATCTTCTCGCCCTTAGCATCACGCACAAGACCATGCAAGTATATGGTGTTGAATGGCACAATCCCCAGGAAATGAATACCCGACATCACCATACGCGACACCCAGAAGAAGATGATATCATAGCCTGTTTCCATGACCGAGGTGGGATAGAAACGCAGGAGATCATCCGAGACCTCAGGCCAGCCAAGCGTGCTGAACGGCCAGAGCCAGGAACTGAACCATGTATCCAATACATCCTCGTCTTGATGAATATCGGTACTCTCACAATGTGAGCAGGTTGTGATATCCTCGCGACTCACCGTCATCTGACCACATGTATCGCAGTACCACACAGGAATACGATGGCCCCACCAGAGTTGACGCGAGATACACCAATCATGAATGTTTTCTAGCCAATCCATGTAGGTCTTGTTGAAGCGTTCAGGAATGATCTTTAACTGCCCGTACTTCACCGCACCGATTGCAGGTGTTGCCAAAGGAGTCATCTTGACGAACCACTGTTTTGAGATAAGCGGCTCAATAATAGTATCACTGCGCTGACAACGTCCCAGGGGAACCATGTAGTCCTCGATTTTTGTCACCACACCGAGACGTTGCAACTCATCGACCAGTTGCTTGCGAGCCTCAAAACGATCAAGGCCAGCAAAAGGACCAGCCTCTTCGGTCATAATGCCATCGAAGCCGATAACCTGGACGCGTGGCAGGTCGTGACGCACGCCAATTTCAAAATCGGTTGGGTCGTGCGCTGGTGTCACCTTTACCGCACCAGTACCAAAAGAGGCGTCAACAGCGGTATCAGCCACAATTGGAATTTCGCGCCCAATAATCGGCAGAATGGCAAGACGTCCCACCATTGTAGAATAACGAGCATCATTGGGATTGACTGCGACGGCAGTATCACCAAGAATGGTTTCGGGTCGAGTCGTGGCAACGCTAATATACTTCGTCTCCGTCTCACCTTCAAGTGGCTTGAGCGGGTAGCGCACATAGGTTAGTGTTCCTTGTGTATCGACGTGGTTCACCTCAAGGTCTGATATCGCGCTCATACACTGCGGACACCAATTGATGATACGTTCGCCACGATAGATCAGCCCTTCTTCATAAAGGCGCACAAAGACTTCGCGCACCGCTTTGGACAGACCTTCATCTAACGTGAAGCGTTCACGTGACCAATCACATGAAGCTCCTAAGCGACGGTGCTGATCCTGAATACGGCTTTTGTACTGGTGAACCCATTGCCAGACACGCTCAATAAAGGCTTCACGCCCTAATTGATGACGGTCTGTGCCTTCTTTTGCAAGGAGGCGTTCGACAACGGTCTGTGTAGCAATACCGGCATGATCTTCTCCAGGTACCCACAGCGTATCATCACCTAACATGCGATGATAACGGATGAGGATATCCTCCGTGGTCGCAGTAATCGCGTGGCCAAGGTGAAGCGCACCTGTGACATTAGGTGGCGGCATACAAATCACAAACGGCTTACGCGTGTTGTTGGGGCGCGGCTTGAAGTAACCACCTTCTTCCCAAAAACGGTACCACTTGCCCTCGACAACCTGTGGATCATACGCCTTTGGCAATGCATTGGTCGTCTCTGTCGCATTATTCTGTTCGATCATGTTCCCTCCAAACGGGATAATTATTTCTGCGCATAGAAAAAGCCCTTTCTCATCAATTCAAGGACGAGAAAGAGCATTGCTCGTGGTACCACCTTGTTTTGGTCGATCATCGCACATAAAGCGCGGAATCGACCCTCAAGCTATGCGTTAACGGGCAGACCCGTAGAAACTAGCTCTCTCTAATGAAAGCTTCATTTCCAGACTCCCAGGCGACCTTCAATATTCACTACCGGGGAAGACTTGCAGCCAATGATCTTCCCTCTCTCACGGAATAGAATACCTACTCCTCCTGCTCAACGTCAGACAGTGTCAGTAAATTTTTGTCTTGTGCTTAGTCTAGCATAATTGTCAAGTAGGATTCTGCAGAATGATAGTCAGCGGCACGCAACACACCAATCTCCAAAGAAATCTTGAATTCTTTACGCAATAAATTTGAACGAGCTAAGCATTGGTGGTACATACTTCTGTGTTACATCGTTGTAGTACAAATCGGGTGTTAGAATGAGAAACCCATAGATGGACACCCCATGCTTGATAGCAATACTGTTGATATGTATAAGCAGGCCGTTGGGATCTGAGTAAGTAGCATCTTGTTCATCCCAGGGTACCCCTCCAATAGTGGGATGCGGGATTGCAGGTTGAACCGATTGTAGATTTGTATTACCTGAATTTCCACCATTCTGATAAATTGTTTGGATAAGTCCCTGGTTCAAAGCTGCGCTGCTAGCTACACCACTGGCAATAGGAAATTTTCCCACAAAGAATATAATCCCCAATTGTTGCTGCGGATGAAATCTCGCAACCACTGTTCCATCCGAAGTGGGTGACGTTGCCGGGTCTTCTACCCAATCACGCGGATACTTGATAAGGACACCGAGCGTTTTCTGGTGATCACTACTCATTGTAGAGAAAGAGGTTGGCGTAGGCAATGTACTCCCAGTAGCACTTGTGGTAGGAGTCGATGAAGCTGCTCCACTTGTTGGTTGTACGGTTGCTTTCGCAAGTGGTGGCAGTGCCTGTGGAGTGTTCGCTCGTACCTGACCATTAAAGTATAGGATGCCGTAGGTCACTCCAATTCCTATAAGTGGTATTAACGCGAGTAGAGCAATAGCGGTAAGAATACTGCGTGCTGAACGTGGCTTCCGCTTAGGCATTGCACTTGTCGTCGTCGAAGTAAGGGGAGCAGCCGTTAGCAATGGAGGTCTTTTTAGTACTGTTGTAGGCCAGGGGGGGGCCCCTGCTGGTAGATAGAGGGAGGCATAGGGAGACGCCATCTGTGGACTCGCAGACATTGGAGGCACCGCGGGCATAGGTTGATTAGGTGGTAGTGGCGGTGTTGAAGATTGAAAATTTCTTAGCATATGTGGCCCCCCTTAGCTGGCTATTGGTGTATGTTTATTATAAAGTAATCAAAGCATATTACTCTACTATAATACAGTGTTTTGTGACAACCATGAGTTCATAGTACACAACAAAAATATCTTGATTGAACTATAGAGAAGAGAGCGCAAAATGTCAACCTTTTTGCAGGGTAATACTTACCCTTTCTCGACGGCATTTGGTGGGCGTTGCCCTTTGGCATGCGCAACGATATTTTCGCTTGCCATTGTTGCCATACGGGTGCGCGTCTTGATGGAGGCACTAGCGATATGAGGTAAGAGTACGACATTCTCCATCGTGAGAAGCTCAGGTTCTACTGCTGGTTCACGCTCAAATACGTCTAGCCCAGCTCCTGCAATCATGCCACGTTGAAGTGCCTGCACAAGAGCTTTCTCATCGACAATGGGACCACGAGCGGTGTTTATCAGCATAGCCTCTGGTTTCATCAATGCCAGCTCACGCATACTAATAAGGTGGTGCGTTTCTCTTGCATAAGGTACGTGGATGCTCAGGAAATCAGCTTGTTGTAACACCTCATCGAGCGATGCATAAGTCAATGCATACTGCTCTTCTTCCGCACGCGGCAAGCGATGCCTGTTGTAGTACACAACTCTCATATCGAAGCCACTTGCACGTCGCGCCATGGCATTACCAATACGGCCTGCGCCAAGCACACCGAGTATTGCACCATGCACGTCGGCACCGCATAGCAATAAGGGACCCCAGCCGGTAAATTTACCCGCGCGTAGGTACCGCTCGGCCTCACCAATACGTCGCGCCGTTGCTAGCAGCAAACCAAAGGCAAGATCGGCTGTTGTATCAGAGAGTACACCAGGAGTGTTTGTCACCACTATACCTAGCCGACTGGCTGTCGCTACGTCGATATTGTTATAGCCAACAGCCATATTCGCCACCAGCTTCAGCTGTGGAGTACATGCCTCTAACAGTCGTGCATCAATCGTATCCGTCACAAGGCACAACATATATTCATGGCCAGGCGCTCTCGCCAGCAGTTCGTCAGGCGACCAGATATATCCCTCTTCTGTGTTAGCATCCACGTCACCGATCGCATCGAGTAAAGGATAGGCAGGGGCAGGTATTTTCTGAGTCACAAGGATTTTTGGATTCATGGTATTCTCCACACGAACAACGAAACAAGATATAAGCTATCATACGCCCAGGCTGCGTGACATAGCCGACGGGTCGGAAATAGACTCAAGTACACGATCAGATATTTGAAAGGGCTTACCAAAACGTCTCCGTACTAGCATGGCAAGAGCAGGCCAGCCATCTTTCCAAGGCATAAGTTTCTTCTCGACCCGCGGCGTATAGCTGATAGGCACTTCGAGAATAGTGTATCCAGCTTGAATGATACATGAGGTAATCTCTGGCTCGATCTCAAAACGACGCCCTCTCATAGGTAATGCATGTACAATTTCGCCAGGCATCAATTTGTAGCAAGTCTCCATATCGGAAATGCGACAGCCAAAAAGCAAATTTGTAATAGCAGTCAGGAAACGGTTCCCCCAGCGGGTCGTGAATTTTTGCTGTGAAAGGTCACGATAGCCATACACAACGACCTTGTCTTGTCCGGCGGCGCGTGCCTCTTCCCATTTGCGTACAAGGGTAGGAAGTTCTTGTGGGTTGTACTCCATATCGGCATCCTGCACTGTCACCAAATCACCACTTACGAGAGCAAAGCCTGTGCGCAAACCAATGCCTTTACCCCCATTCTGTTCATGTCGAATAAAGCGGTAGGTGCTAAACAGTTCTTGCTGACGCAGTTCTTGCAAAATCTCCCAGGTACCGTCTGTCGATGCATCATCGACAACAACCACTTCCATGTTAAGCGGAACCTGAGCTAACAATGTCAATACCTGTGCAACCGTTTTTTCTTCATTGTAAACGGGAACAACTACCGAAATACGCATGAACTCTTCCTTACCTTTCTGCCTATTCCACAAATTATATACTCTTAAAATATTGGAAGCGAAATAATTTCTATTTCTATACCAAACGAGTAACACAGCCAACAGCAACGGAAGATATGACCGTTTCTTGATCGTTTATCGCCAAACTTGAACTGTTCCATCTGTGAGTGCCACAAGAAGTTGTTTATCAGCAAAATGCAATGCGCTAATCTGCCAGGGATGATAGAATTTTTGCACAATCTGACCTGTTGCAACCAACCATAGGTCAACTACACCTTCATTGACCTCGCTATCTTCACGCGCAACGGCTGCAAATTGGGCATCGGGTGAAAGAGCAAGTTTAGAGCTACTACCCATTGTTCCGCTGAGTAGCTCACTATAGGTGCCTGCATTGGTATCACAAATGCGAAGTTTGTTGCCCGCATACACGAAGGCGATGGTGCTAGCATCTGGTGTTGCAACATAGGGAGATGTACAATCCGCGCATCTTCCAACCAGAACTGACGCGGCCAGGCGTGACCGGATAGTACCTTGACGCGTGCGTGAACTCAGGTTCCAACGTCGCACTATCGCCATCTCTTGCACTTCATCAGGTACATGAGCACATGAGAGTGTAATCAGGGTCAAGGCGTCGCGTGACAAGGCCCGATGACGAATAGCCCAAAATTGTCGCCTTTCAATGCTTTCTTCCGCGCAGATTGCCAGGTCAACGAGACTTGCTGTCGGCGTGCCTAGAACGTGCGTTACCACATCAGTACCCCGTACTCCCAATGAACGCGGTGCTCGCGTGTCCTCACCCAACAGAGGCAATGCCATACGCACCTTACGTATCCCACCGACCTCAACCTGTAGTGTTATATCAAGCGAATAGTGGGCGGAAACGGCGCGTTGCAGCAGCGAATAACTCCACAAGCGTTCGCCACTAAATGCATCCCACACATGCAGGCCGAGGCGTCCCCAGCCCGTCACTAAAGTGCCAGCCGCAGAGAAGCGCAACTCGCGTAATGACTCAATGGTAAGCGTAGTATCAATGGCAAAGCTTATAGGTGCGCTAAGAGTATCATTCGTCAACTGCCACAACTTCCCCTTACCATCAAGCGAACCAGCCGCGATACGCAAGCCATTGACCGACGGTACACTACTCAGTGAAGAGACAACGCCGAGAGTTGATCGAATAACTGGACCTGCACGCAATGGTCCTTTGGTGCTAAAGATGCTGAGCCCGTCAAACGCCATATCTTCGGCGGGATCAAATATATGCGGTTGTGGTCGTGGCCTTGTCCCTCTACGAAAGTCGATCACGCCCCCAATCACTCCGTCATAACTCTGACGCTTATCGGGATCACTCAATACCGCATAAGCACGATTAATACGCTTCATCTCTGTCGCCACGGCCGGATTAGGACCCGCGAGATCGGGATGAAACCGTCGCGCAAGCTGACGGTATGCACGTTTCAATGTATCGTTATCGGCATCTATCGGAACGCCAAGGACGGCATAATAATTTTCTGGTGTGTCCATCGTGTTTCTATGGTATCACAATCTTTAATGCGACATGAAATCGTGTGCTACAAAGAAATGATGCGTGTTCTGGGCCGTTCTTTTTGTAACAGAGAAAGGCGGCGTACCGACCACATATACCATGTGGCAAAGGTACGAAATGGTCGCCAAATCTCACCACGTGCACGCATCTCTTTTGGTGTTGGACGTGTTGGTAAAGCATATGCCGCACGCACTCCTTCAACAAAGCCTAGATCATCAACCGGCAGCACATCGGGTCTCGCTAAACAAAAAATGAGAATCATCTCGGCCGTCCATCGTCCAATACCTTTCAACGCTGTTAGCTTGCTTATTACTGTCTCATCATCCAACGCGGGCAGCTGCTCCAGCACAAGTTGACCGCTTACAACCTGCTCTGTGAGATTGCGAATGTAACGCGATTTTGGAGTGGTGAAGCCCAGTGCCCGCAAATCATCATGCTGAAACGCAATAAGTGCGTCAGGAGTGAGTACCGCACCAGGGGTAGCGGCACGCAGACGCGCAACCATTGTGTCGGCTGCCTTCACCGATATCTGCTGCGAGATGATTGCATCAATCAACGCCTCAAAAATATCAGAGTTCGGCACAAGTGTACATGGTCCTACCTGCTTGATCGCATCAGCCATAATCGGGTCAATACCGCTTAGATATGCTGTAGCGGTAGCAATCACATCTGACAAAGGAGATTGTGGAGTCATACATTTTCTTTCATTTCACCATCTCGCCAACCATCACACAACGATAATCGGTATGACTACTATTATACGAGACACATTATTAAAATTCATACTGTTGGTAGGTCTTTTTTATTGAAAATTATTAAACCAACGAAACCACATACGAGTCCAGCCCCGACCAACACCCAGGGGTACCAGCGCGTGAAATCATGTAGCACGAGAGCCTGTACTCCTGGCGTGTAATAAAATGGCTCGATTTTGAGTAGCCACTTGAATTTGTCCGAGAGACCGCCTAACGTGTTCATTACATAGGCGAGGAAGACAATGCCAACAGCGGCTCCCCCTGCTGCACGACTGGCATTGAGGAACGTACTCAACAACATACCGATGCCAGCAACAAAGAAAAAGAAGGCAAACTCGATGAGTTGTGTAATCGTCAACCATTGCCAATCAATATTCGTGTTCTTGACAAAAAGCGTACACAACCAGATTGCACCTATTGTTAGAGTACTGAGCAGAATACCTCCTACAATAGTACTTGCCCACAATTCAAAGTAGTAGCGCGTGCGACTCATGGGACGCGATAGTGCGAGGTCAAGCGTTCCATTTTCAATAGTAAGTGGAAGGGCTGCGCCAGCAATATAGGCAACGAGACTCCCAAAGAGCAGGCCGTAGAACGATCCATACAGCTCTAACGCGATCAATGCTGAGAAACTCGAAAAATCATGAATTTTTACATTACCTGTACCTAAAAGACTTTGTACACCCCGTGACGCGAGATAGGAACTCAGGTTGAGCGATGACAGGGTAGGATATAGAAGGCCCACCACAAACGCTATGAACATAGCATAAAAAGCACCACCAGCGAGTGGCGCCTTCGCATTCATGAGGGCCGCACTCATAATAGGTAGGCCACGCATACGTTTTTGCGGTGTGACAACATTTTTCGCAATGGATGCCATGATTGTTTTATCCTTTACACTAAGCTGATGCAATGGATGAAGTTATGGTGTTTTGCGAAGGTACTTCTTCATAAAATTTTAAGAATACTTCTTCCAGCGGGGCCTCTTCCACTTGCAGGCGGCGAACTTCATAACGACTCAACGCCTTAATGAGTGGGTCCATTGTACCGCTCATATTCATGTGGTAAACACCGTTGCTTACCTTTACATTGCTTACCCCAACAATACGCGCCATCTCTTCAGTCGTGGCTGAGGTCATATCACTAAACTCAACGCTAATTCGCTGGCCTGCTTTTTCGCGTAACGTCTCTACCTCTTCCACCGTCACAAGCTCGCCCTTACGGATGACTGCGACACGATGGCACACCTTCTCAACATCACTCATAATGTGCGAACTCATAAAGATCGTTTTGCCTCGAGCCTGTTCCTCCAGTAAAAACTCATTAAAGGTCTTTTGCAGTAAAGGGTCCAAGCCGGAGGTGGGTTCATCAAGAATGAGTAAATTGGGATCACACATGAAGGCTAGCACGATGCCGATTTTCTGGCGCATACCTTTAGAATAACTCTTCAAAGGTCGTTTCATCTCAACATCGAAGCGTGCCACGAGTTCTTTGAGTAGCACTGGTTGTAGGCTCTGAATACGTGAAAAATAGTCAATGACTTGCCGCCCTGTCATATCCCCTGGCAAGCGCACATCTCCTGGTAAGTAGCCAATAAACTGATGTAAAGCAATTTTGTCATGCTGAGCATCGAAGCCAAGGACGCGAATTGTGCCAGATGTTGGACGAATGACATCGAGCATACAGCGAATTGTCGTGGTCTTGCCCGCTCCATTAGGCCCTAGAAAGCCGAAAATTTCGCCTTGCTCTACACGTAACGAAATGCCCTTAATCGCCTGGATTCTTCCATATGCTTTACATAGTTGCTCAATTTCAAGTGCGGGTACCGTAGGAGCTTTCATAACACTTTTTTCTCCTTATTGTCTTGTTCCCTCAGTATGTCTATCTCGCGCTCAAAGTAGTGGTTAAATGCTTGAGCTACCTCTTGTTGCTTATCAGCAGTAACCGGTGCGCTAGATGCAAATGTGCGCTTTATGGTGTCAGCCAGCATCTCTGCTGACTCCTCATCTGATGGTTTCAACTCTGCAGGCAAAAATGGGTCGATGAGCAAAAAACCCATGGCAATTGTATTTATCAAGTATATCAACTGCTTCATGTCTAAATCGGTTCGTATCAAATTCTGACTACGCAATATGTCAAAATAGACCTTGAAATTCGCGATATTCTCACGCATAGCGTCATTCGCATATTCGCTTTGCGCCAATTCACCTAGCATGTGAGTGTCACGTAGAAATACCGCTTTCCAAATTGGACGTTTCATCGTTGCAAGTGTTCCATGCTTTACCATGCCATGTAGTGTTGTGCCTTCTGGATCACTTGCTATTCGTTGCTTTACATCTTCCGCCAGCTTCAACTCCTCTCGAACCAAAACTGCCTTGAATAGCTGCTCACGCGTCTTCCAATGCAAATAGATTGTGCCCTTTGCCACACCTGCCTGTTTCGCAATATCATCAACCGTCGTTTTTTTGTAACCCCAGCGCACCATCAATTCAGCTGCCGCATCCAGAATACGTTCGCCCCGCGCTTGGTAGCTCTGACTCAGCACTCTGCTACTCTCTTTCTTGACCATTTGACTAATCAATCATATCTAGTCATAAATATAATCATAAAAAAAGAGAAAGTCAAGTCATAAACAAGACGCTACACCCAACATTAGCAGATGAGAAAATATATGTCCCTCTCGACGTGAGTAAGGTACTATGATATAATTTCGTCGACGTTCGAAAACATGCTGAGTGTAGGTTTCTACACATGAAAGCGAGGAAATTCTTGGTATTAAGCGCATATCTTCCGGTTATCAGAGTGATTCAGATCATCCTCTGCGTAGCCGTTATCATTTTTATTCTTTTACAGGCGCGTGGTGCGGGACTTGGCAGTGCCTTTGGCGGCAGTAGCACGGGTTCGGTTTTTAAGACACGTCGTGGCGTAGATCGTCTTATCTTCAATACCACTATCGTCTTCGTGGTGCTTTTCTGTCTCATCTCAATTCTCAGTGCAGCTGTTCGATAAGCTAGCAGAGAGAAAACGGGCTGGCGCTCTAAGTGGGTGGAAGTGCAATCGCCAACGCATGGTGTATACATTTTTTGTAGGACTATGTGTCATCCTTTTTTGTGCCTCTGGTTGTAGTGTGCTTCCGGTTGGACAGGCCACCACCTCCACAACAGGCCATTTAGTGGTACAGCAGGCCCCTAAAACGCGTCTCACTTATGCGGCAATTGGAGCTTCCGATACCTTCGGCATTGGCACAGACGACCCACAAACACAGAGCTGGCCCGCAGACCTCGCAGCTAAGTTAGGGGATGGTGTTCATCTCATCAACCTTGGTATTCCCGGTATTCATGCAGATAGTGCACTGGGCGTCGAAGTACCCATCGCCCTGGATAGTCATCCAGATCTGATTACCATCTGGCTTGCTGTCAATGATCTTGCCGATAATGTACCAACGGCTACCTATGCGCATAACCTGGATGTCATCTTAACACGGCTGCAAGTATTATCGCCTCATACACGAATCGCTGTCGCGAACGTACCTGATATTACACTTCTACCGCGTTTTCAAACGGCTAACGCTCAAGCACTACACTCACAGATCGCCTCTTATAATACCACGATTGCGTCTCTTGTACAGCGGCACCATGTACTACTCGTCGATTTATATGCGCGCTGGCAAGATTTAGCCAATCATCCCGACTATATCAGCGATGATGGCTTTCATCCTAATGCTTTTGGCTATGCTGCCATTGCGACAATTTTTTATCAGGTTCTACAGGAAAGCAAGTAGATGACGCAAATCTTTGGTGTTCCTCTCGATATACTGACAACAGTTCTTATGAGCATTACGCTCGGAATCATTGGTGTTGTACTTGTTTTAGCACTTACAAATACCATTTTTTTCAAAATTGGTGTACGTAATATTCCCCGACGACGTTTACAAATGGTACTGATCGTCTTCGCTCTTATGCTTTCAACGACTCTGCTCTCGAGCGTTTTAGCCACGGGCGACGTAATTACGACCGCAGTACAAAGTGTCGCAATTTATAATTATGGAAATATTGACGAGATCATAGAGGGCGGACATGGGCCGCTCAATCTTTATTCTGATGGCGTCTACTACTCACTACTACAGCAGAGTAAACATAATAAAGTTATTGCGGCGGTAGGTGCTGCACTACGCGAACAAAATTTGTTGGTGGCCGATCAAACATCGCGTCAGGTACGCTCACAAGTAACAGCACTGGGCATCATCCCCGGCAGTGAGCAAGGGTTTGGCGGTATGCAGGAGGTAAATAGTCAGAGACATCTTACTATTGCAAGTCTTGCAGTAAATCAGGTCTATCTTAACCAAACAGCCTCGCAATTACTAAACGCCCACGCGGGTGATACACTCTACCTCTATTCTCAAAGCTGGACTGGAAAACGGTATGTGATGCGTGTCATGGCTATCGTGCAAAATGGGGGACTAGTCGGAGATACTCCTTTTCTTCTTAGTACGTCACAGACATTCCAAAACATTGATGGAAATAACGACGGCATCAACCAGGTCTTTATCGCTAATCGTGGTGGTGGAGGTGTCAATGGTGTTGGTCTTACTGATCGCGTCACCAATTTGATTAATCAAAGACTTCCAAACGACGTTCACGTCATCCAGGTGAAGCAACAAGGTGTAACAAATTCGCAAAAAGCCGAGGATATATTCTCGCGTATCTTTGGACTCTTCAGTTTGTTTGCCTTAGCAATTGGCCTACTACTCATCTTCTTGATCTTTATTTTATTAGCCGCTGAACGACGCGCGGAGATGGGTATGGCTCGTGCGATTGGTGTACAGCGCAGACACCTTATTCTCATGTTTCTTTTCGAGGGAACAGTCTATGACTTACTTTCTTCTATTATCGGCCTAGCAGTAGGTATTGGTATTGGAGCCTTACTTGTTATTTTTCTAGGGCCAATCCTGGTTCGTTTCAACTTTCCGCTCAAGCTCACCTTCCAGCCACGTAGCCTGATTATCGCTTTTTGCCTTGGCGTAATCTTTACCTTCTGCTCCGTCGCGGTCTCATCCTGGCTCGTCAGCCGTATGACAGTAGTGGAAGCCATGCGCGATCTGCCAGAGCCAGCTCACTACACACTTTCATTGGGAGAACTAGGCGTACGTTTACTTGATCTTCTCAAGCAACTTGGGCAATCGCTTACAAGCCAGCCGCACGTTAATTTGCAACGCACGGAACGTATTCTGTTAGAACATATTCCTGATACATTGATCGGCTTTGTACGCTCACTTGTCTCATTAGGCTTTGTACCACTTCTCGCAGGTTATTGGCTGCTACAGGTCGGGCTGGAAACCACATTAGTCGTCCCGTTTTCGCTTGGCCTCTCTCTACTTGTGATAGGTATCGGTCTGCTTCTTAAAGCAGTTTTATTACAGCTTTATCGTATTGGTATTAGTCTCTTGCATCCACGCACAACGATGTTAAAGATGCAGGATGAAATAGATCATGTACAACGCATTGACGACGTTAGTAAAATTCTCAATCGTGTCATCTCCACGTCCATTGCGCTCGCTATCACAGCCTACTGGGCACTACCATTTAACGTGTTAGGGCAACTTGGTCTACCACGCTTTCAGGGTGGGATTGAAGTCTTTTTTGTTGCTGGCATGATGATGGTTATGGGAGCAGTCTGGGCCATCGTTGTCAACGCAGAATTGATCGTGGGTCCTTTTGTAACACTCTGCTCCTGGATTCCCGCTCTGTATGCGATGATCAAACTTGCTTCAGCATATCCTCTACATCGACGATTCCGTACAGGGATTAACGTGATTATGTTTAGTCTAGTGGTCTTTGCGATGACTGTCATGGTGATTATTACGAATGCTATGCAAAATTCGTATGTCAATATTAATACACAGACCGGCGGTTATGATATTCAAGCCACAGCGTACTTCAAGTCGATACATGATATTAGTACAGCATTAACACAACATGGCATTAACAAGAATGCTTTCTCGGCTATTGGTGTCCGTAATACAACAATAGTGGGCATGCTTCAGCCGAGCGCAGACGCTCCACGCTGGTCGCTCTATCCAGCACAGGTTGTGAGTGGTGGTTTTCTACAGGGCTATGGAATACACCTCACGGCACGGGCAAAAGGCTTTACTAGCGATAACGCTGTATGGCAGGCACTTCAGTCGCATCCAAACTATGCTTTGATTGACAGTAGTGCTCTCCCATACAACCCTAATGCGGTGAGTAGTGCAGGTGTATATGACCCTTCATCACCATCAGCAAATGCAGCAGGTGCGCCAGCAATACCACCTGGCTTTCCTTCTCAATTTACATTTGCAGTGAGCGGCGTCTATCAAGGTGATACAAGCTTCGCGGCTGTTCCAGTATGGATTACTGGTCTGGCGAAAAAACAATCAGTTAAACTCACTATTATTGGTGTAGTCGACAATAGCGACAGTGCACACTTTGGTCTGTATGTTCCTCGTTCAGTGTATAGCAGCACAAGTATAGCCAGTCATAAATGGGGCAATGGTAACGCTGGTATAAGCTCCCTTGACCCCAACGCACCCAATGCTCGCACGTACTACTTCAAGGTCGCCCCTGGACAGGATAAGCGCGCACTCGCACTAGCCCTCGGCTCCGCCTTTCTGGATAACGGCTTAGAGACAACTGTGCTGGAAGATGCCATCTGGGAGGTACGCGGACCTCGCATCCTACTTAGTGACGTTTTGTTAGGTGTTGTTGGTATGACACTGTTACTAGGAGTTGCCGCTCTCGCTATCACAGGAACCCGTGCAGTTATTGAACGCCGTCAACAGATAGGAATGTTGCGTGCGCTTGGCTGTAAGCGTAGTCTCATTCAAGGTTCCTTCCTGCTCGAATCGTTTCTAGTAGGAGCATTAGGAAGTATTCTTGGTGTCGTTCTTGGCGTGCTCCTGGCTCGTAATATCTTTGCAGTAAACTTCTTTGAACAATATCAGACCGGTCTCACCTTCTCAATACCCTGGGATCAACTCGGCCTGATTGTAGGCATTGCGCTATTTGCAGCCTTCCTTGGAGCACTTCTACCTTCCTGGCAAGCCGGCAAGATCACTCCTGCCGAAGCACTGCGATATCAGTAGCTGAATAATAGGCATGGGGCGGATTTTTCATAGACAATTACCTACCACATCATTAAAGTCGTAACCAAAGCTTGCTCATTCTACATTCGAGTAAAGTCTATTTTAAAAAACTAAAGAGATAGGGCAACATCTTAGTGACGTTGCCCTATCTCTTTACATTCTACACACAAACATCTGAAAAACGTAACTACCTCAATTTTGCCGAACGCCCTGTTGTACTGCAAGAGTACGAAGCAGAGGAACATCAGCATTTCATCATTTGACCTGTGAATTCGATAATCATAAAGAAAGAAGCCGTTCGATCATTAGGGCCGCTTCGCTGCGTCTGTTACCAGAGGTCCGCGTGCGGTCTATCGACCAGGTGTTCTGCCTGGGATCTTGTCTTACTACAAGAGTAAGAGGGAAGACTCATCT
>JAABUZ0100001534.1_pt1 | contig 43328 bp, 36 predicted proteins | sample 5562091 | NCBI WGS metagenome assembly JAABUZ01 (sample SAMN12813069, study PRJNA571459) | rock metagenome | isolation source: Antarctica rocks | place: Antarctica: Victoria Land, Linnaeus Terrace sud | collected 2015-12-21
GGATGAAAGGGTCAGGACCATGCCCAAATCCACGTCCTCTCGACCGCGGCGCATCACGCCGGCTTATTTCCTGACGGCACTGATTGGTTTGCTCATCCTGCTGCCGGCGACGGGTCGGGCGGCCTCGCCGGCGCGTCCGGCGGCGCCCGGCCCGCAGTACGGCGGCACCCTCGTCCTGGCCAACCAGGTCGACGCCGACTCACTCGACCCCTCGGGCAACCCGGTCAACGAGGTCATCTGGATCGACCAGAACGTCTACGAGAAGCTCGTGCAGGCCAGCCCCGACGGGACGCAGATCATCCCGCAGTTGGCCCAGTCGTGGACCGTCTCCAACGACGGCTTGGCCTATACGTTCCACCTGCGCAGCGCGCGCTTCCAGGACGGCTCGCCGGTCACTGGCGCCGACGTGGTCTACTCCATCAAGCGCGCCATCGCCAATCCCAAGGGCTGGGGCTTCCTGCTCTCGGCCATGAAGAGCATCACGGCCCCGGACGCGCATACCGTCATGCTGCAGCTCAAGCACCGCTGGGCGCCCATCCTGGCCGACCTCGCCATCTACGCCAACTCGATCATGCCGGCCGCCCTGCTGCAAAAACAGGGCGCCAAGTTCTTCGACCGCCCCATCGGCAGCGGCCCCTACCAGATCACGGCCTGGAACAAGGGCACGTCGATCATCCTCAAGCGCAACCCCTACTGGTGGGGGCCCAAACCCTACCTCGACGGCGTGACGGTCCAGGTGGTGCCCAACGATAGCACGCGCACGCTGCAGCTGCAGGGCAAGCAGGCCGACATCGCGGAGAACCCGCCGGCCAACCTGGTGCCGGAGCTGCAGGCCAACGCCAACCTGCACGTCGACCTGTTCTCGTCCACGCGCGTAGACTTCATCCAGCTCGACGAGCACTTCGCGCCGTTCAAGGACAAGCTGGTGCGGCAGGCTATGAACTACGCCATCGACCGCAACGCCATGATCAAGATCGTGCTGCTGGGTCATGGGCAGCCGGCCACGTCGTTCATGCCGCCGATGCTCGATTGGGACCCCAACCTCAAGGGCTATACCTACGACCCCGCCAAGGCCAAGGCGTTGCTGGCCAAGTCCTCGTACCCGCACGGCTTCAAGTGCTTCCTGATCGAGGTCAGCAACGACCTTGTGGGCAACGGCGTGGCCGTGATCATGAAGGCGGAGCTGGCCCAACTCGGCATCGACGTCTCCATCCAGAACTACGAGCTGATCACCGCTTACCATAAGGAGGACGGCGGCCACTCCGAGATGGGCGCGCGCTACTGGACCAACGACATCATCGACCCCGACGAGGTCGTCTCGTTCGCCGCCGATCCCGGCGCGGGCGCCAACGCGTTCAACACCTACTACAACAACCCGGCCGTGACCAAGCTGGTACACGCGGCCCAGGTCGAACTGAACCCCGACAAGCGCCGCCAGCTGTACTACCAGATCCAGCAGATAACCAACGACGACGCCCCGCTGATCAACCTGTTCTACAGCCCCTACCGCTACGTCGAGGGTACCTACGTGCATGGCTTCCACGTCTCGCCTATCGGCGCCTACCAACTGCAGAACGTCTGGATGAGCGCGCACTAACGATACGACATAGGGGGAGGGCCAGCTGTTATGGGACGCTTCGGATTCCTCGGCAACCGGATCGCGCAGCTGATCCCGGTCGCCGTCGGCGTCACCATCCTGGCCTTTTTCCTGGTCCGCCTGATCCCCGGCGACCCGGCGCTGGCCCTGCTGGGCTCGCACTACACGCCCCAGACGGGCGCGGTGTTGCGCGCCTCGCTGGGCCTGGACAAGCCGATCTTCGTGCAGTACCTGTTCTTCATGGGCAACCTGCTCCACGGCGACCTGGGCACGTCGATTTACTACAACACCCCAACGGGGGACGTCATCCTGGCGCGGTTGCCGGCCACGCTGTTCCTGGCGCTCTACGGCGCCACGCTCGCCGCCGTTATCTCCATCCCGGTTGCCGTGCTGGCCGCGCTGAACAAAGACGGGCTCTTCGACCAGCTCGTCCGCCTGACCTTCCTGGTCACGTTCGCCATGCCCGCCTTCTGGATCGGCATTATTCTGGTGCTGATCTTCAGCCTGCACCTGCACGTCTTCCCCGTCTCGGGCTACGGGACATCCTTCGCCGACCACCTGTACTACCTGTTCCTGCCCGCCGTCACCATTGCCCTGGGGTTCTCGACCATCCTGATCCGTACCTTGAGGACAAGCGTGCTCAATGTGCTGCGCGCGGACTACGTCGATACGGCGCGCATCAAGGGCATCAGTCGTCTGGCCGTGTTGCGCGGCCACGTGCTGCGCAACGCGATCCTCTCCGTGGTCACGGTGTTTGGCATCAACCTGGCCTTCCTGGTCAGCGGCACGGTGATCATCGAGAACGTGTTTGCTATACCGGGATTGGGGCAATTGCTCATCGCGTCCATCACCGCGCGCGACTATCCCGTGGTGCAGGGCATCACCCTGACCTTTGCCATCCTCATCATCGGCATCAACCTGCTGACCGATGTGGTCTATGCCGTGCTCGATCCGCGCGTGACGTATAACTAGCGAGGCTCCGCCTCCGACCGACGAGATATATGCGACGCATAAACTTGACTCATTCGCAACACGTTTGCCCGTAGTAGGAGTCTAGTGGGTCAACCCGCAATTAATGCGGCATTTCCAGAGGCCGGATCACGCTCAGCAGGCCGACAAAGCATTCCCGGCTTATTTGTAACGTGACCCACTAGTCGTTAGTCGTTAGCCATGAGTAAACTGATAGGCAACATGGCCTGCGACTACAGTCGCATGGCAGGGACCGGCGACTAAAGTCGCTTGGAGCTTGACACCACTTGGAGCATGGCAGCAGAAGACACTTTAGTGTCCGTCTCCTGCCGTGCGACTGTAGTCGCAGGCCGACGCCGCAGCAGAGGGGGGCAGTTCGTGGCAACGCACGTACGTCGTCAGGATGACCAGGCGGTAGGCCTGCTGGCGCCGATGGAGCGGTCCGTGCGGCGACGGCGACGCCTGTGGCGGCGGCGGCCGACGTTGCTGATCGGCATCTTCATCCTGGCCGTGGCCATCGTCGCGGCGGTCGCCGCGCCCTTGCTCACGCCCTACGATCCCACCAGCATCGACCCGCTCAGCCCGCTGGCGGCGCCGCTCACGCCGGGCCACCCTCTAGGGACAGATTCGTACGGCCGCGACATCCTGGCGCGCATCCTCTACGGGGGGCGCATCGACCTGGCCATCGGCTTCGGCGCCACCATCGTCACCGTGCTGGTCGGCTCGATCATCGGGCTGATCTCCGGCTACTTCGGCGGCTGGGTCGACGCGGTCATCATGCGCGTGGTCGACGTCTTCTTCGCCTTCCCCTTCTTCGTGCTGGTCATCGCCATCGTCGGCGTGCTGGGCCCCAGCACCTTCAACATGTTCCTGGCCATCTGGCTGACCGGCTGGATCACCTACGCCCGCATCATGCGCGCCGAGACGCTGGTAGCCAAGAAACAGGAATACGTGCTGGCGGGCCGGGCGCTGGGCTACCATCCGCTGCGCCTCATGCTGCGCCATATCCTGCCCAACATCGTGTCCTACGCGGTCATCTTCTCCATGGTCGATGCCGTGGGCAATGTGCTGCTCGGCGCGGCACTGGGCTTCCTGGGCCTGGGTGCGCAACCGCCCACACCCGAGTGGGGTACCATGATCTCCGACGGCCAGAACTTCATGCTCTCGGCATGGTGGCTGCCCACGATGCCCGGCCTGGCCATCGTGCTCGTGGGCGTCGGGTTCAGTCTGTTCGGCGACGGCGTGGCCGATGTGCTGCGTCCGAGCGCGTAGGGCCCTTCACCCCCGGCCCCTCTCCCGTGCGCGGGATGGAGGGGAGAGACCCCCACCCCCAGCCCCTCTCCCTGTGCGCGGGAGAGGGGAGAAAGGACGAAGACGACCGGGCGAGAAAATCGTCCATCCTCGCCGGAGGGACCATAGCCCTCGCCCCTTAAGGGGGAGGGGGCAGGGCGTAAAGGACTATCAACTCCCCCTCTCCCGCGCACAGGGAGAGGGGGTTGGGGGGTGAGGGATGCGCGAGGATCGGCTAATAGAGGACACGACGCCGCGCGAAGAGGTGCTGCGCGTGGAGGGGCTGCGCACCTATATCGCCAGCGAGCGCGGCGTGGTGCGCGCGGTGGACGATGTCTCGTTCACGCTCTACCAGGGCGAGGTCCTGGGGCTGGTGGGCGAGAGCGGCTCGGGCAAGAGCGTAACCTGCCGCACCCTGGTTGGCCTGATGCCCTCCCCGCCGGCGCGCACGCACGGCGCTGTCTACTACGCCGGCTACGGCGCGCGGAACCTGCTGACGCTCTCCGGCGCCGAGCGGCAGCGCCTGCGCGGCGCTCACCTCGCCATGGTGTTCCAGGACCCCATGACCGCGCTCAACCCCGTGGTCCGCGTGGGCGACCAGGTGATCGAGGCCGTCGGCGCGCATAGCGACAAGGGCTCGTCGGCCCGGCGCGAGCGCGCGGTTGAGTTGCTGCGCCTGGTCGGCATTCCGCTGCCCGAGCGGCGCATGCGCGACTACCCCCACCAGTTTAGCGGCGGCATGCGCCAGCGCGTGCTGATCGCCATGGCCCTGGCCTCGAGCCCCAAAGTGCTGCTGGCCGACGAGCCGACCACCGCGCTCGACGTGACCATCCAGGACCAGATCCTGAGTTTGCTGCTCTCGCTGCAGCGCGACCTGGGCATGAGCGTGATCCTGGTCAGCCACGACCTTGGCGTCATCGCTGAGACCTCCGACCGCACGGCCGTGATGTACGCCGGCCAGATCGTGGAGATCGGGGACACCGCGACCCTGCTGACCCACCCGCGCCACCCCTACACCATCGGCCTGCTGCACTCGCTGCCCGAGAGCGACACCACCGCGCGCTACCTGCAGCCCATCGGCGGCGCGCCGCCCGCGCTGACCGACATCCCACCCGGCTGCCGCTTCGCCCCGCGCTGCCCGCTGGTCACCGACGCCTGCCGCACCTGGAACACCGAACTCCTGCCGGTCGGCCCCGGCCACCAGGCGCGCTGCTGGCGCCACGACCAAACCTGAGCAGCCCTCACCATACCGACCGACGCACCCGAGGCGGACGGGACCTATGCCTGGATCGCGACCGCCCTCATCATCAGGCGGGGGTGACGACGGCCTCGCCCCACCAGTAGGACCAGATCAGCACAGCGCGGTGCGGCGCGGCGATAAAGCGCATGCGGTTGGCGGCCCAGCCGTCGCCGCCGACCAGTGACGCGCCGCTCAGCCACTGCGTCACGCGCTCCTCGGGCCAGCCAAGGGCGTGCAGCCGCCACGCCGCGCCCGTCCCGATGCCGGAGCGGTAGCGCGACATGAGGGCGGCGAAGCGGTCGTCGTCGCTGTCCAGCCAGTCCAGCAACAGCAGGCCGTTGTCGGCGATGCCCTCGAAGACGCAGGAGCTGGCCGAGTTGACGACGGAGAGCAGGCCGTCGGCCGGCGCCGTGCCCTCCCTGTACCAGGTCTCGCGCAGCTTGAACTGCACATAGTGACCGGGATAACGCTCGTGGACGGCGAGGTGCTTGAGGGCCGGGCGCGTCAGCACGGGGTCGATGTTGAGTTCGACGGCGCGGCTCAGGTAGTTGCAGCGTGCGTTAAAGGCCGCGCCGGAGACGGTGGCCACGCGCATGCCGTCCGCGCGCGGCACGGGCAACGCCATACGCGCGACGGTGCGCTCCCAGGCCTCATCGCACAGCGCGTTCAGGGTCCCGGCAACTTCGTCGCGCGGCACGCGGGTGCGCTCCTCCCAGGCCGCGCACCGCGCGGAGAGGTCGCCGTCGTAGCCCATGCCGCCGAGGAGGGCGCGCATCTCGCCGCGCAGCCCGTCAAGTGGGCTGCCGAGACACGTCAGTGGTAGCCCTCTGGTCCCTGCCTACTGGGCGCCCCAAGCGGGCCGGTAGTCGGCGCTGACCGTCCCGGCCTGGAAGAGATGGACGGGCAGGCCAAACGCCAGGGGGTCGCCCTTGCGCCTGGGGTAGATCACGGGGCGGACGTACATCTCGAAATCGCCGCCGATGCCGTTGTTGGCCAGGTAGCCCAAATAGCGGCCGTCCGGCGACCAGAACGGCTGCACGGCGTACGGGACGCCCTGCTGTATGGTGACGGCGTTGTAGTAGTCGCCGAGGGCGCCGGGCCGGTGGTACGCCATCACCTTGAGGTCGGCATGCCCGCCAGCCTTGTTCTCCGCGAACGCGATGTAGTGCCCATCGGGCGACCAGGCTGGCTGGAACTCGGTGACGCGGTCGGGCGTCAGGGCGATAGGATTGCCCTGCGGCGCCGTCTCCGTGACGGCCATCGCCGCCTTGATCTGCCCCTCTCCGTTGGGCATCGTATTGTCGTGATAGTAGTCGGTATAGATGAACACCGCCGGGTCGTTGGGGCGCCAGCCCGGGCTGTCGGCGCCGCCGGTCCCCGCGACGGGCGTGCTGAGCTGCACGGCGTTGGTGACGGTGTCGGTCACACCCTGCTCGAACACCGCCATGTCGGCTTTCGTCGGGTCGGTCGAATCGAAGCCCGGCCGATCGCTGAGGTAGAGCAGGTGCTGGCCATCGGGCATCCACGACGGCTTCATCGCCCACCAGTAGTAGCGCGGATCATAGCCCGCCGGGGCTCCGGGAGGCGTCGCGTCCTGCGTCAGATACGAGGCCTGATCGATCCGAATGAGCCCCTGGGCGCCGTAGTGGACGCGGGTGGTCAGCACATCCGAGTAGCTGGCCATGAAGCGGACGAAGGCCAACTGTGAGCCATCGGAGGTGAGGGCGGGGGCTACGCTGACACTATCCCCCGTGAGGTCTTGCCGGGGGCGGTGGCCGCCGATAACGGCTAAGTTCTGGCCCGGCATCACATAGAAGATGTGCCCTTCGACCCTCGGGATGAGCGTCACCTCTTGTTGCGGCACGAAGGTTCGGGAGCGCGGAGTCGGGGTGGCGGCAACGGCGTGTCCCGGAACGGTCGTCGCCGCCGGTTGCGGTGTCGAGGCGATGAACAGACCTTGGCCGGCGACGATGGTGGGGACATTAATTACATCGGTGATCGCCGATGGCGGAGGCACGGTGGCGCGTTGCAAGGTCAGGAGGGCAATACAGGCGCTGAACGTGAGCGCGATGAGCGAGCGGATCGCGATGCCAAGGGTCATTGCGCCGCGCCCGGAACTTGTTTGCAGTAGCCCTGGGGATCGGCCGAGATATCCTGGCCGCCGAAGAGTTGCACGATCTCGGGATTGATTGCGTCCCAATTAGGCGCCACGGCATCTTCCGTCTGCCCAGGCGCCCCATGCTGTGGATCGTAGTCGGTTTCGCTACTGCCTTCCGTCGAGTACGTCGGCGGCGCCAGGATAACCTGGTGCAGGTTGGCGCCCGAGACCGATTTTAGGAGCCTGTAGTACGTCACTGCCGTATTGAAGTCGAGGCTATTACCCAGGTCGGTGCGCACCTCCGACTGAAGGTCGCGCAGGATGGAAGGCGCCAGGGCCACTAGAGACGCTCCATTCTGGTCCAATAGCATGTGTCGCAGTTGCGTTAGCACGATTTGCTGCCGCGTCGAGCGCGCGAAGTCACCCTGCGCGTCCCCGTGCCGCGACCGTACGAAGCGTAGCGCATTGGCCCCATCCAGATGTTGTGGACCCGGCGGGATGTAGATGCGGCGGTATCCGTACAGACCGCTGATCCCGTTCAAATCGTCCGGATAGGCGTCGTCCAGGACCGGGTAGGGCACGTTGATGGTCACGCCGTCCATCGAGTCGATGACCTTGGTGAATCCTTGCAGGCCGACCCAGATCCAATGGTCAATGGGGATGCCGAAATTGCGTTCGACCGTGCAGGCCGCCGCGGGCAGTCCTAGCTCCGCCGACACGGCAATCTTGCTCCAGCCTACTGGCCCGTTCGTTCCGTACGGTCCATAATTGTACTGGTAGCCAGGGATCCGCACCCAAAAGTCGCGCGGGATAGACAGCATGGTCGCCGTGTGATGGTCCGCGTCGATGGATAGCACGATCATGACCTGCGTGTCCGGGCTCGGCGCCGTGGCCGCTTTCTTGTCGTTGTCGCTGCCCAGGATCAGAATGTTGACGCGGCCCGTGGGCGGTTTCTTGGTCGATGCCGCGTGCTGCACTTCGGCAGCTAAACGCTGCTGGGTCAGTTGCGCGTGGCTAGGTCCAGGCGTGACGATGACGATGCGCGGGGTCGGCGTGGCTACCGGCGTCGCCGCTGCCGACGGGTCGTGATGGCCGCCCTGATCCGGGCGAGGCGTCGGCACGGCGGGAGGCTGCCCCGATCCGTCGGGGGCGCCGGTCGCGCTGTGTACGAAGCTGGTGATGGCGTCGTAGTAGGGCGCGATACCGACGCCGGCCACGCCGCCGTAGAACACGACGATGGCGGCAACGAGTAGCAGCGGCAGGCTCCTGCGCATGGCTGTCTCCGGTCCTCCCAGGGGTTGGTGGGTTTTTTATCGTTAGGGGACGAATGAGCAGGGGACGCCTGACGAATAGGGCGCCACTACCGTCGATAGTAGCGAAGCCTGATCCAAGGGTCAAGCGGCGTGATGCGCTATAGTGCAATTGATGAATGCTATGGACTCCAGGGATGCGCCACGGACGGTCGTCATCGCCGGCGGCCGCGTGGTCGACCCGGCCTCCGGCCTGGACGAGCCCGCCGACGTGCTCGTCCAGGCTGGCCGCATCGCGGCGATCGGCCGCAGGCTGGGCCGCCCCGATGACGCCTCGATCGTCGACGCCGCCGGTCTGGTCGTGGCGCCCGGTTTCGTGGACCTGCACTGCCACCTGCGCGACCCCGGCCAGGAGCACAAAGAGACGCTGGCCTCGGGGCTGGCGGCGGCGGCGGCGGGAGGTTTCACCACGGTCTGCTGCATGCCAAACACCGTCCCGCCACTCGACAGCCCTGCCCTGGTGCGCCTCGTACGCGAGCGCGCCGCCGCCCTCTCGCCGATTCACCTGCAGGTCATCGCCGCCGTCAGCATGGGACAGCGCGGCGAGAGGCTGGCCCCCCTGGCCGACCTGGCGGCGGCGGGGGCCATGGCCTTTTCCGACGACGGCCGCCCCGTCTGGGACGACGCGTTGATGCGCGAGGCGTTGCGGGCCGCCGCGACGCTCGGCCTGCCGCTCTCGCTGCACGAGGAAGACCCCGCCCTCGCCGCCGGGGGTGTGATGAACGCCGGCGCCGTGGCCACGCGCCTAGGCCTGCCTGGTCTGCCGTCCGCGGCCGAGGAGCGCATGATCGCGCGCGACATCGCCTTGCTGGCCGCGTCGCTGGATAGGTCGCCGGATAGAAGGGGAGAAGGACCCGCGACCGCTCACCATGGGCGGACGCGCCTGCATATCGCCCACGTCAGCACCGCCGACGCGGTGGAATTGGTGCGCGCGGCCAGGCGGCGCGGCCTGCCCGTCAGCGCCGAGGCCACGCCGCACCACCTGACGCTGACCGAGGACCTCGTCGCCCGTCCCTGGGACGACCGTCCCTACGATACCCGCGGCAAAGTCAATCCGCCCCTGCGCACGCCCGAGGACGTCGCCGCCGTGGTGGCGGGGCTGGCCGACGGGACCATCGCCTGCATCGCCACGGACCACGCGCCCCACGCCGAGGCGGACAAGCGTCGCGGCTACGAGGACGCCGCGTTCGGCATCTCGCTGTTCGAGACCGCGCTGGGCTCGGTGCTTCAACTCGTCCACGACGGCCGCATGACCCTACCCATGCTGGTGGAGCGCCTGACCGTGGGGCCGGCGCGCCTGTTCGGGCTCGACGCGGGCACGCTCACCGTGGGCCGCCCCGCGGACATCGTCATCTTCGACCCCGACGAATGGTGGACGGTCGACGCCTCCCGCTTCCTGTCCCGCGGCCACAACACGCCGCTCGACGGCGCCCGGTTGCGCGGGCGCGTGCGGCTGACCATGGCCGCCGGCCGCGCGGCATACAGACGGAGTGACGAGTGATTAGTGATTAGTGGCCACCTGCGACTAAAGTCGCATGGCAGGGAACGGACACTGAAGTGTCTCTCGCGGCGTTACTGGCTGGTGGAGGTGACGGTTGTGTTTGGCCACCAACGCTGTCGTGCCCTCGAGCGACTTTAGTCGCCGTCTCCCTGCCATGCGACTTTAGTCGCAGGCCGCGTCGAATCGAAATGAGCAGAGGAGGCCGTTGGCCTAGCTAGATGGAACACCAGACGATACGATTGGCTAACGGGTTGCGCCTGGTCCTGGCGCCGATGGAGCATGTGCGCTCCGCCACCATGGCCGTGTACGTGGCGACGGGCTCGCGCTACGAGGAGGAGCGCGAGGCGGGCAGTTCCCACTTGATCGAGCACATGCTCTTCAAGGGCACGGAGCGACGCCCCACGGCCCAGGAAATCTCCGAGACCATCGAAGAGGTCGGCGGCGCCCTCAATGCCAGTACCGACAAGGAGACGACGGTCTACTGGGCCAAGGTCGCCGCGGACGAGACGCCGCTGGCCGTGGACCTGCTGGGCGATATGCTCCTGCATAGCCGCCTCGAGGCGGCCGAGGTGCGCAAGGAAAAGCGCGTCGTGGCCGAGGAGTTGGGCATGGCTATGGATTCGCCGCAGGAGTGGGTGCATACCCTGGTCGAGGAGACTATCTGGCCCGGCGAGGCGCTGGGACGTGACGTGGCCGGGACGCGCGAGAGCGTGGCGGCCCTCACCCGCGCCGGCCTGCTGCGCTACCTGCGGCGACACTATACGCCTGCCAACATGGTGGTCAGCGTGGCGGGGCGCATCGATCCGGACGCGGTGCGGGACCTTGTCGAAGGCGCCTTCGGCGATTGGCAAGGCGGACCCGCCCCGGCTCACCCGGCGGGCGTCTACCGGCCCGACCGTCCGCGCGTGCGTTTGCAGCGGCGCGAGACTGAGCAGGCCAACCTGTGCCTGGCCGTGCCCGGCGTCTCGCGCGCCGATCCCCGGCGCTATGCCTTCGACCTGCTCGACACGATCCTGGGCGGCGGGATGAGTTCGCGTCTGTTCGTCGACATCCGGGAACGCCTGGGTCTCGTCTACGACATCCACTCCTACGCCGACCGCCTCGACGATACGGGCATGCTGGTGGTCTATGCCGGCATGGAGCCCGCGGAAGGACCGCGCGTGCTGCGCGAGGTCATGGCCGCGTTGCGTCGCCTGCGCGACGATGGCGTGCGGGCGGACGAGTTGACGCGGGCCAAGCGCGGCTATCGCGGCCGCCTGGTTCTGGGCCTGGAGGACAGCTCGAGCGTCGCCAATTGGTGCGGCGCCCAGGAGTTGTTCTACGGCGCCATCGAGGGACCCGACGACGTCTTGGCGCGCGTCGAGGCCGTCACGGCGCACGACATCGGGGAGCTGGCCGCCGCCCTGTTCCGCGACGACTACCTCCGCCTGGCGGTCATCGGCCCCTACGACACGGAAGATGTATTCGCGGACTTGCTACACTGTTAAGCGATGAGCTATGTAGCCATTAGCAATTAGTCATTAGCCATTAGCTCGGCGCCGCCGCAACCGTGGGAACCAGGCGCGGCGAGTGGGACCTAATCTAATGAGCGCGCGAACATTGCTAAAGGCTAACAGCTAATTACTAAGGGCTAACGGCTAATGACTAAAGGCTAAAAATGAGCAGCGACGTACAACGATCACTCGTCATCGTCAAGCCCGATGGCGTGCAGCGCGGCCTGAGCATGAGCATCCTTGGCCGGCTGGAGCAGCGCGGCCTCAAGATCGTGGGACTCAAGCTGATGCAGGTCTCGCGCGAGCTGGCGGAACAGCACTACGGCGTCCACAAGGGCAAGGGTTTTTATGAGGGCCTGGTGTCCTACATCACCTCCGGCCCCGTCGCCGTGGCCGCGTTCGAGGGTCCCAACGCCGTCTCCGTGATCCGCACCACGATGGGCGCCACCAATGCCGCCGAGGCCGCGCCCGGCACGATCCGCGGCGACTACGCCATCGAGATCGGCCGCAACCTGATCCACGGCTCGGATTCGCCCGAGTCGGCCGCCCACGAGATCGATCTCTTCTTCGGCGACGGCGGTCTCCTGTCCTACGGCCGCGACGTCGACCGCTGGATCATGGAGTGACGGAAGTGGTGGCGGAAACGGAGGAAACGGCAGGGACGGCGCCGCGGGGACGCCGGGGACGCGTGCTCGTCGCCGGTGGAGCTGGCTTCATCGGCTCTCACCTGTGCCGGTCATTGCTTGACCAGGGCTACGACGTGCTGTGCGTGGACAACTTCCTGACCGGCGTGGAGGACAACGTGCGCGCTTGCCGCGACGAGGCGCGCTTCCAACTACTCCACCACGACGTGACGCGCCCGCTCGACGCGGCAACCGTGCCCAACGTCGACGTCATTTTTCACCTGGCCAGTCCGGCCAGCCCGCCCGACTACTTCCGCCTGCCCCTGGAGACGATGCTGGTCAACAGCGAGGGCACGCGCCACCTGCTCGATCTGACCGCCCGCACTGGGGCGCGCTTCCTGTTTGCCTCGACCTCCGAGGTCTACGGCGACCCCCTGGTCCATCCGCAGCGCGAAGACTACTGGGGCAACGTCAATCCCAACGGCGTGCGCTCGGTCTACGACGAGGCCAAACGCTTCGGTGAGGCGCTGGTGATGCATTATCGCCGCTCGCTGGACCTCGACGCGCGCATCGTGCGCATCTTCAACACCTATGGGCCGCACAGCCGGCCCAGCGACGGGCGGGTCGTGCCGAATCTGCTCACGCAGGCCCTGCACGGCGAACCGTTGACGATCTACGGCGATGGGACGCAGACGCGCTCCTTCTGCTACGTCGACGACCTGGTGCGCGGCATTGAGGCGGCCATGTTCGGCGCCGGCACGCCGGGCGAGGTCTTTAACCTGGGCAACCCCGACGAGTACACCATCAACGATTTCGCTGATGTGATCGAGCGCCTCTTCGGGCGTGAGCGGGGGCGCGACTATCGCCCCTTGCCGAGCGACGACCCGACGCGGCGGCGTCCCGACATCTCAAAAGCCCGCACTATCCTTAAGTGGGAGCCGCGGGTTGGCCTCGAGGACGGCCTGCGCCGTACCGCCGCCTGGTTCGAGCGCATGTTTGTAGCGGAACAGGCGGTCAGGTGACGGCCGTGATGGTGGTCCTATGGCCATAAGCCTGCCCGGTTTGCGTCGCGCCCTCGCGACGCCCGGCGATACGATAACGCCTGTCCGCGGCCAACGTCCTTATGGCCTGATCGGCCTGAGCGTGATCTTTGCGCTGCTCGCCGTGTTCGCGCCTCCCGTGCTGGCGCTGTCCGTCCTGGGCGGCGTGGCGCTGGCCGCAATCGTGCTGGCGCACCCGGTCATCGCGGTCTACCTGCTGGTCTTCGCCGTGCCCTACGGGTCGATCCACGACGTGTCGCTGGGCGGCCTCAACGCGACGCTGACCGAGGCGCTGGCCCTGCTGGGCGGCATCGCCTTTTTTGCCCGTAGCGCGATCGAAGGCCGACTGTTGCGCGTCCGATGGGGTTGGTGGATGACTCCGCTGTTCATCTTTGCCGCGGCGCTGATCGTGTCGACCTCACAAGCGACGGATCTCAAGAGCAGCATCAAAGAGTTGCTCAAGCTGGCCGAGGAAATCCTGGTCTACGTCCTGGTGTTGGTCTACGTCGACACGCCCGCCAGGTTCCGGCGCTTGTTGCTATTGGTGGTGCTGGCCGCGTTCTCGCAGGCCGTGCTGGGCATCCTGCAGAGCACCGTCCACTTCGGGCCGGCGGCGTTCCTGCGCGGCGGCGCGTTGCGCGCCAGCGGGACGTTCGAGCAGCCCAATCCCTATGCCGGTTACCTCAACTTTACCCTCCCGCTGCTGCTGGCCGCCGTGATCACCAACGTGCCGCTGGTTGGACGGCTGACACGCCCGGCGCTGGTTGCCGTGGCAGCGGCCCTGCTGCTCTCGGTGTCGCGCGGCGCACTGCTGGCCACGATCATTGCCGGCGCGGTGATGCTGGCTATCACGACGCCGCGCGTGCGCCCGCTGATCGGCGCGGCCGTGGCCGGGCTGGTTGCCCTGGTGGTGGGGGCCGTTCTGGGCGTTGTGCCGGGCACGGTGATCGATCCGATTGCCGAGGCTTTCGGCGTGGCCAACCTCGACGTGTCCGCCCCGACCCCGGCCAACTGGGCGGCGGCCGAGCGCCTGGCCCATCAGTTGTCGGGCCTGGCCATGTTCGCGAACCATCCTATCCTGGGCGTCGGCCCCGGCAACTACGCCGCCGTGTACGCCCAATACAAGCAACTTGGGCCATGGGACCCTCCATTGGGCCACGCCCACAACTACTACATCAACATCGCGGCCGAGGGCGGTATCGTCGGGCTGGCAGCCTTTCTGGTCGTGCTGGTGGCCGCGTTCGTGATCGCCGTACGCCTCTATCGCCACTCCCCGACGCCCCTGGCGCGCACGATCGCCCTGGGCACGATTGGCGTGCTGACGACCGTCACCGTGCATAACAACTTCGACAACATCTTCGTCCATGCGATGGAGGCGCAACTGGCCCTTGTCATCGGCCTCGCTACAGTGGCCGGCAGGTTAGAAAGCGGCCAGGCGCCAGCAGCCAGTCGTCCATTGGCAACTGAGCCATCTCAGTCAGTATGGGCGACCCAGCGGCTGCGGCTTGCCATTCCTAGGACGCGCGCTGGTGCGGCAACACTGACTACTGGTGACTGACAACCGGTAACTGGTAACTGGTAACTGGTAACTGGTAACTGGTAACTGGTAACTGGCAACTATGCAGGGGAGGTTCAAGGACAAATGGCTGAGCTGACGCCAGACAGTGGCGGCGCGCGGAAGGGCAGGAACGATAACGATATGGCGTCCGGATCCGGTGAGCACGTCCATCTCACGCCCGACGAGGTGCGCGCAATGGATTTGGCGCCCACGGAGGTCGCCGAAGAGGAGCAACTGGAAGAGGAGGTACCGCAGCAAGTTGCCATTGGCAAGCGCCTGGGCGACTGGCGGACGTTGGCCTCGTTTGGCATTGCCGTGGTCATCCTCATCTTCGCCATCGCCAAGTCGGGCATTGACCCGGCCAAGACATGGCAGACGCTACGACACGCCAACATCCTGTTCTTTCTGCTGGCGTTCGTCTCCTACTACATCTCGTTCCCCATCCGCACCCACCGCTGGCGGCGCCTGATGCACAACGCCAACCATGGTGCCCTGCAGCAAAAGATCGACCACTACCCCACCTGGGACCTGACGCAGATTCTTTACCTCTCCTGGTTCGCCAATGTCATCGTGCCGGCCAAGCTCGGCGATGTCTACCGCGCCTTTCTGGCGCGCCGCTGGCTCGGCGTGTCCATGTCGCGCAGCGTGGGCACGGTCCTGGCCGAGCGCATCCTCGACCTCGTGGTGCTCTTCCCGTTGCTGCTGGTCGCGGCATTCCTGACCTTCCAATCTAAGCTGTTCTCGGAGCACGGCTCGGGGTCGAATATCCTTCTGGCGCTCGGCTTCGGTCTGGCGCTGGCGCTGGTCGCCGGTGGCTTCCTGCTCGTGATCTGGCGGGCCGGCGATAGCGTCTTGCGCGTGTTGCCGCACCGCTTCCACGACATCTACAACCACTTCCGGCACGGCGCGGTCAGTTCATTCGGCCGCGAGGCGCCGTCGCTGGTGGGGCAGACCGTCGTGATCTGGCTGCTCGAAGGGGCGCGCCTGACTTGCATCCTGGCCTCCCTCAATCTGCTCGAAGGCGGTAAAATCGGCCTATCCGCGGCGATCTTCCTGGCCCTTGGCTCGTCGGTGCTGACCACGCTGCCCTTGACGCCGGGAGGACTGGGCGTCGTGGAGACGTTCATCCTCGGCGTGTTGGTCTTACTGGGTGTGCATGGAGGCAAGGACACCGGGGCAGCGGTGGCGGTGCTCGACCGCCTCATCAGCTACCTCAGCATCGCCGTCTTCGGCTTCCTACTCTATGCCCTCAGCGATAAAGCGCGTAGCGCGCCTCCAGCCCCGCTGAAGCAGGCCGACGACGACGGATCGAGCGGCTTAGCCCCCGGTGGCAGCGAACCGGGCGCCAAGACAGGAACGGGCGCGGCCCTGGCGCGCGCCCGCTAAGTAGGCGCTGGCACGCTCGTGCGGCATAGCGGTACAGGAGGTCCACCTGGGGAGGATTAGGTGCGCATCGGCATAGACTTCGCGGCGGCCGTCAATCAGCGCGCCGGGATCGGCCGCTATGCGCGCGGCGTGCTGGGCGCGCTGGCGGCGCGGGATGCCCGCGACTACGTGCTGGGCGTGGCGCCGCGCGCCAATGCCACGGCGTACACCGGTCCGCTGCCCCATTTCGCGCGCGAACGACAGATCACGTTGCCGATCTCCGAGCGCCTGCTCTGGATCGCCTGGCAGCGCGGGCGTCTGCCCTTGCCGCCCGACCTACTGGCCCCGCGCCTGGACGTCTTCTATAATCCCGATTTCCTGCTGCCGCGCCTGTCCTACGCGCCCGGTGTCCCCACCATCCACGACCTAGGCTTTATCACCGTCCCGGACTGCGCGTTCCCCACATTGCGCCGGCACCTGCTGCGCGCCGTGCCCTGGTCGCTCAAGCGCGCGCGGCTGGTGATGGCCGTCTCGGAGCACACCAAGGCCGATCTGGCGCGGCTGCTGGACGTGCCCCCCGAGCGGGTGCGCGTGGCGGGCAACGCCGTGGACCGCCTCTTTCGTCCGGTGAGCGATGAGGCCTGGCGCGCGGCCGAGCGGGCGCGGCTGGATCTGCCGCCACGCTTCGCCCTGGCCGTGGGCACGCTGGAGCCGCGCAAGAACCTGGTGCGGCTGCTTGAGGCGCTGGCCCTGCTGCGCGACCACGGCGCCCCCATCCCGCTGGTCGTGGCCGGCCGCGAGGGCTGGCTCTACGAGCCGATCTATGCCGCTGTGGAGCGGCTGCGCCTCCGCTCGCAGGTGCGCTTCATGCACGGCCCCGACGACCACGATCTGCTGGCGCTCTTCAACCTGGCCGACGTGATGGTCTATCCCTCTCTTTACGAGGGCTTCGGCTTGCCGCCGCTGGAGGCGCTGGCCTGCGGCGCGGTGGTGGTATGCTCGGATTCGTCCTCTCTGCCCGAGATCGTGGGCGACGCCGCGTTGCTGGCCGATCCCTACGACGTCGACGGCCTTGCCGACGCCATCAGCCGCGCGCTGGAAGACGATGCGCTGCGCATGGACTTGCGGCGACGCGGGCCGCTGCGAACACGACGCTATAGCTGGGAAGCCAGCGCGTCCAGCGTGCTCGCCGCGTTACGCGAGGCGGCAGGGCTGCCCTCACCCCCGGCCCCCTCACCCCCGGCCCCCTCGCCCTCGGCCCCTCTCCCGCGCACGGGAGAGGGGTAACGGCGGTTCACGAAGCGTGACGGCGTGAGCGCGCCTCTCGTCCTGGTCAACGGGCTGTTCCTGGACTATCCCCACAGCGGTACCGGCGTCTACACGCGCGAGGTGCTGGCGCGGCTGACGGTCCCTCACTCCGTGATCCCTCACCCACCCCTCCCGCCAGCGGGACCCCACCCCTCTCCCTCACGGGGCGAGGGGGAGCAAGGCAGTTCCTCCCCTCTCCCGCGCACAGGGAGAGGGGCCGGGGGTGAGGACCTCTCCCCTCTCCCGCGGACGGGAGAAGGGGTGGGGTCCCACGCAGTGGGAGGGGTGGGGAGGGCAGCCCCGCGCTACACCATCGTTGGACACGCGGAGCACGCGGCGGCCTATGCCGGGGTCTGCCCATACATTCCGTTGCGGACGGGCGTGTTGCGGCGCTCGGATAACCTGGAGAAGATCCTATGGGAGCAGGCCTTGCTGCCGGCGGTCGCCGCGCGGCTCGGGGCCGACCTGCTCTACGCGCCCTACTTCAGCCTCCCTCTGGTGGCCGGGACGCGCACGGTCGTGACCATCCACGACCTTGTACCCCTGTTGCTGCCCGAGTACGCGCCGTCCGCGGCTCTCAAAGCCTACTTCGCACTGGTCAGCGCGGCCACGCGCCGCGCCGACGCCGTGGTGACCGATTCACAGCACTCGGCCGGCGACATCGCGCGCCTGCTCGACGTGCCCGCCGCGCGCATCCACGTCGTTCGCCTCGGCGTCGACCCGGCCTATCGCAACCCCGTCTCCGCTGAGGACGTTGCTGCCCTGCGCGTCCGCCATGACCTGCCGGAGAGGTTCATCCTCTACCTCGGCGGCAACGACCCGCGCAAGAACATTCCCGTCCTGCTACGAGCATTGCGCGTGACGCGCGACCGCGGGCAGCAGGCCCTCCCGCTGGTGGTGGTGGCGCGTAGTGGCGGACGTTTCCCCGATCCGCGCGACGAGGCGCGGCAACTCGACCTTGGCGCCGCGGTGCGGTTCGTCGAGTGGGTCACCGACGAGGAGAAGAGGGTCGTCTACGCCGCGGCGACCGCCTTTGCGTTCCCCAGTCGCTACGAAGGCTTTGGCCTGACGCCGCTGGAGGCGATGGCCGCGGGCACGCCGGTGCTCTGCGCCGACGCCTCGTCGCTGCCCGAGGTCGTCGGCGACGCCGCGCTGCTGCTGGACCCCGACGACATCGAGGGCTGGGCCGACGCGCTGGTCCGCATCTCGCACGACGCCGGCCTGCGGGCCGACCTCTCCGCGCGTGGGCGCGTCCAGGCCGCCCACTTTACCTGGGATCGTACCGTGGCCGCCCTGCAAGGCATCGTTGCGAACGTCCTGTCATAACGAGCGTGAGAGACGTCGAGGTACGTTATCTCTGCTCGTCAGCGCTGACCGATCCGCGCGTCGCCACGTAGCGAAAGACACCGGACACCGTCCCGGCAAGCAAAGCGTGGGGGGAGCCCGCGGTGGCGGCAAGCGCCAGGATCGTATTATCCACGCCCGTCAAGCCGTGCCCAAGACGCTGCCAGGCTGCATCTCCTTGTTTCACGTACACCCCGTCCCCCATCGTGCCCCCATAGAGGACAGGCCTTCCGCTACGAGGCAACGCGACAAGCGCCATGGCATGGCGCTCGGGCAGCCCCGCGCTGATGTCCCGCCAGGGACTCGTTGCCTCCTGCTCCCACACTCCGCCCCCCATGGTCGTCAAGATGAGCCGGGGATGGGGCGCGGAGAGCGCGAGCAGCGTCTGGGTGGGCAGCACCGACGGCAGCCCGGCGACGGCCGCGCGCCAGGTCCACCCGCCGTCGCGCGTCATCAGGACCGGCGGCGAGACGCCGAAGACGCTGGCAAAGCCGATCCCGGTCCGTGGCTTGGAGGGAGCCCAGACGATGGAGGTGACCGCCGCGTCGCCCGTCCGCGCGACCTGCTGCCAGCGCCATCCGCTCCCGGTGCGCGTCCCACGGTACAGGCCGCCCACGGTCCCGGCGAGCAACGTCTCCCGTCCATCCGGCGACACCGTCAGGCTGTAGATGGGATTCACCCCCAGTGAGGGGCTCACGCGCCGCCACGCGCCGTCGCCGTGCGTGCGTTTCAGGGAGACCGTCCCGTCCGCGGCGCCGGCGAACAGGGCGCCGCCCCCCGGCGCGGCGGCCAGCGTCATGATCGTGGCGCCCCGCAACCCGCTGCCCGCGCGCTGCCACCGGCGCCCACCATCACCAGAGCGCCAGACACCATCATCGGTCGCAGCGAACAGCGCGGCGGGGTGCGTGGCATCCGCGAGCAGGGCATTGGTCTGAAGCGTGAGGTCTGTTGGCATCCAGGCGCCGGTGGCGACCGGTCCGACCCAGGGACGCGGGGGGGTCGGCCGGCCGGGCGTCGGACGCGGGGAGGCTGGGCGGGCAGCAGCGCTGCCCGCCCAGACAAGAACCACGAGGGCGACGACGCCCAGGAGGACGCGGGGGCGCGGGCGCCGCTCGGCCCGCTGGAATGGGCGGGGCAACGGTATCATGGTCAACATTCCGCCCACGTCACGGACAACGCCGCTGGTCTCCGCGGGGGATCATGTCTGTCGCGCACTCCCACCTCGACCTACTTGAAAGTGACCGAGGCGGTCTTGGCGGTCGGCGAGACTACGAAGGTGTCCCACATACCGGCCAGGGCGTGCCCCGGTACCCCACAGATAATCATGTACGTGCCGGCCTTCGCGGCGACGAACGAGAACGTCTGCGGCCCCGTCATGGGCGGCAGCGGTTTGCCGGGCGTAAAAGCTGGGAGGGGTGAGCGCGCCCCCGCGAACGCCGGCGTCGCGCTATGGCTCGGCAGGGGCTTTGTGTAGGCGATGATGTCGACATCGTGGAAGACGCCGACGTTGTTCTTATACGTGGCGACGATGCGATCTCCCAACGGAACCGTCACGACCATCTGACCGTAGGCGCCGCCATTGAAGTTGAACCCCGCGTTCGCGTTGTTCCAGCCCGAAATCAGGGACAGATGCACGACCTGCCCCGTCGTCGTGGCCCAGGTCGGGGTGTGCGCCGGCGAGGGCGGCGTGGTCGCGGGCGTGGTCGTGACGGCGGCCGAGGTGAACGCGACCGAGGCGGTCTTGGCGCTGGACGACACCACGAAGGTGTCCCACATGCCGGCCAGGGCATGCCCCGGCACCCCGCAGATCATCATATATCTCCCGGCCTTCGTGGCGGCGAAAGAGAACGTCTGCGGCGCGGGCGCGGGACCCCCTGGCCTGAATTGCGGCACGGGCGAACCGGCTCCCGCGAACGCCAGCGCTACGCCATTGCCCGGCAGCGGTTGCGTGTAGGGGATGATGTCGACGTTATGCGGCGTGGTCACGTTGTTCTTGAAGGTGACCACCACCTTGTCGCCCAGCGGAACCGTGACGACCATCTGGCCATGAGCCGCGCCGTTGAAGTTGAATCCCGCGTTGGCATTGTTCCAACCGGAGATCAGGGTCAGGTGGACCACCGTCCCCGTGGTCGTGACCCAGGTCGGCGTCGCCGCCGGACGCGCCACCGCCCCTGCCATACTGGTCGAACTGAGTAGCGCCGCGCTCACCACGCCCAGGGCAAGTCCGCCGGCCACACAGCCGGCCGTTGTCACCCGTGTTGTCAATCTCATCGTGCTTCTTCCTTTCTTCTCTCAATCGCTCGCTTGGCTTGATCCCCATGATCGGAGGCATCAAGGCGGTCCGCGCGACGCGTCATCATCGGGCGGATTAGCGCCAATATGTGGATGGACATCGGCCGCCACTAAGGTTTCCCCTCATGCGTCACATATCTCAAGGTGGCGAGGCCGGCATCCATCGCTCGCCGGTTAGTCGCCACTCCCGCCACGCGCTGCCATGCTGGGTCACGCCAGAGGCGTGTGCAGTCGCTCGCGGCCCCCGTCACCTGGCTGTCGAACGCGCGGCGTAACCAGGGGATAGTGACTATCTCCGCCTGGCGATTGTATGACACCGCGTCGCCCAGTAACAAGCTGGCAACTCTCAGATCGCCGTAGCCGACGACGATGCGGTGCATCGCCGCGAGGCGGTCCTGAGAGTAGCCCAGCGCGAGGCTGCTCCGCGCGGTGTCCGTGGGAGCGAGCGCCAGGGCCACGTTCTCGCGCAGAAGCCTCACGTTATAGAGCGGCGTGCCCGGCAGAGCCGAGGCCGACGCCCGGGCCACGCCGACCGCTCCCCCGAGGGGCAGGAGCAGCGCCAGCGCCAGGACAAGCCGTCGCCAGAGCGGGGGCAACCGTCGCCAGGCAGGTGGGCGGGACGCCGCGCCACGCAGGCGCTCGGCGCGCAGCGTCGCCATAACGGACACCATCATCTGCGGCGGCGCGTCGGGCGCCCCGGCCGCGAAGGCCTCGCCCAGCCGGTCGTGCGGTGGCAACGGGCGCGTCATAGGTCGTGGTCCTCCTCGTCCATACCTCTCACCACAATCGCGTCGTGGCCCTCCTCGAACAAATCGCCGCGGTCGGGGAGGAGCGCCCGCAGGGTCTCCCGCGCGCGGGCCAGACGCGAGCGCACCGTCGCCGCGGGCAGGTCCACGGCCGCCCCGATCTCAAGCGAGGACAGCCCATGCACGTGCCGCAGCAGAAGGATGGCGCGATCCTGCACGGCCAACTGGGCCAGCGCCGCGGCCAGCACCATGCCCTGCTCGGCCTGCGCGTAGCGCCCCTCGGTCGTCCCCCAGTCCCATGAGCCGCGTTCCGCCACGGGTCGGGCGGTGCGCGCGCGCAAGAGTGACAGGCAGACGTTCACGGCGATGCGCCCGATCCAGGCCCCGACGTATCCATTGCCGCCGAAGGCGTCGAGCGCACGGTAGGCGCGCAGGAAGGTCTCCTGCACAGCGTCGGCCGCCTCCTCGCGGTCGCCCAACAGATGGTAGGCGGTCCACATCAGGCGGTCCTGATGCCGGGCAACCACGTCCGCGAACGCGTCGAGGTCGCCCGACAGGCAGCGGGTGATCGCGCGCCGATCGGCGGCGTCGCGCGCCTGGCCCCCTGTGGTCTCCTCGCTCGCCTCCCGGCCACGTGCAGGGGATGGAGTTGCAGTGCTCATCACGTTCGTCATCTCACCATTCTTAACGCGGCGCTACGTCCATCTGTTGCATCTTCTGCTCGGCTACCTCTCTCGCATCTCCTGTATCCTTATACATGGTATGGGCTCAAGGCTTCCGATGAGCAATTGCGGTAGAGGCGCCGTCCCTCCACGCGCCATGCGATGTTCGATGTGCCGCATCATCGACGTGGGAGCACGGAAGCATAGAAGCATAGAGGCAGGCCAACAGGTTGGACCGGTCACATCGACGCCGACACGCCGATGATGGATAGAGGAAGGACAGGTGGAGGTGAGCATGAGCGATTCGGGTAAGGTACGGCGCCTGCAGCACGTCAGCGTCCCGCGCCCGCACGGCAGCGGAGACCAGGCGCGCCAATTCTATGGCAGCGTGCTCGGCCTCGAGGAGGTTTCCGTCCCCGACACGCTCGCCCACCTCGACCTCGTGTGGTATCGCCTGGGCGACGACGAGCTGCACCTCTTCGGGAGCGACCGCGGCATCGGCAACACGGCGCAGCATTTCTGCCTGCAAGTGGACGATGTGGACGCGCTCCGGCGGCGCCTGGTCGAAGCCGGCGTGGAGATCGGCGAGGAGCCAGAGATTCGGAACCGGCCGCGCTTCTCGTTCCGCGACCCCTTCGGCAACCTGATCGAGGCCACGTCGATCCTGGGGCCGTACGTGTGACACTGCCACGGCTGACACGATGAATAACATGAACATGAACAAGAGGAGGAAAACTGCGCCCTGAGGTGGCTTCCGACGCCGTGGAGAGAGACCGTCGAGCGGGCGGTCCGGCGCGAACGGCGCCGACGTGGCGTCCCACGCGGCGTGCGCTCACGGTGCTGGCCGTGGCCTACTGGGCCTATGTCGTCAACGGCGTCGTCAACAGCGAGGTCGGTCCTGCCCTGCTCGGCATCGTCCACACCTTTCACATCGATCTGGCGGCGGCCGGCGCGATCTTCACGGCGCAGTTCATCGGGTACCTGCCCGGCGCGCTGGGCAGCGGGGCCGCGGTCGAGCGCTGGGGCTACCGGCGCGTCCTGATCTGCGCGGCCCTGCTGACCGCGGCCGGGACCGCCGGCACGGCCCTGGCGGGCATGTGGCCCCTGGTCATCGCTCTCACCCTTGTCGGCGGCTTCGGCTTTGGCGTCACCGACTCGCTCTGCAATGCGGTTGTCGCGGCCGAGGCGCCGCGCGAAGGCGGTGCGGCTCTTAACCTGCTGCACACGTTCTTCGGGGTGGGCGCGCTGCTCGGACCGCTTCTCATCGCGATCCTGCTCACCACTCCGGCCGGCTGGCAAGGCGTCTTCCTGCTGACGGGCGCCCTGGCCTGCTCCTGCGCCGTGCTCTTCGCCCTGGCGCCGATGCGGCCCCCGTCGCCCCTCGCCGCGGCGAACGATGCGGGCAGGGCGCCCGTCGCTTCCGGCCCCGCCGTCTCCGCAGGCCGCTCGCCCTGGCGCGATGGGCGCCTGTGGCTGCTGATGGGGCTCCTGTTCCTTTTCGTCGGCATGGAGCAACTGTGCGGCGGGTGGGCCACCACCTACCTCAATCGGTCGCTCGGCGCACACCTCGACGTGGCCGCGCGCAGTGTATCCCTGTATTGGGCTGCGGTGACCGTCGGCCGAGCCCTGGCCAGCGCCGTCGCCCTGCGGCTCTCGAACGAGCGGCTGCTCGGCGGCAGCGCGGTGCTGTCCCTCGCCGCCATCGTGGCGCTGGCCCTGGTTGGCGCGGTCGGCCCTGCCCTCCTTGCCTTGACCGCCCTGGGCCTGGGGTTTGCGCCGATCTACCCCACGATCGTGGCCATCGCCGCCCGTGTCTACGTCCGTCGCTTCGCCACCATTGCCGGCCTCCTCGTCGCGGCCGGCGGCCTGGGGGGTACGATCTTCCCCTGGGTCGGCGGAGTCGTCGGCCAGGTGTGGGGCCTGCGGGCGACGATCTGGCTCGGCGCGGGCATCGCTACCGCTTTCCTGGCCCTCTTTGCCGTGCTCCAGGGCCAACACAAGGCCGACGAGGGTCGCTAGCGCCGGCGGCAGCCTGCGACTAAAGTCGCATGGCAAACCACGGACACTGAAGTGTCTGCGGAGGCCCACACAGACGCCAGGTTATTTCAGCCAAGCTGTACGAGCGCCAGCGGCAGTGCGGGCAAGGACTGGCGCGCCCGTCGTTCGGCGTGTATACTGGCACTAATGTCCTAGTGTGTAGGGGATGGGTAGCCGTGGGGCCAATGCTTGCCGGGATATGGCAACCTCTAGTTCCTCTTGGCTCACGTCCCTTGGCAGTCCGGTGAGACACTTTAGTGTCCGGTCCCTGCCAGGCGACTGTAGTCGCAGGCCGTCAGTGTACTGGCGAGCGCAGCGATGGCGTTTGTATCGTCAAAGATGACCGTCTAGCAAGGGAGGGCATGGTGCGCGAACAAGATGTCTTTACGCTGGCCGACCAAGCCTTGAAGCGCGTGATCGATCAGATCCGCGACGACCAATGGGCGATGCAGATGCCGCCTACTTTTGCGCGGCGCGGTCAGAGCACGGTGACGTTGCGCGAGATCGTCAATTATCACGCCTACGACGATGCCTGGGTCCCGGACATGCTGTCCGGCAGGACCATGGAGGAGGCAGGACGGACAAAGTTCGACGGCGACCTCCTGGGCGATGATCCGAAGGGGCGCTTTGCCGCGATCGTCGAGGCCGCGTGCGCGGCGGCGAGCGGCCTAGATGACCTCGACCGCACCGTCCACTGCTCCTTCGGCGATTTTACGGCCCGCGAGTACTTCTGGCAAATCAACGGCTTCCGCGGCCTGCGCGCGCACGATATTGCCCGCGTCATCGGCGTCGACAGTACCCTACCCGACGCCCTGGCGCAGGGGTTGTGGGAGGAAATCAGCCCGCACGCCGAAGAGTGGCGCGCCATCGGCATTTTCGGCCCCGCTGTCGCCGTTCCAGATAGCGCCAACCAGCAAGCGAAACTGCTGGGTTTAACCGGCCGCACCCCGTCGTGAGGGGTGCGTGGACGTGGCCCTCACATGGCGACTACCGTCGGCGCATGAGGACGGGGTGTCCGTGCCTCCCTGCCGCATGACGCGCAGGAACGCGTCGGCAATGGCGGGATCGAACTGCGCGCTCGCGCCCCGCGCGATCTCATGCAGCGCCTGCGCTGACGAGAGCGCCGCGCGATAGGGACGATCGCTCGTCATGGCGCTGTAACAGTCCGGAACGGCCAGCAAACGGCCCAGGAAGGGGATGCGCTCGCCGGCCAGACGATCGGGATAGCCCCGCCCGTCCCATCGCTCGTGGTGCGAGCGCACGCCGGTGCGGATCGCCGCCAGATCGGGTAGACCGGCGACGATGGCCTCGCCCAGGGTGGGATGGGCATTCATGATCTCGACCTCGTCCGGCGTCAAGGGGCCGGGCTTCTTGAGGATGCGGTCGGGGACGCCGATCTTGCCCACGTCGTGGAGCAGCCCCGCCAGCCTCACCGTGCGCAGGGTGTCGGGTGATAGACCCAACGCGCGCGCCAGGAGGAGGGCCAGCCGCGTCACCTGCTCCGAGTGCGCGCGCGTATAGCGATCCTTGCGGTCGACCGCCGTCACCAGCCCATTGAGCACCATCAGGGGGCTGGCATCAAGGCCGGGCAGGCTCCGCGGGTCTCCCCCTCCATCCGCGCCTCCGCCAGGCTCTGGTCCCGGTCCGGGGAGAACCACGATCTCACTACTCGTCTTGTCACCGTACAGACGCGCGTCGGCACAGGCGACGAGCAGGTCGCGGTCGATGCCATCCGCAGGGTACGTTGCCGCTCCGACGCTGATGCGCAGCGGCACCACTTGGTCGCCCAGACAGAGCGTGCGCGCCGCGACGTCGTCGCGCAGGCGCCGCGCCAGTCCGTCGGTATCGCCCGGCGGCAGGCCGGACGCGACGACGAGGAACTCGTCGCCACCGTAGCGGCCGACCACGTCGGTTGGGCGGCATGCAGCGCGGAGCGCGCCCGCCACGGCCTGCAAGGCGACGTCACCGGCAATGTGTCCGTGCGTGTCGTTGTAGAGCTTGAACCCATCCACATCGATCATCAGCACGGCAAGGGGCGTGTCCGTCTCGCGCGCGCGCGCCAGCGAGCGATCAAGGTGGTCGTGGATGGCGCCGTGGTTGTACAGGTCGGTAACGGGGTCGCGCTCGGCGGCTCGACGCACCACGTCGTGCAGGCGGGCGTTGAGGAGCGCCGCGGCGACGTAGCCCGCGAACAACTCGACGCGGCCAATCTCCTCGGGGCCGAACGCGCCGTGTCGCAGGCTATCCACCGCCAGCATCCCCAGGATCGCGCCGTTGGCGATGAGGGGGACGGCGAGATACCCGCGCACGGTTCTGCCGCCTGGCACGAGGATGTATCCCTGCTCCGCGCTCAAGTCCGGCGAGACCACGGGCAACCCCTCGACGAGCACCCGCTGCAGGGGCGGCTGCTCGTCGATCGTAAAGCGGTGGTCGAGAACCGCCGGGGAGTGGCCATGCACGGCGGCGACGCGCGCCTGGGCGCCCTCGCGCAGCAGCACGCTGGCGCCGTCGCACGCGATGACGCGGCGTACGCCATCGAGGATCGACGGCAGGATATCGCGCGCGCCGGTCGAGGGATCGCGCGTGGCCAGCGTCGCCGCCTCGCGCAGGGCCACGACCTCCGCCTGAGCCTGGGCATGGGCGCGGGCGCGGGCCAATGCCGCGGCGGCGTGGGCGGCGAAGCGACAGGCGCGCTTGAGGTCTTCGTCATCGAACGCATCGTGCCGCCAGCTATCGATCGCCAGGACGCCGACGATCTGCCCACCCGCCACCATCGGCGCCGAGAGGTGCGCGCGAATACGCTGCGCGCCGGGCACGGCCTTGGCCGGGTCCGTGCTCCCGAGGTCGGCCAACCGCTCCGGTTCGCCGCGCAGGAGCGGCGCGTGAAGGGAGACGTTCCCGGCGATGGGAATGGTCAGGCCAACCACCTCCACGGGATGGCCATCGACCGCGATAATGCGGGCGTGCGCCTCGTCGCGCACCAGGATACCCGCCGCATCGGCCGGGACAACGCGGCGCACGCCCGCCAGGATGACCCGCAACGTCTCGCTCAGGTCGGCCGGCTGCTCGGCGGCCAGGGCCGCCGCCTGCAACTCGCCGATCAACAGGAAGTGCTCGAGCGGCGCGGCAAGTCGTCCCGCGAACGCGCGCACCTGTGCCCGCTCTCCCGCGGTCAGATCGGCGGGCGCCGCCAGGGCAAGCGCGCCGATGACCTTGCGCCGCGCCCGCAGGCGGACGACGGCAAGCCCTGGCGCGCCGGACAGAGCCGCGACATGGGCCGGGGACAACTGTCGCCCCGACCGGGGAGGATCACCCTCCCATTGTCGCCGGGCCGCGGCCCCACGCGGCCCGGCGACGGCGGCCAGCGGGAAGGACTCGTCGCCATCGGCCAGAAAAAGTGCGACGGCCGCGCAGGGCACAAGCCGGTGGAGGTGGCGTACGATAGCCTGCGCGACCGCGTCGACCGCGCCGCCGTCCATGACCGTCCGGACGGCGAGGACCGCCTCCAGCATACGCCGCTCCTGGGTATCCGTCGGGCGAACAGTCTGGCGGGATGGTGACAGCGACAGGTTATGCCCGATGGGAGCGTGGCCCGTCGTGTCCGACGCATCGTGGCGACACATGCGCGCGGTACTTGCGGTACTTGGCGCGAGGGCAGGGGGGACAAACTCATTCACAGTCCCTACTCTACTGCACGTCTGCCGCAGTAATCATCCCCTAAACGGTCTATGGAGCAGGATCGACGCGCGCGACAATCGCGATTCCTCCTGAATAGATGTCCTGTTTGCACCGCCGCAACTCCGTTCGCTCGTGGCGCATCGTCATGTGTCGCTCCTTCCAAGGACAAGTGCAGCCGGGTAAAAGCATGGAGAATTGTCTTTGATCGATATGGCGCCTCCCGTACTCGCATTTCATCTATACTATGTCGAGTGCGTAACCCTCTTACGGTACGAGGTGGAGGTGACAATGGCCACTGTGCAAGCCTTTAGCGCCGAGCAGGTGAGGGCGCTGACTGAGCTCTCAGAGCGCCAGCTACGCTATTATGATGAATTAGGTTTCTTTTCTCTCCAGTACGTCTACGATGATACGTTCGGGGCTCGCAATCGTCTGTACTCATTCCAGGACCTTGTCGGCCTGCGCACAGTAACCATTTTGCGCAACAAACATCATGTCCCTGTCCAAGAACTGGGCAAGGTCAAGGATTGGCTGAAGGCGCACCATGATTCACCTTGGGCATCTTTGACGTTCTGGGTTGTCGACCGTCGTGTGGTGTTTGAGGATCCAATGACGGGTCACAAGATCGCCGGCTCCCCTCTCGGGCACATGCCGCTGCCCATAGACATGCAACGCATCGCCCAAAGTGTTCGTCGCCAGGTTGACCAGTGGAGCCAGCGTGGCCCCGACCAGATTGGCCATGTCTCCCAAAATAGGCAGGTTGTGAGTAACGCGCCGGTCTTGGATGGAACCCGCATACCAACGTCCGCCATCTGGGCGTTTCATAAAGCAGGCTATACGACCACGGATATCATCGAGGAATACCCACAACTGACCCCCGAGGACATCCAGGCGGCCATCGAGTATGAGCAGCCTCGTCGCGATTCACGGACTGCGTAGGCGTGTGGCGCCCGACGATACCCTTTCTCGTCGACGAAAATGTCCCCCGTGCCGTTGAGATATTCCTGGAGGAACGAGGGTATGCCGTGACCGTCTCTCGCCAGGAGATCAAAGCGGGATCACCCGATTGGCAACTTGCACTCTACGCACATTGGCATGGGATGGTCGTTGTGACCTGGAATCACAAGCACTTCAGATCGCTCATCTCGCGGCGGCCACAGGGGCCACCTGGTGATCCACGGATCATGTATGCGCGGGCGAGTCGGCTAAGCTTCAGGTGCTCCGAGGTTGATGGAGTCAAGCGGTTACAGCAGTGTATTGACTTGCTTGAGTGCGAGTGGGTCCTGGCTCAGGAACGGGACGACATGCGCATTATCGCTGAGATCGACGGCGAAGCATTAACGTTTCGATAACTTTCGTCTTCTACCAGTAATACTTCACATTCAGGCATAGTATCGGCAAAGGTTATGCTCTTTGCAGGATGATGCCTTTAGTCCGCGATGTTGACCGTGCCCTTGCAGTCGGGGTAGCGCGCGCAGCCCCAGAAGTGGCCGTTACGGCCGCTGCGTTCGCGCATGGGTCCGCCGCACTGTGGGCAGTCCGGGGCTGGTCCGGTTTGCCCGCCGCTCGCCGCAGATGTCGATGCGCTAATGGGCGGCGCGGTCAGGGCGACGCGGGCCAGGGGCAGCCGCCGCTCGGATAGCGTCAGGTAGTGGCGGATGACGTCCCAGCCGACACTGCGTCCCTGGTTGCCGGACGCGTCGCCGCCGTCGCGCCCGCGCCAGCGGTCTACTGTGCGGTGGTGGACCTCGAACGGCGCGTCCGGCCACGGGGATAGCCAGTACCAGCAGTCGCGCTCCTCGTGCAGCACGGCCGGGACCATGGCCGCGGCGCCGTCAAGCGTGGCCACCAGGGGCCGCGCTGGCACGCCCATGGCCCACAGGAGCGCCGCCGCCAGCTCGGCCGCCTCTTTGCTGCTCACGCTCGACGCGCCCGCGGTCTTTCCCAGCGGACGGGCCGCGCGCGAGGCCGCGTCGAGCGCGCGCCGCCGCAAGAGCCCAACCACCGCGTCGATGCGCTCCGTCGTCCCCGGCAGGTCCCGCGCCAGGAGCGCCGCCGCTCTGGCGATGAGAGGAGGGGCGTCGGCGACCAGCCGCTGGTACTCGGCCGCGGTCATGCGGTAGCGTGTCAGGGAGACCGGGGGCGTCGGCTTGTCCAGGCCCGCGCCGACATCGTCCGGCTCGCGCTCCGCTTTGCCGCGGTTCAGGCCCAGGATGCGCTCGACCGCGGCATAGTCGACGCGCGGCCCCGGCAGCGTGACCGTGGCCTGGGCCGTGTTGTAGGTCCACACGTTGGGGTTGTGCGGGCTGGCCACGACCGCCTCGATCGTCGCCGTCTGCGGTCCCGAGGCGCCCAGCCTGGCCAGCGGCGCCAACTTGAGGCTTGTTACCTCCGCCGTCTCCGCGCTCCACAGCGTTTCGGGACGTGCGCCGGTCCCATCTTTGTCGCCGTCCGTGAGCCCGATGCGGGCGTGGACACGGACGGGGCGGCGCGTCCGGCGCAGGCGCGCCACGAGGTGGTCGTCGGCCACGTCGAGGCTCAGCGTGCTGGAGGCGCGCGCCTCGGCCATGGCGCGTCCGCCCGCGCCCAGGTGGGGCGCCGCGTTGGTCAGGCTCTCCACGCCGAGGTCGCGCAGCCGCGCGTAGTCCGCCTGCACCCGGCGGCGGCGCGCCTCGACGGCTGGGTGCGCCCGCTTGAGCGCGTCGAGCAACGACCCGGCCCCGCGCTGTGCCACGCCGTGCTCCAGCGCCGCCGCGAGGTCGGCCGCGGCGACCATCACGTCGGGTGCGCCGGGCAGGCGCTCGTTGGCGCGGCGGGCCATGAAGGCCAGGTAGCGCGGCAGTTCGCGCTGCACCGCCGCCCGCGTGGAGACGGGGTTCTCCATGGGCAGGCCCTCGACGGGCAGCCCCGAGAGCAGGCACGCCGCCACCGCCAGGTACTCGACCCGGCCCTGCGACCACGAGCGCAGCACGGTGTTGTAGGACGACAAGACCTGGTAGATGTAGTCGTCGTTGCGGCGGGCCGAGAGGTCGTCGAGCTCGGCCGGCCGGCCGCAGGTGGCGATCAGCAACTCCTGCTCCAGCTCCGTGGGGTCGTCGGTGCGCGCGTCCGGCCCCGTGCGCTCGGCCACGAACTCCTCCAGCGCGGCCGCCGTGGGTACGCGGATCATCAGGCTGTTGGTGGCCAGGCCCAGCGCGGTTGGCGCCAGGGTTCCATCCTGCTCGGTCACGAAGCCCCCTTTGAGCAGGTCCCGCAGTGCCTCCGCGACCCGCGCGCCGGCCTCTTTGGGCTTGGGCGCCACGTGCCGGTGCAGCGTGCGCTCGTACCAGGCGGCGAGGTCCGGGCGCGAGCGCACCAGCCCCAGCGCGATCTCGGTGTTGACGTGCGTGGGCAGGTCGTCGCCCAGGCGGCTACCGATGGGTTGGCCCCGCAGCATGTCCTTGACGCGCGCCAGCTCGGGCTCCGGCGCAATCACGTAGCAGTAGCCCTCTGTCTCCAGGCCGGGACGACCGGCGCGGCCGGCCATCTGTAGCAGCCCGGACGAGGTCAGATCGGACGTACCCAACTGCAGGTCGCGCACGATCACCACGCGGGCCGGCAGGTTGACCCCGGCGGCGACGGTCGAGGTGGCCACCAGCACGCGGATGGCGCCGGAGCGGAACAGGCGCTCCACGGTCGCGCGGTCGTCGCGCTCCAGGCCAGCGTGGTGAAAGCCGACGCCGCGCGCCAACGCCAGCTGCAACGCGGGGTGGCGCACCCGTATCTCCTCGGAGGCGATGGCGGGCGGCGCGGTCAGCGCCAGCGCCTGGGCCACGTAACGGGCGCAGCTCTCGACGCCGGCGCGCGAGCCGCAGAAGACAAGCGTGGCGGCCCCGTCGGCGTCGGTCTTGCCGGCGGTGGTGGCCACGAAGCGGTTGCGTATCTCCTCGTCCCCGTCGCGGCGGCCCGTCGGCGCGTACGGCGCCACCCGGAAGGAGAGGCGGATCGGCCGCCAGGTCGACTCGTACAGGTCGGCGTCGAGCCAGCGCGCGATGGCCCCGGCGTTGGCGAGGGTGCCGGACATGGCCACGATGCGCGTCGCGGGGAAGAGCAGGGGCAGCCGCGCCAGCATGGCCTCCTGCCCGGCGCCGCGCTGGCCGTCGGCCACCAGGTGTACCTCGTCCATCACGATGGCGCCGATGCGCGCGACCAGCTCGGGAGCCAGCGCCCGCCGGCTGATGCTATCCCACTTCTCCGGCGTGGCCACGATGATGTCGGCGTTGAGGGCCTGCAGCGGGTCGAAAGCGTCGTCCTCCCCCGTCGTCTTGTAGACGCGCAGGCCCTGCTCGGCCAGGCGCTGCCAATCGTCGTGCTTCTCGGCGGCGATGGCCCGCATGGGAGCCAGGTAGACGCCGGCGCGGCCGTATGCGCGGCACTCTTGCAGCAGCGCTACCTCGGCCAGCAGCGTCTTGCCCGAGCCGGTCGGCGCGGCGATGACCAGGTTGCGGCGGCCCTCCAGCACGCGCGGGATGGCCTCGGCCTGCATGGGATTGAGCCGCGGCCGGGCGATGTAGGGCAGGATGTCGGCCGGCAGCAGGCTCGCCGCGTCGACCGCGCCCGACCCGGTGGGCATGGTCGCGGGCACGTTCGCGGTCGTCGTCATACCGACGACAGGGTGCGAACGCGCGGCAGAGAGAGCCTGCTACGGGTGGGCGGAAGACAGAGGGGCGAGGGCATGTTGCTCCTGCTCTTGCGCCGTGACACGCCGCGCCTGCTCCAGCAACCGGTCGAACTCATCGTCGTCGACCAGACCCCGATCGATGAGCTGTTTCCGTATGGCCACAATATATATGGGTTGAGCAAGCTCACCCGGGCGACTCGGAGGAAGCGCGATGATCGTGTCCGTTTCCTTGTGAGTATAAAGCTTATGCTGACCGGTAGTGTAGCCATGAACGAATCCGATCTGGAGCAACATGTGCTCAAGCGCCTCAAAAGAGACCAGCTTATACCTGGACATCGTGTTCAACCTTCCCTTTTAGTTGCTCGGCTACAGCCTTCTTGTAGCGAGCGAACGTGTACATGGCATCTTCGTTCAGTATGCTCGCCTTGCTCAGGCGTACCATCACGGTGTCGCCGACGATGCCAAGATCGAAGTCTGGCAAACCTTCAAAGTACGCTTGCACGTACAGCCAATATGCTGTGTCAGCCTTGGCGTCATACACTACCAGGATATACGGCATCGCTTCTCGTAGCCATAGTTCAAGGTCCGCGCTCTCCACGATGAACGTTATGGTCTGTTGATCCGCAAGGACGACAAGCGCATCCGTCGCTTTCAGCTGGAAATAGACCTGACCGTTCTCAACCTCCCCATCGTTCGTGTACGTCCACAGCACGAGATCGGTCCCGTAGTCATGCTCAATTCGTTCGATAGAATATCCGCACATCAGGGCATGCCGCTCAACGTGATTGACGCTCAGGTCCGCGATCACGTGTTCTCGCGTGCGCCTTTTCCGTCGCCTGCGGCCTGTCAACGGTCCGCCTTCCGTGCCACCTCAACGTGGAGGTACCCTACCTCTTCCCCCGGCAACAGGTCCGTGTCGGCGCCTTCCAGTGTGAAGAGAATCGCGGCCCGTACCTGCTCCTCCGCCTCCTCACGCGTCTCCGCCCCGGCGACGATGCCCAGGCTGGGGACTCTGAACCCCCAGCCGCCTGTCTCCGTGTCATGCACGTACATCACTGATAGATTCATGAGTAGAGCGATCCTCTCCTTACGCCGATGATCGCGGACGCCCTGCCACTGCTATTGTAGTCCGGCGTCGTTCAGGGCGCGCTCCAGCAGGTCGGCGACGCCGATGGTGGGCGCCCAGTGGCGGAGATAGGCCAGGTCGGTGTCCGCTGCTTTGACTTTGAGGATGCCCAGGATATCCGTCCACTGGCGGTCCGATATCTCGCCGCCCTTGCGATACCACTCCAGCTTGGCCAGCACCGTACCCTCGGCGCCGGAGACATAGATCGTCCGCTCGCCCAGGGTGGTCAGGGGCACGGTGTTGCGTCGCTCGAACTGGGACCGCTCGAAGGGGCGTCCCTTGCTAATGAACACGTCGACCTTGAAGCCGCTCGCGGAGTCGAGCACGTTGAAGGACGAGCGGTGGTGGATGGCGTCGCGGATCATGTGGTCATCCGCGTAGAGGGTATCGGGGAGCAGGCGCACAAAGTTGGCGACCTGATCCTCGCGCATGTCGGCCACGATGTCCATATCCGCCGTGGCGCGGTACATCCCATGGACGCCGCTGGCGATCGAGCCGCCGATATAGTACGGGATGCCCAGTTCCTCCAGGGCCGCGATCACGGCAACCGGCGCCGCGCCAACGGGGTTATCTGCCATATGGTTCATGCCTTCCCTGGATATAGTATTTGACCTATCCCGGCGCAACCAATCCAACGTGCGCGCCAGATCCGCCCCCAGCCTGATCTCATCGAGTTGGAAGCGCCGTGCGCGCGCATCCAGACCCGGCTGCTGCGCCTCGATACCCTGCATCACCGCGGATGTGAGCAACATATTCATGCCGGCGATCAACTCCAGCTTGCGCCACGCCGGCATGCGGCCGACGATGGCAAGCTGCATCCGTTCAACGGCCGGGCTCGTATCCTCTGATAGCGTTTTCATGCGAGTGTTGCCTATAGTTTACAGCGGTCGTCAACCAGCGCGGGGCGCCTATCAGACGTACGGCTGGGCCAGCAGCGCCGTCTCCAGCTCGTGGCGGCTGAGGCCGCCGTGGTGGCCGTGGTAGTGCTGGTCGAAGCGGCCCGCCTCGTACCACCAGACCGACTCGCGCTCGTAGGGCAGCACGACCAGGTTGCCCACGCGGCCCAGGAAGGTGGCCGAGGGCGGCTCGGGGCCGAAGAAGCCCTGCGCGATCAGGTCCGCGACGCGGTAGACGTCGCACCGCCCGACCAGCGCATCCTGTAGATAGGCCTGCGCCTCGTCCAGGCAGTCCTCTTTGATATGCAGGAACATGTCGCGCGGCGCGCCCGCCGGGGCCAGCAACTGCCCGGCGCGATTTGTCCCGATGTACGAGGACAGGCGCGGCAGTGCCTGGTTGAGGTAGATCGTGGTGGCCGGGTCGATGGACGTCTGGCCGTGATCCGCCGTCATCAGGAAGAGCGTTCTGGTCAGCTTGCCGGAGAGAGCCTGGTGGAAGGTATGCTCCATCGCCGTCAGGAAGGCGTCGATCTCGGCCTCGGCCTGCGGCGAGTCCGGCCCGTGGCGGTGGCAGGTGGCGTCGATGCCGTCAAAGTACAGCACGTAGTAGGCCGGTCCCTGCCCCCGGCCGGCCAGCAGCAACTCGTTGAGCGTGGCCAGCGCCTCGGGCAGCGTCCGGTACGGCGCGGCCTGGGCGCCGCGGCAGACCGTGTCGCTGAATGGGGAGGGCATGTAGTCCTGGTGCTGGAAGACGACGGAGCGCACCCCCAGCGCCTGGAGATCCTGATACAGCGTGTGGCGCGGGAAGAACGCCTCGGGCGGCAAACCAGTTGGCGCCAGGGTGTTGCGCTGGTGGTCGCCGGCGAAAGAAAAGAACAGCGGCGAGACCATGCGGTCGACCAGGGGCTCGTAGTAAAACCACTCGTAGACGCCGTGCTGGCCCACCGGCAGCCCGCTGTGGATCGTGGTGACGTGGGCGGCCGTGGTGGAGGGGAACTGTGAGGTCAGCTTGGAGACGAAGCCCTCGCGCAGGATGCGCCGCAGGAAGGGGTAGCGGTCCCCGTACCGCTCGACGAAGCGCCAGCCGAAGGCGTCGACGAAGAACAGGACCACGGTGTCGTAGTCGTGGCCGGCGAGGGAGCCGGGGGCCGCGGAGGGGCCGAGTAGTTGTTGGCAGACCTCGGCGTCGCGGTCGCCGCTGAAGACGCGCCGCACGAGGTCGGGGAGCCGCGCGAAGCAGTAGGACTCGTACTGGGGCTTGAGCCAGCGCTCGGTCCACCGGGCGGCCTCCAGCACGCGCAGCGAGTCGTCGTTGATCATGCCCTTCCCCTCCTCATCTCTATCTCTCGTTTCCCCTCATCACTATCATACCCCGACCTGCAGCGAGACGCATATGGCAGCGTTTCTCGCGGCGGCCATGGTGGCCGTATGTGGACGAGCATGATGTAGGGACGATGGTACGTGTCATGCTGTACCAGGTCCTCATTGCTTTCATGTTGGTTATGGCCGTCCCGCTATATGCAGGTGTACAGAGTAACGGCAGGTCTTGGGGGGAGGTTGCAATGACGGCGGGGGCGCCAGATCAGGCTGAGCCCAACGCGGATACTCTTGCCTTCTACCGCCGCGCGCTCGACACGCTGATGGCCGCGGCGATCCCGCATCTGGTCGGCGGGGGCTACGCGCTCGACCACTATACCGGGCTGGGGCGCAGCACCAAGGATGTCGACCTTTACGTCTACCCCCACGACCGCGATCGGGCCTTGCAGGCGTTCTCCGTCGCGGGCTATCGCGTCGAGGGCGTGTTCCACTGGGTCGGCAAGGTCTACAGCGGTGAGCACTGCGTCGACGTCATCTGCAACACCACGAACGGCATCGCCGCCGTCGACGACGCCTGGTTCGCGCACGCGGCCACGGCCGAGGTCGAGGCGCTGGGCCGTGCCGTGCGGCTGGTCCCGGCCGAGGAACTGATCTGGGCCAAAGGCTTCCTGATGGAGCGCGAGCGCTACGATGGCTCCGACGTGGCCCACCTGTTGCTGGCCCGCGCCGCCGAGTTGGACTGGCCGCGCCTGCTCGACCGCTTCGGCGCGCAGTGGCGCGTGCTGCTGAGCCACCTTATTCTGTTCGGCTTCATCTACCCGGAGCAGCGCGCGCAGGTCCCGGCCCCGGTGATGCAGGACCTGCTGGCGCGGCTGCAACGCGAGATGACCGGCGGTTCTCCACCTGAGCGCCTGTGCCAGGGCACGCTGCTCTCCTGGCGCCAGTACCTCGTCGACGTCGAGCGGTGGGGCTCCGACGACGCGCGGGTGAGCGAGGGCTACCTGACGCGCGATGAGGTCGCGCAGTGGACCGAGGCGTTTCGGGACGATGGATGACTGGTCGGTCCCGTCAGGACACAATCGGGGTTATTGTCGAGGGTTTCAGCTAGTGGCCGGGCGCTCCGTCCTCCCGGCGGTCGAACGCCTGGATGACGGCCCCATCGTCACCGCCGGCGTGGTCGCCCGCGCTACCCTGCACAACGTCCGCCTCGCTCCACGTGCCGTCAGGGCTGTGCTCGAGCAGTTGATCGGCGCTCGGAGCGTCCTGATCGATCACGCCGCCGATGTTGTTAATCAGTGGCTTGGTCAAGCCTGGCCTGGTGGTCTCGTCGCCGTTCACGTTTGACATAACGTCCTCCCGTCCCCTATTCGCGGCCATAGACGTATTGCTGTTCGGCATGGAGTGTGCCAGGGAACGGTGTCCCCCTCACATTATCTCGCTCTCGCCACGGCTGAAGCCGCAGCCGACCCGCGCGTCGACTATCTCCGCTCTTGTCCCGCCGGTGAGATGTTATTGCCCCGTCGATTAACTGTTGGCCGTGCGCCCGTGGCAGGTTGGGCGCGGACGAATCCTTTGGATTCATGCGGTGAGCCTGCTGGAAGCCGTATGCTGGATGTAGGGATAACACGCGACGCGACTATCGTACCCTGCGTAGGCCGCTGGACGTTACAGCTCCGGCAATGTCGTGCCGTATGGGGTAGGGGCAAGATAGCCTGTCGCTCGCGACACGGATGATGGACCCTGGCCGTGGCCCGATGGATGGCTCACGGCCGTCGTAGAAGGAGGAGGAGTGGCTGACGACGAACGGCGCCGACGGCGGCGCCCACGCAAGCCCGCGGACCAAACGCAGCAGGGCAAGCCCGCGGACCAAACGCAGCAGGGCAAGCCCGCGGACCAGCAGCAAGAAGGCAAGCCCGCGACTCAACAGCAGGGCAAGCCCGCGGACCAAACGCAGCAGGGCAAGCCCACGGACCAGCGGCAGCGCCGGTCCGCGGACGGACAGCGACAGCCGCAACAGCCGCCGGATCGCGGGCGGCGCGAGGGGAGGCGTGAGAGCGTCGCGCCGGCGCAACCGCAACAACAGCGACAACAACGCGGATCCCGCCGTGAGCCCTCCACGCTGAAGGTCATCCCCCTGGGCGGGGTGGGCGAGGTGGGCAAGAACTGCACGCTGTTGGAGTACGGCGATGATCTGGTGTTGGTCGACGCGGGCGCGTCGTTCCCCGGCGAGGATGAGCCCGGCATCGATCTGCTGGTGCCCGACGCCTCCTACATCCGCGCCAACGCCCAGCGCCTGCGCGGCATCGTGCTGACCCACGGTCACGAGGACCACATCGGCGGCCTGGCCTTCGTGGCGCAGCAGATCGGCGCGCGGGCGCCCCTCCCGCTGTATGGCTCGGCCCTGGCCCTGGGCCTGGCGCGCGGGCGCATCGAGGAGCGCAGGGCCACGCGCCTGTTCGATCCTCACCCCATCACCGCCGGCCAGCGCCTGAATTTGGGCGGACTCGGCTTTGAATTCGTGGAGGTGGGGCACAGTATCCCCGACGCTATGGCCCTTGCTATCCACTCCTCCATCGGTCCCTTGATCTACACGGGCGACTGGAAGTTTGCTGACATGCCGGCCGCGGGCCGCAAGCGCCTGGAGGAGTTGGGCCGCGAGGGCGTGACCGCCGTGCTGGCCGACTGCGTGCGCATTGAGTCGCCCGGCCATACCCCCTCGGAGACCGTCGTGGCGGGCGCCATCGAGCGCCTGATGCGCACCGCACCCGGGCGGGTCATCGTCACCACGTTCGCCTCCAACGTGCGCCGCGTGGCCAATACCATCGTCTCGGCGCACCGCCTGGGCCGGGCCTGCGTCCTGATGGGGCGCTCCATGGAACGCAACATCGGCGTGGCGCAGGAGGTGGGCCGCTTGCAGATCCCCGAGGGCGCGCTGATCACGGCCGAGGCGGCGCGGCGCTGGCCGCCGGAAAAGGTAGTGCTGATTACAACGGGCAGCCAGGGCGAGCCCGGCGCCGCGTTGGCGCGCATCGCCGCCGGTGAGCACCGCCAGATCCACGTCAAGCGGGGCGATACCGTCATCATCGCCGCCTCGCCCATCCCCGGCAACGAGGAGACGGTCTCGCGCACCATCGACAACCTGTTCCGCCAGGGCGCCGACGTGCATTACTCGCGCATTACCCCGGACATCCACGTCTCCGGCCACGCCGCCCACGACGACCACGCCGAGCTGCTGCGCATGCTCAAGCCGCGCTTCGTGGCGCCCTTCCACGGCGAGTATCGCATGATGGTGCTCTACCAGCGGCTGGCCGCCTCGCTGGGCATCCCCGAGAAGAACATGCTGCTGCCCGAATTGGGCGGTGTCTTGGAGTTCGGGCGCGACGAGGCGCGCCGCCGCGGCTCGGTGCCCAGTGGTCAGGTCCTCGTCGACGGCCTGACCGTGGGCAAGGTCACCAGCGTGGTGCTGCGCGACCGGCGCGCCCTGGCCGACGAGGGGCTGGTGGTCGTCTCCGTGGCCCTCGACCGCGAGAGCGGGCGGCTGATCGGCGAGCCGGACATGGTGATGCGCGGGGTGCCGGACGACGCGGGCGGCGGCCTGGCCGCGGAGATGCGTGAGCGCGTGCGCCGCGCGCTGGAGCGCCGCCGCCGCGGCGCGGTGGAGACAAAGCTGGCCCAGGACCTGATCAAGGACGCCGTGGCCGCCTACGTGCTGCACGAGACCGGCAAGCGCCCCATGGTGCTGCCCGTGATCACGGAGGTGTAGCGCCGTACCCTGCTCGCGCCCCGCGCTAGGCGCGAGCAGGCCCCTGTCGCCGCGGCGCGTCCGCGGGCGGCGCCGGTGTGGCGGACCCTTCGAGGGTGAGTTGATCGCCGCTATCCAGGATAATGCCGATGCGCAGGCGGCCTTTGGGCGCGTCGAGGGCCAAAACCTCCTGAATGCGCCGGCCAACCGCCCGGCTGATTTCGTCCGCGCGGGAGAGGTCGCGGAAGGCCCAATAGCGAGCCAGCGCGAATTGGAGGTGCGCCACGGCGAGATCGCTCAGGCCGGCGAGACGATAGGGGGCCTCGACGAGCGGCCGCTCGACGGTTGAGATGCGCCGGAGATCGACCCATGCCTCCGGGATGCCTAACGAGGGGTTGGCGACGACCGGAAAAGCATCCAGCCGTTGCCCCGAACGTACTCCCGCGCGCCTTTCTTCCGCCAGCCCATCGTACAGACAGATCGGGGCAACGGCGACGTACCGATCGAGCGTTGGGTCTTCGTTGGCGATGTCCTCGGCGTCCCCTTGCGACAGGCCGGTTTGTTGGAGCGCCGCCACGCGCTCGTTGAACTCTTTCTCCAGCGCGCAGGCGTGCGGCAGCACCATCGCGAGCCCCCACGTTGCTGTGAGCGCCAGCGTGGGCGCTTCGGGTAGGGTCGCGCCGATCGCCGTCCACAGGACGATGGTACGTTCCTCGGCAAAGCGAGCCGGCGCCGCCAGCGCGGCATCGCCGTCGCCCGCGACGAGGACGCCGCTGGCGGTCAGGACGATATCGCCTTGCGAGACAACCGGATGCGCATCCCCATAGTAGCGCTCGGCCGCGTCAAACCATGCCATCTACCCTTGCCTCGCGCCCCGCGCTTTACGCCGCGGGCGGACGACCGTGGCAAAGGCCGTTGCCTCCTCATTCGACACGGGAGCATCGGGCTCGATGGCCCCGGCCTGGCGACGAGGCGTCCTATCGCTACGATGCGGACGGCCGCTAACGCGGGCCGTCAGCGTGTCCCACGGCGACGCCTCGCGTTGCGTCAGACTCTCAACCAGGGCTTGCACCCGCTCGGGCGCGTCCATCGAGACGAGCGCCGTCCGCGCGTCCAGACGGACGACCGTGACGATTTGCCCTTCGCGAAACTCGGGGAGTAGGGTCACGACGTGATTCTTGCCGACTTTGCGCTGACGCATCTTTATGTCCAGTTCCACCGGCGCCTCCGAATATGATCGTTCTTCTGCATTCCAGATTCAGATTCTATCGTACCACACCGGACGATTATCCTCTTTAGCGGCCTTGCTCTTTGCTCTACCACATCCGTACCACCTATTGACACCCGTCTTCCCATCACCGATGATGCGGCTGGCGCCGTGTTATGCGCCGAGGGGAGAGGGAGCAGCTAATGGTCTGGTCCGACGACTCATGATCTGACAACTGCCAACCCCCGGGACCTCCCCGCCGCCACCGTCGTCCTCGCCGGCGCCGCGGGCGACGTGCTCCCGCGCCTGCTGCGGCTTGACACCTCGGCTTGATGCCGCCATGCCGTCGTTCGCCGCTTTCTCCGCGCACATCGAGGCATGTCGCCATGCCGGGGTCGGGCTAGAGTCCTGGTCGCTACTGCTGCATGTCGAACGGCGTGGCCAGGGTCATCACTCCTCGCGCGGTGCGCAGGTCCAGCGCCACGTCTGTTGGCGGGGCCGCCTCGGCAGCGCGATTCGCCCATTCGCCCAGCGGAGCCCGTCCCACGGCGCCACGTCGACGGGAGCCTCCGGGAAGAGGCGTGCCAACACGCCGGCGCACAAGGCGGGATCGGGCGCGAAGGCGAGGCCCAGCCCGCGGCCGGCGTCGTCTGTGTGGATCAGCAGTTCGTCGCAGGCCATCGCGGCGAACCCCGACGGGTCGGCTTGCCCAAGGGGATGGAAGCCACGGTGACTCGGCGGGGACGCCTCGATCACTCCGGCGACGACGCGCGCCGCGGCGACGAGCGTCGCGATGAGATCAGCCGGGAGGCTCTCGGGCTTGATCCGCACCTCCAGCGTGGTTACTTCGGCGCCACCAGCCGAGAGGTCGAAGGCATACCAGAACTGCCCCTCCGCCGCGTGCGCCACGGCCCGCGCCACCGACCACTCCATGTCCGGGATAGGCGCTTCCCAGTCGGCGTTGACAGCCGCGCCGAGGAATCGTGCGCACTGGTCGGCCGCGGCGCGCACATGCGTGGCATCCATATGTCCTTCTTCCCTCATCGCTACAGGATGCTAACAATGGAAGGCGTGCGCGGGCAGGCGCGAGAGGCCGATGTCGCTCACGAACGGCAAGGCGCCGCTGGCGCAGGCATTGCGGATGGCGGCGCGCGTCGTCGCCATGTCTCCCGGCGCGACGTAATCCGTGGCCGTGACCAGCAGGCCGGCCGCGTGCAGCCGGCGCAGCGCCTCCGTGGCGGCCCGCACATCCGCGGGCGATTGGCGGACGTAGGCATGCCTGTCGGCGTCGTAGGTGCTCGTCACGTCCTCGCGATTCCAGCCGTCCAGGTAGCGCGCCATCAGCCCGACTGTATCCTCCCCGTTCTGGGTAAAGAGGAGACCGCGCTCGTATCGGTCATGCCGCCCACGCGCCAGCGCGGAGAGACCGCGCACCAGCGCCACCATGCCTGCCGCCTGGGTCGGGTGATCGGCGATCATGTCGGTGTTGTCCAGGAACAGGCCGTCGAAGCCCCTGGCCAGCATGCCCGGCGCGACCGCGCGCAGGATGAGGTCGCGGTAGCCGGCCCTGGACACGTCGGCGTACCACTCGCCCCACCGCCGCCAGTAGGCCAGGCGATACGGGGCCGCCGCCCGATACCAGGAGCGGTACGGCTCGATCGTGCCGACGCTGAGGTAGGCCAGGACCGTTGTCGCGCCCGCGCGCCGCAGTTGGGCGATCTGGGCCGCGGTCGTCCCTTCCCCGTCGACCACCACCAAGTCGAAAGGGCCGGCGCGCCGGGCAAGTAGCCCGGAGAGCGCGCCGTTGCCGATCGCGAACGCCCAAGTCCGGACCGTCGCCAGACGCGGACCGGGGCCGGCGGCCATGGCAGGCCCGGTCCACACGTTCGGCAACACGATCATCAGCCCAAGGACTATCATCTCAAGGACCGCGGCCACCCGGATGATCACCAACCGCCGACACACCTTCATGTTCGCTTCCCTCTCCAACCTACTACCTGCCGTCACGCGCATTGGGTGCGCGGTACGTTGTCGTTTATACAACTGCCTGTCCCATGGATCGAGTTCTCTACGTGCTCGGTTCGGTCCCGGTTATAGTATCCCATTGGGCGCTTACGGCGCCCACATCGACAATTTGTTGTCTATGCGGCAAGGCCCAGGTCCTCGAACAAGGTCTGCATATCCTTGCGAATGGTTTCATAATGCACATCAATGGGACTCCAGTTCTTGGGT
>JAABUZ0100001535.1_pt1 | contig 43293 bp, 40 predicted proteins | sample 5562091 | NCBI WGS metagenome assembly JAABUZ01 (sample SAMN12813069, study PRJNA571459) | rock metagenome | isolation source: Antarctica rocks | place: Antarctica: Victoria Land, Linnaeus Terrace sud | collected 2015-12-21
GTCGAGCGCCAAGCAGTGTAAGTCGGGCAGGATCGGCTGGGTAGACATACCGGTGTTTTACCCATCCTAGAGACTTGAAGCGACGCCGCAAGCAGGCAAGCTTCACCGAAAGTGCCGATGAACCAAAAAATCTCCGATACCAGACGGTTTCGGAGATTATACCTGCGGGGGCGGCGGATTGGCAAGGACGCGCGGCGTGTGCGTCACACTCCCTCCTGCCAAACTTCGCAGCGCCACGGCTCATGCTCTATAGCCACCTGAAAAGCTTCCATACACTCGACTTCCGCATCATTTCGCTCTCTCAATCCCCACGATCCCCACGATCACTGCGGTGCATTGAGAGGCTTCAGGCTGGCCCTCATCTCAGCCGATTCGTGCGCGGACCTCACCGCGAGCTTGGTAAAGCTCCCAAAACTTATCCGCGACCATTGAGGGAGCAATGGAATTGCCGTGATCCCACGGGGTTCCCTGAATGGCGCCGGCGATCATGACCTCACCGACATAGACGCCGTCACCCTTCAGCCGCTGCGCGAGCAAACCCACGAGCTTGTACTTCGCCGCGTTGGCAAGCGCGACGCCCATGGACTTCAGGCTGACGGCGTACTCGTCCATTTGCGGAGTCATCTCCCCAAACGCGCCGTTTGTGATGAGAATGGCTCCTTCGTTCGTGTTCCTCAGGTCGGGGAGCGCTTCCTGGACAGCGGCGAGAAGCCCGACGATGGCGATGTCGAAGATGCCCCGCACGGCGGCGGGGGTGACGGTCATGAGATCTCCCGCCTCGGAGCCGCCGAAGGCGTTCCAGTGGAGGACGCTGAGAGCGCCAAGCTGGGCACGCGCCTTTCCAATAGCCGCACGAATGGCGTCGGGGTCTCCCGCGTCTGCCGGGAACGCGGCCGCAGCGATCCCTTCGGCCTTCAGCGCGGCGACGCCCGCCGCGAGACGTTCCTCGTTTCGCGCGAGGAGCGCGACGGAGAAGCCTTCCGCACCGAACTTCCTTGCGACGGCGGTCGAGATGCCCGGCCCAAACCCGACGACGACGATAGTCTTGGACATGTTTCCTCCAACGATGCGACCCGCTTACTATTTCGTTTACTATTCCGTCCAAGTGGAGCCAGTTAACGCCCTTTCCACCGCCTCGCGATAGGAAAGAGGCGGTCGAGGCAGGATCTTGCGTATCGGCGTGGGATCGCCAACCGCATCGGCCTTCGTACCATCCACGAGGCCCTTGATCGAACCTTTGGGGAGCTTGCTCGCACGCTCGATGAGCGGCGCGAGCGCGCCTAGCAGCGTCGGTGAGAGATGGATTTTGGTGGGGTGATGTCGGCCCAGGACCTCGGCCCCGACATCAATCATTTGGTTATACGTCAGTACGTCATCACAACCCACGTCGTAGCAGTGCCCATACGCGCGTGGGTCGTTGAGCACGCCAACAAGATAGTAGACTAAGTCATCAAGAGCGATGTTACGCCACTTCTGCTGGCCGCTGCCCAGAACAGCGGCGACGCGACTCTTGGCCTGACCCACCATCATTTTGAAGCCTTGTCCGCCCACGCCGACGATCTGGCCGGGCCGGATGACGGTCACCTCAAGGCCGCTGTTGAGCAGGAACTGTTCGGCCTTCCAGCGCTCGCGTATCCACGCGCTCGGCGCTTCGGGCGCGGCCCCCAGGAATGTGACGTAAATCAGGCGACGCACGCCGTTCGTCCGGCACGCCGTCACGATGTTCTGCAATCCATTCATTTCTACGTCCATGAAGCCCTGACCCGCCGTATCGGAATGCTGGGGTGAGAGCGTGTGGATGGAGATGTAGGCGGCATCGACGGAGTCCAGCGCGCGCCGCATCGACGCGGGATCGGAGATGTCGCCTTGGACGACCTCGCCGCCGGCCTGAGCCAAATCCTGAACCCGCGCCGGGCTGCGCGCCACACAGCGGACTCCGTATCCGTCCGCCAGCAGTGCCTGGGCGACGCGCCGCCCGACGAAGCCCGAGGCCCCGATAACTAGAATTTTTTTCATGGGTGGATGCTCTGCGGCGGGGCCTCTCCAGCGGCCCGTCTACTCTCTGAAGTAGGTCCCCTGCTCGAGATCGGCGATCAGACTGGGCTGCGCCGGGTTCCAGCCCAGCCGCTCGCGCGTCAGCGCGCTCGACGCCGGGGCGTCCACGCCGACGAAGTACGCCATCCAGCCGAAATGGGCGGCGGCCTCCTCGGGGAACTTGGAGACGACCGGCAGGTTCAGGCGCTTTCCAATGATTCCGGCGATCTCGCGCAGCGGCACGCCCTCGTCGGCGACGGCGTGATACCGCGCCCCCGCGACGCCCTTCTCCAGCGCCAGCCGGTAGAGCCAGGCCGCATCCAGACGATGCACGCCGGGCCAGCGGTTGGACCCGTCCCCCACATAGGCCGCCTCGCCCTTCTCGCGGGCGATGCCGATGAGGGCCGGCACGAAGCCGTGGTCGCCGTCGCCGTGGACGGAGGGCGACAGCCGGACGACCGAGGCGTTCACCCCGCGCGCCGCCAGTGAGACCGCCGCCGCTTCCGAGGCGCGGGGGTACGCGGGGGAGACGGGCGGGGGGCCGTCGTCCTCGGTGGCGAGGCGGCCCGGCGCCAGGAGCGCGAGGCCAGTGGTGACGAGCAGGGGACGGTCGGAGCCTTCGAGCGCGGCGCCGAGCGCCTCGATGGCAAGCCGGTCGGTCTCGCAGTTTTCCGCGAATTTCGAGAAGTCGTGATTGAAGGCGGTGTGGATGACGCCGTCCGAGGCCGCCGTGCCGCGCCGGAGGCTGTCCAGATCGTCGAGCGTCCCCCGATGCGCCTCGGCACCCGCGGCGGCGAGCGCCTGGGCGGACGCCTCAGAGCGCACCAGGCCTAGCACCTGATGCCCCGCGCCGAGAAGCTCCTGAACAACGGCAGAACCGACGAAGCCCGTGGCTCCCGTAACGAAGACTCGCATTTTTGTTTTTCCTCTCTTAACGCCTTTTTAGGCTTCTTTATGGAGTGACTCGGTCTCGTTCACATCTCGTTCACTGAAAGTAATGCGGCTGATCGAGGTCCGCCATCAGCCCTGGGTGCGTCGGCTTCCAGCCGAGCCGTTCCTGAGTCAACTGGCTGGACGCAGGGTTGTCGACCGGAAGGAACGGCGCGAACCAGCTATAGAGTTTCGCTGCTTCTTGCGGAGACTTTACCGCGACAGGCACGTTCAGCCTCCTGCCTATCAGTTCGCTGATTTCGTGGAGCGGTATCCCCTCGTCGGCGACTGCGTGAAACCGCGATCCTGCGATGCCCTTCTCCAGCGCCAGCCGGAAGAGGTGGGCCGCATCCAGCCGGTGGACTGCCGGCCAGCGGTTGGACCCGTCCCCCACATACGCCGACACTCCCTTTTTCGAGCAACATTGATCAGGCGGGGAGCAAAACCGGCGCGATCTCCGGCACCATGGACCAGCGGCGGAAGGCGGATGACTGAGGCGCGGACGCCGAGTGAAGCCAGCACCAGCATCGTCTCCTCCGACTTGGCGCGGAGGCCCCCAACGGAGTTGGGATCATACGCCTCATCCTCTGTGGCGAGCCGACCCGGTTTCAGCCCCAGGGTCCCAAAAGCGGCGACGAGAGGGCGATCAGGTCCCGCGAGCGCTTTGCCGAGCGTCTCAATGGCACGCCTATCCGCCTCGACGGTGGCCGCCATGAATCTGGAAACGATTCCGCTCGGCCTCCCGCCTAACATCACGCGAAGGCGAGTCGAAAGACTGATGTGCGTGATCTCGTGAAAGAAGGCCGTGTGAATCGCGCCGTCCGCTTTGGCTGCTCCACTGCGTAAGCTCTCGACATCTTCGAGCGAACCGCGATGTACCTGGGCTCCTGCTGCGGTAAGCGACTTGGCGCTGGCATCCGAGCGGGCAAGACCGATCACCTGATGGCCCGCGCTGAGGAGTTCTTGGACGATGGCAGAGCCGATAAAACCGGTGGCTCCTGTGACGAAGACTCGCAATTTTGTTTTTCCTCTCTCCATTTCCTTCCGAGACTATATGTAAACTATACCGTACCGTTTACATTGTTGTCAACCCCCTAGCAAAATTATTATTTGAGAGCTATAATCCATTTATGTCAAGACGAGGCAATGATCTGCGAGAACACATCCTTTACGAAGCAAAGAACGTGTTCCTGGAAATGGGATTCGAGCGTGCCTCAATGGATGTGATCGCCGCGCGCGCCCAAACCTCGAAACGCACCCTGTACGCTCACTTTGAGAGCAAAGAGAAGCTGTACCTGGCGATCATAGAACTCGTCCGCGAGATGTCCCTCAGCAAACTCAAGACGCCGGGCGACTATTCCGATGACCCCACCGAGGCCCTGGTCCTGTTTTGCGGTCGCTATCTGGAAGGCCTGCTCTTTGCTTGGACGATTCGGATGTGCCGTATGAGCATTGCGGAGGCGGAACGGTTCCCGGAAGGAGCCGCTCGGTACTTCGACGTGATCTTCTCCGTACCCCACGAACGATTGAGCGCTTACTTGCAAGAAAGGTTTGGGCTATCAGAGACGGCAAGTTCGGAAGCGGCGCAGAAGCTCCTCGGCCGGGTCATTTACCCGCGCTACCCGCGCGCGTTGTTTGGACTCGATACACTCACCGAGCAGTTGGATGAATATGTCATCCAAGCAGATTTCGATCTCAAGCCTGTTCGCAAAGCGGTCACGGAACTGATCGAATTGCTGGAGGGTTCACATCCAAAACCGCGCCCCGAGGCATGATCTGCCCGCACGGCGCCGCGTCTCTCGATTGCCTGCCCGCCAAACGCCCCGCGATCCGGCGGATGAGGTGATCCGGATCGGGACCCCAACGGTCGCGACCTGAAATCCGAGGGCCCAAGGGTTCGAGGATTGAAGCAAGGTCGGGCTACCCCGCCCTTGTTCGAGCCAGGTATATCAGGTCGCGCTCATATCGGCGCGCTGGGCGACCTTCTCCCGCCGCAGCCCCGGCGTCCACCTCCGCGCCGATCCGAATCCAAACGCCGCCGGATCGAGCTTCGCGCGGCGGTCCTTCAGAAAATTCCCAAGCAGATTATCGTCTGATGTCGTCATGCTCGACTTGCTAGCTGCTCGACTCACAGAATGAACCCTGTTGCAGCTTCCTCAAACCCCTCGCTGCCGGCAAAACTGCCGACTATCTTTTCCCATCCGGACGGGGTAAATAGTACCAATAACAGTTTCCGGGATTATCCCTGTGGGGGCGGGGTTTGGCAAGAAGTATGCACTAGGTCTACTTGCAGGGGAACGTCTGCGGGCCGGGGGCTGTTCCACAATAGCAATAGAGGTTGTTGGTACTCATGAAGAAAATTGGACTGATGGGCTGCGGCATGATCGCGGAATTCGGGCACCTTCCGGCCATTCTCGCCACCGAGGGATTGGAAGCCTGGGCCGTCTATGACCCGGCCCCGGAACGCGCCTACGGACTACAGCACAAATTCGGCATCCCGCACGGCTATGCGGTCAGCGATATGTTCTTCGAGTCGGGGCTGGACGCCGTCGTCGTGGCCTCCGCCGCGCCCGCGCACCGGCGGAACGTCATCGAAGCCGCCCGGCACGGCCTGCCCGTGCTGTGCGAAAAGCCGCTCGCCCTGACGGACGGCGACGCGGAGTTTATGATCCACACCATGAGCGACGCGGGCCTGCTGCTGGCGACCGGCTTCTGCTACCGGTTCAGCCCGGTGGCTCAGAACATCAAGCGGCTGGTCAAGGATGGGGCCATTGGGTCGGTGCGCTCGCTGCGCCTGGTCTATATCTGGAACCTGCACGGGCGGGACCGGATCACCCAGATGGGGCGGACGGAACCTAACCCTTACTGGCACGGGCGCATGGAGGAGGGCGGGCCGATGGTGGACTGCGGCGTCCACCAGATAGACCTGGCGCGCTGGTGGCTGGACTCGGAAGTCGCGCACTACCAGACCGCCGGGGCCTGGGTGGAGGATTACGAGGCCCCGGACCACATGTGGCTGCACATGGACCACGAGAACGGCGCGCACACGATGGCCGAGATGAGCTTTTCCTACGGCCACACGGCGCGCGACCCGCTGGCGCACTTTTCGTACCACGTCATCGGCACCGAGGGCATGATCCGCTACGACCGGGACGGCTGGGTCTTCGAGCTGCGGAACCGGCACGGCACGCACCGGCTGCCCGGCGCGAGTGAAAAGAACTTTGAGGGGATGTACGCCGCCTTTGGCCGCGCCCTGGAAACGGGCGAGCCGGGCGAGCTGCCGACGGGGTACGACGGCCTGCGGGCCACCCAGATCGCCCGCGAGGCGACGGAAACGGTCATCGCCCAGCGCGGCCTGTACCTGCCGCGCGCGGACGTGAACCCGCCCCGCCGGAACGGGCTGCTGCTGCACCGGGAGAAATAGCAAGAAAGTCCCAGCACTGGAAGTGCCGGGACTTCTTTTGCCTACCGCCGGAACGAGAACGGCGACGAAAGCGGCTTCAGGTCGCCCAGATCGTCCTCATCATTGCTCCGAGACGGCGGGCCGGCGAACGTCGGCATGGGCTGGGGCGTGGACGGCGCCGGTTCGCTGTTCATCATGGTCGGCGTCCCGATCCGCATCGAGTTCAGCAGCGCGGGGTCCAGGCCCTTCGCGACGGCGCTTTCGGGCGTGATCTTGCCCCGGATGACCAGCTCCTGCAACGCCTGCCCCAGCGTCTGCATCCCCACGTTCGAGCCGGTCTCGATGATCGAGGGCAGTTGGAACGTCTTGCCCTCCCGGATCAGGTTCTTGACCGCCGCCGTCGTCGTCATGATCTCCAAAGCCGCCACGCGCCCGCCGCCGATCTTGGGGACCAGCGTCTGCGCAATGACGCCTTGCAGCGACTCGGACAACTGCGTCCGAATCTGCGACTGCTGGTGCGGCGGGAACACATCAATGATCCGGTCCACCGTCTGCGCCGCCGACGACGTGTGCAGAGTCCCGAAGACGAGGTGGCCCGTTTCCGCCGCCGAAACCGCCAGCGAGATCGTTTCCAGGTCGCGCATCTCGCCGACCAGGATGACGTCCGGGTCCTCGCGCAAGGCCGCCCGCAGGGCGGACGCGAACGACTCGGTATGCACCTGCACCTCGCGCTGGTTGACCAGGCACTTCTTGTGCGGGTGGACGAACTCGATCGGGTCTTCCACCGTGAGGATGTGCGCCGCCCGCTCGTTGTTGATCAAATCCACCATCGCCGCCAGCGTCGTGGACTTGCCCGAGCCGGTCGGCCCCGTCACCAGCACCAGCCCGCGCTCCGCGCGCGCCATCTCGGAGAGCGCCGGCGGCAGCCCCAGGTCCGCGAACGACTTGATCTCCGTCGGGATGACCCGAAAGACCGCACCCTCGCCGCGCCGCCCCACAAAGAAGTTCGCGCGGAACCGGGCCAGGTTCGGTATCTCAATGCTGAAGTCCAGGTCGCGCTTGTCCTCGAACCGGTTCTGCTGCTCCCCCGTCAGAATGCCGATCAGCATCATCCGCAGCGCGTCGCGGGTCAGCTCGGGGTAGGGGAGCTTTTCCATTTCTCCGTGCAGGCGGATTGTCGGAGGCGCCCCGACGGTCAGGTGCAGGTCGGAGGCTTTGGAGTGTACGGTTCTGCGGAGCAGTTCTTCGATGTCCATAAGAAGCGGCTTATCCTCTCAGAAGAAAGCAAAAGAAAGCAAAAGTCAGGGCGAACGCTTTATTGTCGGCAAGTAGGGTGAACTTCTTCACACGCAAGCCGAACAGCATACCCACAGTATACTGGCATGGCACTACCGAATGTTGCAGGGCCTATGCCTTCAGTGCAGCAAGGACAACATCAGCGGCAAGCTGAGGAAAGACAAGGTCGTCGTCAGGAAGACGACGCCGACCGCCAGCGCGCCTTCCATGTCGTTATGCGCGCACAGCACCGAGGCCAGCACGCTGGTCGGCATCGCGGCTTGCAGGACGCCGACCCGCAGTAAGTCTCCGTGGAAGCCCAGCAGGCGGCAGGCGCCCCACATCGCCAGTGGGCAGACGACCAGCTTGAGCAGGCAGGGTAGCAGCGCGGCGCCGGGCGCGGCCAGGGCGGCGCGCGGCTGCAAGGCGACGCCGACCGCCAGCAGGATCAGCGGGGTCGTCCCCTGCGACAAATACACGAGGCACTGGGAGAGCGCCCCGCCTATCGCCTGGACGCCGGGCAGGGCGGAAAGCGCGTGCGGCCACGGCAGGAGTGCTGGCGAAGGGCGGCGGCGACCGCCGGGTCTTTGAGTTGTTCGGCAAAAACGGTGGGACGAGACATGGATTCCTCCGGCACGGCAAAAGCGCAGTGGGGAGGCTTGACGGCTGGGGAAGCGATCAAGCCTCGCATCAAAGACGTGAGGAAGTGGTGCCATCCAGACAGTCTGGATAGAACAAAAACCTTCTTGGTTCCTTCGAGGCGGGGCTTAATCCAAGGGAGTAGAATACCTGAAAGTAAAAATGCCCAGGAAGTAGGACTTCCTGGGCATTTTATGGTTAATCTGGCAGTGACCTATTTTCCCGGACAATTGCTCGTCAAGTATCTTCGGCGCAGGAGAGCTTAACTTCCGTGTTCGGAATGGGAACGGGTGGACCCCTCCGCGATAACCACCAGAAATCGTTAGGACATCCCCCAAAGGGGACTGTCCTTGGACAACTGCATATTGAAAAACAACGGGGAACAGCGATTAGTGCTGAGTTTTTGTGATCAAGCCCTCGACCGATTAGTACTGCTACGCTGAACACGTTGCCGTGCTTACACCTGCAGCCTATCAACCCGGTAGTCTTCCGGGGGTCTTACCAGCTTCTGCTGTGGGAAATCTTATCTTCAGGTCTGCTTCGTACTTAGATGCTTTCAGCACTTATCAGTACCAGACATAGCTACCCAGCGTGTGCTCCTGGCGGAACAACTGGTACACCAGAGGTCTGTCCACCCCGGTCCTCTCGTACTAGGGGCAGCTCCCGTCAAATTTCCTACGCCCGCAACGGATAGAGACCGACAATGTTGTTACCGCTTTCCACAGGAAAGGGAGCAGGGCATTTCTGCCTGCTTCTACATGTCGCCATGCAGTTCGGACTATATCTTTACCTGCACTTCAAGTGCAGGCGCCTGGCATATAGTCTCTGAGGGTTCCCGGCATTGCCGGGCCTTCCCTGCTGATTGTCCGCACCGAATGCATTGTCACTGCTTCTGTATTATGTCACAGAAACGAGTAGCGTCGGATACTCGGAGTTTCCAGCATATAGCCAAGTTTAAGGACAGCAAAGTCTACTGTCTCACGCATGATCTTCTGCTGTTTCCAGCAGCACAGACTATATCTTCATCCTGTTTCCAGGAGCTGGCGTATGATTGGCGCGTTAGAGTTGTCACTCGCAGTGACAGTCACGTCAATCTCGGCATTAAATGCCTCAGTCGTTACAGGAACCAGAACATCCATGCCACGAATGGTTTAGGATACTCGTTCTGGTCTTCCCTCGGTATTACCCTCTTGAGAGTTCGGAAACTCAAGGAGGGCTTCACCGATATAGCCAGTGGACACCTAAGAATTACTTCTTAGGGACGCAGTGTTATCTACGTTCTGAACCCAGCTCGCGTACCGCTTTAATGGGCGAACAGCCCAACCCTTGGGACCTAATCCAGCCCCAGGATGCGACGAGCCGACATCGCACTTGATCCATTATTACTAATGGCGTAGACTATATCTTCACCCTTCTCAAACATCTGTCTGAGGGAGGGGCTGGCGTGTTATGACAGTCATAGATTTGTTCCTGTAGATTGATTACTCACGGAACGGGGCTGCCATCCTGCTTCTTGCGAAACAGAGTCGTTACGGGGTCAACCGGAGTAGCCCGGCGACTTCCCACGGTATTGTCCTCGCTTCGTGTCCGAAGCGATAGGAGTTCACCGTTATAAGCCAGAACTTCCAATGATGTTTCCATCATTTCACCCCTGTATGTCGAGGTGCCAAACCTTGCCGTCGCTGTGAGCGCTTGGGCAAGATAAGCCTGTTATCCCCGGGGTAGCTTTTATCCGATAAGCCTTGGCACGCCCACGCGTTACCAAAGGGTCACTAGAGCCCACTTTCGTGCCTGCTCGACCTGTTTGTCTCACAGTCAATTTCCCTTATGCTCTTACACTCTACAGCTGATTTCCAACCAGCCTGAGGGAAACTTGGCGCGCCTCCGTTACATTTTGGGCATTGTGTTAACCCGACAGTTTGTATCTCATTGAGGCAATCAGGTGACACTCTACAATCTCTGTAAAATGCGAGGTTTCGCAGGAGGGAATGTAGATCTGTAAGCCATCCGATTGCGAACGAGTGGTTGTGCTAATCTGAAAATTCTGCCTTAAGCAAGCCTGAAGTTTTCTGACTTCGGCTTGGCTAAAGCATTGGACGTTCAAGTACAACCCACGGCATTCACGAGATTTTCGTGATCCGTCATCCATAAACCAGACTGCGAGAGCCAGAGGCGTCAATGCCAAGTTCTCTGGGATCACTTTTAGCCCCTCTTGGTAGAAGTGGGCATACCACTCGCATAACTGCGGGTGAGCAATCGTATTGAACCAGACATTTTCGGAAACCGAACCCAGTTTATGACGCTTGAGTTTCCGTTGCGGCGGTGTGAGAACCCACTGTTGAAAACAATGATATTTCCACATCGCGTAGTTATTCTGCTGAACACAATGCTCTACTTTCAGGTGCACTGTCCCAGAGGCTCTTCGTTCAAGATGAGCATCTCCGAGAAGCATCCCTGTCAGCAGTCCACGCTGTTCGGCGGAAAGCGTCAAGCTGTCTCGATAATCGCGTAACGCTCTCGTATTCATAGTCGCTGGACTGTCGTTCCCAGGTCATTTCTGCCTGGGTCTGCATGTCGCCATGCAGATCAGACCATACCATCTCCACAGGGGGATAAATCCTGTGAAGCCTTCATTGTGGTCGTTGGGGTAGGATCAAGTACCAGTAAGGGCCATTTTGATTAAGCGCTTTTTGATCCCAACCTGCTGATTGTCCGCACCAAACATATTTTCACTGCTCCTTTCGGAACGAGTAATGTTGGATACTCGGAGGTTCCAGCATACGCTGAAGGTTTTCATCGCCCCATAAAATTAAGGCGACCGCCCCAGTCAAACTACCCGCCTGCTACGGTTCCTTTGCCGGATAACGGCGAAGGTTAGTGTTCCAATATAGCCAGGGTGGTGTTCCATTGGCGCCTTGCGGCTCCCACCTACGCTCTACAAACTATATCAAAACACAATAACAGGGTGTAGTAAAGCTCCACGGGGTCTTTTCGTCCAGTTGCGGGTAACCGGCATCTTCACCGGTGCTACAATTTCACCGAGTCTCTCGTTGAGACAGTCATCAAGTCGTTACACCTTTCGTGCAGGCCGGAACTTCATGCGCGTCGCTGTTTCCAGCGGCATAGACTATACCTTTATCTGCCAGTCCAATATCTGAACCGATTTCTTCCCGCACATATCGTTTCTTGCTCCCCGCGTTCAGCGCGGAAGCAAGAGCCAATACTGCTGCAAATCCATCCGGCGTCAGATGCTTTCCCTCGTACAGAAGTTGCACGATAGCCGCAAAGCTCTCAAACTCTCTCCGCTTGCCCGAAAGCAGGGGATACTGTTGAAAGTGCGGGATAATCTTCAGCGCGATGTCGGAAATGCTGCGCGTCTCGTACTTGATCGTCTTATCCGACCGATCCGGCCGGATGGCTCCGCAACCGAAGAGTTACCGAAGAGTTGCTGAAACATCAGCAGGACTTCGGCACGGTCTGCGTTCTGGCTGACGGAGAAGGAAGGACGGATGTCCCAGCCATTCTTGTACCGGCGGCTCTTGGTGAATGTCACGCAGAAGCAGCCTTCGCCGTCGGCATAGCCCGACAGATATGCTCTCAAGTACGGGGTATCAGTCATTGGTCTGTGGAGGCAGATACCAGCGTTTTGCGGAACTTGTAGATTTATCTCCCTAAAGAAGATAGTAAGAACCGCCGCCTAAAGCGTGGCGCTTTAGAACAGTCGTTACAGGGTCACATCAGTTGATGATGGACTTCCCTCGGTATTACCCGTGTCCGCCTGCAAGTGGACGTGTGGGCTTCACCGATATGAGCTGGTTTTCAGCAGCAAATCGCTTTGCTGCGGGGCAAATTTACGTTTACCCGGCTAGGAATTTCGCTTGAGGTCTTACTTAACCGCTATAAAAATGGCTGTTAAGTGGGTGTCGCTTGCGGCTTCACCCCTGCATGTCGCCATGCAGTCGGGACTATATCTTCATCTAGGACAAACTAGATGTCCGGCGTGTAGTCTCTGAGGATTTCAACCAAGTTCGTTTTCGCAAATTTGATTGATCTTTCCTGCTGATCGGCTCCACTCATCGCATTGTCACCTCAAAGCAGCTCTTATTAAGAGTCAACCCTGCGGTAGCGTGAGATACTGAGCTATTCCAGCATATAGCCAGATTTTACTAAGGCAGCTTGTATTCACCTTAGGACGGTTCATTTGTGTTACACCCTTGCGGGTGCGGCTCAGGGATTGCTCCCATTGCCCTGCATGTCGCCATGCAGATCGGACTATATCATCATCACCGGCGGTGTGAACCGATGACGCTTGGCGTGTAGTCTCTGAGGGTTCCCGGCAACACAGTCATAATTGCCGAGCCTTCCCTGCTGATTTTCTGCACCGAACACATTGTCACTGCTCTCTGACGAAAGCGAGTAGTGTCGGATACTCAGACGTTCCAGCATATAGCCAAGTTTTATAACTACAACGCAGTCATAGTTACCGCCGCCATTCACCAGGGCTTCGATTCAGAGCGTTGGCTTGCGCCGAACCCCTCCTGTTAACCTTCTGGCATTGGGCAGGTGTCAGCCCCTATACCTAGGGTTTCCCCTTAGCAGAGACCTGTGTTTTTGTTAAACAGTCGCTCGATGCTTGTCACTGCGACCACCTTGCGGTGGTACCCCTTCTCCCTAAGTTACGGGGTCAATTTGCCTAGTTCCTTAACGAGAGTTCTCTCGAACACCTTGGTATTCTCTACCTGCCTACCTGTGTCGGTTTGCGGTACGGACAGTATGCCCATAAGTTTAGAAGATTTTCTCGGCGATCCGCCCCCCCACTTCGCTTCACCCGAAGGATCCACTCGTTCACTCTCTCAGATCATGCTCGCGTATTTTACTATCGAGCCTCCGTAAGAGCTTCACGCGCACTACCAACAGTCGCGCTGGAAACTGGGACCGCGTCCCTCCATCACTGAACACACTGGTACAGGAATATCAACCTGTTGTCCATCGGCTACGCCGTTCGGCCTCGCCTTAGGCCCGACTAAACTTCAGAGGACGAGCCTTCCTGAAGAACCCTGAGGCTTTCGGTGGACAGGATTCTCACCTGTCTTAGCGCTACTTATGTCCGCATCCTCACTTGCCGCCAGTCCACCACTGCTTCCGCTATGGCTTCGTTCCGGGCGGCAACGCTCCTCTACCACTAGCCCCTAAAGGCTAGTCCGACGCTTCGGTGGCTGGCTTGAGCCCCCATACATTATCGGCGCAGAACGCCATTCGACCAGTAAGCTGTTACGCACTCTTTAAATGGTGGCTGCTTCTAAGCCAACATCCTGGTTGTCTATGGAATTCCACATCCTTTTACACTTAGCCAGCACTTGGGGACCTTAGCGGTCGGTCTGGGCTGTTTCCCTTTTGACTATGAAGCTTATCCCCCACAGTCTCACTGCTACGCTCTGATCTGTCGCCATTCGGAGTTTGGTAAGGTTCAGTAACCCGGTAAGGCCCCTAGCCTTTCCAGTGCTCTACCTGCGACAGAGAACGCGTAACGCTGCACCTAAATGCATTTCGAGGAGAACCAGCTATCTCCGTGTTCGATTGGCATTTCACCCCTACCCACAGCTCATCCGAGCATTCTTCAACATACACCGGTTCGGTCCTCCACTCGGTCTTACCCGAGCTTCAACCTGGCCATGGGTAGATCACACGGTTTCGGGTCTAATCCCGGCAACTAAGACGCTCTCTTCGAACTCGCTTTCGCTACGCCTCCGTGTCTGAGACACTTAAGCTAACGCTGCCGAAATTAACTCGCGGACTCATTCTGCAAAAGGCACGCAGTCACACGATAAATCGTGCTCCCACTGCTTGTAGGCGGCATGGTTTCAGGTTCTATTTCACTCCCCTCCCGGGGTTCTTTTCGCCTTTCCCTCACGGTACTAGTTCACTATCGGTGGCAAGAAGTATTTAGCCTTAGGAGGTGGTTCTCCCAGATTCCCGCAGAATTCCTCGTGCTCCGCGGTACTTGGGTGCTGTCAAGTCAGTCTCGATCCTTTCGTCTACGGGGCTTTCACCCTCTATGGCCGCCTTTTCCAAAGACGTTCGACTAGAAACGAGATTTGTAACTGACCGGGCCTTCTGCCGTTAGCCCAAGACAGTCCCGCGACACCGAATACGCAACGCCAGCAGGCTATATTCACGTATTTGGTTTAGGCTGACCCGCTTTCGCTCGCCGCTACTGACGGGATCACTTTTGTTTTCTCTTCCTTCGGGTACTTAGATGTTTCAGTTCTCCGAGTGCCCTCCTCGTACCCTATGTATTCAGGTACGGGTGACGTGCATCGCACGCCGGGTTTCCCCATTCGGAAATCTCCGGGTCATAGGTTGCTTGCACCTCTCCGAAGCGTATCGCCGCTTGCTGCGTCCTTCATCGGCTCCTTGCCCCAAGGCATCCACCATGCGCCCTTTGTAGCTTGATCACTCATTTCAATCCTCGCGGGTCCCGAAGAACCCGCGCGAACTACAAGGTTTCTCTCTTCACTGGCGCATATCGCTATGCGACAGCATCGATGAAATTGTAATGCTGTTTACCCGTTTTGTTTTTCTTTATGCAGTTGTCAAAGGACAGTTGAATGAGAGCACTATGTCTCTCATCCGGCGCCGGCCCCTGACGATGAGGGCTGTCCGGCGATTTCTTTGCGGCGTTGATGTTACCGCAAACTGGGCGGTCTTGTCAAGCCCTGTGTGCCGCTCTTTGGCGGCACGGCGACAGAGACCAAAATGTAAAGTGCAAACCCGAAATCAACACCAGTGGAGAATAGCGGGTTCGAACCGCTGACATCTACTTTGCAAAAGTAGCGCTCTACCAACTGAGCTAATTCCCCAGGCTGACCGTGAAAAGGATGGTGGGCCCAAGTGGATTCGAACCACTGACCTCACGGTTATCAGCCGTGTGCTCTAACCAACTGAGCTATAGGCCCCCAAGTCGGCAACGCAAAAGGGAAGGCAACCTGCCTTCCCTCGTGAGGAGTGCTGTGCGGTTGTCGCTTGTCCTATGCGGTTGCCTGAATGAGAATGGTCATAGAACTCTCGCTGGCGCTGTGCTATCAAGATTGATGAGTTAGAGCGTTGTGTGCAATGCACATGGAAAAGTGGCTACTCCCACGCTAGGCGTGATCTTCTAGGGATTCGCAACCCATGCAGTATAGCCCTACTGCAATTATTTCTGCTCTAACTCACATTTCAAGCCGAATGCACATTGAAAACTAAATAGGGTCTCGTGTCACAAATCCTTTGAGCAGTAACAAAAAAGTAGTTCCAAGAAAGATCGACCTGTGATCGGCGCTTCGAGCTGGAAGGCAATCCGAAGATTGCTTTCCAGACTGCTAGCAGCCAAGATCCTTAGAAAGGAGGTGATCCAGCCGCACCTTCCGATACGGCTACCTTGTTACGACTTAGTCCCTCTCGCTCCCCACAGCTTAGTCAGCTCCCTCCCTTGCGGGTTAAGCCACCGACTTCGGCTGCAGACAACTCAAGTGACTTGACGGGCAGTGTGTACAAGGCCCGGGAACGTATTCACCGCAGTTTAGCTGACCTGCGGTTACTAGCGATTCCGACTTCATGCAGGCGAGTTGCAGCCTGCAATCCGAACTGAGACCGTATTTTTGCGATTGGCTCCACCTCGCGGTCTTGCGTCGCTTTGTTTAACGGCCATTGTAGCATGTGTCAAGCCCAGGATGTAAGGGCCATGCCGATTTGACGTCATCCCCACCTTCCTCCCGCTTACACGGGCAGTTTCCAAAGAGTTCCCGACTTGACGCTGGCAACATTGGATGAGGGTTGCGCTCGTTGCGGGACTTAACCCAACATCTCCGATACACCGCCCATTACTGGACGCTCAGACTATACCTTCATCTCACCGGCTAAGGTGAGAGCCGACGTCTTATCACAGCCATAGATTTGTTCTTGGGAGAACAAGGACTGCGATCCCACTTCTTAACAAGTTGTTAAAGAAGCGAAGTCGTTACGGGGTCAACCGGGAGTTTGTAACGCATCAGCGCTACAAGATGGGGAAAGACAATTCTATGAAAGCGATCATAACTGTTCGCTTGAACATAGAGTTGGTAGCCCTTTCCTACGTTATGGACACTCACCGTCACGCCGAACTTTTCTTGCAGAAGCGATTGTAGAACAATCTGTTCCTGCGAGGAAAAGCAACTGGTATTAGAGTTGTGGTGCAAATAAGCCTTTTGGCTCTGTAAGGCTCCCTGAGCGCATTATAGCTTCCTGAATGAAAATCTTGTCAATTTATCGTCACCAGGGGCCTCACAGCCGCTCCAAGCGGCAAGAAAAGCCATTCCTGAGTCAAGAGACTGAATAATTGCACCACAACTCTATTGAATACCAGTCCTTTCGGAGTGCGAGCACCACGACTTCCATCATCCATGAACCAGACTGCCAGAGCCAGAGGGTCAAGCCAATCTCCAAGACACGCTGGGATGATTTTCTTGCGATCTGGATAAAAGGCGGCTCTGAAATCTTTCAGAACTGCCTTTGTAAAGAAGCGCGACGAACGATAAGTTTTCCCTGTTCGGGCGTCATATCGCTCAACGACTGCCGGTTCTTTTCCTGCAATCATGCGAAGCTTTTCATACTTCCAGTATGTATACTCCTCATGCTGAAGGCAATGTTCTATCTGCAATGTTCCTTTCGGATACAGATAGCCATCTCCCAGCAGAGAACCGACAATTACAGAACGCGCTTCCGGCAAAAGGTCCATTACTCTCTCGGCGACTTCCCACGGTATCCCCCTAAGCTTGCGGCTCAGGGCTTCACCGTTATGAGTCGGGTTTTTCCGGCGGATCGCTCCGCCGGGTCGCAATGATGTTTACGACACGAGCTGACGACAACCATGCAACACCTGTCTTTCCGTCCCCTTGCGGGGAAAGCCCACTTTCATGGGATGTCGGAAGATGTCAAACCCTGGTAAGGTTCTTCGGTTAGTGACGAATTAATGCACATGCTCCACCGCTTGTGCGGGCCCCCGTCAATTCCTTTGAGTTTCAACCTTGCGGCCGTACTCCCCAGGCGGAATACTTATTGCGTTAGCTGCGGCACCAGGGGGGTCGATACCCCTGACACCTAGTATTCATCGTTTACGGCGTGGACTACCAGGGTATCTAATCCTGTTTGCTCCCCACGCTTTCGCGCCTCAGCGTCAGTTACAGGCCAGCGAGCTGCCTTCGCCATGGGTGTTCCGACCGATATCTACGCATTTCACCGCTACACCGGCCATTCCACTCGCCTCTCCCGCACTCAAGGTTCCCAGTATGAAAGGCAGTGTCCGGGTTGAGCCCGAACCTTTCACCCCTCACTTAAGAACCCGCCTACGCGCTCTTTACGCCCAGTAACTTCGGACAACGCTCGCCCCCTACGTATTACCGCGGCTGCTGGCACGTAGTTAGCCGGGGCTTATTCACCAGGTACCGTCATTATTCTTCCCTGGTAAAAGAAGTTTACATCCCGAAAGATTTCATCCTTCACGCGACGTCGCTGCGTCAGGCTTTCGCCCATTGCGCAAGATTCCTAATTGCTGCCCCCCGTAGGAGTCTGGGCCGTATCTCAGTCCCAATCCGGCTGATCGTCCTCTCAGACCAGCTACCCGTCGAAGCCTTGGTGGGCCGTTACCTCACCAACTAGCTGATAGGCCGCGGGCCCATCCTGAAGTGCCTTGCGGCTTTGAATACGCCCTGATGCCAGAGCAATTCACATGCGGTATTAGCAACTCTTTCGAGTTGTTGTCCCCCGCTTCAGGGCAGGTTGCCCACGTGTTACGCGACCGTTCGCCACTAACCAGCATTGCTGCTGATCCGTTCGACTTGCATTTCTTAGGCACGTCGCAAGCGTTCGTCCTGAGCCAGGATCAAACTCTCCATAAATGTATTGTTAGGCCCCGAAGGGCCGAGCAAACTTGGATTGTCTGAGATACCGTGTCCGGCTAGGTACACGGTTCCAGTTTTGCTTGCCCTCTTTGCAGAGGGAAGCGTTTAAACTTCCTCGGCTTCTTTGTTACTTTTTAGTTTCCTGTTACTGCAATCCGAAGATTAAATCCGAAGAATAAATCCGAAGATCACAGCAGCAAGGTCTAATTGCTCAAAGGTTTGTTACACGATTCCACTATTTAGTTTTCAATGTGCATCGCCGACCAGGCGTTTCCCTGTTTGGAAAGAGCAATAAAAAACCACGCTATCGCTTGGATAGTCCGTTGGGTCAGGTGAAGGAAACTGATTGGCGCGGACGCTTTTTCAGTTCATCTCACCCCCACTCGGTTACCCTTGCAGCGCGGAGGTCGTTGCTCTTCGGCTTAGTGACGAGGGATAGTATACATCAACCGTTTCCGGTTTGTCAACCCCTTCGTCAAAGTTTTTCAAATCTTTTTTGCGACGCCTTTCGGCTTCGCTTTGTCGCTGGCTCTTTGGCCCGGCGACAAGAGTTAGTATATCAGAACCGCGTCCCCTTTGTCAAGGGTTTTAGAAATTATTTTTCAGTATGTTTCTCGCGGCTCCTCGTCGCCAGCGCTTTGGCCGGGCAACGAGGGATATTATGGCGCCGCGTCCCATGTGAAGTCAAGAGGGTTGAAAAACTTTTTTCGGAAGATTTTCCGACCTCGCTCCAGGGCGCGATCCGTCACCGTCGGCGCTTTGACCGGGCGGCGAGGAGTAGTATGACACCGATTCCGCACAGAGTCAAGAGGGGGAGCCACTTTCCACCGGGATTTTTTTCCGGCGCCGGTTGAACAGCGGGAACAACTGTCCCCTCGTCTGGAGCCGGCGCGCTCAAGACCGTGACCGGCTCGGTCATCAGGGCCGCGATCATCCGCGTGGTCGCCTCGCCGATGATCGTCAGCGCGTCCTTGCTCGGATCGGGATAGGCCGCCAGCATCTCCTGGGCCGTCACCGGCTTGCCGACCGTCGCCGTCACATGGGCGCGGTGCAGACGCTTGGCGTGCTTCGGGTGGACCCGGTCGGTTCCTTCCAGGGCAATGGGCACGATCGGGATGCCGGTCTGCTTGGCGATCAGGGCGAAGCCGCGCTCGGCAGGCAGCAGCGTCCCCGGATCGGCGCGCGTCCCTTCCGGGAAGATGCCCAGGACGCGCCCCGCCTTCAGCTCCTCCATCGCCTGCCGGATCGCCCCCCGATCCGGCGCGCCGCGCTTGACCGGGAATGCGCCCAGCGCCTTGATGTACGGCCCGAAGACCGGAATCTTGAACAGCGGCTCTTTCGCCATCAGGTGGAGCTGCCGCTGCGTGACCATCGAGAGGTACGGGGGGTCCATGTATGCCCGGTGGTTGGGGGCCAGCAGGATGGGGCCGCGCGCGGGGATGTTCTCCGCGCCGCGCACCGTGATCCCGCCCAGCAGCGGCACCAGCAGGCGTACAAAGACGCGCGTGATCGCGTAGGCGCGCGTGCAGCGCTCCGGCGGGAACTCCTCGGGTCTCATCTCCGCCAGCTTCTTATCGGCCATCATGTTTTTACCGGCCATCATGTCCTCCCGCCTGCGTGCACAGCGCCAGAATACGCGCTACCACCCCGTCTATGTTGAGGCCGTCGCTGTCCAGGGTCACGGCGTCCCGCGCAGGAACCATCGGGGCAACGTCCCGCGCCGCGTCCCGCTTGTCCCGCGCCGCGATGTCCCGCGCCAGCTCCTCCGAAGACAGCGCGACCCCGCCCGCCTCCAGCTCCTCCCGCCGCCGCCGCACCCGCTCGCCCAGCGAGGCGACCAGGAAGACCTTGACATCGGCATCCGGCAGCACCACCGTGCCGATGTCCCGCCCCTCCATCACCACGCCGCCGCGCCGCGCCATCGCCTGCTGCAACGCCACCATCCGGGACCGCACACAGGGCAGGGCGGACAGCGACGACGTCAGGTTGCTGATTTCGGGCGTCCGTATCTCCCCGGCCACGTCCCGTCCGCCCACGAGGACGCCCCCCTCCGGCTCCAGCCGCACGTCCAAGCGCCCGGCCAGCGCGCACACGGCCTCCTGGTCGTCCGGCGCGACCCCGCCCGCACGCACGGCCCACGCCAGCGCCCGGTACATCGCCCCCGTGTCCACATAGGTGAAACCAAGCGCCGCCGCCACCCGGCGGGCGACCGTGCTTTTGCCCGCCCCCGCCGGCCCGTCAATGGCGACGCACAGCGTCTTCGGTGTCGCAACAGGTTCCGCGTCACTCATGCGCCCATTGTAACCCGGCCTTGCCCCCGTTGTCAACGCGGGTATACTGGTCTCAGGAGGTACGCCATGTCTCAAGTCATGCTGGAAGATGCAAACAGCCAGCTCGCCCGCCTTGTGGAGCAGGCCGGTCGGGGAGAGGAAGTCATCATCGTGCGCGACAGCACCCCCGTCGCCAAGATCGTCCCGCTGCCGGAGGAAAAGCCTGTCTCGCACTTCGGCAACGCGAAAGACGTCCTGATCTATATGGCCGACGATTTCGATGCGCCGCTGGAAGATTTCAAGGACTACATGTGATGGGCTTACTGCTGGACACGCATACCCTCTTGTGGTACGCCTTCGGCGACTCAAGACTGAGCGGCAAGGCGCGGGCGCTGATTGACGACTCGGCGAACGAGAAGTTCCTCAGCATCGCCTCCCCGTGGGAGGTCGGCATCAAGGTCAGCTCAGGCAAGCTGACGGTGGCAAAGCCTGTTGACGTCTTTTTTGCCGATCAGATACGGCTCCTGTCGCTTCACCTGCTGCCCATCACCCTAGCGCACGTCGCCTGCGTCGCCACGCTGCCGTTCCACCACCGCGACCCGTTCGACCGGATGCTGATCGCGCAGAGCCTGACCGAAGGCATCCCCCTGGTATCGGCAGACCCGGCCCTAGACGCCTACGGCGTCACTCGCCTCTGGTAGCCCGCGCGTTCAAGCGCAGCGCCACTTTTATGTTCCATGTCTACATAACAATAAAATGAGCGCATATCCCGACGTAACCGACAAAGTGACCCTGGCGAGCCTGGCGCAGAAGAAGCGGCGCGGCCAGAAGATCACCGCCCTGACCGCCTACGATTACCCGACCGCCCTGCTCGTGGATGGGTCCGGCGTGGACATCGCCCTCGTCGGCGACTCGCTGGGCATGGAGGAGCTGGGCTACGACACCACCCTTCCCGTCACGATGGAGATCATGCTGCACCACGCGAAAGCCGTCCGGCGCGGGACGCGGCGCGCGCTCCTGGTCGTTGATATGCCCTTTCTCTCCTATCAGGTGAACGCCGACGAGGCCGTCCGCAGCGCGGGTCGCTTGATGCAGGAAAGCGGGGCCGGCGCGGTGAAACTAGAAGGGGGCGTTGCCGTCGCGCCAACGATCCGCCGCCTGGTCCAAGCGGGAATCCCCGTCATGGCCCACATCGGCTTCACGCCGCAGAGCGTCCATCAGATCGGCCTGCGCAAGCAGGGCAAGGACGAGGCGGGGGCCGCGCAGGTGCGCGAAGACGCCCAGGCCGTGCAGGACGCAGGCGCGTTCGCCGTCGTCCTGGAGCTGATCCCGGATGCCCTGGCCGCCCAGATCACCGAAATGTTGACGATCCCGACGGTCGGCATCGGCGCGGGGGCAGGGTGCGACGGCCAGGTGCTGGTGACGTCCGACCTGATCGGCCTGCGCCCGGACCGCACCCCGCTGCGCCACGTCCGGCAGTACGCCCAAGTCGGGGCGGAGATCGCCCGCGCCCTGAACGCCTACCGAGAGGAGGTGGAAGCCGGTCAGTTTCCGTAAGCTGCTTTTCTGTTGTTCTGGGAATCTGTTGTTCTGGAAAATTGAAGGAGAGACATCTATGAGCGTACCGCCCCCGGAAACCAACTTCCCGCCCTACAACACGTCGGGCATTTCTCAAGACGACAAGACGATGGCGATGCTGGCCGAGTTGCTGCCCATCGTCACCGGCTTCCTCGGCCCGCTGGTCATCTGGCTGATCAAGAAGGACCAGTCCAAGTTCGTCGCGTTCCACGCCATGCAGGCGCTTTTCTTCCATCTCGCTCTCAACGTGGTCATGTTCGTTCTAGGGATCACCGTCATCCTCGCCCTCGCCGCCCCCATCGTCTGGATCGGCGGCATCGTCTTCGCCGTCCTCGCCGGGCTGGCTGCCAACCGCGGCGAGTGGTACGAGCTGCCCGTGGTCGGCAAGATCGCCCGCCGGCAGGTCGGCGTCTGACCCTTCTCGCGTTCAGCGGGAAAAGGCCGCAGGGGACACCCCTGCGGCCTTTTCCCATGCCTGGGGTATACTCACCGAAGAGCCATCACACAAGCCCACTTTGCAAGGAGCCTGCCCCCACATGCCGAAATTGATTTTGGTGCGACACGGCGAGTCGCAATGGAACCTCGAAAACCGCTTCACCGGCTGGGTGGACGTGCCGCTGACCCCACGCGGCGAAGGGGAAGCCCGCATCGCCGGCGAGCACCTGCGCGACCTGCCCCTTGATAAAGTCTACACCAGCGTCTTGCAGCGCGCCATCAACACGTCCCAGATCGCGCTCGAAGCCGCCGGCAAGCCCGCCGACCTGCCGACCGAGCGCGATCAGGCGCTCAACGAACGCCACTACGGCGACTTGCAGGGGCTGAACAAGGCCGAAACGGCGGCGCAATATGGCGACGCGCAGGTGAAAATCTGGCGCCGCTCCTACGATGTCCCCCCGCCCGGCGACAAGGGCGAGTCGCTCAAAGACACCGCCGCCCGGACCCTGCCCTACTTCCAGGCCAACATCCTGCCCGACATTAAAGCCGGCCTGAACGTCCTGGTCGTCGCCCACGGCAACTCCCTGCGCTCCATCGTCATGGACCTGGACGGCCTGACCCGTGAGCAGGTGCTGGAACTTAACATCCCCACCGGCATCCCGCTCGTCTATGACTTCGGCGACGCCGGGAACATCACCGGCAAGAGATACCTGTTCACGCGCGAGGACGAGAAGAAAGCATAGCCACAGTGGAACCCTCCATACCCATAGAACAGAAAGGAACCAAAATGCCTTCCGAAGTTTTAAACATCGCCCGGCGCTACATCGAGAGCGTACAGGGCCGCAACGACATGGCCGCCGCCGACGCGCTCGTCGCCGACGACTTCCGGTACAACTCGGCCCTGGCCCCAACCGGCTTCATTGAAGGCCGCGAGGCGTTCAAGCAGGCGATCAGCGGCCTGCACGCGGCCTTCCCCGACATCCGCCTCACCATCGAGGATGCCTTCGCGGGCGACGCCGAGAGCGGCGGGCGCGTCTGTATCCGGTTCCGCGCCACCGGCACCCACCTCGCCCCGTTCCTCGGCCTGCCCGCCACCGGCAAGTCGATCCTGATGATCGAGACGCACACGATCCGGGTGGAAGGCGGCAAGGTGGTGGAGGACTACGCCGCCGACAACAACTACGACTTCCCCTACCTGGTGGAACCCCTGTTCAAGCAGGGGTGACGGCCCCCGGCAGACACGAACAACAGGCACGGAGGCTGCCCACAATCACGGTGACCGATCTCCACGGCACGGCGCGCGAGTACCTGCGCGCCGCCAAGCTGCTCCGCACTCGGAGGAGCTATGATGTCGCCGTTTATCTTTGCGGCTACGCCGTGGAGATCGCGTTAAAGGCTCGGATTTGCCAAGCCCTGCACTGGACAACAGGATTCCCGGAAACACGGAAAGAATTTGAGGGGAAGAGCAGCCTGAAGACGCATGACTTGGAAGTTCTTCTGGACTTCACAGCCATACAAGGCAGAATCAAACTGAGCCATTTTGGCGATTGGGCGATCGTCAACAAATGGAACCCGGAGCAGCGTTACAGCCCGCCTGGAACGAAGACGCTGACTGAAGCCGGAGACATGATCCAGGCTACACAAAACCTTTTGAGGATACTGTTATGAGTGCTAAGTCAATAGGGCAAACTCTCGCGAGGAGGCTTCAACTCGCGGAGACAGCAATAGCATCTATGCACGGCCAGTTCGTTTTATTCGTTCTGGCCGAGCGCGAGGAGGCACCGGGCAAGTGGGATTTGCTGGTTTCTGCCCCCTGGCTGGACACCAATCGCCAGGGAGTTCAGCAGATGGTAGATTTACTGCATCCCTATCTCACAGATACTGACTGGCTCGCGCTGGCCAGTATCACACCTTTGCCTCCTACCCTGGAATACGTCCAGTGGATCGCTCGGAAGTATGACGTACAGCATGACAATCAAGAGGTAGTCAATGCCGTTTGGGACAGCCTGTTCATCCCACATGGCTACGTCATCACTGCCAACCTGTCGCCCGCGCCCGTGACGCCGCAGCCGGTCGCCGCCTAGAAACAACGAATGTCATGCAGACGATCACCGGGATCGCCGAATTACGCGCCGCGCTGAACGACGCCCGCCGGGCCAGTAGGACCATTGGCCTGGTGCCGACGATGGGCGCCTTTCACGAGGGCCACTTATCCCTGATGCGCCGGGCCAAAGCCGAGAACGATCTGGCTGTCGTCACCCTGTTCGTCAACCCGACCCAGTTCAACGACTCCGATGACTTCGACCGCTACCCGCGTGACCCAGCCCGCGACGCGCAGCTTGCCGAAGCCGAAGGCGTGGACTTCCTGTTCACGCCCACGCCCGACGCCATGTACCCCAACGGCTTCGACACCGTTGTGGTCGTCCGTGCCCTGTCCGAGCGGCTGGAAGGCGCTTCGCGGCCCGGCCACTTCGCGGGCGTCTCCACGGTCGTCGCCAAACTGCTGAACCTTGCCGGGTCCGACCGCGCCTACTTCGGCGAAAAGGACTGGCAGCAGCTTCAAATTGTCAAGGCGCTGGCCCGCGACCTGGACATCCCGACCGAGATCATCGGCCTGCCCACCCTGCGCGAGCCGGACGGCCTGGCCCTCTCCTCCCGCAACGTCCGGTTGGCCCCCGACCAGCGCCGCGCCGCCCTCGCCCTGTCCAGCGCCCTGGACAACGCCCAGTCCATCGCCGACACGGGCGTGCAGGACGCCTCCCAGATCGCCGCCGGGATGCGCCGGACCATCGAAGCCCAGCCGCTGGCCCGCATAGACTACGCGGTCGTCGTCCACCCGGAAACGCTGCAAGAAGTCGCTACCATCGAGAACGGCGCCGTCGCCCTCGTCGCCGCCGCCTTCGGCCCCGTGCGCCTGATTGACAACCGCCTGCTCCGCGCGTCCGCCCCACCCGACAAAAAGGCCCCGGCACTGGAAGTGCCGGTCTACCCGGAGTGAAAGTCGCTCCGCGACTCAGGACAGGCACACGCCGACTTGTCCTTAGTGCCAGAGGCACTTCCACTTAGAATAGGCCGGCACTTCCAGTGCCGGTTCCCCTCTACTTCGCCGCCCCCATCGCATACACCACCGTCACATCCGCCGTCACCGTGATCTCCTGGGCGGCAATCGGCGTCGCCGGGGCCGCGTCCGAGGCGGCCATTGCCATCCTCCGCATCTGGAAGAGCGGCTGCACCGAAGCCGCCGCCTCGCCATCGTTCAGCGACAGCGGGTTGCCCAGCCCGATCCCCAGCGCATCCGCCATTGCCGACGCCCGTCGGCGGGCATTGGCAACCGCCCGGCGCAGGGCCTGGTCCTGTGCCGCCGCCGGGTCGGAAAGCTCGTAGGACACGCCGTTCACTTGACTCGCCCCCGCCTGGGTCGCCGCGTCAATCAGCGCTCCGGCCTGCGACAGATCGTGCAGCGTCACCTGGACCGAGTTGGTCACCTGATAGCCCGTCAGAATCGGCGCACGGCCGCTGCCGTAGTCGTACTGGGGTTCCACCGAATAGCCCTGCGTCTGGATGTCCCGCCCGGCGATCTTCAGGCCCTTGACGGCCGCCAGCAGGGCAGTCATCTTGCGGGCATTGTCCTGGGTCGCCTGGGCCTGATCCCTGGCCTGCGTCACCACCCCCGCCGTCAGCCGGGCGATGTCCGGCTTGACTTTGATCTCCCCGTGCCCATGCGCCGTCAGCCCCTGCGAGACCGACAGCAGGGAGGGGAGGGGCCGGGCGATCTCCGCCTGGCTCCGCGCCGGCCCCGCCGCCAGTGTCATGGCGGCCAGCGTGCTGTAAATCAGTGTTCGTGTCATCGTAACCCTCCACATCTTTAGAGGCTGAGACGCCTGCGCCCCTTCAATTTTCACTCTACCAATACTGCCATTGTCCTGTGTGCAGGATGTACACGCCCAGAAGCAGGTTCGTCACCCCATGCGCCAGGATGCAGGTGAACAGGTTCTTGGTGTACCGCAGCAGCAGGCACATCGCCAGCGCGAAGATCGCCGCCGCCAGCCACTCCGGGTGCGACAGCGCGAACAGGACGACATTTGCTAGAAGCGCCGGCGCGGAAAATGTTCCGGTCGGGACGCGCCGAAAGTCATCCACATCCGTCACGAACCGCAGCAAAAAGCCCCGGTAGAACAACTCCTCCACGATAGGAACCACGACGACCAGCCCCAGAAACCGCACAAACAGAAAAAACACGATCCCCGCCGGGGTCGCGATCTCGCGGTTCGGGTTGAACCCCGTCCGCGTCCCCAGAAACGCGAAATGCGGCGTGTGCAGGTCAATCCACGTCCAGGTGATCCCCAAGACCACTCCCAGCGCCGTCGCCGCCGCCCAACCGCCCCCGCCGGGCCGCGCTTCGGGAAAGAAGCCGCGCAACGCGACGATCGCCCCGCCCACCACCGCCATCTTGACCGCGTAGGCAAGGGGAAACGCGGCAGGCGGCAGGTGACTGTCTATCATCGTCATCAGCAGAAACAGAACGAACGGGGCCGCATACGGCACCCAGGGCGGAAGCGATTTCAGCGTCATGCCCCTAGTATAAGGTACAAGAGGAGGCGGCGTCAAGGGGAGCCTCACGGGGGAAGAGGGTCGGGCGACCCGGCAGGGCAATTGCCTCTGGCGTGCCCGGCACTGAAAGTGCCGGTCTACTCGCAAGTGGAAGTGCCTCCGGCACTGAGGATGGCTGAAGAGAAGCCCCCGTAGGGGCAGGGCTTGCCCCTGCCCTCCTTCTTGTCTTCCTTCTTGTCTTCCTCAGTCGCGGAGCGACTTTCACGCAGGGTAGACCGGCACTTTCAGTGCCGGGGCCTCTCTACAGGCCGATTAAGCACGCGCCCCAGATGAAGCCTCTTCAGGTACAATACCCCCATGAACGCCATCGGCTGCTACGTCCACATCCCCTTTTGCGTCCGCAAGTGCGCCTACTGCGACTTCAACTCCTATTCGGGCTACACCGAAGGCTCGGTGACTCGCTACGTCCGCGCCTTGACGCAGGAGATCCGCCGCTCCTCTCCCGCCATCTTGTCTGACCCCCCTCCCCCGCTTGCGGCCCCTGCTCGCAGGGCCTCGGCAGCGGGGTGGAGGGAGGGGCTGGGGGTGGGGGCTTCTCCCGTAGACACCATTTTCTTCGGCGGCGGCACCCCCACCGCCATTCCCGCGACCGATGAAGCCGCCCTCCTGCGCGCCGTGCTCGAAACGCTGCCCGTCACCGCCGACGCCGAGATCACGACCGAGGCCAACCCCGGCACGATGGACGTGCAGCGCCTCGCCGTCCTGCGCGCGGCGGGCTTTGGTCGCATCTCCTTCGGCGTCCAGTCCTTCGACGGCGACCTGCTGAAAACTTTAGACCGCATCCACTCCGCCCAGGAGTCTAAAAATGCCGTCCGTGCCGCCCGCGCGGCGGGCTTCGAGAACGTCTCCCTGGACCTCATGTTCGCCCTCCCGCGCCAGACTCTGACCCAGTGGCGCGACACGCTCGACCAGGCCCTGGCCCTGGACACCGACCACCTTTCACTCTACTCCCTCATCGTCGAGGAAGGGACGGGCTTTTACACCTTGCAGCAAAAAGGCCGCCTGCCCCTGCCGGGCGACGACCTCGCCGCCGACATGTACCAGATGGCCCTGGACACGGCCCAATCGGCGGGCTACGGGCAGTACGAGATCTCCAACTTCGCCCGTCCGGGCCGCCAGTGCCGCCACAACCTGCACTACTGGCGCAACGATCCCTACCACGGCTTCGGCTGCGGCGCAGTCGCCTACCTGAACGGCGCGCGTCGGATGAACCTCAAATCCCCCGCCAAGTACGCCGAGGCCGTCGAACAGGGCCACGACTTGACCCTGTCCGTCGAGACCCTCACCGCCGATGAGACAATGGCCGAGACCATGATGCTCGGCCTGCGCCTTACTGACGAAGGCGTGGACTGCCGACGCTTCCGCGACCGCTTCGGCGTGGACCCGCGCCAAAAGTTCGCCGCCGAGATCGCGACCTTCACCCGGCGCGGCCTGCTCGAAGTGGCCGGCGATGCCCTGCGCCTCACCCCGCAAGGCGTCTTCCTGGCAAGCGAAGTCATGGTCGCGTTCGTATAGAATAGCTGATGTCACGCGGGCCGAAGGAGCACGAGGATAAAGCGCGGGGAGTAGGAGCGTGGGAATAAATTCCTGCGCTGTGAGCCTGCGGCTGAGTCTCCATCTGCGTGGAGACAAGAAGCCACAACGGAACCCTTCCTCGTCCGCGCAGGCGGACACCCGGCGTCTGCGCCCACAGCGTTGCAATTCATTGCCACGCTCTTCATCCTCCGGCTCCGCTGCCGTGCGTGTTAGTATCACCCCCCGCGCGCAGCTTCAAAACCGTCTCTGCTGCGGGCGCACTGGGTAGCGCGGCGTCGAGTTCCGCGCGGGCGTCGGCCACGGAAACGGACTCCTCGGCGACGACCCGGACGGCGTCCGCCAGCGAGGCCAGGCTGCTCACGTCGCCCGACGCCGTCTCGAAGCCCGCCAGGCCCAGCCGCAGCGACTCGATCTGGGCCAGCATCTCCCCGCGCAGGGCGGACGCGCGGCGCATTAAAATTTGGGACCGCTGGGCGGCGGACGCCGACCGTTCCAGCGCCTCCGCCCGCCGCCCGTGCGAGGCCGCGACCACCGCGTCCGTTTCGGCCCGCGCTTCCGCCAACGCCTGCGCCGCTTCCGCGCGCAGCGCGTCCACGCTCGCGCGGGGGACGGCGACGGCGGGCAGCGCGTCAATGGCCTCCCCGACCGCCCGCAGGGCCGCCCGCACCCGGTCCGCCGCTTCGGGCGCGACTCCCTGCCGCACGGCGTCCGCCACCAGCCGCAGATACGCCTGATCCAGCTCGTCCTGGGCCGAGCCTTGCAGCGCCTCGACCTCGCCCAAAGACACCGGGGGGCGGCAGACGCGGCGCAGCCAGTACCCCGGCACCCATAGGCCGACGCCGCTCATCGCCACTCCGAACGCCCCCATGAACAGCCCAATCCCCGGCTCCCCGGAGGCGGCGATGCCGATCGCCGGCATCCAAAAGCCGGTCGAGCCGCCGATCATGCCCCACACCATGCCGTAGTTCTGCCCGCGCATGGCGTCCAGAGCGGCCGCCGCGGCTTCCGGCGGAATGTCCGCACCCTGCGCCCAGAGCCGCCCCAGCCAGCCCAGGCGCGGTGGCGCTCCCCCGCTGCCCGCTGCCGCCCGCAGCGGGAGGGAGCCTGTTTCGGGACGCCGCCCGTAAGATTGGCTGTTCAGTGAAGATGCGCGCCATTGCAGCAGCGCCATCTGCCGCCGACGCCCCAAGTCTTGTAAGTAGATGTCCATCCGTTTTCCTCTTGCTTCCTTTGACACGCCCGCGCCCAAAAGGTTGCCGAATCCCAGAGCGCTTGCCTGCGGAGGTCCCGGCACTGGAAGTGCCGGTCTACTCTTAAGTAAAAGTCGCTCCGCGACTGAGGAACATCAGTCGTTGCCCCGTCCTCAGTGCCGGAGGCACTTCCACTCGCGAGTAGACCGGCACTTCCAGTGCCGGGACCTCCACAGGCAACTGCCCTGGCCGGAATCCACCACGCCTTGACGCCCCCGCCGATCCATGCTATGATGGTCGGGCCACGCCGCAGCCGAGCGGGGCAAACGGAACCCGGAGTCAACGCAATGCAAGTTTCCAGAATCGCTCCCCTTCTCCTCGGAGCCGCCGCGCTCCTCGTTGGCCTTGCACCCCAAACCGGGGCCGCGCGGGCGAAGGCGCACCGGACGAAAGCCAGGCCGGCCCAAGCCGCGAAGAGGAGAGCGCACCCAGTCCTGCCTCAAGAAACCCTCGGCGGCGGGACCGTTGACAGCCCCGCCGTCGGCCCGGCCCCGTCGTTCGGAATCGGCGGGCCGGGCATGGTCCTGGTCAAGAACTGGCATTTCGGCACGGGCGGCACGGTCAAGAACTACGCGGACATGAGCGCCAACTTCTTCTACCATGACCAGTTCGGCACCATCGGCAACGGAACCAACTACGGCGCCGTCACCGTCGCCCCCGACGCCGCCGACGCGCTCCCCCATCAACCCATGGAAGGCGTCAACAGCCCACCCGTGCGCCGGTTCACGGCGGACTCGCTGCGGACCTTCCTCGTGCCCCTGGACGGGGCGACGACGGTGGACTCGAACCGGCACAACGCGGGCAACGGCTCGTTCATGGCGAAGTGGAAGCTGCCGCGCGGCGGCTTGCTGCTGGGCCAAGACATCGTCTGGGAGACGCGCGTCCGCTACGCCCCCCCGCCCTACTTCTGGTTCGCGCTCTGGACGGCGGGCAACAAGTGGAAGTGGGACGGCCACGCCCAGGGGGCCGAGCACGACCTCGTGGAAAGCTTCGGCTACGACAACGGCGGCGGCAACACCAACTACGACGGGCGTTTCTGGCACGTCAACACCGTCGCCACCCCCAGCAAGGACGCCTACGCCTACGGGGACTGGGGCAAGACGATGGCCGAGCGCGGCATCAAGAACTATGATGCCGGCCAGTACCACATCTGGACCTGGCACTACAAAAAGGACAATTCGTTCGCCATGTATGTGGACGGCGTCCCGGTCCAGCACGGCTCCGACTACTACTGGACCTTCGGCAACAAGGCGGGGGACGAGCCGATTGACCTGGTGTTCCTGTTCGACGGCGGCTGGGGCCACACCCAGGTCGGCAGCGTCAACCACCCCCTCCCCGCCTCCGCCCTCGCCGGGAAGTTCTACGAGTGGAACTACAGCCGCGTCTACCTCAGTCGCTGACCGCGTACTTGACTGATGTGATGCATAGAGTACCGGGGCAGTCAAATGCCCCGGCAGGGGGATGCCCTCACGGGCAAAGAACCGCAAGCCCGGCAGAGGCGGCGGGCCTCCTGGTCATTTTTCTCGTCCGAAGGGGCTTCTTTGCCGGGGCATTTGACCCCCTGGAATGACGCTGCCGCGATATAGCCCGGCACAGGTAGAAGCCGAATAAGAATGCCATCATTGTTGACACAGCTTCAAGCCCTTGCACCACCGCCTGACGATCCGCTCTTCGCGGGAACGCCTGCCCAATGGGACGAGGTGGAGCGGAACATCGGGACGGCGCTGCCGCAGGATTACAAGCAGTTGGTCAGCCTGTACGGCCTCGGGAGCTTCGGAGGTTATGTTTGCCCGCTGAACCCCTTCGTTCCTACCCTCGGCTCGAACTCATCCCGTTTTAACTTCTACCGCGCGATAAACTTCTGGAACGAGATGGAAGATTTGCGGCGCGAGGACCCTGAGATTTACCCCCCATTTTCTGGCTATCCGTCTCCGGGCGGACTACTGCCCTGGGGGATAGAGTGTTCCGATGGCGGCCTCCAGTGCTGGCTCACCAGAGGAAACCCTGATGATTGGGGCTGTATCATTCTGGATAGCGACTGGACGGAAGAATACCACGAGTATTCCACCACGGCGACGGGTTTTCTAGTCGGCTGGCTAACGGGGCAGATCGTCATCAGTTATTAGAGTTGTGGTGCAAATAAGCCTTTTGGCTCTGTAAGGCTCCCTGAGCGCATTATAGCTTCCTGAATGAAAATCTTGTCAATTTATCGTCACCAGGGGCCTCACAGCCGCTCCAAGCGGCAAGAAAAGCCATTCCTGAGTCAAGAGACTGAATAATTGCACCACAACTCTATTATCCATCGTTTCCGTTGCAACAGCCTTTGTTCCAGCCCTTCTTCATGGAGTGAGCAGTGGCGACTCCAAGACGTTCTTCGTGCGTCCGCAGGCCGTTCGACGGCGTAACCGCCTCTCAGTCGGCTAATCCGCTGCCTGGTTCTTCTATGCCACCACCAGCGTCCCTTCCTCTATCGCTTCCTCAGCCTCAATCACGATGCGGACGTTGTGATTCAGCGCGTTGACGAACCGCAGCAGGCGCTCGATGGAGTAGCCGCGAAACTGCCCGTGCAGCAGGGCGGAGACTTTCGGCTGGCTCAACCCCAGCCGTGCCCCCGCCTCGGCCTGCGTCAGCCCCTTCTCGGCGATGATGCGGCTCAATGTCTGCACGATCTTGGCCTTCGCCAGATGCGTTTCCGGGTCCGGCAGGCCGATGTCGGCAAAAACATTCGTGCTCATATGGTTCTTTCTTCCTCTTTCTCGCTGTGCCGCCGTGAGGCTTCCTTCAGCCGCGCCTCCACGACACGCATCTCTTCCGCAGGTGTAGCGATGCCGCTCTTGGACTTCTTCTGAAAAACGTGCAGGATGTAAACAGCCTCTTGGAAGCGCACAGTGTAGATAGCGCGATATGCCTGTGCGTCATGCTGGGTTACGACTTCCAAGACGCCCGCGCCATGATGGCCCCGGAGCGGCTTTGCGCGTGGGTGCTTGTCGCCGGTCTGCGCCAGGTAGAGCGCATAGCCGAAGTCATCCTGAACCGGGTCCGGCAAGACGCGCAAGTCATCCAATGTTGAGCCAAGCCATTCTACAGGCTTGATCTCTTCTATGTTCACATCCCTGTTCATGCAGGAATTATACCCTGAAATGGGGATACGTTATCAAGGGCGAGCAAAGCGTTCCCCCTCTCTCATCTATATGGGGTACAATGAAGGCACGAATGGATTTGTACCCGCTTCACCTCAACCTGCGAAACCGCCTCTGCCTCCTCGTCGGCGGGGGCCGCGTCGCCGCGCGCAAGGCGGCGGGGCTGCGGGCGGCGGGGGCGGACGTTCTTCTGGTTTCGCCGGAAGCCGCGCCCGCGCTCCAGGCGATGGCGGAAAAGGGCGAAATCGTGTGGCGGCGGGAGCCGTATGGAACCGCCCACCTCGACGGGGTGTTTCTTGTCCTAGCCTGCACCGATAATCGCGCCGTCAACGCCGCTGTGACGCGCGAGGCGTCCGCGCGGAACCTCTTGGCCCTGTGCGCCGATGATCCCGACGCGGGCAGCTTCGTGTCCCCGGCGACGGTCCGGCGCGGCGATCTGCTGCTGACGGTCTCGACCGGCGGGGCCGGGCCGACGCTGGCCGCCGTCGTGCGCGAGCGATTGGAAGCCGAGTTCGGGCCGGAATGGGCGGATCTGGTAGAAATGCTGGGCGCGATGCGCGAGATTGTCAAAACGAACCCCGACGAGGCCGGACGCCGGGCCGCCGTCAAGCGCGTGCTGGATGATGCCGAGGTCCATGAACTGCTGGCAGCGGGCAAACAATTAGAAGCGGAGACGCGAATCAGGCAATGTCTCTCCTCGTCCTCGGAATAAATCACAACAGCGCCCCCATTGAAGTGCGCGAGAAACTGGCAATTGGAGACCGTGAGCTGCCGCGCGCCCTCCAAGCGCTGACGCGGCTGCCGGACGTGCGCGAGGGCGCCCTGCTGTCCACCTGCAACCGGACCGAAGCCTACGCCGTCGCAGCGGCCGACGCCGCGCCGCCGGAAGACGCGCTGGCGGAGTTCCTGGCGGGCTGGCACGGCCTGTCCCGGCGCGAGTTCGACGGGCATCTCTACTGCTACCGGGCGGGCGCGGCGGCCAATCACCTGTTTTCGGTCGCGTCCGGCCTGGATTCGATGATCTTGGGCGAGCCGGACATCCAGCGGCAGGTCAAGACCGCTCTCGAAGCCGCGCAGGCCGCGCGGAGCGTCGGGACGCGGCTGAATAGATTGTTTCAGGAGGCCCTTGTGGCCGGCAAGCGCGCTCGGACCGAAACCGGCATCGCGCGCGGGACGTTTTCCGTCGGCGCGGCGGCGGTCGAACTGGCGACCCAGATTTTCGGCGAATCGCTGTCCGGCCACACCGTCCTGGTGCTGGGCGCGGGCAAGATGAGCGAAGTCACCGCCCGGCACTTGCAGGCAGCGGGCGCCCCTGCCGTCCTGGTCGCCAACCGCACCTACGAAAAGGCCGTTGCGCTGGCCGGTCAGTTCGGCGGGTCGGCGCGGCGCTTCGACGACCTGCCGCAGTTGTTGCAAACATCCGACATCGTCGTCTGCTCCACCGCCGCCCCGCACCCCATCGTCACGCGCGCCCTGATGCACGACGTCATGCGCGCCCGCCGGGGCCGCCCCTTGTACCTCGTGGACATCGCCGTCCCGCGCGACGTGGAAGCCGAAGTGGGCCGGCTGGAAAACGCCTACCTCTATAACATAGACGATTTGCAGGAGCTGGTCGCCGGGGCGCGTCAGGCGCGGGCCGGGGAGATCGCGCGCGCGCGGGAGATCGTCGAAGCGTCCGTCACCGAGTATGGCCGCTGGGAGCGCGCCCTGGGCGTTGCCCCCCTCGTCGTCGCCGTCCGGCAAAAGCTGGACGACGTCCGTCAGGCGGAACTCACTCGCCTGCGCGCCCGTCTGCCCGGCCTGTCCGACCGGGACTGGCGCGCGGTCGAGGCCGCTATGTCCGCGCTGACGGGCAAGATCGCCCACCCCGCCACCGTCGCCATCAAGGCCGCGCCGGAAGCCGAGGACGGGGCTGCCGCGCTCGACGCCATCCGCCGCGCCTTTGGGGTGGAAGACGCGCCCGTCCCTGAGACCCCCCCTGCCCCCAATCCTGGGGCAGCTGGAAAAGAAGCCGCAGGGGCCTTCGCCATATCTTCTCCGGTCCCCCCAGAATTGGGGGTTAGGGGGCGATCCTCTCCAGAATTGGGGGCGGAGGCGGCCCATGACTGAAGCCGCCTTCCTTGTCGCCGCCGCCGCGCTGTACCTGCTCGGCTCCGCCGCCTACGGCGCCCACCTGCTCCTGCGCCTGCCCGCGCTGGCCCTCTCGGGCCGGCTCGCCACGATGGGCGCCGTCGCGCTGCACACCGTCGCCATCGGCGTCCACTGCGCCCGAACGCACCAGACGCCGTTCACGACGCCCGCCGAGACGCTGTCCGCTTCGGCCTGGGCCGTCGCGCTGGCCTATCTCGCCTTGGAACTCTTGCTCAGGCCCAAGCCGACGGCCCTGGGCGCGGTCGCCCTGCCCGCCGCCTTCCTGTGCCTGTTTGCGGGTGCATTTCTGCACCCGGCCCCGCCCGCCGGGCTGACACCCGCGACACTGACGGCCGCGACGCCGCTCCTCAACTCGCGCCTGATCAGCCTGCACATCCTGGCGATCCTGTTCGCCTTCGGCCTTTTAGTGCTGGCCTTTGGCTGCGCCGCGCTGTACCTGGCCCAGCACCGGATGCTCAAGCGCAAGCGCCTGGCGGGCGGCCTGTTTGGCAAATTGCCGCCGCTCGCCCGCCTGGACCAACTTGCCTTTGCCCTCGTCGCCTTTGCCTTCCCCTTGCTCACCATCGGCCTGGCCGCCGGCGTCATCGAGGCCCTGGCCGGCGGCTTCGGCAGCCGTTGGGGCGCGGACCCGATGGTGCTGACGTCGGTTGTGACCTGGCTGGTCTACGGCGTCTATCTTGCCCTGCACGGCCTGGCCCAGTGGCGCGGTCCGCGCGCCAATTATCTCTTGCTCGGCGGCCTGCTTGCTGCTTTGATTACTTATTTCGTGCCGACGACCACCCATCGGTTCGGGTGAAGCCGCAGGCACATTTAAGAAGGGCGGGGGCAAGCCCTGCCCCTACGTCGGGTTGTGTAGGGGCGGGGCTTGCCCCCGCCCTCCTCCGTAACAAGGTTACATCATGCTCAAACGCGGACTATTCAAAAGCATCTTCCAGAAGGTGGACCAGATGGTCACCGGGCGGGGCAAAATTGACGAAGAGCTGTTCGAGGAACTCGAAGAGTCGCTGATCGGAGCGGACCTCAACGTCCACACGACCATGCGCGCGATGGACGCCCTGCGCGGCATGGTCCGGGACAACATGCTCCACAACGCCGGCGACGTCACCGACTACCTCCGGCGCTTCCTGTGGGAGACCCTGGTGGCCGACGACGCCAAAACCCCCGCCCTGACCGTCTCCCCGTCTGCGCCGACCGTCTACCTCGTCGTCGGCGTCAACGGCGTCGGCAAGACGACCAGCATCGCCAAGCTCGCCCACAAGCTCAAAGGCGAGCGCAAGCGCGTCGTGCTGGCTGCCGCCGACACCTTCCGCGCCGCCGCCGTGGACCAGCTCGCGCTCTGGGGCGAGCGCATCGGCGTCGAGGTCGTCAAAGGCCGCGACGGGGCCGACCCGGCGGCGGTTGTCTTTGATGCCCTCCAGGCCGCCAAGGCGCGCGGGGCCGACTACCTCATCATTGACACGGCGGGCCGCCTGCACAACAAGGCCAACCTCATGGAAGAACTCAAAAAGATCAACCGGGTCGTCATGCGCGAACTCGGGGGCCGCTCCGCCGACGAGACCCTGCTGGTCCTGGACGCCACGACCGGCCAGAACGCCGTCAACCAGGCCCGCGAGTTCAAGAACGCCGTCAGCGTGACGGGCCTGATCCTCGCCAAGCTCGACGGCACGGCGCGCGGCGGCATCGTCATCACCATCAAGGACGAACTCGGCGTCCCCATCAAGCTCATCGGGACCGGCGAGAAGCCCGGCGACATGGAATACTTCAACCCCCGCACCTTCGTCGAGGCGCTATTCGAATAGACGGCGAAGGAGGCAAGGAATGCCGCGCACCGCCACGGACCTGCGGGATTATCTCTCCGACCCGGCCACGACCCTGCCGGAGCCGCTCGCCCTGGACGAGATGGCCGCGCACCTCGTCCGCCTGCACCATCAGAACGGCGGCGCGACGTTCAATCCGTACTTTGGGGATATGTCGGGGCAGCCGCTGTTCGCGGTCTCCGTCTTCCCTGAAGCCTCGGCAATCGAGGCGGGTCCTTTGATCAGCCCACTGTTTGTGCGCGGCTTTATTCGGGAGAATCACCGCCTGTTGCTCGACCCGCGCAACAACGTCGGGACGTGGTACAATGTCACTGAGGATGAGACGTACCTTGATGTCTCGACGGCTCTCCCGGAACGGGAAGATGCCTTTACCCTAGCCGTTCGCTGTAATCAGATTGCATTTTACGATCTGGCGCAGGGGGAAGCGATCCTGACCTTCGGGAGGGGCGAAAATACGGTTGATTTGCCGCCGGAAGATGAGCGGCTGCCGCCCTTGGATCAGGTTCGCAGGAGGGATAACGATGGAAACGACAACGCGGGTAGTCACCAGGGCAACGGTCATCGGGATCACGGATAAGGAACCCCCGGCTCTCATGGTGCGGAAGCGCGCGGTTGGCGTCGGCGGCGCGGTGCGTCACTTCACCTTCCTGTTCCCTATCCTTGACCCTGACCTCTTCCGGCGGCTCTCCGTAGAAGTTCATCCCGGCGACGAAGTGGAGGCGACAGTGGTGAACGTCTGGCGCGAGGACGGTCACACGGCCCATCTTGAAGATTTCCGCAAGGTCACCGCGGATGCCCCCGCCGCGCTGCCCGTCAAAGAACTCGCCTCTCAAGCCGCCTGAGCGACTGCTTCACAAAGGAGGAACAATCTCATGCATCTACGTTTCCGTTCCGGCGTCACCTTCATGGAGGTCGTCATCGCTCTTGCCATCATTCTCTTCGTCGGTGCTGTTATATTTCCTGTGTTCCAGAAAGTCAAGGAAAGCAGTCATCAGGGCGTTTGCCAGATGAACTTGAAGCAGCTTGGTCTTGCTTACGCCCAGTACGAGCAGGAGAGTAATGATACGCTGCCACCTGGCCTCAATGCCGCAGGCAATGGCTGGGCAGGTGAGCTTTATCCGTACATCAAATATACTTCCGTTTACCGTTGCCCTTATGACCCGTCACATCTGCCTTTTATTTCCTATGCCGAGAACCAAAACATCGTCAAGAAAAATTATGGCTCTTTCTCCAAGCCCACCGCCACAGTCGCTCTGTATGAGTTCACGACCCTGAACTGTGACCCTTCCACTTCGGAGGCCAATAGCACCACCGGCCTCAGCGCGCCACAGGACAGCAAGCGCCATGATGGAGGCACACCCGAAACCGCTTATGGCCTGAACTTCCTCACCGTAGATGGTCACGTTAAGTATCTCACGCCGGAGAAAGTTTCGAGCGGACCCGGCGCCGTCCGCGCAAAAGCGCTGCCGCAGGGGACGTACATGGAGACGTTCGCCATCAAGTAGCGCCCGTTCCGCCGGTCGCGACCGGCGGCGTCTCGCGCCTCGCCTGGCGCTGGCGGGTGTTCAGGAAAGGCCGCTCGCAGACGTGGAAGAAAAGCCGGCCGATCAGGAGGCAGACGGCGATCTTGACCAGATACAGCGGCAGGGGATGCGCCGCGAGAACGGCCATCCGCTGCACCCCCTGCGTCACCACGCCCAGAGCCAGCAGGTGGATCAGATACAGGCTGTACGAAAACAGCCCCACCGAGGAAAACAGCCGCAGGGGCCGGCAGGCGGTCAAAACGCCGTCCCAGCGGAAAAGCGCCAGCAAGACGACCGCAAACGCCAGGCTGAATCCGGTCCGCACGGTGAGAAGTTGTGGGTCCAGGACGCCACGGTACTCATGCCGCGCGGCGAACACGATCAGCAGCGCGCCGCAAAGCAGAAACAGGACGCGCGGCCACCGCCGCTCCGGCTGCGCCAGCAGTTGATAGACCAGAACGCCGAACCCGAACTGCGGCCAGAGGTTCCAGGGGAACGGACACGCCTCCCCGCGCAGGTTCAGCCACAGCAGCGCGCCCAGCGTCACGACCCCCAGCGCGTCCAGCAGGCGCGGCGTCTGGTTTATCCTCAAGGCTGCCAGGAGAAGCGCGGCGACGACCGCGTAGAAGGCCGCTTCATAGCACAGGCTCCAAAAGACGCGAATCAGAAAAGGCGTATGAAGCGGCACTTGCGTCAGGGTGAGCGCGGCAACATAGAAGCGCAACGGCTGGTGGAAAATGTCCAAGTCGGCAAGCTGGCTGCTGGGCAGGACGTGGCGCCGGATCAGCAGGGACAGCGCGGCGGAAAGGCCGGCGGCGACGAGCGAGGCCAGAATGTAAGGCGGGTAGATGCGCCGCACCCGCGCCCGCAGGAAGTGCGCCACGGGCTGGGGGGCGTTCAGCGACCGCACGGCGGCGCTGGCGATGCAGTACCCCGAGATGACAAAGAACATCGGGACGCCCAGGAGACCGAACTGGCTGAACGCATAAATCGGGGCCGGAATGCCCACCAGGGAGACGTGCAGCATCACCACCCACAGGGCGGCGAAACCGCGCCAGGCATCCAGCAGGCGGTAGGGCGCGTTGCCCGCGTGCCGGCGCGGGGTATCCGAGGGCGCTGTGGGCGGCATCTGTTCCGAATCTTGACTTAGCATCCGAATCTTGACTTAGCAACCGTAGACCTTGTGCATCAGTCTTCCCAGGGCTGAAGGCTTTATTGGGGTAACCCTGGGCTTTAAGAGAGCAAATCCCCGCCTGCGCGGAGCCACTGCACCCGACGGGCATCGGAGAATGCGGGCATCGGAGAATGCTGTAGGGGCGCGATTCATCGCGCCCTCTTCTCCCCATCTCCCTTCATCTTGCGCCCACGCAAGTGGGCGCTTGCACTTCTAAAGCCCAGGGGTTACCCCAATAAAGCCTTCAGCCCTGGGAAACCGCCGTTCAGGGCGGGGCCTCTAAACCGTCGCCTGCAAGACGTATAGCACGCCGTTGGTCGCGGCGCAGATAAGAAAATCCCCGTACAGCGCCAGCCCCGCCGTCGCCAGGCGCGTGCCGGGCGTCGTCTCATAGGCGCGCTGCACAGTGTAGTCGGCGTCCAGCGAGTAAAGGTTGCCGTCGTCCGCGCCCGCGAACACGGTGTGGCCGCCGCAGGCCGGGGCGCAGCGCAGGGGGGCATTGCTCACGCGGCGCGAGCGAATCAGGTTGCCCGTCGCGGCGGCGACGATGTGCAGAAAGCCGTCGTCACAGGCGACATACAACAGGCCATCGTGCGACAGCGCGGGAGACACGGCGACCGGACGGGACGAGACATTGGTCTTCCAGCGGACGGCGCCCGTCGCCGCATCCAGCGCCCAAACCGTGCCCGTCATGGTCGCGGCGTACACGATGCCCTCCCGGACGAGCGGCGCGGCGTCGAACGGGCCGTCCGTCTCGGTTGCCCACGCCTCGGCCCCCGTGGCGAGGTCGAAGGCCCGCACCCGATGGTCGTCGCTGCCCACGAAGACGCCGCCGCCCCAGGCCGCCGGCGCGGTGTCCAATTGGCCGCCGACCGGCAGCGCCCGCACGGGCCGCCCGTCGTCCCGGTTCAACACTGCCAAATCCGTCCCCGCCGGGACCAGCAGACAGTCATCGGCGACGGTGACGCCGCCGTAGACGGCCCCGCCCGCCTTTGCCTCCCAGCGGCGCGTCCCCCGGATCACGTCCATCGCCAGGACCGAGCCGCCCAGCGTCGCCGCGTACAGCATCCCATCCTCGGAGAGCGCCATCGCGCCCCGGTCCGGGTACAGCCCGCGCCCGTCCGGCAGGTCGAAGTCCCACAGGGCGGCCCCTGTCGCCAATTCAAAGGCATGGATCGTCGCGCGGCCCGCCTCGGAGTCAATGGCCGCCGCGACTACCATGCCGAAGGCGGCCAGCGGCGTGCTCCATTCCAGGGTGTCGGCGGCGCGCGTGGGCGCAAAGCTGGGGAATGACCAGCGGCGGGCCAGATGCGCGCCGAGCGGACGCTCGGACGCCAGGGCGTGGCCGGCGTCCCCGCCCGGCGCCATCCGCCAGTCCGCCTGGGTCCGCAGGACATGGCCGGGGTTCAGCCGGCAGGCGCGGGCGAGCCAGGTGTTCGGCGTCCCGCAGACCGGGCACAGCCGGATGCGCTCCCCGCACCGGCGGCATTCGGTCGCGCCCTCGGCCAGATCGGCGGCGCAGTGCGGACAGTTCGCGACGGGCGGGATGACGGCGATGCCCATCGCGACATCGGCGGGCAGCGCGGCGGCATCCGCCGCCTGCACGGCCAGATACTGCCCGAACAGCGAGACCTGCGCCGGGGCCAGGGCCGCGTGCCCCGCCCGCTCCGGCCTGAGCTCCACCACGACCGCCTGCGCCTCGGACGGGGCCAGCGCGAACTCGGACGGGTACAGGTCCAGCCACGGCACGGGCGACTTCAGGCCCACATGCAGCACCGCCTGCGCGTTCTCGTTGCGCACCGTCGCCACGCGCCGGGCGACCTTGCTCGTCCCCAGCGCGTGCTCCTGCGAGAAGTCAAATTCAGTCGTGTCCAGAACAGGCATGGCGCTCAAGCCACCGGTTCCAGCGGCGCATACTCGATGCCCATGCGGTCGGCTTCGTCCGCCGTGTAGCCGGTCGCGACCATGACTTCCAGGGCGGCCTCTCTGCCGTACCGCTGCTCATAAGCATTCAGTATAATCTTGGAACGCTCCGAGCGGCTGATGTCTGCCCACTCGTGCCAGATGACGTAGAGGTCCGGCGGGCCATCCCGCCCCGCCCGCTCTTCGATGATGATCGGCTCTACGGCCTCCCGCTGCGGGTGTCTCCACTCCTGTAAAAGCCGTGTCTCCAGTTCAAGAAACCTTGCCTGGGTACTATGGGTCAGATAGGCGAATGGCATGGGTTACCTCCAAAGCTGTTGATGGTTATCGCGAATCCAGGCGACGTTGGCGCGCATCAGCAGCACTTCCTCCGTCGGATATTGCTTGGGCTGATAGCGGTCCTCGATCATCCAAATGAGATGAAGCTGCCTGATACGCACCAGCATTTCCTTTTCTAGTTCCGACGGCAGCGGCTGTGCATGGTCTTTTCGTATGGCCGCCAGAAGCAAGGCCCAGAACAACAGGCTGTGATAGCTTTCCGGGTCGTAGCGGATGTGCAACCGAACGCCCTCCTGCGCGGCATCCCGGAGCATCCTGCTCGTGATGGCAGTCGTGATCCTTGCCAAACCGATGCGAGACTTCATAAAGCGAAAGTAGGCGCTTTTCAGCAGCATCTCTGCCGCATATCCGAGTTGTTCAATCCCCGTCCGATCATCGCCGCCGTCAATCAACGTCAGGCCCGCTTGATACTTGTGCAGTGCGGAGGACTCAAACTTTTTGATGCTGTCATTCGGCTTCTGCCGCTTGATAAGTGCCATCCTGGCTTAACTCCAACCCATCCGACGAGCTATGCAAACATCAGGCAGGGCTGCTCCCGCGTCTCCTTGTCAAGCCGCCGGCTCCAGCGGCGCATACTCAATGCCCATGCGCGCGGCTTCTTCCGGCGTCAGACCTAGGGCGACGCGGAGATTGGAAGCGAAGTCCCTCCCTTTAGCCTCGCGATAGGCTTCCAGGGTAATCTCAGATCGCTCCAATTGCGTGAGTTGCCCCCACTCGCTCCAGATCACATACAGATGAGTGGGCGTCTGTTGCCCTTGAGCTTCCAGCAAGATCACTGGTTCCGCCATGCCCGCCTGCGGATTTCGGATCTCCTCCACGATGCGATGTGCGAACTCCTCATAAATAGGATTCTTTGGATATACTCTTTGCGCGTAAGACATGGTCTACCTCCGAGGGGCGTAAAGAGAACCGTCGCGGTAATGGTTGCGTATCCAGGTCACGCCTTCATATACCTCATTGATCTCAGTTATGGTTGCTTGGGCCGCGCGGTAGCGCATCTCGACGAACCAGTTGTCAGAAAGGCGCTGTACATGCTGTGTCAGTGCAAGCTCTATCTGCGGAAGCAGTGGCCTGCCCTCCTGCCGCCGCTTCTCCGTCAGGAGCAGAGACCAGAATATTAGGTCGTGATAGTTGGTGAACAGGTACTGCGGCAGAAAATTGTTTTTCGCAGCGTTTTTCGCCAAAGCAAGTTGCGAACCGACTGGAAAGGTGGGTGTGGTGAGTGACAACTCCCTACGGCTAAAGAATAAATCCTAAAGCCGAGGGCTTCTAGGGTCTTTCAACCCACACATTGTTGCCCCAATGTGGTTCTGCACTCAGGCTGCTGTGTTTCAAGCAACGTGTTCAC
>JAABUZ0100001536.1_pt1 | contig 43290 bp, 29 predicted proteins | sample 5562091 | NCBI WGS metagenome assembly JAABUZ01 (sample SAMN12813069, study PRJNA571459) | rock metagenome | isolation source: Antarctica rocks | place: Antarctica: Victoria Land, Linnaeus Terrace sud | collected 2015-12-21
GGCGCGGGAGCCTCCTTGCCTTGTGCGCCATCGCGCGGGCGCTCACCGCGCGCCCCGCGCCACGGCTCCGCGCGCCGCATGCCTCCACCCCCACCGACGCCAGCGGCGACACCGCGACATGTGTAGCACGCGCCACACACGCAGACCGTCGCGTCGGCCGCTCCGCACGCCGAGCGCAGCTGCACCCCTGACGTGATGAGCCCCCGACACGTAGCGGCGGCGCACCCCCGCTGACGCTTGACACCGTCCCACGCGCGCGGGTGCAGGACCGTCCGCTCAGCGACGGTCTAACTTATGCCTATGGTGGACCTAGGGGGTTGACCAGCGATGTCGCTGGCCCCCGCGCACGAGGAGGTTTACCATGGCCACGACTCAACATCCCGCCACTGACCACCATACGCAGGCCGCCGAGCACCACAAGGAAGCCGCCAAGCACCACGAGCAGGCCGCCGAACATCATGCCAAGGGCGAGCCCGATAAGGCCGCCGAGCAGGCCCACCACGCCCAGGGCCACGCCACCCACGCCGCCCAGCACGCCGAGGAGGCCGCCAAGCAGCACGCCACCCACGAGTCCACCAAGAAGTAAGCCCCTACTTGTGTCGCGGCGCGGGCGCTCAGCTCAGGAGGTTGACCGCCCGCGCCGCTGTCTCCGTCGATCCCGACGGACCCCTTTAACCTGTCCTTAACACGCGCCTGGTAGGATGAGGGCACCGGGCTACCTGCACCCCAGAGGAGGAGCACATGGCGTCGCCCGCCCCGATCCAACATGTCGTCATTATCGTCAAGGAAAACCATACCTTCGACAACTACTTCGGCACCTTCCCCGGCGCCAACGGCGTCGCGCTCGCGCACGCCCCCGATCCGATCGCGCACGACCCACGCCACGACCACGCGGCGTGGCTACGGCGCGCGAGTGGCGCCGTCCGCTTGCAGTACACCCAGGACGACATCCCCGCCTACTGGGCCTACGCCCAGCAGTACGCGCTGTGCGACAACTACTTCACCGACGTGGCCAGCCAGTCCGAGCCCAATCATCTCATGCTCATCGCGGCCGATGCGCCCCTCATCGACAACGCCAGCGCGCACCGCACCTACCAGCCGCAGCCGCCGTTCGCCCTGCCGTCCCTGCCGGCCGCCCTCACGGCCGCGGGCCTGACCTGGCGTAACTATGCCGACGCGCACGAGTCGTATGTCCGGGACATTGCGGGCCTCGCCGGCGACCCCGCGAACGTGCCTTCCGCGCGCTTCGACCGCGACGTCGCCACCGGTGCGCTCCCCTCCGTCTCCTGGCTGTACGCCCCGGGCGGCCTGAGTGAGCATCCGCCCTTTGCCCCGCGCGGCGGGACGGCGCCCGGGCCGGTGGTGGGGCCCGGCATGCGCTGGACGGTCGCGCGGGTGAGCGCCGTGGCGCGGGGTCCGCAATGGGCCACCACAGCCATCTTCGTCACCTGGGACGACTGGGGCGGCTGGTACGACCATGTCGACCCGCCGAACGTCCAGGCGTGGACAGGTGGTGGCCCCGCCGGCTACGCCGGCTCACAGTTTCGCTACGGGTCGCGGGTGCCCTGCCTGGCCATCAGCCCCTATGCCAAACCGGGCGTCAACTCAACGTTCCACTCGCATGTGAGCCTCGTGAAGTTCTGCCTGCGCACCTTCGGCCTCCCCCCGTTCTCCGCCGCACCCGCCTTCGCGCCCGGCGACCCCTCCGCTGACATGTGGGATTGCTTCGATTTTGCCGCCCCTCCGCGCTTGGGCGTCCCGTCGCCGACCCCAAGCGCCACCGGCCACGGCTAGGAGGCTAAGGGGACGCTGTCTTGGCGACGTGCCTCATCCGAGGCGAAAAACAGGCTCGGATGAGGCACGTCGCCAAGACAGCGGCGCACTGACAAGAGGCACACAAGGAAAAGAAGGAATCGAGGGGAAAGGAGGGGGACCGCGATGGAAGCGCAGGAGGCCGGGGACAGCATCAGGGACGCCGCCGAGGACCGTCGGATCGCCACCGACGAGCGCACGTTGCGCGACGACGAGGCCAGGGAGCGGTTCCGGCGGCGGGCCGCCGTGGCCATCGGCGTCCTCGCCGCGTTGCTGGCCATCACCGCCCTGGGCGCCGATGGCGCCCGCGAGACGGCCACCAACAGCAATATCCGCGCGTCCGACGCCTTCGCCTTCTACCAGGCCAAGACCATCCGGCAAACGTCCTACCAGCTCTCCGCCGACAATCTGCGGACCCTGCTGCAGACCAGCCCCTCCCTGCCGGCCGCCACGCGCCGCTCCCTCCAGGCGCGCATCGCCAGCTACGGCAAGACAATCGCGCGCTACGAGGACGACCCCACGGCCGGCGGGCAGGGCAAAGTGCAACTGCTGGAGCTGGCCCGGCACTACGAGGAGGAGCGTGACCGGGCTGAGCGCCAGGTCCCCAGCTTCAACGGCGCGCAGGCGCTCTTCCAGATCGCCATCGTGCTCGGCTCCGTCAGCATCGTCTCCTCCTCGCGCCGTCTCCTGGGCCTCGGCCTCGGCCTCGGCCTCGTCGCCGCGCTGCTGATGCTCAACGGCTATCTCGTCCACCTCGCGCTGCCCCTCGGGTAGGGTAAGGCGTCAACGTTGCTGTAAGATCCCCCCGTTCCTGCGCGCTATCCCACAGTTCGTGCGCCATACATCCCAGAGTTCCTGCGCTATCCTGCATAGACCCCCTTCGTGCGTGTGAAAAGTACCCTCCGCATCAAGCGCCACGCGTGGATCGGCGCAGGAACTCCGGGACTTTTTACAGGGTGGCGCAGGGTGTCCTGACTCCCGTCTCCATCCAAGGCTGTTTGTAGGTCGGATGGCGACGGGAGTTAGGTGTACACGGCGACGTAGAATTGACCCATCTGCGCCGAGACTTCGTAATTGACGTTTGCAGGGTGCATTAGGTCTGCAAGCGGGACCTGTCAATGGAGCCAAGATAGGCGTCGGACTCTCCAAAGCGTGCTTAATATAGGCTAGCGGCACAGGGTCCACAAACGTCAATTACGGAGTCTCGCGATTACTGGGTCAAATCTCACTGGCGTTGACACACGGTGCGGGGCGCGGCCAGCGCCTGGTCCAGGTCCGTGAGGTAGGCGGTCAGGCCGGCGGCGCGGTGCGCGAGCAGCGTGGCGACCTCCGTCGCGCGCCCGCATCCCGCAGCAACGCCGTCTCCTCCTCCAGGTCGGCGCGCACCTCCGCGCCGGTGCGCACGCACCCATCCGCCGCCACGGGTGTAAGGCGTCAGAGTTGCTGCGCCGAACGTCACAGTTGCTGAGCCACAACGTCACAGGTGCTGAGCCATCCTCCCCTTCCCTCCCCGCCACGCCCATTTTCACGCTCAAAGCCCTCTCTTCCTCGTGCCGAACCGGGCCGTCCCTTGGCACCCCTCTCTGCAGGACGGCTCACCAACTCTGACGTTTTTTGCAGGATGGCTCACCAACTCTGACGCTTTTTGCCCGTTCCAGGCGTGCCTTTGGCTCACCAACTCTGACGCCTTACATCCGGCTCGCAAGGAGCGCGATTGGACCGTTCACGCAGGTGCGCTGCTAATTCGACAGCAGCATCTTGACAAGGGGTCCACACTCGTGTTACCTTTGTGGAACGTCAAACAAAATGTTTTAACGTCCCACACGGGAGGCATCCTCTCTATGGCCCTCTCTCTGGAGGATCGCCCCGTGACGGTCACGCTTAAAGAGGTGGCCACGCGCGCGGGCGTGTCTGTGCAGACGGCCTCCAACGTCGTCAATGGACGCGCCATGCGCGTGGCGCTGCCCACCCGCACCCGCGTGCTCGCCGCGATGGAGGCGCTGCATTACCGGCCCAATTTGCCGGCGCGCCATCTCCGTCACGGGCGGGTCGGCGTCCTCGCCCTGGCCATCCCCGACCTCACCAATCCCTACTTCTCCGACATCGGCAATGCCATCGTTGCCGCCGCCGCCTCCCACGGGTATACCGTGCTGCTGGACCATACCGGGGGCGACCGCGCGGCCGAGGCCCTCGTCGTGAACGGGCTGCGCCCGCACCTGATCGACGGCGTGATCCTGAGCCCGCAGGCCATGGAGGGGGCTGACCTGACGCCCGCGCGCGCGCCGTTCCCCGTGGTCCTCCTGGGTGAGCGCGTCCTCGCCGCGCCGTGGGATCACGTGGTCATCGACAACGTGGCGGCCGCCCACCGCGCCACCGCCCATTTGCTTGGCCTGGGGCGTCGCCGTATCGCCGCCATCGGCGTCCCGGGCGATGGCGAGAGCGACTCGTCGCGCCTGCGCCTGCGTGGCCTGACCGAGGCGCTCGCGGAGGCGGGCCTGTCCGTCGATCCGCGCCTGCTTGTCCCGGCCGCGAGCTTCCACCGGGCGGATGGGGCCCACGCGCATCGCATCGACGGGGCCCATGCGATGCGCCACCTGCTCGCGCTGGACCACCCCCCGGACGCCGTCTTCTGCTTCAACGATCTCCTCGCCATCGGGGCGATGCGCGTCCTCCACGAGGCGGGACGACGCATCCCCGACGACATCGCCGTGGTCGGGTTCGACGACATCGACGAAGGCCTGTTCGCGACCCCCTCGCTGACCACGATCTCACCGGATAAGGGGGAGATCGGGCGGCAGGCCGTCCGCCTGCTGCTCGAGCGCATCCAGGGCCTGCGCACGGGGCCGCCCGAGCGCGTCGAACCGTCCTTCCGTCTGGTCGCGCGGGAGAGCACGCTGAGTTTGGTCGCGGCGGGCAATCGGCGCGGGAGTATCGCCACCCCGGTCTCGACCGCATGAAAGGAGGTGTCTATTCCCCACGGCCCGTCCGCGCCGCGACACGGCCCTGCCGCGCCCGCCGACGGCGTTGACGCTGCGTAGCCTGGTCGCGGACACGCTTACCGTCCGGCAACCTCGGCGCTGCCGATCGCGGCCGTCATTCTTTGTCCTGTGCTAGTAGTAGGAGGTATCTCGTGGACGATTCCCACACCACAACGGAGCAGTCCTTGTCCTCGCGCCGCGACGCGCTCAAGACCGGCGCCAAGGTCGCGGCCGGGGTCGCCGCGGCGGCCGCCCTCGGCGGCGTCGCAAGCGCGCCGCGCGTCCTGGCCCAGGGCACGCCCGCGTCCGGCCCGACCCCGATCACGTTCTGGTTCTTCGATCCCTGGCCCCACTATCTCATCGAGGCCTTCCACCAAAAGAACCCCCATATCCAGGTGAACTTCAACCTGTTGGGGTACGACGATCTGCACAAGAAGCTGCTCACCTCGCTCGCGGCGGGCTCCGGCGCCCCCGACCTCTGCGGCATCGATCTCGGCTACATCGGCACGTTCACGTCCAAGGGCGGCTTGGTCGACCTCCTGCAGGCGCCGTACAACGCCGGCCGGCTGAAAGCGAACATGGTCGCGTACAAGTGGGCGGAGGGCTCGACGGCCGACGGGCGGCTGGTTGGCTTGCCGTGGGACGTGGGGCCGGCCGGCCTGTGGTACCGCACGGACCTGTTCAAGGCCGCCGGCCTCACCACCGACCCGGTCGCGATGCAGGCGCAGATCAAGACCTGGGATGCCCTGTTCCAGCTGGGCCTGCAGCTGCGCAAGAAGACGCCCAAGACCGCGCTGCTGGCCGATCCCGTCAACGACATCTTCTCCCCCATGGTCGAGCAGCAAGGGCACGGGTGGTTCAACGGCGCCAGAGTGCTGATCGTGCAGAAGGCGACCCGGCCCTTGCAGATGGCGGTCAAGGCGAGCAAGATGGGGATCACCGCCAACCTCTCCGCGGGGAGCCCCGAGTGGGCCGCCGGCTTCAAGAAAAACGCGTTCGCGGCGCAATTGGCCGCCTGCTGGTCGCAGGCCAGCCTGACGCGCGATCAGCCCCAGACCATCGGCCAGTGGCGTGCGATCCACGCCCCGGGCGGGGACTACTCCCAGGGCGGGTCGTTCCTCGCGATCCCCGAGCAGAGCGGGAACAAGGCCGCCGCCTGGGCGTTCGCCACGTTCATCGGCGCCGACCCCATGGGGTCGAACATCGGCTTCAAGAAGGCCGGCGGCGTCTTCCCCTCCTACATCCCCGCCTGGAAAGACCCGGTGTACGACCAGCCGTCCGCCTACTTCGGCGGGCAGCGGGTCAACCAGCTCTGGCGCGACGTCGCGACGCACGTGCCCAGCACGCGGATCAGCCCCTACGAGCGGCAGGCAAACGACATCGTGCTGAACGAAGTGACCAACGCGCTCACGCAGGGAAAGGACCCGGTTCAGGCCATGAAAGACGCGCAGCAAGCGGTCTTGCAGCGCATCCCCGGGACCACGCTCTAGCGGGCATCTCCGCGGGACAAACGGCTCGGGCGGCGGTTAGGGCCATGTCATTCCCGCGACAGACTGATCATGCCGGGGTAGGAGCGTACTGCATACGCTCGGTGGCGGTGCGAGCCGGGCGTATGCAAAACGCCCGGCTCGCACCGCCACCGGGAATCCCTCACGAGATCGAGCATTAAACGGCCCTGGCGGCGGATGCGCCCCGTCGCCGGGGTCCGCTTGATGGGCAGCGCGTGACGAGCCCAAGGGGCGCCGGTTGCGGCGGCCGGACGGGGCCGTTGCGGTCGGGGAGACGCACACGACGGAAAGGAGACGGCTCTGTGGCACTGACGACGCAACATGCCCTGCGCACGGGCCGGGGCCGCCGGCGCGCGCTCGGGCGCGGGTTCTGGCCCTATCTGTTCATCTCGCCGTTTTTCATCTTGTTCATCATCTTCAAGCTCTTTCCCTACCTGTACGCCTTTTTCCTCAGCTTCAACCAGTGGGACGGCATCAGCCCGATGCAATGGGTGGGGCTGAGCAACTATCAGCGTCTGATGAACGATACCGTCTGGTGGCAGTCGGTGGGCAACAGCGTGTGGCTGCTGGTCGCGACCAGCGTCAACCTGGTCCTGGCCCTGGCGCTGGCGTTCATCCTGAACAGCGGCCTGGTCCGGTTCAAGGAAGTCTATCGCGCCGCCTTCTTTGCGCCCATCGTGGCGTCCTCGGTGGCGGTTGCCCTCCTCTTCACCGCGCTCTTCGGCCTCCACTACGGCATCCTGAACTACGTGCTGGGCTGGGTGGGCATCGGGCCGATCGACTGGCTGGGGGACCCGCACTGGGTGAAACCGTCCATCGCGCTCGTGGTCATCTGGCGCACCTTCGGCTGGAACACCGTCATGTACCTCGCCGGCCTGCAGAGCATCCCCACCGACCTCTACGAGGCCGCGCGCGTGGACGGCGCTCGCTGGCCGGACATCTTCCTCCGCATCACGATACCCCTGCTGCGCCCGGTGATCACGTTCACGGTCATCCTTACGATCATCGGGGGGCTGCAACTGTTCGAGGAGCCGCTGATGCTCTGCGGCGGCACCGCGGTATCCGCGCCGGGCTGCACCAACCTGTCCGGGCTGACCGTGATCGTCGATCTCTACAACACCGCCTTCAACTACGTGCAGTTCGGCTACGCGGCCGCGATGTCCGTGGCCCTGTTCGTGATCATCGTCGTCTTCTCGGCGGTCTACCAGCGCACGCTGGGCCGCACCACGATCGACTAGCCCCGCCGCGCCGGGGAGGGACCCGGAGCGGCGCTCGATAGCGCCCCGAGCGGCGTCCCGGCCAGAGATGCAACAAGGAGGGATGAACGTGGCCATCACACCGACGGCGGTCCCGCCGCGGCAGGCGATGCGGCAACACGCCGAGGCGCGCCCGCGCGCGCGCCGCACCGCGCGCGACCAGCTGAACATGGCGTTCCTGTACCTGATGCTCACGGTCATCGCGCTGATCGCGATCTTCCCCTTCTGGTGGATGATCGTGGCCGCCACGCGCCGATCGGCCACCATCCTGAACTTCCCGCCCCCCATCAGCCTCGGCGACGCCCTGGTGACGAACTACAACGAGTTGCTGCAGGGCGTGCCGGTCTGGCAGGACGCGTTCAACAGCCTCTTCATCGCGAGCATCGAGACGGTCCTGGTGCTGTTCTTCTGCTCGCTCGGCGGCTACGCGTTCGCCAAGTTCGCGTTCCGGGGCCGGGACGCCCTGTTCGGGCTCATGCTGGCGACGATGATGATCCCCAACATCCTGGGCATTATCCCGTCGTTCATGCTGTTCAGGCAGCTCGGCTGGCTCAACACCTATCTGCCGCTCATCATCCCCGACGCCACCAACGCGTTCGGCATCTTCTGGATGCGCCAGTATATCTCCAGCGCCGTCCCGAACGACCTGACGGAGGCGGCGCGCATCGACGGCGCCCACGAGTTCCGCATCTACTGGAACATCGTCCTGCCGGTGGTCACGCCCGCGCTGGCCGCGCTGGCCATCTTCACCTTCATGGGCAAGTGGAACGATTTCTTCTTCCCGCTGATCATCCTCAAGGACCCGGCGAAGTATACGCTGCCGGTGGCGCTGGCCAGCCTGCAGGGCAGCCACGGCCAGGAGATCGGGGTCCAGATGCTGGGCGCGGCCATGGCCATCCTGCCGGTCATGCTCGTCTTCCTGCTCTCGGCGCGCCACTTCATGGCCGGCTTGACGGCGGGGGCGGTCAAGGGGGCGTGAGCGGGACAACGGCAGGCGCGGGGGCGGTCAAGCAGGCGTGAGCGCGGCAAGAGACGAGAGAGGAGAGACCCGAGGTGGGAGTGGACGACGCCGTGGCGCGCCCCGAGTATCCGCGCCCGCAGTTCGTGCGCCCGGACTGGCTCAACCTGAACGGCGCATGGGAGTTCGCCTTCGACGATGCGGACGAGGGCGCGCGGCAGGGCTGGCACGATGGGCGCACGTTGCCGCGGCGCATCGTCGTTCCCTTCCCCTACCAGAGCGCGCTCTCGGGCATCGACGACAAGGCGATCCACGAGGTCGTGTGGTACGCGCGCCCCGTCGCCATCCCCGCCTCGTGGGCGGGCCGGCGCGTCCTGCTCCACTTCGGCGCGCTCGATTACCGCGCGACCGTCTGGCTCAACGGCCGGGAGGTCGGCCACAACGAGGGCGGGCACGTGCCCTTCCGGTTCGACATCACGCCCTATCTGCGCGGCGGCGAGAACCGGCTCGTCGTGCGCGCGGAGGACCGTCAGGACCCGCGCCAGCCGCGGGGCAAGCAGGCCGTCGACGGGCTGCCCTCCGGGATCGACTACTACTGCACGACCGGGATCTGGCAGACCGTGTGGCTCGAGCCCGTGCCCGCGCTGCACATCGACGAGCTGAGCGTCACGCCGCTGGCGGAGGAGCGCGCGCTCGATCTGCGCGTATACCTGCACGCCCCGGCCGGCGCGTGGACGGTGGTGGTGGAGGCACTCGACGGCGGGGTGGTGGTGGCGGGCGCGGAGCAAGAGACGAGGGGCGCGACGGCCCGGCTGCGGCTCACGATCCCCCACGCCACGCTCTGGTCGCCCGCCACCCCCCAGCTCTACGACCTGCGCGTCCGCCTGCTGCAAGGGGATCGGGTCGTGGACGAGGTCGGGTCGTACGCCGGGCTGCGCAGCGTCGAGCTGCGGGACGGGCGGGTGCTCCTGAACGGGCAGCCCACCTACCTGGCGATGGTGCTGGATCAGGGCTACTGGCCGGGGGGCCTGCTGGCCGCGCCCTCCGACGACGCCCTCCGCGCCGACGTGGAGTGGGCGAAGCGGTTCGGCTTCAACGGCGCGCGCAAGCACCAGAAGGTGGAGGACCCGCGCTGGCTCTATTGGTGCGACCGCCTGGGCCTGCTCGTGTGGGGCGAGATGCCGAACGCGCGGGCCTGGTCGTCTCAGGCGGAAGATCGCCTGGCGGCGGAATGGGAGCGCGCCGTGCGCCGCGACTACAACCACCCGTGCGTCATCACCTGGGCGCCGCTGAACGAGAGCATGGGCTTCCCGGGTCTGCGTGAGGACCATCCGGGGCAGTACGCCTTTATCGAGCGCCTGGTCGCCCTCACGCGGCGCCTGGACCCGTCGCGGCCCATCGTCGATAACGACGGCTGGGAGCACACCGACGTGACCGATATCTGCGCCATCCACGACTACACGCCGACGGCCGAAGGCCTGCGTACGCGCTACGAGGAGACCCTGCGGGGAGGGCCGTTGCCGGCTACCCTGTGGGGCGAGCAGGGCGGGGGCACGCGCCTGTTCGCGCGCGGGTCCGGCTACCACGGCCAACCCGTGATGCTGACGGAGGTGGGCGGGTTCCTAATGCTCCCCCCCCAAGTAGGCGCGGCGCAACGGGACCCTCTCTACGCCTATTACGCCTCCTTCCGCACGCCGGACGAATTACTGGAGAAGTACCGCGACCTCATGCGCGGCCTGCGCGCGCTGCCCTTCGTGGCCGGGTTCTGCTACACGCAGCTGACGGACATCGCGCAGGAAACGAACGGCTTGCTGACCGACGACCGCCGCCCCAAGGTGGCGCCGGAGCGCATCGCGGCGCTCCACCACGCCCCGGTCGACGACGCGTCGCAGGGCTCTACCGTCTCGGAAAAAGAATCGGAGTTGGTTTCTCCTGTCACACCTGCGGGCGGTGCATGCCACCTGGAATCCGACGCTGACGCCTGACACCTGCGGTGGTCTTACACCGCCGTCCCCTCCGGTCCCACCAATTGCGCGTGTAGCGCCCGCAGCCCCAGGCGCACGCGCCCCTTGACCGTGCCCAGCGGGACTCCCTGCGCCCGCGCGATCTCCGCCTGGCTATAGCCCCCGTCATAAGCCAACGCCAGCGCCGCGCGTTGGGCCACCGGCAAGCGTCCCAACGCCGCGCGCACCTGCCCGGCAGCGATGTGCTGGCAGGCCAGCGTGTGCGTGTCGCTCCCATCGGACAGCGCGGCCAGGGCCGCGTCATCGACCCAGCGGTCCGCGGGGCGGCGGCGATGCGCGTCGATCGCGCAGTGGCGGACGATGGTCAGCAGCCAGGACCGGGCGCTGCCCCGCGCCGGGTCGTAGCGCGAGGCCTGCCGCCACACGGCCAGGAACGCCTCCTGCACCGCATCCTCCGCCAGCCCCGCCTCGCCCCACAGGCCCCGCGCTAGCCCCGCCGCCACCGCTGCGTAGCGCGCATACAGGTCGTCGAACGCGGCGCCGTCGCCGCCCGCCACGCGTGTGAGCAACGCCCCATCCGTGTCAGCAGAGAGGTACATACTGTCCTTCCAGCGATAACCAAGCGTGTTGTGTGTCGAGGACAAGGTAGACAAGACGACGCTCCCCCGGTATGGCCCAGATGGGGGGGCCGCGCCACATCGGTCCTCTGGCCCCGTGCGCCGACGCGGTCCACCGTGACCCCCTGCGCTCACGCCCCTCGCGCACCCTCACGCCCCGCTGCGGCCGGTTCCTCCCGCGAGGCCGCCATCCGCAGGGCCGCCGCCCGTGCTCCAGCGTGGATAAGGGCAGACCACGTGGCGAGGGCGTGCTATGGTAGAGCCACGCGCGCCCGTGTCGGCGCGCGTCGATGGCGTGGGTGCCCACGCGGTGGGTGCCCACGGGGAGGGTGACGATGAAGGCGATGGCGTCCCGCGGCGCGCCGCGGTCGGGCTCGGCGGCGTGGCGTTCGCGGGAGGGTGTCCGTGTGCGGGGACCGGCGCCCACGATCCTCCGGCTGGCCCTCCCTGGCATCGCCGTCCTCGCCCTGGGGGCGAGCCTCCTGGCACTGGCGCCGGCGACGCCCGTCGGCCTCGCCGCGCTTGGCATCCTGCTCGTCGCCGGCAGCCTCGTTGCCCGCGGGGCCGTGGGCGTCGGGAGGGACCGGCGGGAGGGCCGGAGCCGGTCCCTCCCGACGCGCCAGGTTGGCGTTGCCCCTGTCGGTGGCCATCGCGCCGGACGCGAGGCGCGGGGCCGGGGACCCGGCGCACGGAGCGGACACGAGAGAGAGCGGCGCGCGGTGGACCTGCGCGCGAGGGCCTCGCTGCCCGCGGAGCGGCACGCCTGGAGGGACCGCTGATGCCGCGCGACCCACAGGACCCGCAGGACCTGCCGCCGACGCCGCTGCTGGAGTGGCTGCGCGGGGCGGTCCGCCAGGCGCTCGCCGCGTCCGACCTGGCCGACGAGCGGGGACGGCAACGCGTGGCGCTGGTGCTCGGCGACTACTTCGCGGCGCTGGGCGACGCCCTCGCCCGCTATGACGGCGCCACCGGGCCGTCGGACCGGGAACGATTCGGGCGCGAGGAAGCGGGCCGATTCCTGGTGATGTTCGCGGGAGCGGAGGCGGCGCGGGTGGCGCGCAGCGAGGAGCCACACCTGCGCGTGGTCCCGCCGCTGGGGGACGCCGATGAGTGAGCCGCGCGAGACGTGGGTGCCGGCCCCGCCCGTCCTGGTTCGCGCGACGGTTGACGAGCTGAAGCGGGGGCCGGGCGAGGCCGGCGGCCCCCGCTCAGTAGCGATCTCAGGTCTTGGCTGACCGCTTCGCTTTGGCCTTGGCGGTAGGTGCCTCCGCTGGTGCTGGGGTGGCCGGAGTGGAGGCAGGCAGGAACTTGAAGAGCTTGAGGGTCTTGCCGTCGCGGGTGATCGTCGCGCGGGCGGCGGGGCGCCCGTTGGCCATGGTGGTGCGCTCGACCTGCGCGTCGGGCACCTCGATCGTCTCTTTGGCCTGGACGCTGTAGAACTGCATGGTGACGCTCCTGTGGTGTAGGCAGTGGGTGTGATGCTTCACCATAGCACGTCGCAGGGAAGGACACGTCTCCCGTGGTGCGCGGAGCGCGCAACGCCGCGCGGAGCTCACGGGCGGCCCTGCCCCATCAGCCTCACACGGCCCGACCGCCCGGCCCGACGGCGCCGGCTGTTCCGGCGCCATGCCCCCTCACGATAGCGCCCCGCCCATGACCGCAGCATGAACATCTACCGGGCGCCGCCGCCGTCGCTCCGCACCAGGCCGTCACTCCACGGTCGGCTGCTCGATGCGCACCGTGATGGCCTCCAGATGACGGGTCCAGCCGCGGATCTCTTTCGCCACCCAGTCAAGCTCCTCCGGGGGCAGCACGCCCCGCGCGACCTCCTCCCGGTGGGTGTCGATAAGCGCCTGGAACCCCGCGATCTGCGCGGTAATCGTGTCGCGTCAGCGGTGCAACGCGTCCCGATGCCGCGCCGCGGCCACCTCCTGTCCTCCCTGTGCGGTCATCGCGTCCTCCTCCCCCCGTCCTCTCCATCCTCTATCCATGGTCTGCGTCCCGGTGCAGCGAGGAGCGATGGCTCGTCACGGCTGCTGCCGACATACCTGGGCCGTGGTGCAGCGTATCACAATCCGTCTCACGTGTGATGGCTGCGCGCCGCTTTGTCGCGCCTCCAGAGAGCACCGGGCGCCTGCCAACCCGTGGCCGCCGCGACGACGACCATAATCAACGTGAGCACGTGCTGAGGCAGGATATGCTGACTATCTCTTCCACATTCGTCCTCCCTCTAAAAGGACGCCGCGGACGCGATCAACACAGGGGGAGCGGCAGCCTTCATGGATTCTTCACGCCTCCCTCATAGACCCTTCATGCAGGCGTGAGATGCTATGGATGTAACCCGAGCGGGGCGCGTCCGCTCAGGCCGGCCCGAGCGCGGAACGGGGCACCGCGGGAGGGTCGTCCTGGGGCTGGCTACGCTCCGCTCGGGCTATCTCTCCCTCCCCTGGACGCGCCCCTCGTCGCGAACCTCCCCTGTTGCTACACTGGCACGGGAGGGACCCCATGCCGTCGCACCTCGACCTGCCGACATTCATCGCCACGTGGCAGCGCAGCACCCTCACCGAGCGCAGCGCCGCCCAGCAGCATTTCCTCGACCTCTGCGCCGTCCTCGGCGAGCCCACGCCCGCGTCGGCCGACCCCGAGGGCACGCACTACACCTTCGAGAAGGGCGCGCGCAAGACCGCCGGCGGGAACGGCTGGGCCGACGTCTGGAAGCGCGGCTCCTTCGGCTGGGAGTACAAGGGCAAGCGCAAGGACCTCGCGGCCGCCTACCAGCAGCTCCTCCAGTACCGCGAGGACCTAGAGAACCCCCCGCTCCTCGTCGTCTGCGACCTCAACCGCTTTGAGGTCCACACTAACTTCACCGGCACGGTCAAGCACGTCTACGCCTTCGACCTCGCCGACCTGCAACGCAATGAGCCGACGCCGACGTGCGTCCTGCCACCCCTGGAGGTCTTACGCGCCGTCTTCGCGCACCCGGTGTACGTTGTCATAAAGGTTGAGGTCCTTGCCACAAAGGTTGAGCCGGTGTGCCAGAAAGATTGAGGCCATGCGTCTGCGGGTGCCCACCAGCCCTCCTCCCCCGCGCCGCGTCCCTCGTCCACCCTTGCTGCGGGCCACGACGCCGTCACAACGCTATCCTCATCCTTTATGACACAACGCGCCTATCCTCATCCTTTATGACACAACGTGCGCGTCGGCTCACCCTTTCTGGCACACCGGCTCAACCTTTGCGGCAAAATGGGGTAGCGCCACCCTCAGCCCTGCTCAACCTTTATGACAACGTACAGGAAGCGCACCCTCCACATAGACGTCATCATAGACGTCATCATGCCTCGACGTTGAGTATATGGGGGATTTCTATGATAGACGGGGCGACGTGATCGCGTCAGCACAGGCTTGGCGGACCGCTTCGGAGGATCAGCGCGGCTTACCAGAGGACCTCGAAGGTGTCATCATTCAAGAACCGGAACGTTGTCCACAGGCCAACACACGACCTGAAGTGGTAATTCGGTGGCCCTAGCTGGTGGCGTTGCTCATCAGTAAGCCCACGGGGCAAAGAGTCGGGCAGGTCCGGCTCCAGCACCTCGCCGCGCTGACGCAACCACGCGAGAATTTGCGGCTTCGTCCAGCCTCGCACGCGTCGCGTGACCACCTCCGCTTGGGTCCGCAAGTCGATGAGAGGGAACCTCGATTCCGCCCTGGCTTGCCCTTCCATACCTTACCTTCTCCGCTTCTGTAAGATGCCGTACGCGGCGCTGGTGTAAAATCCTGTATGGGGCAGCAACAGGTTGCACCGCTACCCTCTCGTCTACTTGCTAGCCACAGGGACTGCTGAACGCGGTGGGCGTGCGTCTCGCAGATAGGCGTGAGGTACACGCGCTCCAACTCGTGTGCAACAAGCTTTTGCTCCCTACAGCTGGTGTAAAATCCCATAGTTTCTGCGCCCTGTCCCACAGTTCCTGCGCCCAAAATCCCACAGTTTGTGAGCCATCCTGCAGATGTCCCCTCCGCCTGTGTGAAACGCCCCATCCCCAGGGAACCGGGCGGACGCATCGGCGCACGAACTCTGGGATTTCTGGCTCAAAAACTCCGGGATTTGTGCCGCCGTTCGCACTCACACGTGGCTCAAAAACTATGGAATCTTACACCCATAGCCAAATTAGGCTATTACCGCTGAAGACTCCCCGATCTAGCATGAGTCTTGGGCCGGTAGCCGCGGCGATGCCGCGCGTTCCGGTCACGCTGTGGAAGCCCGTGACGACGCACCACCGCGGGCTGAGTCACCCTCACGCATAGATGAAGAAGGGAGTGCGCATGTCGCCGACCGAGCCCATCCCGCGCCACGCCATCCACGCCATCCACGCCATCCACGCCATCCACGCCATCCACGCCATCCACGCCATCCACGCCGTCCTCGCTGTCCTCGCCGTGTCGTCGGGCCTCGTTTACGCCGGCGCCCACGCGGTGTCCGCCTGTACGATGGATGGGAAACCCTCGGCCCTGGCCAATGGCCAGCGCGCCCCGCTCACCCGCGATGGCCTCACGTCCGCCACGCTGCGCATCTGGACCGCTTTCACCTTCGTCGGGCACTACAGGGCGGGCACACCGATCCGCTTCACTGAGGACCGCTCAGCTGTGCGCGCGACTCTCGCGTCCGTTGCCCGGGCGCATGCCTGACGCGGGGACTTCGGGGACGGGACGCAGGCCGACGACTAGACGCACTATCTTTGCACTTTTCGATTATGGTCAAGTAAAACGGCCTCTACGCTCTATATGTTGTAGTTTCGGCGCTTGATGAACCACAACATGTGGTAGGCAAACAAAAAGTGCAAAGATAGAGTAGACGGTCACCCAGCACTAAAGCTAACCCCACGCGTACCGCCTCTCGATCGCGGCCGACGACGCCGGCTGGCATCGCTATTCCCCCTGCGATCGTGTGCGGATTATCGTCGCGCACGAACCCCTTTGCGGCGCACTACCCCGATATCTGACGGTACGGCCGGGCGTGTTCATAGGTCGCGTACCGTCACACATAGTGACCAACATTGAAGGAGACATCTTATGGTCGGACATGCAGCGGGCCGGCTGGGCCGCTTGCCCACACTCGCGCGTCTCATACTCGCGCTCGCGCTCGGCGCCTCGGCGCTTACGGGGGGGCTGCCAGGGCGGCCTGCCGCCACGCCCATTGCCCACGCCGCCGCGGGCGCGGTAGGGACCGGGCATCTGTGGATCACCGGCCACGACGACGACAAGCATTGCTGGCAAAGTACCGCCCCCGCGTGCGTGTACATGAAGGCCGCCATCGACTTCGTGCGCGACGGCTCATCCCTGCCGGTGCTTGCCCTCGATAGCGGCCCGGACATCTCGGCGACCGTGGCCCAGGCCTATTCGAGCGGCGCGCCGACCCTCGACGTGGTCGACCCCAGCGGGCCGGCCTTCGCGCGTTTGCCGCTCGTCAACGGGTCGGGGACCCCCCTCTACAGCGCCATCGTGGTCGCTTCCGATAGCACCTGCCCCTCGTGCGACAACCCGGTGACAGACACCATGGAGATCGTCGCGCGCAAGGCCGACATCGCCCAGTTCTTCAACGAGGGCGGCGGCATCCTGGCCATGGCAGGGGCGGACCACTACAGCACGTACTACAACTTCCTGCCCATCACAGCCACGGGCGCGGCGGTCACCCCGCCCTTTTCGGTGACGGCCGTCGGACAGTCCATCGGCCTGTACGACACCGGATCGTCAGCGACATCGCCGATTAACTGCTGCGGAACGCACAACAGCTTTGACCTGCCAGGTCCCGGCAGCCCGCTGCGCGTCGCGGAAACGGACAGCAATAACCTGGCCGAGACGGAAGTGGTGACCGGCCAGATCATCGACCAGGCGCCCAACACCGGAAACTTCGTGCCCTCATCTATGTCCGACCTATGGATGACGTCCACGCACGCCGACCCCATTACCGCCGGGACCGGCGTGTCGTATACGCTACAGATCACCAACGGCGCCGGCATGACGGCTGGGTCGATCGTCGTGACCGACACCGTGACCGGGCCGCTCACCCTCGACGGGGCCAGCGGCGGCGCGGACTGGTCGTGCAGCACGAGCGGGCAGACGGCGACGTGCTCCTACCAGGGGGCCGGCATCCCCTACACCGGGCAAGCCCCACCCATCGTCATCCGGGCCCATACCGCGCCCAACGCCTCCGGATCGGCCGCCAACAGCGCGACGGTCACGGCCGCGAACGACGTCAATCACGCCAACGACACCGCGACCGACCCTACCACCATCACGAGCTCCGCCGACCTCGCGGTGACGAACGCGGCGTCGCCTAACCCGGTCATCGCCGGTCAGGACGTCACCTACACGGCCGTCGTCACCAACACCGGGCCGAGCGACGCCGGCGCGTACACGTTCCAGGAACGTGTGCCGGCGAACACCACCTTCCAGCGCGCGATTGGCCCCTCCTGTAGCGCGCCCGATAATACGGGCCTCGTGTCGTGTAACGCGCCCGGTCTCGCCGCCGGGGCGACCCAGACCTACCAGTTCGTGGTCGGGGTCGCCCCATCCGCGACGACCGGCACGGCGATCATGGCCACGGCGCGACTCGCGACTCTCGCCACCACCGACCCGAATCTGAGTAACAATAGCGCCGCGGCCACGGCGACCGTCGCGACCTCGGCCGATCTCTTCGTGACGAGCGTCAACGCCGCGCTCAACTCCGCCACGGCGGGTCAGGACGTGACCTATGCGACGACCTTCGGCAACAACGGCCCCAGCGTCGCGACCAATGCGGTCCTCACCATGACCGTGCCCGCGGGGACGACCTTCGTTTCCGCGAACGGCGGCGGGGTCTTCTCCTGCCCCAATGCGCCCGATGGTCAGGGGCGCGTCGTCTGCACCGCCGCGAACGTGTCGGCGACGCCGAACGCTGTTGCTCACCTGACCGTACACGTCCGTCCGTCCACGCTGGTGACCGGGACACTCACCTCGCAGAGCACGCTCACCTCCAGCACGCCCGACCCCGACCCGACCAATAACAGCGCGACGGGGTCCGCGGGGGTCCAGACGGCGGCCGACCTGTCCGTCGGCGTGACGTTCAGCCCGCACCCGGTTGTCGCCGGCCAGGTTCTCACCTACACCACGACCCTGTCCAACGCCGGGCCGAGCGATGCCGCCGCGCCGGTCGTGACGACGACGCTCCCGACCAGGACCACCTTCGTGTCACTCGCCGCGCCGAACGGCTGGACCTGCATGACACCCTCGCCCGGTTCAGGCGGTACGGTCTCGTGCACACCGACCGGCGGCGCGAGCCTCGCCGCGCGCAGCTCCGCGACGTTCGCGCTCGTCGTCCTGGCCGACCAGGGCGTGCTGACGGGAACAGTGCTCTCAGCAACCTCCACCGCCAGCAGCCAGACCACCGACCCGATCTCCGCGAACAACACGGCCACGGCTGACGCCAACGCCACCACGTCATCCGACCTCGGCGTCACGAGTAGCCTCGCGCCCAACCTGAGCGTGGCCGCGGGCCAGACCCTGACCGATACGGTGACGGTGACCAATGGTGGCCCAAGCGCCGCCGCCGCGCCGGCCGTCACGACGACCATTCCGGCCGGCACGACCGTCCGGGGCCTGACATCTCCGGGGGATTGGACCTGCGCGACGCCGACCGTGGGCGGCTCGGGCACGGTCTCATGCACGCCGAACGGCGGCGCGAGCCTCGCCGCGGGCGCCGCGGCCCAGTTCGTCCTCACGCTGGGCGTGGCGCCGAATGTCCCCGCTGGGACCAGTATCGGCGTGACCGCGACGACAGGTAGCCAGACCAACGATCCCAATCAAACCAACAACGCCTCCACGGCCACGGTGACCGTCGCGACCGTGGCCGACCTCGCCGTGTCCAACGCGGCGTCTAGCCCCGTCGTCGCCGGCCTGGACGTGACCTACACGACCACGCTCGTCAATAATGGGCCGAGCGATGCGCCGAACCCGGTGGTGACGGCCACGGTCCCGGCCGGCGCGACGTTCGGCTCGCTGACCGCGCCGAACGGCTGGACCTGCGGCGCCCCCAACGCCGGCGGCGTCGTGACCTGCATGGCCCCAACGCTGGCGGCGGGCCGGACGGTGTCCTTCCCGCTGGTTGTGCGCGTCGCCGCTAGCGTGCCCGCTGGTGTGACGCTGACGAGCGACACGGGGGCCGCGGACGCGTTCGACCCCGACACGTCCAACAACACGGCCTCCCTGGGCGCCCAGGTCGGCCGCGTCGCCGATCTGGCGGTGACCGTCGCAGCGGCGCCTAGCCCCGTCGTGGCCGGGCAAAGCGTGACGTACACGGCCGCGCTGACCAATACGGGGCCGAGCGACGCGGCGGCGACGGTGTTCACCGCGACAATCCCCGCCGGCACAACCTTCCAGAGCGTCACGCCGGCGGCGGGATGGGCCTGCGTGCCCCCCGCGCCCGGTTCAAGCGGCGTGGTGTCGTGCCAGCCGCCTGGCGGTAGCCTGGCGGCGGGAGCGCATGCGACCATCGCGTTCCAACTCGCCGTCTCGCCAGCGGCCTCGTTGCGTGCGACGCTTTCCAGCGTGGCTGCCGTGTCCAGCGCGAGCGCCGATCCCACTCCGGCCAACAACAGCGCCACGGCCGTGGCCGCGGTCACCACATCGACAGCCCTCGCTGTGAGTGAGACGGCGTCGCCAGCCCCGGTGATAGCCGGGCAGGACGCGACATACACGGCGACGCTGACCAACACGGGGCCGAGCGACGCGGCCAGCCCCGTCGTGACCCTGACCGTCCCCACCAGCACGACCGTCGGCTCGCTGACCACTCCGAACGGCTGGACCTGTAGCAGCCCCGACGCAAGCGGCGTCGTGACCTGCACGACCCCGACACTGCCGGCGGGCCAGACGGTGTCCTTCCCGCTGGTCGTGCGCGTCGCCGCCAGCGTGCGCGACGGCCTGACACTCACCAGCGCGACGGGGGCCAGCACGGCGACCACCAACTCTAACGAGGGCAACAACACGGCCAGCGCGGGGGCACGGGTCGTGGCCCGCGCGGACCTACAGCTGACCAACATAGCCGTGCCAATGCCGCTGCTGCCGGGCCAAACGGTCACCTACAGGGCGGCGGTCACCAACGCCGGACCGAGCGACGCGCGGGGCGTCGTCTTCACCGAGACCGTACCGCCGGGCACGACCTTCGTCGCGGTCACGGCGCCGGACGGCTGGACCTGCACGTCCGCCGCGGCCGGAGCAGGCGTGGTCTCCTGCACAACCGCCACGGTCGCCGCGGGCGCGACCGGGACCGTTGCTCTGAGCGTCCGGATCGATCCCAGCGCGCCCGGAGGAACCATCCTCACGACGGCATCGACCATCTCGAGCGCGACAGTCGATCCCGACGCGAGCAACAACAGTTCCACCGCGCGTGTGACGGTCCTCCAAACACCGCCGACGGCGACGGCGGCGCCGGCCAACACGGCCACGGCCACCAACATGGCGACCGGCACGCCCGTCCCGACGGGAACGGCCACCAACACGGCCACGGCAACGCCGGCCAACACGGCGGCCAGCACGATCGCCCCGGCCGCGACAAGTTCACCGACAACGCCGGCGGATACGGCGACCACGGCGCCAACCATCGCCCCTTCGTCCCCGCCTCTGCCAGCAGCTCCCGATTTCCGACCGATCAATGGCGCGCAACTGGGCGTCGAGTCGGCGGTCCCCCTGTTCACGGCGCACCGAAGGGGCACGTTGTCCATCGCGGATGCCCGCGGCTTTACCCCGCGCTCCCCCGTGCGCGTCAGCATCGCCGCGGCCGGCACGACCCGCACCCTCGCGCACCCTCGCCGCGTTCACGACGATGTCCGCAGCGACAGGCGTCGTGTACGGCTCGACACCCTTCACACCGCGCGTGGCGGGCGTCTATCTGGTCACCGCCACGGACCTCGCCACCGGCCGCCGTGTCCAGAAGGCGGTTATCGCCCTGCTGTCCCTCCCCGCGTCCCCTGTCCCCGCGACACAGTACTTCGCCGAGGGCTTCACCGGTGCGGCCTCCGATGAGCGCGCCGGCCGGCACGCCGACCTGGCGGGGACGATCAAGGTCGCTATCTACATGACCCAATTCGCCCTGGTCAATCGGTCCCCTGCACCCGCCGTCGCCCGCATGACCTATCTGATCGAAACGGCCGGCAACGGCGTCAGGGTGGCGCGGGCGCGGCCCGACGTCGTGACGGTGACGCATACCGTCGCCGCCCACGCAACCCTGCTGGTCGACACGGCGAGCGACATCGCGGCGACGCGGGTAGCCGCCGGACCCGACGCCGGCCACGTCCTCCCCGGTTGGAATCAGCGCGTGGCCGTGCTCGTGGACACGCCGCACGCCGCCGCGCGCGCGCGTGTCGTGGCCGAGCGCATCATCGAACGGCGCGCCTCCGCGACCGGCGCGTGGCTCGCGGGATCGGTCAGCCTCGCCGTGCGCCCCCGGGCTGCCTTCCGCTTCGCGGTGAGCCCGGACAAGCGGATGAGCCAGGCGTATCTGCAGGCGCTCAATCCCTCGTCGTCTAAACGGGTGTCCGTGACCCTCACCAGCGCGGGGGTCACGCTCGGCCGCTACACATTGGAGCCCTGGCAGCGTATCACGGTGAACCTCACCGACCTGCGCCACATCCGTCTGCGCCACATCCGTGCGGCTCGCGGGCCGGTCACCCTCGACGTGCATGCGCAGGGGGGAATGGTCGTCGCCGAGGAGGCGGTCTACACAGGCGCAGGCTATGGTTCCCTCCGCGCCGGGATCATCGCCCTGAGCGTTCCGACCACATAACCACCCCGCCGAAAGCGCGGAAAGTGTTGCCCCTGGCGGGGGATACACCGATCAAGGCGATGCGGGGACGCGAAGATCGGGTTTGTGCATGAAGGGGGGGCCACAGAGAATGTGGCCCCCCCTTCATGCACACATTCTGGGGCAGACAAGGGTTCCCGGTGCGACTCGTTCTCCCAAAACCACAGGGCCACAAACCACGTGGGGGATGGGAGGATAGGAGGTATCCTAGACGGTATCGTTGGGGTCTGCTGAGATCGGGTATGCTGTGGCCGGAGGTAAGGGGGCACCTAACGTGATATTGGTGGCGAAGTCCGGCGGCGTCACGCGGCCGCAAGGAAGAGGGCAACGAAGGGCGTGGGCTTGGTACGACTGCGCGGGTGCCCGGCGAACCAGTGGGCCAGGCGCACCACATTGAGCGCCGCGGCGGTCAAGACGTGCTGCAGATGCGTCCGGGCATGACCGACGTACCGCGCCCGGCGAAGGCCACAAGTGCGCACCGCCTGGGAGATGGTCCTGTAAGGCGTCACATTAAATGATATTGGTGGCGAAGTCGTTTCCAGGGTCGCGTCTGTGTGTAAAAGTGGGCGCGTCGTGGGCGTGGTTAAGGGTGCAAGTCGACTTCGCCACCAATATCATTAAATGAGCCGAACGTCACGCTCATTGAGCCGAAACGTCACATTAATTGATATTGGTGGCGAAGTCGGCGAGGCGTCGGGAAGGGCCGAATAAGCTCGCCCGAAGCGCCCCTTTCGGCGCCGCTTATAGGTCGGGGCCAGCCATTATCTGCATAGGCGGAGGGGTGCCGGACTTCGCCACCAATATCACCAACTCTGACGCCTTACACCTGTCGATGTAAACATTGCCCCGGATCGATGCGTGGATGCAGGGCGTGACCAAATCGGCTACACTGCATGCAGTCGTCCACAGGACGGTGTCGGGCGATCGGAGAAGGCCGCCGTGCCATGTGGCCGGCGGCTGGAGGAGAGGAGAGGACATGCGCCCATCCTGGTTGACACTCGGACTCGGCGTAGCCCTGGCAGCGAGCCTGCCCGTCCATCATAGCCCGGTGACGCTGACCAGCGGAGCCCTGACCACCCCGCCCTCACCTATCCTGCGCACCGTTCCTGTCGGGGCGTGGCCCAGCGCCATCGCCGTCGATGCCTCCACGCGGCGCGCGTTCGTCGTGAATGCGCGCGATGCCAGCGTGAGCGTCCTCGACGCTCAGTCGGGCGCCGTCTTGCGCACGGTGGCGCTCGCGCCTGCTGACAGGCCGTTCACCTATGCGGGGATCATCGGCGTCGACGCGCCCGCCGGACACGTCTTCGTGGATGCCCGTGACGAAACGGGGCAAGGCTACGTCAGCATGCTCGACGCGCGCACGGGCGCGCGCCTCCGCACCGTCCGCGTGGGCCTCCAACCCTTCGGCCTCGCCGTCGATGCGGCGACCGCGCGCGTCTTCGTGGCGAACGGGCAGAGCGGCACGATCAGCATCCTGGATAGCCACAGCGGTGCGGTCGTGGCCACCACGCCCGTGGAGGGGCGGCCCACCTGGTTGGTTGCGGCTCCCGGTGCGACGCGCATCCTCGTCAACGCGACGGGGACGCCCCACCTTGCGCTCCTCGACGCCCGCACCGGCGCGCGCGTCGCACGCGCGCTGGGCGGCGCAGGGATCGGGGCCGTGGCCGTTGATGAGCGGGCCGGCCGTGTCATCACCGACGACAGCGCCGGCGTCCTCCGGCTGCTGGACGCCCGCACCGGCGCCGTCCGCGCGACGCGGCGTGGGGGGGTCGACGCCCTCACGTCGAGTATTTACCCGGACAATGTGGACATGCGTCTCGGGCGCGCCTATCTCGCGGGTCCCCCACCCGGCAAGGACAGCGATCAGTCGCCCGCGGGGAGCCGCATCACCGGCGCGCTGCTCGCCGTCGACACGCGGACGGGGACCGTGGTGGGCCGCGTCTCCGTGACGCCGCACCCTAATATGATCGTCGTCGACGCGGTCCATGGGCACATTCTCACCGTCGTCATCGGACCGATAGACAGCGCCGGCAACCCGCTCGGGTCGGGGCAACTCGACATCCGGGACGAGCGGACCTTGCGGCTGGTGCGCACCGTGCGGATGGGCGTCGCGCCCTACGTCCTCGCGGTGGCGCCGTCCCTGGGACGCGTCTACGTGGTGAACGCGGCCATCAGCTTCGACCCGTCGTCCTACGGGAGCGCGCCCACCGTGGCGGGGCACACCCTCACCCACGGCACCGTCACCGTCCTGGATTTGGCGCGCCTGTGAGCGCCACCCCCCCTTAAGGGGGCCGAGCTACGCGGTCCCCGCCCTGCGTCCTCTGTCCATCCTGTATACATTGGGCGCTTCCCCTGCGTCGCACGCGCCCCACTTGATCGATGAGAGGCATCGTCGAGAAGGTCCAGGCGTTCGTGTGAAAACGGGAGGTGTAATGTAAGATTGCACATAAAGTGGTTCTTGGGCACTCTCGATGATGCCGGTTGCACAGCTTGCGCGACTATTGTGCCGGGATACTGCGGGTGAGAGCGAACATCATCAACCTGCCCGTCTGGACCACGCCGATGGCAGCCTCGCCCATCTCTGGTGACGACAGCGGAAAAGGCCTCATCGAAAGTGCCTAAGATCCAAAAACTATGGAATCTTACAATACGCCTTCCCTCCTGCTAGTAGACAGCGGACAGCGTAACGCACGCTTGGTGGAAGTGCGACTGTAGGGGCGCATATCTCTCATTTGGGGGTTTTTGCATAACCTGTATTGGGCAGCGACAGGTTGCACAATCGCCCTACCATATGCACGCTCGCCATAGATACCGGCACACGTGTGCTGGGCAGGGCACTGCCCTGCGGATCGGCGTGGGCCAGTAAGCGCGCCGGCTTGTGTGCAACAACCTCTTGCCCAATACAGGTTATGCAAAACCTCCCATTTGCTGCGTCCGACCCTTTCGCTGCTGGCTGATAGGGCGCGGCGCAACTATGTCACGGCGTATCGGAAAGGCGCACGGCGAGCGGGCTTGCGTCCGTTAGCCAGCGCGCCTACCAGCGGGAGAAGCTACAGTTCGGTTAATGATCTCGCCGCGTCCGTGCATGTTGGTCAGTGCGGCATAGATGCGCCCATGGCGTGGGTGACGGCCTGCTCCATCGGCAGGGAGTACCCTTCGGCCCAGGCTGTCTCGAACGCCCGGTCTCCCAGTGCCGTGCGCACGAGCGCGACGGCGCGATCGTAGGCGCCGCGCTCGGCCGGGGACACGGCCGCGCCGCTCTCCTCACGTCGGGCCGCCGCGGCGCCGAACAACCGCGCAGCACGCCCCATGTCCCCCTGCCGTCCGCTCACATTGGCCAGGCCTTCCACGTTCAGGGCGATCAAGCGCCCTTCGTTCACCTCGCGCAGGAGCATCAGGCTCTCTCTGTAGCGCGTCTCCGCCTGTCGCAGGTCGCCCTGTTCCCGAGCCACGTCGCCCAGGTTCGTGCATGCCTCGGCCACGACGGCCGTATCCCCCCGCGCTTCGGCCAGCGCCAGGCTTTCACGATAGGCCGCGGCCGCCCGCGCGTGGTCTTTCCCCGCGCGCGCCACATCCCCCAGGTTGTTTAGTGTGATGGAGATGCCTTCCGAATCGCCCAAGGACCGCGCCAACGCAAGGCTCTCCTCGTACAGCACGGTCGCCCGCTCGTACGCGCCCTGTTCGCTGGCGAGCAGGCCCGCGTTGTTCAGCGATGCGGCCAGCCCCGTCGCATCCTCCGAACTCCGGCGCATGGCCACGGCCTCCTCGTATCGCCGACTCGCGCGGTCATAGTCGCCGCGATAGTGCGCCAGGGTTCCCGCCGCGTGCAGGGCGCGCGCGCGCACGGCCTCGGGTATCGCCTCGGCGCCGGCCAGGGACAGCAGGCTGTCCAGCCAGGACTGTCCTTCGGCGGCGTACCCGCGCATGTGCCAGAAGAGATACAGCGCCCCCGCCAGGCGCAGCCCAATTTCGGCGTCGCCGCGCTCACGGGCCCAGTGGAGGGCAGCGCGCAGGTTGTTGTGGTCCGCCTCGAGGCGCGCGAGCCAATCTACCTGCGCGGGTCCCTGCAGCCCCGCCGCCGCGCCTTCGGCCATAGTGAGATAGTAGGCGGCGTGGCGCTGCCGCGCGCGCTCCGCCTCCCCGCTCGCCACCAGGCGCTCTTCCGCATACTCGCGGATCGTTTCCAGCATCATGAAGCGGGGCTCACCTCCGGCCGCATCCTCTCCGTGCGGGTGCAGCAGGCTCTTCGCGACCAGTCCTTCCACTCCCTCCAGGGCATCGCTTAATCCGTCATCCCCCGCGTCGTGGATGGCCTCGATCGCCCCCAAGCTACAGCCACCCGCGCACGCCGCGAGCCGCGCGAACAGTTGCCGCTCGGCGGGCGTGAGCAGGGTGTAGCTCCAGTCGATGGTCACCCGCAGCGTCCGCTGGCGCGCCGGCAGGTCGCGCGCTCCACCCATCGCTACCGCAAGCCGATGCTCCAGGAGGCTCGCCAAGGCGTGCGGCGGGAACACAGGGAGACGAGCGGCCACCAGCTCGATCGCCAGCGGCAAGCCGTCCAGTCGCGCGCAGATCGCCGCCACCTGGGCCGCGTTGCGCTCCGTCAGCGCGAAGTCCGGCGTCGCGTCGCGCGCCCGCTCCACGAACAGACGCACCGCGCCGTAGTGTAAGAGGTCATCCACCGGGAGCGTCCGCGTCGGATCGGGGATGTCGAGCGGGGGCACCGGCACCACGCGTTCCCCCCGCAGGCGCAGCCGCTCCCGGCTCGTCGCCAGCACCGTCACCCCTGGCGTCGCCGTCAGCACTGCCGCGATCTCGGTCGCCGCTGCGGCCACCTGCTCAAAATTATCCAGCACCAGGAGCGCGCGCAGGCCGGCGAGAGCCGTTGTCAGTATTTCCGCGGGAGTGCGCCCCGCCGTGTCGCCCAACCCGAGGGTATGTGCGATCGTGGGCAACACTAGGGCGGGATCGGTCAACGCCGCCAGCGACACGAAGGCCACGCCGTCGGGGAAAGCGTCCTGAGCTGCGCGCGCGACCTCGACGGCGAGGCGCGTCTTGCCCGTCCCGCCCGGTCCGGTCAACGTGAGCAGGCGCGCGCCTGGCTCCAGCAGTCGCCCCCGCACAGCGGCGACCTCGCGCGCCCGTCCCACCAAGGCGGTCAGGGGCGCGGGCAGCGGCGGGAAGGCGAGCGGGGACGCGCGCACGGGAGTGAGCGGCGCCTCCGACGGGGCGCCGATAGCGCGGGCGGCCGCGGCGAAAGCGGCGCGCTCCTCGTCGGAGAGGCCGAGCGCGCGGGCCAGCAGGGCGACGGTGTCGGGGCGCGGTACGCCCCGCTTGCCGCGCTCGATCACACTCACGGCATCGACGCTCAACCCGGCGCGCTCGGCCAGTGCCTCCTGCGAGAGTGGGATGGCCTGTCGGTAGTGCCGCACCAACGCCCCGAACCTCGCCCGACCGTCCGATGGTTGTACATTCCCCGTCATTCGCCTCTCGCCCCTGTCGTCCCTGTCGCCTGTTCCCGCCCGCTCATCGCGGTCATCATAACACAGTGTCTACGCGCTCAGATAGTGGGTGAACGGAGGTAGCGTCCGCCTCCCGTCCGTCTTCCGTCCGTGGTCCACGACACCACCACGTCGCACAATAGTGAGCCTGAGGGGAGTGATGAGCAACCTCGCACGGGAGCGACTATCGGAAGGAGGGCAACATCCGAGCATATGGATAGCTAACTGACCACCTTATCACTGCTGCATCCCATGAAGAAGTGATTAGGTGAGAGTGATGACAGGAGCAGGTACCGTGGGTGGGACGCAGATTTCTCCCTCTGAGACCTGCGTCGCAGTCTCTGATTTCGCAGAATGATAGGCGTCTTTCACGAGCGCTACTAGAGAACAACCATCAAGCATGTAAGAGATAGGAGAGAGCGTTTCGTAACCGCCATTTTGGCCGTGAAAACGGCCCTGTTCGACATAACATCGCGCCCGTCCCGCAGAGATGGCGCCATCCAAGGCCCGACAAAAGACCCTCCAGCACGATCATCGCCCACGCTGTGGCCGCAAAATGCATGTGTTATGTCGAACAGAGGGACAATTGCCCCGATTTTGCCGGTTAGGAAACGCCCTCATAGGAGTATTACGATGAACATACGCAAGATTGTCGTTCGCAGCCTGACCACCTTCGCGCTTACCGGCGCCGTCGCCATCGCCGCTGTCCCCACTGTGGGGACCGCCACGCCTGGTGTCTATGCCTCTGGTGGTCCTGGCCCCATTGGCCTAACACCAGCGCAACGCTGCGCCTATAACGGTGGCGAGTGGGTTACCACACCGCGGCCCCACTGCGTCTACTACTAGCGAGGCTCCGCCTCCGACCGACGAGATATATGCGACGCATAAACTTGACTCATTCGCAACACGTTTGCCCGTAGTAGGAGTCTAGCCCCGCCAGGAGCGAGACATCAAAGGGGCGGCGAGACATCTCGTCGCCCCGCTTTTATGCCGTCGTTGTTTCTATCGTAGACGTAAACAAGCAGATAAGCATCGGCCTGGCGCACACCACGTCGAAGGATGGGGGCTCTCCCGACGTGTTGATACCGCTGGCAAATTCTGGCAGCCCTCCGCTTATGCGGGTCAAGACCCCGGCGCGGGCTATAAGCGACGAGGAAGGAGGGCGATGACTTGGCGCTTATTCGTCCGTTTTAGCCCTTCCGAGAATTTGCCAGCGGTATCACATCTGATGCACAGGGGCTACAACACGTCCAGAGCCGCTATGAGCGTTCGTTGGCGCTCCCCGCTTGCCTGCTCGCTCACGCTGATGGCAATGTGTTCATCATACCATAGTGCCCATTGGGCGGACGTAGATGGGCGGCAGCGTCCGCGTTCCGTCCGCGTTCCGTCCGCCCTACGTCCGTGGTGGGCGGGGACACCGGGCCTCACAATAGAGAGCATGACCAGACCCCAGGGAGGGCCCGCACCGCGGGGAGATCGATTATAGGAGAAGCAACATGATCACGCATCCAACCCTAACCATGCAACTCATTGTTCAGCATCAGACCGAGGCGCGGTGGGAGGCCGCCCAAGATCGCCTCGCCCGGCGCATTCGGACGGCACAGGACCATGGCCGCCCACGCCTGTTTCAGGCGGCCATGCGCCGCGTAGCTAACCTGGGCGCGCCGTCGCCGGTGAACGGCGAGCACGCGCTTGGTGGGCAGGAGTAGGCGCCTCGGCGGTCGGAATCGCCTCACGGAGCCGGACTAGGATGGGAACACACGCAGGGGCGCGGCGCCGCCGGGCATACATGAGGCGCGCCCTAATCCCGAAGACATCATAAGGTCCGCACGTAGGTACGATTTAGCTGTGCTGGCCGTTTAGTCCATCCGTGCGAGAATCTATCGCACGGATGGACTAAACGGCCAGCACAGCAGGCTGAAGAGGCCCGTGGCTCGCTCCCACGGGCGTCAGGAGCCCGGCACATGGACCCGTCCTCTGTATCGTGCCCAAATCTGGGCTGTCCCGACAAGGGGACGGTCGGCAAAGGCAACGTCCGTATCCACGCTCGCGCTGAGGGGCGCTACCGCTGCCGCACCTGCCGGCGCACGTTCGCGGCGACGACCAACACGCCCCTCTATCGGCTGCACCACCCGGAAACGACCCTGACGCTGGTGCTCACGCTACTCCTCCATGGCTGCCCGATCGCGGCCATCGTGGCCGCCTTCGGGCTGGACGAGCGCACGGTGCGCGCCTGGCTGCACAAGGCGGGGGCGCACGCCGCCCTCCTGCACGATCAGATGGTCGGCGACGTCGACGCGCGGCAGGTGCAGGCCGACGAGATCCGGGTGCGCGTGCGCGGCGGGGCGGTGTGGGCAGCGATCGCACTCGATGTGGGCAGCCGCCTGTGGCTGGCCACCGCGGTCGCGCGACGGCGCGACGGCCTGCTCGTCCACCTGCTGCTGCGCCGCACGCTCGCCGCGCTCGCCGGGCGGGCGTTCCTGCTGGCCGTGGACGGCTTCGCCAGCTACGTCGGTGGCGCGCGCACCCTCATCCGTGTGCCGGAGCGGACGGGACGGCGCGGACGCCCGCGGCTGGTGTGGCCGACAGGTTTTGCGCTCGCCCAGGTGGTCAAGGCGGGGCTGCACCGCGGCGAGGGCAGCGCGCGCCGCGTCGTGGTGGGGACGGAGGCGACGGTCGCCGCGGCGCTGGCCGCCAGCCACGGCGGGACGACCATTAATACCGCCTATATCGAGCGGCTCAACGCCACGCTGCGCGAGTGCCTCGCCCCGCTCGTGCGTCGGCGGCGTGCGCCGGCTCACGGCCCGGCCCTCGTCGAGAGCGGGTTGTCCCTGCTGCGGCTGGCCTACAACTGGTGCTGGGCGCACGAGTCCCTGCGCTTGCACGCCATCGGCACGCCCCACCGCTGGGTCGAGCGGACACCCGCGATGGCCGCCGGCCTCGCCGCCCGCCCGTGCGGCCTCGACGAGTTGCTCCGGACACCGGCACCTCCGGTCCCGCTCACAGCCCCCGCTGCACCCCGCCGCGGACGACCATCCGCGCGCGGACGCGTCCTCCCGTTCCCGTCGTCGGCCTCAGCCCCGCCCGAGAGGTCTGCCGCATGATCACGGTTGCGTGTGGCTGTACCACGGAAGGCTTGGTTACAAATATGGGGCACGCGTCGCGATCTGAACATACGCATTGGGGCATCGGACCCACGCAATGGACCGGGTGTATTATCATGACCCCGTTAGACGAGGTTCAAACGAGCTTGACAGTGTTGCACCTACCAGAAGCTCAAACGGTCAAGCGGAAGGGGCTCCAAATGAACCTTGTCTAACAAAGAGAGCATGCCGTAGGTTCCGTTCCTGTCATCTCACCCCCTACCACGGTTCCGTGGGGTTGTACCTGTTGTCCCTATCGCAGATGCGGGTAACACAGCGCGGTCGCGGAATCACGCGGATATGCCAGCTGCGCCTCGCTCCCTCTCCGGCGCGTGGGACGGCGCCAGGGCTCGGGAGGCGTCCGCCAAGAGCAGCAGTACCCGGTCTAGTGGAGGACTCTCCGGCGGCCAATCCGCGAGGATGTCGAGCGTTACTCCCGGATCGTCGTGCGCGTCCCGCGCGATCGCCCTCTCCAGGATCGTCGTGGCCTCCCGCACGTGCGCGCCTACACGCTCCACCAGAGCAGCCGCCTCGGTTAAGGCCGCCAGAACCGCGACCAGGTCCGCCCCGATCACGAGCGGGAGCAGCGCGCGGGTCTCGGGCAGCAGCTCCGTGTCCAACTCCTCGCGCACGATCCGTTCGCATAGACGATACTGGCGCAGCGCCGCCGTGGGCTGCCGCGTCGCCAGATAACTGCCCATCACCGTGCGATGCACCTCCTCACGTAGCGGGTCGACCGCCAGGATGCGCTGCCCGTAGCCGATGGCCGCGTCGTGCTCCCCCCGCCCGACGTGGTGGGTCAGCAGCCACCCCAGCACCCGCAGATAGAGGTAGTTGAGCCGCTCGCGCTCCAGCAGGCACCAATCCTCGTAGCAATCGACCAGCAGGTCGGCGCGGTACAGCGCCGCGGCCTGGCGGTAGAGCATCGCCCGCCGCTCGTCCTGGTGAGGCGGCAAGTGATCGGCCCAGGCGCAGCGCGCCTCGAACTCGGCCACGTCGAGCCGCGCCGCGCTCGCCGAATTAAAGCCGACCGTCTCCGCGTCGGCGCGCACCAGGGCGTGCGCCGGGATGCCCGCGGCCGCCAGGTCCTGATGCAGGCGCCACAGGGCGGTATTCAGGCAGTGCCGCGCCTTGTGGCCGTCCAGGTGCCCCCAAAACAGCGTGGCCAGTTGCTCGCGCGTGTGCGCCGTTTCACGGTGCAGCAGCAGATAGCTCAGGAGGTCCTTGCCACGCCGGCCCTGGAAGGCGACGACCTGGCGGTCGCCCCGCTCGATGACCAGCAGCCCGAACAACTTGATATCTAGCGTCGTCATCGTCCAACTCTCCCTTCACAAGGGCGGATCAGGTGTACCTTCGGTCGGATAGTTATCCCGGCAGTGACGACGAACGCGGTGCGATGGCGTTTTGCCGTTGGGCTTCTGTTCCCACCTGACAGACAGACGCAACCGCGGGCTTGGGTTAGCGCAAAGCCGCCACCGCGAGGCTGCGCAGCCCGGTCGCGGTAACCACGAAGACGCGGCCTCGCGCCTCATCGACCGCCACCGCCTGCGGCGCCGTCCCGCGCAGGATCGTCCCCCGCGCCTGCCCGCTCGCGGCATCCAGCACCCGCACCCCGTTCCCCGTCACCACGAAGACGCGCCGATATTGCTCGTCCACCGCGACCGCCTGCGTCTGCGCGCCCACCTGCACCTTGCGCAGCACCCGGCCCGTCGCCGTGTCGAACTCGCTGACGTTGTTCACGCTGCTCGCGTTCACGGCCACGAAGACGTGCCCGGTGGACCCATCCACCGCCACCGCCTGCGGGATGCCGTCCACCGCGATGCTGCGCAGCACATTCCCGCTCGTCGGGTCAAGCTCGGACACGGCGCTGCCGGCGCTGCCGCCGCTGCTGGCCACGAAGAGGCGCCCGTTGGCCTGATCGACCGCCGCGGCGTAGGGCAGCCCGTCGATCACGAGCAGCCCGCGCACCGTCCCGCGCGTCGCGTCGAGCACCCAGAGGCCGTGGTTGCCCTGGTCGGCCACGTAGACGCGGCGCGCGCGGGGGTCGAAGGCCAGCGCGATCAGGTTGGGTGACTGGCGGGCGTGGGCCGCATGCAGCGTGATCGAGGGGAGCGAGCGACCGCGGCGCAGGTCCACCACGTGGACTTGCTCGCTGCCGTTGAGGATGGCATAGGCCCGCCCGCCGACCCCAGCCACGACCACGGCCGAGGGGACGCCGCCCAGGCTGATGGCCCGCAGGACGCGTCCGGCGCAGGGGTCGACCACGCTGACGCCGACGCCGCTGGCCACGTAGACGCGGCCGTTGGGGGCGAGGGCCACGGCCTGCGGGTTGCCGCCGATTGTGACGGCCGGCAGCTGGCAGGAGAGGTGCGCCGGGGTGAGGCGCACCGTCGTGGTCAGAACGTGTCCCGCCGTGCGCAACGTGAGCCGCGCCGACACCGCGCGGCCGGGGCGGTAGGTGATAGGCAGGCGGCCGGTGAAGCGCCCCCGGGCGTTGGCATGCCCTGTGACCGCGACGCTGTAGAGCACCGCCGGCGGCGGGACGTGGCTATGGCCTTTGCCGCCGCGGGCGGAGGGGCCGAGCACCTGCAAGGTCAGGTTAACGGCGGCGCGTGGGGCGGCGCACACCTGCACCGTGAGGGTGTCGCCCGTGACCACGTGGCTGCTGCTGGGACGAAGACAGGTGGTGGGATGCGGCGCCACGGTGGCGGTTGCGGCCCGCGTGGGGAACGAGGACGAGCCACCACCCGCCGTTGGGGTCGCGGCGGTCTCGGTTGGGCCGGACCGCACAGAGGTGTCGGTGGCCGTGGGTAGGGGTGAGCCCTTCGGCTGTGTGGCCACGGGCATGCTGGTGGCGGGCATGCTGGTGGCAGGCACGTTGGTGGCGGGCACGTTGGTGGCGGGCACGCTGGTCGGTACCGCCGCAGTGCGGGCCGCAGATGTCTGGGCCGCTGCCGTCTGCGCCGCTGCCGTTTGCACGGCGGGAGTTTGGGCTGCGGCGGTCTGTGCCATCGCCGTTTGCGCCGCCGCAGTCTGCGCCGCCGCCGTTTGCGCCGCGGTTGCGGTCTGCGCCGCCGCGGTCTGGGCAAGGGATGTCTGCGCCGCTGCCGTTTGCGCCACTGCGGTCGCCGTTTGTTGCGCCGCGGCGGTCACCGTCTGCTGCGGCGCAGCCGTCGCGGTTTGCGCCGCACGCGCAGTGGCCGTCCGCTGCGCCGCGGTCAACGGAGGAAGATAGGTCTCCACGATACCGAGGCTGTTGCCGTTGTAGCCGCCAAGGGCGTAGATGCGGCTATCGGGGCCAATCGCGGCGGCTAGATACTGGCGGCCTGTGGGCAGCGGCGCGACAGCCGTCCAGGTGTTACTCGACGGGTCGTACGCCTCCACCGTGCTGAGATAGGCGCTGCCGTTGGTGCTGGAGCCGCCGAGGGCGTAAATGCGGCCGTCGGAGCCGGTGACCGCGGCCAGGTCAACGCGCGCGGTAGGCATGGGCGCGACGGTGGTCCAGGCGTTGCTGGCCGGGTTGTACGCCTCTACCGTAGCGAGAGATCCGCCGCTGTCGTACAAGCCGCCGAGGGCGTAGATGCGGCCGTCGGGGCCGGCCACTGCGGCCAAGCCCTGGCGCGCGGTAGGCATCGGCGCGACGGCGGTCCAGGTGTTGCTCGCTGGGCTGTACGCTTCTACTGTGTTGAGAATAGTGTAGCTGCCGTTGAAGCCGCCGAGGGCGTAAATGCGGCCGTCGGGGCCGGCGACCGCGGCCAGGTCAGCGCGTGCGGTAAGCATCGACGCGACGGCTGTCCAGGTGTTGCTGGCCGGGTTGTACGCCTCCACCGTGGCGAGAGATCTGCTTTTGTTGATGCCGCCGAGGGCGTAGTTGAAGCCGCCGAGGGCGTAGATGCGGCCGTCGGGGCCGGCCACTGCGGCCAAGCCCTGGCGCGCGGTAGGCATCGGCGCCAGGGTAGACCAGGTGTTACTGGCCGGGTTGTACGCCTCCACCGTGCTGAGATCGGCACCGTTGTTGTAGCCGCCGATGGCGTCGATACGGCCGTCGGTACCGAGCGCAGCGGCCAGACTGGAGCGCCCAGTGGGCAGCGGCGCCACGGCGGTCCATCCGGCGTCGCCGTCCGCGCGCGCCACGGACGGCCCGCCCACGCCCGGCGCCGGCCATCCACCGGCCACGCTCGTGCCCAGTATCATCATCAGCAGCGCCACCAGCCCTGCTATCCGTCCACACCGTCCTCTCGTCGTCATTGCCTGCCTCTCTTGACTGCTGCGCGTGCAACCTTTGAGATGCTGATGGCACGCTCAATGCGCTGTTGCTCCATCAGACCCCAACAATACCCTCAGGCTTAGGGAGTGCCTCACCTATGCCGGGCGGTGCCGTGCCCCGTTGTCCTGTCCGGCTGCACGACCACGGACAGGCTAGTGGCGGTCGTGCCCTGTGTTGTGTGTAGCGTGACGACGAGCGTCGCCCGCAACACCGTCCGCGGATTGTAGCCCAGATGGACGCGCGCCTGTATGCGCCCTTTACCGTCGGCATGGGTGTGCAGTGTCATGCGATAGAGCACGACGGTCGTCTCCCTGGTATGGATAGGCCGGCTGCCTCTGCGCGACCCGCTCGCGACCGTGATCGTCCGCGTGAGCTGCAGGTCGATCGTCACCGCCGACCGGGCGGGGGCAACGGCCTGGACCAGGACAGGGCTCGTTGCCGACACGACGCGACCGTGCGCAGTCGTGATGTGCGGCGTCGCCTGCTTCGACGTGCCCGTCGTCTTGCCGGGCTTGTTGTGCCTGCGCGTACCCGACGCGCCTCCTGACGACGTGAGGGGCGTGTTGGTAGGGGGCGGAGGCGTGCTAGTGGGGGGCGGGGGCGCGCTGGTGCTGGTGGGGGGCAGCACACTGGTGCTGGTGGGAACTGGCGGCACACTGGTGCTGGTGGGCGGGACGGGCGTGTTGGTGGCCGTGGCAAGGACGGGCGTGTTGGTGGCCGTGGCAAGGACGGGCGTATTCGTCGCGGTGGGCGGGACGGGCGTGTTGGTGGCCGTGGGCGCGATGGTTGGCGTGCTCGTGGGCGCAGCGACGATCACGAGCGCCAAGCTGTGACTCCAGCCCGCCGCGATGCCGCTGGCCCCGCTCACGCCGGGGACCTGCGCGGGCGTCGTGCTGCACGGATTTGCTATGAAATCGCCAGGGCATTGTGTTGTAGTTGAGACGCCTAATTGTCCGTGATCGTTGGCACCCCAGGCATACACCGACCCGCCAGCCGTACGGGCTAAGGCGTGGTTTTCCCCCGCCGCAATCTGAACGACGCCGCTCACTCCGGACACAGGCGTAGGCGCGGGAAAGGCCGCGCCAGCGCCACTGCTCGAACCGTTGCCCAGCTGCCCGTCGAAGTTGGCCCCCCAGGCCCACACCTGTCCATCGGACGTAAGGGCCAGGCTGTAAGCGCCCCCCGCCGCAATCGCCTGCACTCCTGCAAGGCCGGCCACTCTCTGCGGCGTCGGGAATATGGAGGTGGAGGCGTCGTTCGAGTGCGAGTTTGGGTCGACAAAGCCGAGATCTCCGTGGGAGTTGAACCCCCAGGCCCACACCGTCCCGTCGGCCATGAGGGCCAGAGCATGACTGATCCCAGCCGCCACGGAGACGACGGTATTGCCAAGCGTGGTGACCTGCGCTGGTACGGGATGGGGCGGGTTCGCGCCTGAATGATTCGGATCCGGTATTTCGCCCGTGCCGAGTTGCCCGTCGAAGTTGTCCCCCCAGGCCCAGAGGGTCCCGTCCCGCTTGAGGGCGAAGCTAAATCCGTTGCCCTCAGCGATGGCTTTGACGTCGCTTAGACCCGCAACCTGGACAGGGGTAACGGAGTCGTTGGTGGTTCCGTCCCCAAGCGCACCTTCGTTGTTGGCACCCCAGGCATATACTGTGCCGGCGGCGGTGAGCGCCAGACCATTGTTACTGCTGTTCCCAGCGACGGCCACGACGCCTGTGGAAAGGAAGCCCGTCGGCCTGGTGCTGCAGCGATAACGGCCACACAACTCGACACTGGCGACGCCCAGTTGTCCATTGTCATTATTGCCCCAGGAGGAACCCAGACCGTCAGTCGTGACCGCCAGGCTAAATTCTTCACCCGCCGCCACCGCGGCGATATTGGTGAGAGGGACATCGTTCAGACCGAGTACGGAGGTCGGCGCAATCCTACTCAAGGTGTCGCCGGTCCCCAATTCGCCGAGGTTATTGCTGCCCCATGCGACGATGCCCGTGGTGGTCTCCAGTGGCGCGGCGCGTGCGGGTACAACGGAGCCCGGCAACGCGGCCAGGGCAACGAGCATCCCCAGCGATAGGCTCGCCCACACCAGAAGGCGGCGTACGACGGGGCGCTGTCGGGTCGGGGTCTCGATCGTCTGTCTCGCATCGAGCCATACAGGTGGGGTGGCCATCGGCGCGCCCGTCCGCTCGACGCGCGGGGGATGAGGTGGGGGGGGGATGGATGGTGCGCGCACCATCCCCTTACGTGCGCCGCGCGCGCGCTGTTCGGATGTCTGCATCACGGTAGCCTTTTCCTTTTCATGCTTCCGCATTGTATCGATCCTTCGTGTCGTCGTCCGTGTCTCGCTCATCTGTCCTATTCCTCCACTGTGCGGCGCATGCGACGATCGTCGTACGACGCGGGACTGTCCGCGGTAGCAGGGGCGACAGCCTCCGTGGCGACGCTGTGACCAGTATCTTTGCCGTCCCCGAACGTGTCACCGCCGACCGCCCTATCCCACATGCTCCTATTGTGCGGCCTCGGGGCCGTGCCGACCACGGACGGAACCCGGACGGAACCCGGACGGTGTAGACGCCCCCTTCTGCCGTAGCAGGGGGACGCCATGGAAGCGTCAGGATTCGGAACGCAATGGGGTTGTGACGCGCGTCAGCCCGCGGTGGACCCGGCCTGCTGGTGCCTACGCGGCCTGCAACACCGCGCACACCTCGCCCCACCGCTCCACGAAGAGCCGCCGTTGGTCCGCTAGGGAGACCGTCTCGTTCAGGTGTTGGCGGGAGCGGAAATGGTCGCGCAGTTCGTCGTGGGCCGTGCAGAAGCGGGCTGCCGCGTCAAAGGAGCCGAAGCCGCGCATCGGGTCGTAGCGTTGCTTGATGCCACGATGGTCTTGCTCCATCCGATTGTTCAGGTACCGGCTGGTCCGATGCTGGACGTCGGGTCCCAGCGTCTCACGGATGGCGCGCGGATGGCGCGCGGATAGGCGTCGTGTCCGTCCGTCGTCACCTTCTCCAGCGCATGGCCGACCACGATGCGGGCGCGCGTGAAAAAGCGCTTGGCGGCGTCCCTATCCCGCATCTCGCTCAGCATGGAGTCGACCAGGTTGCCGTCGGCGTCGATGGCCCGGTACAGATAGCACCAGCGTCCATCGACCTTCACATACGTGCCGGGTAGCAGGATGGCGTTGCCGCCATCCCGCCCCCTAAGAACTGCTCGTGACAGTTTCCCATCAAGCAGCTCAAGCCTCTCAAACGCCCGTTGCCGGACGCGGTTTCACCACGGAGAGACCTTGGTGATGCACCTGGTTATGGCAGGTGGGATGCAAGAGCACCCGATTTGCTGCGCCGTCATCACCGCCATGGGATCGCCACACGACATGGTGGCTGTGCCACCCCGTTAGCGTGGTGATCTTCTGATGGCAGACGGCGCAGAGGCCGTTCTGCTCGCGCCACAGATGCAGTAGCCTCCGTTGGACTTGGCCACATGAAGGATAACCTGTGCGGGAAGAAATTCTTCGGCCAATCGTATAAGGACAAGGTGAGAGAATCAACGATGGATGAGTGAATTAATGTGCTGGACCTCTATCAACGCCGATTTTCTTGGAGCTAACAGCATTTTGTTGTTCGATTCCCCTGGAAAGTATCTTCCCACACAGGTCGCCTTTCATGTGGCCAAGTCCACCCCGGAACCGGATCAATTACGCAGGGCAAAGGTGATGGCCTGCTCGAAGGGCATGGCGTTCCCGTCCTCCCATGCCCTGCTGAAACGTTCCTCACCTAGTAACGCCCGTGCGGTCGCGACATGCGCCTCATATAGTGCGCGGTTGGCGGGCCATCGGGGTGTGCCGAGGGCGGAGCGCGCGGCCTGCGCCGCCCCAAACAACCGGGCGGCCCGATCCGCCTGCCCCTGCCCGGCCGCCACGCTCGCAAGCCCATCCAACTGTGTCCCGAGCAGCCAGCGGATGCCGTCCGTCCCGGCGATCCGCAGGCTCTCAGCCAACGCCTGCTCGGCGCCCCTGTAGTCGCCCCGATCCAGGGCCAGGAGGCCTATACTGCTGCGGATCTCAGCCATCACTTCTTCTTCTCCGAGCTCGCGCACCAGGGCGAGCGCCTCCTGGAACAGCACCTCTGCCCGTCCGTGGTCGCGCCGATAGAGCGCGGCCAGCCCCAGGTTGTGCAGGCAGAACGCACTGTACAGGGCGTCGCCCAGCGCGCGAAACAGCCGCAAACTCTGTTCGCAGAGATCAATCAACTGCTCGACATCTCCTTGGTCGCGAGCCACGTCGCTCAAGCCGACGAGTGCGGTGGCTATGCCCCAGGTGTCCTCGACCTCCCGGAGCACGGCCACGCTCTCCTGATACAGGGTGGCTGCACGCTCATACTCCCCTTGTTCGCGCGCCATGAGCCCCAACCCCGCTCGCGCACGCGCTGCATGCCGCTGGTCACCCGCCTCCAGCGCGCGGACCAAGGCCTCCCCCAGCAGGTGAACGGCGTGGGCGTAGTCCCCCCGCTGGCGCGCCGCGTAGGCGCGGCGGAGCGCATAGTCCGCGACGTATGCTCCCCAGACGGGGAGGCCTTGTTCGGCCGATGCACGCAGTCGCGGCGCGGCCCCGTCCGACTGTGGCGCACCCGAAGGGCGGCTCGGTGCCTCGGCCGGGCGTGTGCCCTGGGCCAACTCACGGTACAGGGCTTGGCTCTGGCTCCGCAGGCTTGTGGCCCGTTCGGCGTCGCCGCGGTGTGCGACCAGTATCCCCAGAAGGTGGAGCGAGTTGGCTAATGCCGCTTTGTCCCCGAACTCCCGTTCGAGGGCGACGCTCTCCTCCAGCAACTCCTCGGCGCGCCTCTCCAGCAACTCCTCAGCGCGCCTCTCCCAGCATTGAAGGACGGCGAGGGCGAGAGCTGTGACCACCTTCGTACTGCTCCTCTTATCGCCCAGCTCCCGGTAGAGGGCTAGGCTGGGCTCAAGGAGGCTCACCGCCTCGTCGCTCGGCCCCTGGACGGAGGCGAGGCGGCCCGCCGCGAACAGGGCAGCGGCGCGTAAGGTCCGGGCCGCGCCCGGGTGTCCCCCGTCCGAGGCGGCCAGGAACGCATCGAGCCACCCCCGACCTTCGCTGAGGGGGCCGCGCCGCTCCCAGTAGGGGCCGAGCGCGATGGCCAGCCGTAGCCCCACCTCCACAGCCGCGCGTTCGTGAGCCCACTGCAGCGCCGCACGCAGGTTGTCGCGTTCGCGCTCCAGCCGCTCCAGCCACGCCCTCTGCTCTGGCCCCTCCAACGCAGATGCGGCCTCCTCCGCTAGGCCGAGGAAGTAGTCCACGTATGCCTGCCTGAGCGTTGCCGCCTCCCCGCTTGCTTCCAGCCGCTCGCGCGCATACTCGTGAATCGTCTCCAGCATCGTGACGCGGGTCTCACCCAGAACGTCGCTGTGGCCCAGTAGGCTCTGCTCCAGCAGCGACTCCACCCCACCCAACACGTCGAGCGTCCCAGCGGGGTCGCAGACCGCCTCGATCGCCTCCCAGGTGCGCCCGCCTACGAAGACGCTCAGGCGTGCGAAGAGCGTCTGCTCGTCTGGGGTCAGCAAGCTATAGCTCCAGGCAATGGCGGCCCGCATTGTCCGCTGCCGCTCGGGCAAATCGCGTGCTCCCCCGGTCAGTATCCCCAGCCGGTGCTCTAAACGGGAGAGTAGGGCGTGCGGCGTGAACAGCCGGACGCGGGCCGCGGCCAACTCGATCGCCAGGGGCAGCCCGTCCAGCCGCACGCAGATCTCCGCCACCGCCAGCGCGTTCTCCTCTGTGACGGCGAAGTCCGCTCTGGCATCCTGGGCCCGTGCCATGAAGAGGCGCACCGCCGCGTACTGGGTCAGCGTCTCCAGGGGCGGCAGCGGTGTGGTCTCCGGCAGGGCCAGCGGGGGAACGGCGTAAACCCGCTCGCCCCGCAGATGCAACGCCGCCCGGCTCGTGACCAGCACGCGCACCTGAGGGCACACCGCCAGCAGATCGGCCACGACGGACGTCGCGTCCAGCACCTGCTCGAAGTTGTCCAGGACCAGGAGCAGCCGCTTGTCTCGGAGGGACGCGTGCAGGGCGTCGCGCAGGGGCTGGCTGCCCGCCGCCCTAACCTCCAGTGTCTGCGCGATGGTCGAGAGAACGAGCGCCGGGTCGGTGATGGGCGCGAGGTTGGCGAAGGAAACGCCGTCGGGGAAGGCGTCAAGCGTCTCGGCGGCGACCTGCACGGCGAGGCGGGTCTTGCCCACACCGCCCGGTCCGGTCAGCGTAAGCAGGCGCGTGTCCGGCTCCAGCAGTCGCCCCCGCACGGCGGCGACCTCGCGCGTCCGTCCTACCAGGGCGGTCAGGGGCGCGGGCAGCGGTGGGAAGGCGAGCGGGGACGCGCGCACGGAAGCGAGCGGCGCCTCCGGCGGGGCGCTGATGGCGCGGGCCGCTGCGGCGAACGCGACGCGCTCCTCATTGGAGAGGGCGAGCGCGCGGGCGAGCAGGGCGACGGTGTCGGGGCGCGGTGCACCGCGCTTACCGCGCTCGATCACACTCACGGCATCGACGCTCAACCCGGCGCGCTCGGCCAGTGCCTCCTGCGAGAGTGGGATGGCCTGTCGGTAGTGCCGCACCAACGCCCCGAACCTCGCCCGACCGTCCGATGGTTGTACATTCCCCGTCATTCGCCTCTCGCCCCTGTCGTCCCTGTCGCCTGTTCCCGCCCGCTCATCGCGGTCATCATAACACAGTGTCTACGCGCTCAGATAGTGGGTGAATAGTGGGTGAACGGAGGTAGCGTCCGCCTCCCGTCCGTCTTCCGTCCGTGGTGCGCGACGCTGTCAAGCCGCACAATAGTGAGCGTGAGGGACGAACGAGAGCCCTCACGAACGCGACAGACAACAGTGACAGACAACAGTAAAGGGGAAACGACAATGGTGAGGTTCGTTAAGCGGCAGGTGGGGCAGATGGAAACGGGAACGACTGGGCAGGAGAAGACAACGATGACAAGGCTGCGTCGATTGCGCAAGATGTGTCTCATGCCCGTGCTCCTTGCGCTGGCCGTGAGCGTACTCCCGGAACTGGCGACAAGCGGGACGGTAACGGTAGCGGCGGCGACAAGTCACTCCGGCCTCTACGTCCAGCTGTCTGGCCATGTACAGTTCTCCGATGGCTATGATGCCACAGACGCCACGGTCTACATCTTACCCTACGGTGCAACCGATTCCAACTATGCCTGGGAAACGGTCTACACCGACGAGAACGGCGACTTCTCTACCACGAACGGGTTCCGCATCAACAGAAGTTACACCATCGAAGTAGATACCACGGATGCCTACGGCACCGACTACACGAACTACTTCAACATCACCATACCCCGTTGGGCGCGCGGAGCCCAGACGCTCCATACGCTGACGTTCGACACCAGCTATTACTAGCTTAGGGTTCGCGCCACACGCGTCTCTCAGGCAAGGGACAGTGAGACGACGGCTTGCGGCTGTCTCACTGTCCCTGATACGGCCGCACAGCCTCACCAGGGCTGCGGTGACTGTGCCGAACCGTTGTGAGAGCGTACAGCTGTCAGCCTCGACCAACGCGGACCTCGAAGAGATAGCGGTAGTGGGTAGGAGAGACACAGATCCCGCCGGCCATCCTCGTGCGCAATTGGATCACAGCGGCGATTAAGCGGCGCAAGGCCAGCGGCGACAGGCGGCTACACGCACGCCCCACGCCCGGAGAGTAGAAAGCTGTTGCATTCTAAGTCAGCGCGCGAACATCGTGAGCTGTACACATGCCTAGCATCAAGAAAGGTGGAGTCATATGATACGTAGGTCTGTCGCGGCTGCCCTACTCGCCTTCCTCATCGTGGTCTCTGCCCATGCACAGGAGCAGGGCAGCGTCGTGCAGGCAACCTCTGTTATCACCTACCACGCGCCGCCCGGTTGGACGCGCACCTGTAAGACGTCAGAGTTTTTGAGCCAAACCGCACAGTTGCTGAGCCAAAACCGCACAGTTGTTGAGCCATCCGTCTCTTTGTGTGTATTTGGCAAATACATTCAGGGTCATGCACACATTTGATGATGCTGGTTGGCAGCCTGAGTGCTCTCTATAGTGAGACCGCCTCCCACACACGTTTGAGGAGGCCAGTAAGCCCTTTAGCCCGGCTGTGGTACGTCCTACCAGCCGATTGTCGGGCCACTCGCAGCAGCCCTGAGCGACGTCAGCGCCCTCATCATCAAATGTGTGCATGACCCGGGCTCATGCCCACATTTGATGATGCTTTACCCCCCGTCCAGCATCCGCTCACGCAGGAGGGCGAGGCCCGCGCGACCGAACATTTGGCGTTTCAGCGTCTATATATAGGATGGTTGGCTGTCAAGAGGCGCTCGAAGCGTCGCGGCAGGGTGCGCCTGCGGCGCACTTGGAACCTGATCGGTTCCAAACCTCCCACTTTCGCCCTCAGCGCACGCATCTTGCGCC
>JAABUZ0100001537.1_pt1 | contig 43275 bp, 45 predicted proteins | sample 5562091 | NCBI WGS metagenome assembly JAABUZ01 (sample SAMN12813069, study PRJNA571459) | rock metagenome | isolation source: Antarctica rocks | place: Antarctica: Victoria Land, Linnaeus Terrace sud | collected 2015-12-21
TACCTCGCACAGCGCAAGACTCGGTTCCCGCTGGCTGGCTAGGCCTTGGCGGTGAGGGAATCTCACCCTCTGGATGCATGCGGCTTCGTCTGGGCGCACCCTCACGGGAGAATGGCACTTGACGAGAGGCCGTTGCCTCACGGGTGTTGACACTGTGGTGTCAGACCCGTGGATGCAGGATAGATCATCCGGAGGAGGCCATCGTCGTCGCCGGGCGTGGGCATGTGGGCAACCCGCAGGGTTGTCCAAGCCCTGGCTTGCCAGGGCGGCATGTCCACCCCGCTTCGTGTGGGCTGGACGTCAGGCTGGAGTTCCCACCTCCTGGCCGACCAGCTCCGCGAGCAGAATCAGGGTGTCGCAGTCTGGACAGCTGCCTCCCAGTCCCAGCGCTCGGCAGAACAGCTGGCACGTTTGGCACCTTTGCTCGCCCAGGGAGCGCTCGCCGCAGCTCGGGCACTCATAGATCGTGTGCGCCGCGAGCAGCCGCTGACGCTTGAGCTGCTGGCGGACCACGGCCACGTTCGGGCCAGACGATCGCTGACGACGAAGACGGAAGGCAAGCTGCTTGCAGGCGGCCGAGCAGTACGTGGCACGGCTACTCGGCAGTGGTGCATCGCACATCGGACACAGCCCGCCAGGCTGCGCTGATCCGGCCGCAGTAGCGTAACGCGAACCGTAACGCACGGCGTTGGCGTCCTCGGGCCGGCTCATGCCGAGCACTCCGCGACATCGGCCAGTTCGTCGACCGCCACCTGTAGTGGCCGCGGCAAGGTCGGCTGGACGATGCCCTCAGCGTCCGTCCAGTCGTCATCAAAGGCCAGGACCGTCTTGGCACGCCACACGGCGATGTGGCGATGTAGCGTTCGCAGTTGACCTTGAGCAAACTGGGCTGGATAGCGCTGCTGCAGCTCATCGAACACTGATTTTCCCGTTCGTTCGGGCTGCGCGGTCAGCCACTGGCAGACCTCATCCCAGACCGCTTCGAACGGGTCCTTGCGCGTGCGGTACAGCCGTGGTCTCTTGGGCTTCTCGCTGCAACGGTACTTGCGTGTGAGGGTGCCGTCCGGCCGCAGCCGCACGGTGCTCTCGGCCGTGGCCTCGTCACCAGCCCCGCCACACGCGCCCAGATCGAAGCGCGCCACCAGGTCGCTAATGGGCGAGCTCATGTAGGGACGGAAGATGGCGTGGCGCCAGAGCGCCTCTTGCAGCGTCTCCAGTTGGTGCAGGAGCCGCACCGGGTCCAGCGCCCGATAGACCGCCTGCAAGCGCCGCTCACGCTCGGCATCCAGCACGCCACTGGCCAGTACCCGCTGGAAGGGCGTCTGAGCTGGTCCATACACTCGTCGCACCCGACTGCCGGTGCGCGTCTTGGTGCGCAGCTTCATCGACGGCTGGAAGAAGTTGACGTACAGCCGCACCGCCCGATACAGCTCGGCCAACTGGCGATAGGCGCGCTCGCCTTCGAAGCGGTCATAGCCGACGAGTTGTCGAACGACCGAGCCGTTCTTCTGCTCGACGAAGCACTGGTCGTTCTTGTTGGCCACTCGCCCGCGGGTGAAGGTGAGCTGTTCGTCAGCGCAGTAGGCCATCAGCTCGTCATTGATGAACTCGGTACCGTTGTCGGTGTCGATCCCAAGCAAGGCGAACGGGAACATGCCGCGTGCTCGCTGGAGCGCATGGACGACGCCATGCTGAGTGCGATGCAGGAGCGGCAAGCACTCCGTCCAGGTCGTCGCCACGTCAGTCAGGGTGAGCGTGCACAGGAACGCACCGTCCGTACTGCCACCGCAGTGGGCGACCAGGTCCGCCTCGAGGAAGCCTGGCTGGACGTCGGTCCACTCGGTGAAGGTCCGCACTGGGATGTGCTGCTTGAGCAGCCGCCCCGGCTTGGTGGTCGTCAGCCCATGCGGCCGGCGCAGCGGACGCAGCAGCCGATCGGCCGTGGCTGGGCTCAGCGCCAGTAGCTGCTCACGGACCTCGGCGGTGAGACTAAGATGACCATGCCGCTCGAGCGTCGGGACCAACTCGGGCAGGAACGGCACCAGGCGCTTGCCGCAGATCCCGTTGGCTGCTGACCAAGCACTGGTCAACGCCTCCTGGACGTCGACGCCGTAGTGGGCCACTCGTGGTCGGTGGATCGGCTGGGCCGGACGGATCGGACCGAGCAGCAGGCGGATGGCGTACTTGCGGTCGTAGCCAGTGACCGCGACGAACTCGTCCAGGATGACCGAGCGCCGGCCGTGCCTGGCCGCTCGATAGCGCGGTGCGACTTGGACCAACAACTCGCGTTTGGCGCGGAAGCTCATGGTTGACCTCACGGTTCCCCCTCGGCTCACTCATCGATGAGCCCAGGGTGACATCTCTCCTGAGGCAAACTCCCCTGGCCGGGTGACATCTTCCGCGAGTCAAGTCGTCGGACTCCCTAATCGTCTCTCAACACCAAGGGAAACGTTTCTTCTCGGAGGGAACGCCGCCACGTTCCTTCGAGCTCGCCAGCACGAAAGCTTTGTCCTCAGGCATCGTTATCAATGCCTACAAGGGCGCTGGGCCTTTGAAGAACCAACCATAGGAGCAACTCAATGCGTTTCCTGATGATGGAGCGCTGGCCCGCCCCAGGCAATTGCGCTGAGGCACCACTGCCGAAGAGAGCGGGCGGCCGATGATGGCGACGATCAGAGCGACACCGCACGGACGCCATGAGCACGCTCGATGCCGTGCTCCTACCCGCCGCGCGAACGGGGAACGTCCGTCGAGTTGGTATCGAGGCGACCGGGGTCAGCGGGACTCCGACGCAGTGTCTGTGACGCTGTCCGATGGGCGGGTGATCCGCACCAACCGGCGCCGTGCCTAACGTTGAAGCGAAAGTACAGCCAGAAGCGGAGGTGCTGATCTCGGCTGCGTAGCGATGTCGGCGGTTAGAGCGGGGACGGGGCGGAGAGCACCAGTAGGGGCCGGGTGACGCCGCCGCGTCGCGGGAGCGGCCGAGGCGCTGGCGCTGACCGCCCGAGTTGCGCACGCCGATCCCAGCGTCGGCGCCACTCGGCAAGGCGGCGACGTCATCATCCAGGCCGGCCAGGTGGACCAGGTGCTGCAGATTTAGCGATTGGCTGCTGGCGCCAACATACACGTTGTCGCGCACCGACCGCGAAAACAGGTAACCTTCCTGGGGCGCATAGAGCAACGAGACCAGGGCGTGCTTCGGCAGCGATTCCATCGAGCAATAGTTCGCCGGAATCCAGCCGACCCGTGACGTGATCGACGACCAGCGTCAGGTAGCGCTGGCCTCTACGCCAACTGATCTCATCCAGGAAGTGCGGGTCCCGCGGAAAGATCCAGCAGTGGTGGCGCCAGGGACGCAAGGCGTCCTGCATCAACCAGCGCCAGATGCTGCTACGTGAAGGAGGCGGCGTAGCCAGGACGTTGGCGGCTTCTGCTGCAAGTTCACCCAGGCTATAGCGGCTGAGCGGCAGGCCACGGTCGGCTGGTCGTTCGCATGCCAGCGCCACCACCAGCGCACGTGTCGTTGGCGCCAGCACACTCGGCCGGCCACGGCGTGGTCGATCCTGCAGCCCGTCGCAACCGGTTGTCGCGAAGCGCGCGCGCCATCGCTGCACCGTTGTTCGACTCATGCGTTTCTGCTGCGCGAGGCGCCGTGTCCCAAGTCCGGCGGCACTACCCAGAATGATGCGCGCGCGTCGCGCCAGGCGCTGTGGCGTGGGTGGCCGCGCGCTCCCACCTGGTCAGTTTCTGCTGCTCAACTGCGGTCAGCACGATCATCGCGGCGGGTCGAACCATCGTGACCGTCTCCTCGCGCTGACACTACCCGGCCAGCCCGTCTGCCCGGTAGTCCCTCGCCACGATTGCACCGTCCATCACGATTGGCACACTGGCCAGGTGCCTGCTCCACGTCGGCGTCCTGACCTTTCGTGGCTACCAACGGTCGTTCCCACGCTGCAGACGATGCTCGATGCGGGCGAGGCTACGCGCGGGCTCACGGTGACTGCACGCGGCGGTCGGCTGATCGTTGGTCGTACCGACGAGTATGGCGCCGACCCCAGATTCCGGCTTACCCCGCTCGGCGGCGGCGCGTATGGCTTGTCGCCCTACCGCCGCAAGCGATGGGAACTCCTGCCCTTCGAAGGTACGCTCATCGAACTCGCGGACACCATGAACCACGACCTCGCCGCCTGGGCCGACGACTGGTCCTGATCCCGTTATTCCACACCCGCTGACAGGTATCGGAATTTACGGGACCCTGTACTTAGTGGTCCGTCCCGCAAGTTTCGATACCTATCCCCGCACCCCCGGACGAAGCTGAATCGGGCCGACGCGACCGGCCCTGGAATTTACGGGACGGAGCACTTAGCCACGATGAGGCCGAGGCCCGCGCACGACCCAACCTGGACCGAGCTCGATATAGCAGGCAAGATCGACGCGTCGATGAAGGGCAGTCGCACGGCGGTCCAGGCCGTCTTCGCGGAAGGCTTGGGCGGGGACGTGCTCGACCTGGTGGCGGAACTGCGCTGTCCGACGCTGCTGCTGCGCGCCGACGTGGCCAACGGTGGCATCGTCGACGATGAGGCGGTGGCGCTGGTCAGGGCCAATCCGCTCGTCACAGTCGTGACCATCCCCGAGGCCGACCACAACATCCACCGCGGCCGATTCACTGCGTTCATGGCTCAGGTCCAGCTCTTCCTGGCCTCGGGCTGAACCGCTCAGTCCGCGCCTGGGTGCCTGGTGGCGGTGAACCGGACCCCTAAAGTTGCTGAGTCATGCCTTTCAACACCGAGCCCAAAGACAAGCCGGCGAGCGTGACGCAGCTCGCCGCGGCGCTGCGCGCGCTGGGGCTCTACCACGGCGCCAACACGCCAGCGGAGCACGCCGCGGAGGCCATGCGGCTGGGTGGCCAGGACGCCTACCGAGTTCGTCTGGCCAACGCCCTCCTCGGCGCGTCCCAGACCGAGGCTGTCCTTGCCGACGCCATCCCTCTCGGCCCCGAGCCGACGCCATCCCTCTCGGCCCCGAAGCGCGAACCGCCGCCTACGAGCAGCAGCTCAGCACCGCCGGGGCCGCTGACGACCCGGCGAAACGGATCGCCTTCTTGCGCTGGCAGGCGCTGCGGGTCAGCGGTCCGCTCCGCGAGATCGCGCAGAACGTCGCAGCCGGACCAATCCCGCTCGCCGCCGCCCATGCCGCCGACGGCTTACAAAAGCTCCTCGGCGTCATCGCGGCGCGCCAGAACCCGCCCCCGGACGACGTCGACCGCCTGGCGGGCCCAGTCACGGACGAGCTGCGCGCGGCCCGCGAGGCCCTGAGCCATGCCCTCAGCAACGTCGGTAACTACTCAGACTGACGCGGTGGCCTGAGCGAGCAGGAGGGAGCGGCAGGCGACGAGGGGGTCCAGGCCCCGAGCGCGCCAGGTGCCGAAGAGACTGGCCAGGGTGGTGAAGGTGCGGGTGCCCGCCGGCGAGCGGGTGCCGCCGCTGATCTTGCGCTGGCAGACCACCGGGCGGACGCTGCGCTCGGCAGCGTTGTTGGTGCTGGACAGGGCGGGATCGGACACGAAGGAGAACAGTTCGGGCAGATACTTCTGCATGCGCCGGCACAGCACGGCGTGGGGGACGCTGGGAGCGGTGGCCGTCAGGAACGGCTGGCACAGCTGCAGCAGCTCGGCTTCATACTGTCGCTGGAGCGTCAGGCGGTCCGCCGCAGGGCGTCGCTGAGCGCGGCATGCGCGCTGGTAGAGACCGTGGACCTGGTCGGCCCAGACCTGCAGCCGGGCATCCTGGGGGTGCGTGTCCCGCAACTCATGGATGTCCCGCAGCAAGTGCGCCCAGCAGCGTTGGTGCGGGCCGGCGTAGTGGTCGTAAGCGGCGTAGAAGTCGCTGACCAGCACGCCCGCGAAGTCCGGGCCGAGCACGGCGTCGACGACCTCTTTGGTCCGGCGGCCATGCACGAAGTAGCGCTCGCGCTCGGTGCTGAAGCTCCACAGGTAGCCGTTGGCCCCGTCCTGGCGCAGCCCGGTCTCGTCGGCGTACACCCGCGGGCTGGCCCGAATCGCCGCGTGGATCTGCGCGAGGCTGGCCTGGCCGGCGGCGGCCACCCGCTGCAAGGCCCCGACGATGGCGCCCTGGCTCAGCTCCAGCCCGTGCAGCGCCCCGAGCGCCCACTGGATCAGCGCCACCGGCAAGCGCAGCTCGGCCCGCAGCAGAGCGATGTACGCTAACAGATTGCGGCCCAGCCGCTGCCGCCCGCCGAGCACCCCCAGCTCGGCGGGGCTCGCCAGCGGGGGCAGCACCCGCCGTCCGCAGCCAGGGCAGCGGCGCTCCAGGTACACGTGCTGGATCACACGCGCGGGGGCGCGCGGCAGCTCCAGCACCTCCTTGCGCCAGCGCTCGGTCCCGCCGCTCAGCGGCGCGGCACACTGCGGGCAGGTCGCCGCCGCATGCCAGACCAGTTCGGTGGGCCGCGGTGCCACGCCGCGACTGAAGCCCTGAGCCCGCCGTTTGCGCGGCCCGCTCTTGCGCCGGCGCGGGGTGGCCGCCGACTTGAGGCCGGGCATGCGCTTGGTCGGGTCGTTCTGATCCCGCTGCTTCAGCTGCTGCTCTAAATCCCGGACGCGGGCTTCCAGACGGGCGATCAGCGCCTGTTGCTCGGCAATGACCGCCTGCAACTGATCGATCAGCTCGCTCTGGCGGACCACCAGATCCACCAACGCGGCGTGCGAGAGCGCCCCCACCACCTCCCGCTGCAACGCCATCCCGTTAGCCTACCCGGCCCACCTTCCGCTCCGGTAGTCCTCCCTTCGTCCGTGACTCTGAACAGTTACCAACGTCGACATCCTGTTGACCCTCTTGGACGCCATCGCGTAGTGTCAGAGCATTGGCGTGCCCTTGCCTGGCCAGGCCCCCAAGCGGATCGTCCAGGCCGCAGCGCACGTCGACGAGCTCGTCGAGCAGCAGGGCTGGGCGTTCTAGGAACGGCTGGTCAGCTAGCCGCGTACTGCTCCAAGAGCCGCCGAACGACATCGCTGACGGTCGTCCCCTCCTCCTGTGCCCGCTGGGTGATCACCCGGTGGAGCGGCCGCGGCACGCGCACGTAGATGCGGGGTGACGGCCGGCTGTCGCTGAGAGATGGGCGTCCAACAGGCCGCGGGCGCAGGTCGCTGGGCTTGAGCTCGTGCTCCAGATAGTCCGCCCTCTGCTGGAGGGCCTCTTCAGTGAGCGGTAGTCCGCTGGTCGACGTCACATTCTCCATGACAGAGCCTCCACGTAGGCGGTGCGGAACTTGCGGCGCAGGCGCATCGCGTGGATGACGACCAGCGTCTCGGGGTCGGCCGTCACCGCGCCCACCTCCAGGGCAACGCCCCGCGTGTCATCTCCCAGGTACATGAGCGTGTCGGGGTACTCCGGGAATGCGAAGGGCAGGCCGCAGTGCTCGATGACGTAGACCGCCCGCTCCGAGCTGATGCCATGCTTAGCAGCAGAGCGAGCGAAGCGGTACACCACCCCCCAGTGTACTATTTCGTCGGACAAAAATGGAGGGGAGGGAGACGGTGCGGCCACGGGCCCGCTGACGACTAGGACGGCCTGTAGAACGGGCTCTCGTGTCGCAGCGCGACCCGTGAAAACGATGCGGAAAGGCCCTCTAGCGAACGCCTGATAAGTAGGCTACCCAACACAGCGGCTCTTTCTTATCGCGCAGCGTGATTGTCCTCGGGGCAGCTCGGGCAGCAGCAGCGCTGGCACAACGGCAGGGGTTGGCCGTGCCTGCTACGCAGGACCCGCAGTGCCGGAGGCCAGCATTGCCGGCCGCCGGCCGCTGATCCCTACTCTGGGCGGGCGCTGGCCGGCCTCGGGCGCGCAGCGCCCGCCTGGTCACCCCTCGGCACCAGGTGATCTGGTCCGGTGGGGTGCAGGTAACCTCGGGGCCCATCGGATGACTGGCGGAACGGCAGAGTAGGAACATGGACCGCGCCGCCGCCGAAGACTGGATCCGCGGGCACGTCGAACCGGTCGGCGCCATCGAGACGGCGCACGAGCGACCGTGGTCGACGGTGCTGCGCGTGCCGCTCGCCGAGGGGGTTACCTGGTTCAAGGCGTGCGCTCCCGTGCAGGCCTTCGAGCCGCGGCTCACGGTAGACCTCTTTGCACGCTGGCCCGATCGGGTCGCTGAGGTGCTCGCTCACGACGAGGAGCGGGGGTGGCTGCTCCTGGCCGATGCGGGCACACCGATCCGCGCGTTCGGCAACCCGCCGCAGGTGTGGCTCGTGGCGTTGCCGCTGTACGCCGAACTCCAGTGCGGCGAGGCCGCCCACACGCACGACCACCTGGCCCATGGCGTCCCGGACCTGCGGGTCGCCACGCTGCCGGCGCGCTACGCGGACCTCCTGCGGCGCGACCTGCCGCTCGCGCGCGAGGAGATCGGTCGGCTGCGCGCGTTCGCGCCGCGCTTCGCCGAGCTGTGCGACGAACTCGCTGCACAGCGAGTACCCGAGACGGTGCAGCACGACGACCTCCACGCGGCCAACGTCTACACACAGGGCGAGCGGCCGCGCCTGCTTGACTGGGGCGACGCGTCGATCGCGCACCCCTTCGCCTCGCTCGTCGTCACGTTCCGCTTCCTCGAGGAGACCAATGGGCTGCTACCAGCCGACCCGTGGTTCGGTCGGCTGCGCGACGCGTACCTCGAGCCGTGGGGGACGGGCCTCGCCGGCACCTTCGCGCTGGCGATGCGCGTCGGCATGTTCGCGCACACGTTCGCCTGGGCGCGGCAGCGGGACGCGCTGCCCGAGGCGGCCCGCCCGGCGTTCGATAGCGGCTTCCGGATTGTGCTGCGGCGCGCGGTGGCTCGGACGCTCGCGTAGCGCAGCACGCCGTCTCAGGAACGTCTTCGGCCTCGCCCACCCGGGCGCGCGACCTGCGCTGCTTCCTGACGGTCATCAGCCATCGTCCATACTTGCTGTTCGACAATGGGTCAGCCCGCTCGTCCGGACCTCGACGACGGACTGCGTCGGCGCCTGGTCGCGCGGTTCGGCGGTGCGGTCGCATCGTGGTTAGACGAGCTACCGCCTGTTCTGGCCACGCTGGCGGAGCGGTGGCAGGTCGCATTGGGCGCGCTCATTCCGCGCGGGCACATGTCGGTCGTCATCGAGTGCCGAACAGCTGACGGAAGCCCGGCGGTGCTCAAGGTCTGCTACGACCGAGCACGCCTGGCCAGCGAGGCGGGCGCGCTCCACCGGTGGAAGACGACCCATGTCCCGTCCGTCCTTGCTGCCGACACGAGTGTGGGAGCGCTGCTCATCGAGGCGATCGTGCCGGGGACGATGTTCCTCGAATCGCCAACCTTCCCCGTGCCGGACGTGGCCACGCTTCTGACCGCGCTGCATACGGCGGGCACTCCCGATCGCTCCTATCCGCGGCTCACGCATCGCGTCGCGTACCTGTTCGACGCTTGGGCGAGGCATCGCATGCAGCAGCCGGAACTCGTCGGAGTCGTCTCGCCAGATCTGTTCGAGCGGGGCCGGCGGTTGGCAGCCGTCCTCGCGGAGCAGACCTCGCCCACAGTCCTTCTTCACGGCGACTTGACTCCCGTCAACGTCCTCGATGGAGGAGAGCAGCGCGGCCTGGTGGCAATCGACCCGTCCCCCTGCCTCGGAGACCCAGCGTTTGATGCGGTCGACCTCCTGTTGTGGCACGCAGACGACGTTGAGACGATCACTGCTCGTGCGGGGGCTTTGGCTCCGGCGATCGGCGTCGACGCGAGCCGCCTCCTCGCCTGGTGCATCGCGTTTGCTGGCATGCAAGCATCAGAGTTGGCCTCAGAGCCCAACAGCTCCGCCGTTCGCATCCGAACTGCACTGGCGCTCGCCACGCACGGCTCGGGTTGATGAGCTTCGCACCGACACGTGCGGAGCGAAACCGGTCGCCTCGCCTCAGGCCACGCGAGCAGCGGCTCGGCGCAGCTCAGGCCAGGTCGCGGCGGTCGTCATCAGGGGGCTGGCCTGGCCAGCAGCCAGGGTGGCAGGGAGAGAGGTCGGTGGACCTCGGCGAGCTGCCAGCGCCGGCCGGCCGGCACGCGCGGCAGGGTCGCGAAAGCCCGCCGGGGCGCCTCTAGCGAACGCCTGATAAGACCCATCACGATACCGACGGGCTCGCTTAGGCCGCGATCCTCGACGCGCTGAAATTATTGGAGGAACGCCGAGGGACCACCGAACGCCCCAGCAGGCGGCATGAGCCCCTTGGCACCGCTCGCGCGGCCTGCTAAGGTCGCCTCTCAGAAGGGTACGTGGAACGAGCGAACGGGGCGACAGCGCTGAGCGGGGGCAACGCCTCTGCTTAGTTCACGGAGCGTCTCGAGCAGCAGATCCGCTGGTGCGCGCACGGCGCGGCGCAGCCGGCATCGGCTATCCGAGCAACGCGACGAGTGGTGGGTACGCCCGCCGCCGCTCCTTCGCCGTGTCGACCGCCAAGCTGCTGGCCGAGCGCTCACTCACTTGCTGACGGACCTCGTGGAGGCCACATCCTAGCGGGCCCGCCACCGACAGGAATTATCAGCGTACCGCCACTTGCGAGGTTGTGTGCCATGTTTTTCGTACCTGGCCTGTTATCACACACGATACGTGAGTTCTTTTGGGATCACCTCCGCTCCGTGAACCTGCTGCAGCCAGGTAGACCCGGCAGCGAGCCGCACACCGTGACCTTCCGCACGAACGAGCAAGTATGGCAACAACTACTTAGTCAGCATTCATTGGGTTGGGTTACGCTACGCGATTTCTCGCTCACTGACTGGTATCCACGATCACCCGGTACTTACCACATCCCCCAAGCACGATACAGTCGAGAACATGCCAACTACTACGTTCGATCCGAGAATGGCATAGATTTCTATGAGCCTCGCGGCAAGGCCAGCATGATGGATGGAGGCATTGGGTCTGTTCGGTTCAAGCCCGTCCGAGTCAATAATGAGACGTATTGGCTTGGTACTGCAACGTCGGATGGAGTATGTCACTCCGGTATCCCAATCGCTATCCCCGAAGCACTCACGCGCAAACTCGACTTCAATTTTGGAGTCCGAGCATCAGTAACAGGACAGTTCCACTTCGTGCCAGACTCTTTGGAAACATACTTCGCTCACGTACTCAGAGTGCCACAGATCTACGTGCTAGTAGATGCACTCCATGACATAACAACCCGTCCTGGCTTCGTAGACATCACACCTATGGTGTTCTTTGATGGACACAACCCGACGCGTACTGCTGAGAGGGGCAATGTTACCTTTGTCACATGTGGTGATAGTGGATACACTGAAATTGATGCAGCAGCAGATTACCTTACTACTTACGTAGATCGCTATGGAGGTAAAATAGTAACCAATTTTGATCAGCAGCGTCGCGTGTTTGCAAATGCTCCATTCAGCCTGCAAAATGTGTTGACGGCTAAAATTTTGTTGTCGACTCTATACAAAAGATTGCGGCAGGGACAGTTGATATGTCATCTCGGATCGATGTGAGACTTGGAGATGGAACCGTAATACATGGGAATTTTGCTGTAGCTGACTCTATTCGCTCAAGCTTCAACAAGGCTACGGCGTCTGAGGCACCCGATGACGTAAAGGACTTGCTCCGAGACCTGGGTAAATCGGTTGCATCCATGACCGAACGGCTTCCGAATGAGAAGGCGGAAGAAGTGGCGAGAGACCTAGACGCCTTAACCAGTGAAGCAACAAGTTCTGCTCCGCGCCGGCGATGGTGGGAACTGAGCGTTGAGAGCATCAGGCAGGTTGCGACCACTATCGAGGATGCTGCGGAGGTGGGCAAACCTGTCGTAGATGTGTTGACACGGCTTGCGGCGGCATTGGCCGGAATACCAACTTAGCCTAAGCGGTCTCCTGGGCGCCGACATTGCTCGATCCTGCCGCCTGTTCGGCGTCGAGCAAGACGAGCTGCTGCTGCGGGACGAGGAGTCCTGAGCGACGACCACCACTGACCAGCTCGGCGAGGCGCTCGCCCGCCTCGCTGCTCTCGCCACGCAGGCGCCGGCGCCACAGTCCGGCGTCGAGCTCAGCCAGACCGCCGGGGGCGCGACCCAGGTCTGCGTGAAGGCCTACGCCGCCAATGCCGACGACGCCGCGGCTACCGCCCAGCGGCTCTAAGGCGCTGGCAAAGAATAACTTCCCGCGGGCCGGCGCCCGCGAACCGGTCGTGCCTCTCGTGCACCGCCCTCCGCGTCGGTGAAGACCGGAAGTTATTCTTTGCCAGACCCTAAGCGCGTAGCGCGAACAAAGGCCCTGTCCTCAGCAGGTGGAGACTCAATGATCAGAAACGGACAAGCAAGACATCCGCCCACCTGCTTAGGACGGGGTCCGACAATCATGGGTGGTGAGTAGCAATGGATACCGTTGGCCAAGTCAGACCGAGGTCAAGCGGCTGCCAGAGCAGCAAAGTGGGCGGTTCGAGTTCGAGCGTGCGGGATGCCCTGTCGCCAGGCGTCGAGGCGCACCAGGTTGATAGCGACCGCCGTGGCCACGTGCTGCAGATGGGTCTTGGGGAGCCCGCAGTACCGTGTGCGGCGCAATTCGAAGGCGCGGACCGCCTGCGAGAGGGTGCCCTCGATGCCGGCCCGGCGGCGGTAGCGTCGCTGCCAGTCCTCCGTCTGCTGGTGCTGGCGAACGTCCTGCAGGGCTTGGTGGTCGGCGTGCGGGCGGAGCTGCAGGAAGCGCGGCGCGCCAGCGACCGCCCGTGTACAGAGCGGGCCGGGCAGAGGCGGCAATCGGTGCGGGAGAACTTGACGGTGATGACCGGGTTGCCCCAGGCGTCCGGGTGCGGCGTCCATGAGGTGTTGGTCCGTCCTTGCGGGCAGGTGGCCGTCTGCGCCGACCAGTCGATGGTGAATTGGCTCAGGTCGTATCGGCCCGGCGCCTGGGCTTGCCAGCTGCTGTTGGGCCGCATGGGCTCTGGACGACCAGATCGGCGTCGACGTAGCCAGCATCCAGCAGGTGCTCGCTGGGCGGTAGGCCCTTGGCTGTGGATCGCCACGAGCTTTAGGCTCTTCCGCGAATTTCGGGATGGCCGCCCAGGAACGTCTCGGTGCTGATCAGCGGCGGGAGCGATCAGCACCGAGAAGATGGCGACTACACCAAATTGGACCGTGTCGGACGCCGTCGCCGCGGACGAGCTACGGGGCGACGATCAGCCGGCTGCGCAGCAGGTCCAGCTTGGCTCGGCCATAGCCTTGTCTCTTCACGAGCTTTATATAGGATGATCGTCGCTACGCGCCGATACATGCCTATATAAAGGAAGTTAGCTAGGATGTTTTCAAGACGATTCAAGACGGAAAAGCATCCTAGCTAACACTCTTGATCCGGGTGACCAGGCCCTCGACCGGGCCGTTGGACCACGGCAGCCGCAACCCAGCCTCCACGGCCGGGCGATCATCCTGGAGCCCTTTGGCCAGGCTCACGAACGGCGCCAATGCGCTGGCCTCCGCCGCGGCGAGCCAGTCATCGAGCGCCGCCACATTCCGCTCGGCCATCAAACGTCGGAAGCGCTGGAGCAAAGCGTAACCGCGCGCCACCTCCTGGTCCTCGGCCAGCACCTGGTCGAGCGCGGCGTGTTCGTCGGCATCCAGTTGCTCCGGTGGGCACAGACACAGCCACCGGACGCTGTAGCGCCGGCTCCGTGGGCGGCCACGCCGCTGCTTGACGCCCCGCGTCGGGCGCGGCGGCCGCCAGGACAGCAGCGCCTGATGCACCAGGGAGTGACTGCCGGTGTAGCCAAGCACCCGAATCTCCCGATCCAGTTGCGCGATGTTGGCGCAGCCGGCCTGCCAGCGATCCTGGAGGTAGCTGAGGTACGGCTGCAACAACGGCGAGCGCAGCCCACCGGGGCGGGGCATGACGATCGGCGGCGGGGGCTCCGGTGTGCGCAGCAAGTGGCGCACCGTCATCCGGCTCATGCCGAGGTCGGCCGCGATCTGGCTGAGACTCTCACCCGCCGCTCGCCGCGCTCGCACCGTTTCCCACCGGCCAACACGTCGCTGCCGGGCCGCCTCCGACCGCAGTCGCGCCTTGCTTGGGGGACGCTCAGACACTGTCGGAGCAACCGTCGGTGGCGGTTCGGCGTGCACCACGGTGTGCTCGATGCGGCGGCGGCGTCCGCGCAGCAGCTCGTCGAGCGCCTGGCTGGCATTCTGGACCACGTGGAACCTGTCCGCCACCTGCACCGCCGCGGGCGCCCCTTGCCTCCCGGCGTCCGAAAACGCGCCCGCCCGATCGCGGACCAGCACCTGGACACCCGGATGGTCCCGTAGCCAGGCCGCGACCGGCGCGGCTTTGGCACCGTTCAGCACGTCCACCAGCTTGTGCGTTTCCAGATCCACAAGGACTGTGGCGTAGCGATGGCGCCGCGCCAGCGAGAACTCGTCGATGCCGAGAATAGTCGGAGTGATCGTGGGGTTACTTGTTGAGCGGCGGAGCAGGCGCAGGAGGGTGTCGGCACTGGCGCGCAGCCCCGAGCAGGCGGCGACGAAAGAGCCGACCTCACCACCCGCGGTCCGCCCATAGTTAAGGAGGACGGCCTCGGCATCCGCCGTGAAGTGGGCGTAGCGCCGGAGCACGGGATCGAAGCTCTCGGCGAAGGTCCGCCGCCGACAGGCGCCGTTCAGGCAGCGGAAGCGCCGGACGGTGAGACGGAGGCGGACCCGATGACCGCGCCAGGGCAGATCACGGGGCTGACGCCTGTAGCGATCATGGACGTACTGACTGGCCGTGCCGCACGTCGGGCAGACACCAGCAGTCGTAGCACCGCTGGCGTCGAGGACGATCTCCCGGCCCGTCCAGCGGATCGCGTGAATGACCAATGAGGAGGTGAAGTGCTGGCCGTCCATGCCGGACATACCGCCGGACGCGTGCCAGGTTCACCGAGACGTCCCTGGGCGGCCATCCCGAAATTCGCGGAAGAGCCCAATCCTCGTGGCGATCCACACCTTGGCCAGCAGCGCGGCCTGGATCGGCTCGGCCCGATCAGCATCGGCCACGGGCGCTGTGGTGGTGTCCACGTGGGTCAGCAGGTGCACCGCGTTGGCGTCGCAGGTTTCTGTTGGGTGGACCTTGTAGCCCTCCCAGGTGGCATTCCCCTTGTTGCCGAAGCGTTCGTCGGCGTCATACGGGGAGTTGATCCGCACGCCGGACGGGGGTAGATCGGCAGCTGCACGCAGTTGGACTCGGCCGTCGGTGGTCACGAATTGCTGTACCCAGACGCGCCGCAGAATCTCCACAGCGGGCAGCTCGCGCAGCCAGGGCAGAATGTCCGAGGCGTACACCGCGTCCAAGAGCCGAAGGCCATCCGCGCCAACCTGGGCCGCGTAAAGTGCGCGTGCCGCCTGGCCTTTGGGCAGACGGGACTCCTCGATGCGGACGCTGTAGCGGTCGAACCAATCGGCGTCCACCTGGGCCCGCAGCCAGTCCGGGGCAGCCGCCGCGAGAGCATTGAGCGCTGCCCGCAGCGTCTCGGCCACGGTTTCGAGACGATTGAGCGCCCGCACCGCCGCCAGGACGTGCGTCGAGTCGGTCCGTTGCGACCCGCGCGCCTTGAGCCAGCCGCGCGCCGTGCAGTGCGCCAGCAAGGCGTCCAGGAGCAGGTGCGCGGCGCGGCCCGCGAGCAGGCGGCTACGAAACTCGCTGAGCACCGAGAAGTCGAAGCCGGGGTCGTCGAGAGGCAAGCCCAGCAGGTACTTCCAATCGAGCCGTGCCCGCACGGCCTCGGCCGCCTGCCGATCCGAGAGCCCTTCGGCGAACTGCAGGGTCCGCAGCTGCAACCCGCACTGACGCGCCACGTGCGCCAACGGCACACCCTCTTCCAGGCACGGGCGCAACAGCCCGAAGCGCTCCAGGGCCAGCTGACGAGCTGGCTCGGTCAGACCGGTGAGCGCCGGGCTCTCGGTCGTTGGCGGTGCCACCTCGCCCACGGGTACTAGCCACATCCGCCCGAAAATACCCCCTAAGCGTTACGTCTACTACGGGCGTTTAGGTCCTGTCGGCAGATTGCAGTGTCTGGCGCATCCGTTCGAGGTCGAAGTGGTAGCGGCCGAACGGGTTGAGGTGCTTGCGCAGCAGCGGCGTCGTCAGGGCCAGGGTGGCGTCGTCGATGGCCTGCCCTTCGGCGCGCAACTGGTCGACCACCCGACCAATGTGCAGGATGTTCCAGGCGACCACGGCGTTGTGCAGCACGCCCAGGCAGCTGAACGAGCGGAACTGATCATCGAAGCCCCGGCCCCGCACCGCGCCTTCCTTGCCAAAGAACAGGAACCGGGAGAGATCATGCGCCGCCTCGCCTTTGTTCAGCTCGCGCCCCTGCTGCCGCCGGTAGTCCTCCTCGTCGATGGTGCGCAGGATGTGCACGGTGCGCTCGACGCGCCCGATCTCATTGAGGGCCTGATGCACGCTGTGCTGGCGCGCGTAGGAGCCGAGGCGATGGAGGACCAGGGAGGGTGAGGCTGTGCGGGTCTTGATGGAGGCGACCACGCGGACCGCCTCATCCCAGGCCCGCCGCACCAGATGCGGTTTGACCGTGCCCTCCAGGATCGGGTCCAGGTGGGCGTAGTGCTGGGAGCGGTCGAGCTTGTACAGCGTCTGCTCAGGCAGGCGGGCGATGCGCGGCGCCAGGGACTTGCCCAAGAGCGCCGCGGTGGCCATGACCACCTCGGTATACCCGTGGGTATCGGTGTAGACCGTGCGCGGGTCCAGCTCGGTCTCGTGCTCGACCAGCCCATCGAGGACGAAGGTCGCTTCGCGCATGCGGCACGGGATGGGCTGCTGATGGAACCGCGTCGCGTTCTCGGCCGTGTGGGCGTACAGGGTGACACCGCGGCCGTGCAGGAGGTGGCTGTAGTCGGCGGCCAGGATGTCGACGGGCACGTAGAAGCGCATGCCATCCGCCGAGCAGGTATCGCCGCGTCCGTAGATGGGGCTCATCGGCAGATGGGTGGCGTAGTTGACCAGGTCGACGCCGGCGGCTTTCAGTCCGTCCTCGGTCAGATACCAGTCGGCCGCCTGACTGATCTCCCAGACGCTCAGGCCTGACGCTGCGGCCATGCGCGTGGGGCCGATGTTGCAGCCGACGGCGACCAGAGCGGCCAACACATTGCGGCGCTGCACGGCCGGGGGTAGGCGTCCGCCCGCGCCGCTCGGCAGGAAGTGGTGCAGGAAATCCGTGGCGTTGTCGACGTCGATCAGCGCGTCGACCAGTTCGACCTCGGGCATCCGCGCCTCGAGCAGGTCCTTGAGGCTCTTGGCGGCGTCCTGTGTCGGGCTCGCCTTGAGGCGCGCCAGGTGGAACTCGGCTTTGTCGCGGTCGATGGTCAGCGCCGGGTTCTGCGGCGCCCGCGCATCGACGCCGACGGTCACCGCGTGCAGTCGTTCCTCGAGCTGCGTCAGATAGGTGTTGCTGTCGATCGGCAGCCCGAGTGTGGCGTAATGCTGCTCCCGTTCCTCCGCCCAGGTGGCCCGCGGGATGAGGTACTCCTCGAAGTCGGTCCAACGGCGCGACCGGGCCACCGTGACGTCGCCCGATTTGAGCTGCTCGTTCAGGGTGGTCAGTAACGCCAGTTCGTAGTGTGGTCGCGAGATCTCGCTGTCCCCGCGGCCATCGCGGCCGAGGACGTAGCGTCGCCAGCGCGGGGGCAGGAAGTCGGTCGGGGCGTCATCGCCGAGCTTGCGCCGATGCTCGCGGTTGACCAGACGCAAGTGCTCGACCGCCCGTCCCAAGGCCGACTGCTCGGCGAAGCGGAAGGGGGTCTTGTCCAGCAGCGCCGGGGAGTACTCGCGGGTGTAGCCGTACCAGTGGGCCGTCAGACCCAGGTGCGAGCCGTCATCCCCTGCGCGGAGCTGATGGCAGCCGTCGACGAGCGTCGTCATCTCCTCGCTGGGGATACGTCCGAAGATCTCCGCGCGGAGCTGCCCGTCGGGGACGGCCGCGTCGAGCACGAGCCCACCCACGACTTCGACCACCTCGACGGCGCGTCGCCTGGCTTCCTCGCTGGCCCGCAGCAGGGCCTCACGACGCTTCTTGGCCTTGGCATGGACACTGGTGATCAGCTTGTCCTGGACCTCGACGATCGCATCCGCGGTCTCGGCCAGCGCCGCCTGGAGGAAACACAGCAGCACGGCGTACCGCTTCGGCGGCCCGAAGCGCCGCAGGCTCCAGGCATCGTAGCGGTAGCCCCAGCCGGCCAGGAGCCGACGCGCGGCGGGGTGCACCTGGGCCAGCCGTGGCCAGTCGGCGAAGCCGAGAGCAGTGATGGCCTCCAGGCGCTCGAGCAAGCCCAGGAGCACCGCGGGTGACTCGCGGTGTGGCGCTATCTTGAAGCGCTCCAAGCGTGAACGGCCCTCAGCGTCAGGCTCGTCGCCAGCCGTGTCCGGTAGCGGGCCGTCGGCATCGCCCGGCGTTTCGGCCGTGGCCAGCAGGCTGTCGAGCTGGCTCCGCTGGGCGACCGTGAGCTCCCCTGTGAGGGCATCGTAGAGCTGCTGCAGGCCCGCCTCACGGGCCGTCGCGACTAGATCGCGCAGCGTGGTCCGGCCGGGCTGCACGATGCGTCGGGCGAGCAGCCACGTCTGCGCCTCCTTCCGCAGGGCCTCGGTCCGCGGCGCGGTGCGCGCCACGGTGGTGAGATGGGCCAGCAGGCTCTGCCGCTGCACCCGGTCGCAACGCACAAAGCCCAGGTGCTGGCGCAGGCGCTCCAGGTGGGCAGCGCGGGTCTTGTCGTCCTGGGCATAGTCGGCCAAAGGCATCGGCAACAGGCCGAGCTGCGCGGCCAGCACCTCCAGCACGGTCGCCGGCACCTCGCGCATATCTGCCAGGAAGTGCCCCCGCCAGCGCAGGGCACAGAGCTGCACACTGAAGCTCAGCTTGCTGCTCGCGCCGCGGCACGGGGCGATCGCCTCGAAGTCGCCGTCGGTCAGCGTGAAGTACTTGCGTAGGATCGCCGCGTCAATCTCCGTCGGCAGTCGCTCAGCGGCGTCCTCGACACTCGGGGACCCTTCCTCGGGCGGCGTCTCGGCCCCGGTGGGATCTGGCACGGCTCGGCGCGCCGAGCTCAGCGCCTGGGCGGGGGTATGCGTGGCGGCCCGGCGCTCTCTGCCGCGGCGGTGCGCGCGAGGTGGCGGTAGATCGATGCCCGACTGACGCCCAGGGTCCGAGCGATCTCGGCCAACGAATGTTGCTGCCCCGCGTACAGCTGCCGCGCCAGCGCGATCTTGGTCGGCGTCATACTCGGTGGCCGACCGCCGGCGCGGCCGCGGGCGCGCGCGGCCGCCAAGCCGGCCAGCGTGCGCTGCCGGATGAGGTCGCGTTCAAACTCTGCGAGGGCACCAAAGAGGTGAAAGACGAGCTTGCCGCCGGGCGTGGTGGTGTCGATGTTCTCGTGCAAGCTGCGGAAGCCAACGTCGCGCCGCTGAAGCGCGGCGACGGTGTCGATCAGGTGCCGCAGCGAGCGTCCCAAGCGGTCGAGCTTCCAAACGACGAGGGTGTCGCTCGGCCGCAGTTGGTCGAGAATCGTGGCCAGCTCCGGACGGTCATCGAGCGCGCCGCTGGCGGTGTCCACGAACAGGCGGTAGCACCCGGCCGCGCGCAGGGCGTCGAGCTGGAGGTCCGGGTTCTGCTCGGCGGTGGACACCCGCGCGTAGCCCAGCAGATGCGGCATCGCGGCGGAGCGTAGCAGAAACGTCCGCGAGCTCGGCTTCTGAGACGTTGATTGTGGACGCGGGTTCTGAACGCCGCTGGCAGCTGCTAAAGACGGCCTCAGGGCCGTGTGTCAAAAACGACCGTTTATGACTCGTTCGCCTGCAGACTCTCGAATGGCGACTAAAAGCTCACCTTGCCGATCACGGCGCCCGGACCATCGGGCCGCGTGCCGCGGCCTCTGCCTTGCCGTACCTCACCGAGCGCCAGCTGCGAGGTGCTGGATCAGGCGGCCAAGTTGTTCGGCGTACTGAACAGCGAACTCCTCAGACTTGGGCTCAGCACCACAGATCCGGCGCACCATCTGCGGCAGCATCACCGGCGCGCTGGCGGCCGCGAAGAGCGCCAGCAGCACGTGGCAGGCGTCAAGGTCGGCTGGCAGCTCACCGGCTGCCTGGCGTCGGCGCAGGTCGGCCACCATCTCCTGCATGAACGGATCCGACTGACTGTCATCAGGGCTGTCGGCGCCAGACTCGGCCAGGCCCTGCCAGAGCAAGAGTCGGGTCCACGCGCGGTTATCGAGCGACGCTCTGAAGAAGTTGACGACGACCTCCGCCAGCGACAACTCAGGCCGTGCGAGCTGTCCACCGATGGACTCCCAGCGTTGCGACAGCGCCTGGTACAGACCAGCTTTGCCGCCGAAGTAGTACGACAACAGTTGCTCGTTGACGCCGGCTCGGGCCGCAATCTGGCTGACCCGTGCACCGGCGAAGCCCTTGTCGCCGAACTCAATGAGTGCCGCTTGCAAGATCAACTCACGCGTGCGCCCAGGATCGCGCTGCCGCTGCTCTGGCAGTGGTGAGCGACGGCGCTGCGAGGTTTCGGATGATGGTGACTTCGAGCTGCGTGTGTCCACGAGACCAGGCTAGCGGATTCCAGCGCCAGTTTCAAGTGCTCACATGATACTATCATGTGTATGCTTGACAAGATCACCCAAACGCGTGATAATAGTCCTGGCGTGAGGCTCACGCGATCAATCTCTCCGCATCGAAAGGAGCATCCCGTGTCCCGGACAACACCCATTCACGTCCTCGTCGTCGGCGGTGGTATCGGCGGTCTAACCCTGGCGCAGGGGCTTCGCAAGGCCGGTGTCAGCGTTGCCGTGTACGAGCGCGACCGCACCCGCACCGATTGGCTGCAGGGCTACCGTATTCACATCAATCCCGATGGCAGTCGAGCGCTGCACGAGTGCCTGCCGCCGGCGGTGTGGGAGACGTTTGTCGCCACCGCGGGGCAGCCGAGTGATGGCTTCGGTTTCCTCACCAACCAACTGGAGGAGCTTGTCGCTGTCGAGCCACCCCCAGCTCCAGTCGATCCGGCCTCAGGCCATCATCCGGTGAGCCGGATCACGCTGCGCCAGGTGCTCCTGGCGGGCCTGGAAGACGTGATCGAGTTCGACAAACAATTCGTTCGGTACGAGCAGACTGCCGACGGTAACGTCACCGCCTACTTCGCTGACGGGACATCGGCTACCGGTGACGTGCTGGTTGGCGCTGACGGTGTCGGCTCGCGCGTGCGGCAGGAATACCTGCCCAAGGCCAGGGTCGTCGACACTGGAGTGACCGCGCTGGTCGGAAAGCTCCCGCTGACCGACCAGACCCGCGCCTGGCTTCCGCGCCGACTCACAAGTCGACCGAACAACATCCTGCCACCCCGCGGTTCAGGCATGTTTGTCGCCGAGTTTATTCACAAGTCGGGCGTCGCAGTCGACGTCACCAATGATGGCCCTGACTACCTGTTCTGGGCGTTCGTTGCCCCACGAACCAGCTATGGCACTGGCGGTGACTTGCGCCGTATGGATAATGCGGCGCTGCAGCAGCTGGCGCTGCGCATGATCGACGGCTGGCATCCGCACCTGCGCCGCCTGGTCGCTGAGTCCGACCCAAGCACGGTCGCGTCGCTCTCGATTCAGACGTCGGAGCCGATGGGGCCCTGGGCGGCGACACCCGTGACCCTGCTCGGCGACGCGATTCACACCATGACGCCACTGCAGGGAATCGGTGGCAATACGGCGCTTCGTGATGCCGCGTTGCTCTGCAGAAAACTAGTCGAGGTCGATCAACGTCAAGCCGAGTTGCTTCCATCCATCGCGCAGTATGAGGCGGAGATGCGCCGGTACGGCTTCGAGGCCGTCCGCGCGTCGCTGCAGACCGCGCAGTACGCGGTGTCTGACAGCAGTCTTCAGCGAACCGTCTTCAAAACCATTTTGCGAGTGGCCAGTGCCGTGCCGCCGATTAAGCACCGCATGTTCCAGGCGATGGCCAGCTAGAGGAGAGATGCGAAGCCGGTGTTCTCCAGCCTATCCATCCGCAGCCGCAGCCCGAAGTCAGGTTGCCGATCCGCGTTCCCAATCGACCAAATTGGTCGATTGGGACGGGAGGGTCTTGTAGCTGACCGCCGGTTCGCAAAGTCGCTGTTCTTCTGTGGTGAGAGACTGCTCCTCGAGCAGCAGACTGCCTTCGCGTGACGCTGTGGCTTATTTTTACGGGTATCTCGGCTGCACCCGGGGATGCCTGAGCCTCGCGCGTCGGTTCCCTGGCCAGTTCAAGACCGGAGCCGCCCACGCGGCGGCTCCCACCCCACGGAGGGCCGCATGACCTACGGCTACGGCTCCAACAGCGACTGCTCCAGCCAACTCAGCCGTCTCGAGCGCGTGCTCAGGCGCGCACGGCCCGCCGATGCCGACGCGATCGCCGCTGTCCTGACGGCGGCGCGCGCCGAGCAGGCCTTCATCCCGCCGCTCCACACCCCGGAGGACGACCGCCGGTTCGTGACGGAGCGGATGCTCCCCGCGAACGAGGTCTGGGTGGTCGACGAGGCCGGGGAGGTCGTCGGCTTCGCCTCGTTCGGCCACGATCGTCTCGGGCACCTCTACGTCGCGCCGCGGGCGCAGGGGCGCGGGATCGGGCGCGTCCTGCTCGCCAAGGTGAAGGAGCGACGGCCGGACGGCTTCACGCTCTGGACGCACCAGCCGAACGCCCCGGCGCGCACCTTCTACGAGCGCGAGGGCCTCGCCGCGGTCGAGTTCACGGATGGCTCGGCGAACGAGGAGAAGGTCCCCGACGTTCGCTACGAGTGGCGGCCTCGAGGCCGAGGAGCTCATGGGCGATAACGAGCCGCTGGATCTCGCTCGTGCCCTCGTAGATCTCCGTCGAGAGCGACCACAACGGGGGAGGCTGCGCGGTGATCCGGCGGGTGGTAAGGCCTACGCCTGCGCTGAGCCCGACAGCCGTCGGGACCGGGCGACTGAGCTCGCCCGTGCTCATCTGCAAGGTGGCGTGCAGGTCGGCAATGGTGCTGTCGCTGGGAACGAGCAGCCGGCGCCAGATCAGCGGGCTGACGTGCCGCAGGACGATCCGCAGCTGGTAGACGACAGGAGCAGCGGGCGCGAGAGGCTCAGGCATTGGGGAGCCGACATTTTTTGCGGGAAAACCCCCGCTAAGCGACTTCGTCGCTTTCCTCCGCGCCACTTCGCAGCGGCCGCCGGTCGTCCAAGGGCCGCGCGTTGCCTGGATCGAACGTGTACCGACCCAGGAAGTTGACCGGCTCCCGCACCGCCGGGCGGTCAACACCCAGACCACGGTGCAGGAGTCCCGGCACAAGCTCGCCCGCACGATCTGCCATGGCACACGCGGCCAGATCTGCCAGGCCTACCGATAAGGCCAGGAAGACCAACTCGCCGCGCTCGGCCTGGTCCTTACCGCGGAAGTTTTCCCTGGACAACCACACCTGGTCCTCAACGCGGTCGTGCTGTGGAACACCCGTTACCTCAACGCCGCCCACGACGCGCTGCACGCGCAGGGAAACCGGCCACGCGAGCAAGGCGTTGCTCGGCTGTCCCCGCTCGGGCACGACCACCTCAACTGCCTCGGCCGTTACGCCTTCACCACCCGGGCCGTCAACGAACTCCGCCCGCTGCGCGATCCCGCAGCCCGTGACCGTGACGGTGACGGTGACGACGAGCCTTGAGTGGGGGCTTCGCGTTGCGGATCGCTTGATCGTGACTCTCGCCTCGGTGGCTATCCCGACCGCGGCGGCTCAGCTGTCGTGGCTAGCGGTTCGTTGCGCAACTCGCTCGGTGAACCGGTCCAGCGCGTGACGTCCGGCCGGTCCGGCCAGTGGACGGGTCAGAAGTGCCATCGGCCGTAGCGCGCCGCGGAAGCCGCCGAGGAAGGCGAATCTCGTGCGTTCGCCGGCCTGCTCGGGTGTGGCGGCCATGCCGCCGATCAGGAAGCGGCTTTGCATCAGGCACCAGCCTGGTTGCAGCACGACATCGAAGCGGGCTCGCAGCCCAGAGTGCCCGATCACGGTGGCGACGGCCGGCTCGGGCTCGGTGGGGTGGGTGAAGCGAACGGTGCGGATGTCGGGGAACAGCCACTGGGCTAGTTCGCCTTCCAGGTCGGCCGCGACGGCCCAGACCTGGTCCAAGCGGGCGTCCAGGACTCGTTCGTGGATCGTCGCGCTGGGTGTGGTGGCTGCGATCACCCGCAGTCGGCGGACGGGGTCGAACTCTGCGATGGGCCACGACGGTTGCCTCATGATTGCCACTCCTTCCGGAAGCTGCGCCGGGCCCGGGCGAGGCGGGATTTCACGGTGCCGACCGGCACGGCGAGCAGTTCGGCAGCGTGTTGTTCGTCGAGGCCGTCCATGTCGCGCAGCATCAAGATGGCGCGGTGCTGCGGGGACAGCCGGTTGAGCACTTCGCGGATGTCGACGAGGAGCTGCGGGTCGCCAGGGTCGGGCAGGTCGCTCAGCTCGGCGGGGCCGGATCTAGCGCGACGTTCGGCGATGCGGACGGCTTCGCGGACCGCGATGGTGCGTACCCAGCCGAACAGCGCCTGCGGGTCGCGCAGCTGGTGCAGTCTCCGCAGGACCGCGATCAGGGTCTCCTGGGTGGCGTCGGCGCCCTCGTCTAACGCGATCGGCCCGCACCAGCGGCGCACCTGAGGGGTGAGCAACTCAAGCAGTTCGCCGCAAGCCAACACGTCGCCGGCCTGGGCGCGGCGCACCAACAGTGCCACCGATAGCCGTTCGTTCCCCTCGACAGCGTGCCCCACCGTGGCCTCCTGCCTATTGGTGCATGGGCACCGCGCGGATTCTACGAAAAGGCAGAGCAGTGGGCGGCGCGAAAGGTTCCCGCGACGCACGCCTCATCCGACTGTCTGGGCGTGGGGAACGTTTCACGCCGCCGGCCGCTCCTACTCGCTGACCCACCTCGTCGACGCAATGGAGTACCGCGTGTCCTCTATCCCGATCCCCGCCCGGCTCCTCGCCGCGATGACCGCACTGATCGGCCTGCTCAGCGTCGCGGCCGGCGGCTGGGCGCTCGCCGCGCCCGTGACATTCTACCGGCTCGTCGCCCCGTTTCCGCCCTACAGCATGCATCTGATCCACGACATCGGCGCCTTCCAGCTCGGCCTGGGCGCGTGCCTGCTCGCAGGCCTGCTCCTGCGCGACGGGCTGCTGGCAGTGCTGGCCGGCAACAGCGTGGGCGCGGCCGCGCACTTCGCCTCGCACCTGATGGACCGAACCGACGGTGGGCACAGCAGCGACCCGTTCACCATCGGCGCCTTGGCGCTGCTGCTGGCCGCGCTCACCACCGCCCGCTGGGCCATGATGCGGCGGCAACCCGCGACGCTCGCCGGCTCGGACGGCAGTGCCGCGGCGGTGTCGTCATGACACTCCGGAGTCGCGCCGTTTGGTTGCTACGCGTCGTGTTGGCCGTGCAGGCGGCCTGGCTGGTCCTCAACGGCGTCATACTGCACCACAGTCCGGGGCTGGACCCGCTCGGCGCCGTGATCGCCGGCTGCATTGCGGTATTCACAGTGGGGTATCGGCGCTGGGCGTGGACCACTGTGTTGGTCCGGGTCGTGATGGCCGCCGACTTCCTGCTCGCCGTCGCCGACCGGTTCGGACTACTCGGTCCACCCGGAAGCCCCGGGGTGTCCTGGGGCGACTTCACACACTTCGTCACCTACACCCGCAGCGTCGCCGCGTTCACCCCCGCGAGCTGGGCGCCGACGCTCGCCGTGGCGGCCACCGCCGCCGAGCTCAGCATCGGCGTGGCGCTGCTGCTCGGCGCGCGGCTGCGCCTGGCCGCGCTCGCCGCCGCCGCGCTGCTGGCGGTGTACGGAATCTCGATGAGCATCAGCCTGCCGCCGGCGCAGCAGTTCCACTACAACGTGTTCCTGCTGTGCGCAGCCATGCTCGCTCTGTCGTTCCTCGACTCGCCGCTGAGCATCGACCGGCTGCTTCAACGACGGCAACTCCGCACTGTTCAACGCGGTGATCGGCGGCCCGTGGCGACGATGTCCGGACAGCCCATCCGGACCGATGTCCCACGCCGTACGGCGTGCCACGGCCGCGAGCCGGTCGGCTGATGAACACCGCGTGGCGCGACCAAACTGGCCGACGGCGAAGTAACTCAGGTGAAATTCAACGAAGCCGCTTAGCGGGGGTTTTCCCGCAAATAATGTCGGCTCCCCGCATTCCGCCATCATGGCCCCTTCAGCCCGCCGACCGGTAGCCTCCCCCGGTTCTGTTCACTCTCCCTACACGTCCTCGAGCAGCCGCAGCCGGCGGTGCCCCCGCCCTGGCTCCGCTGCGCTCCGCCCTATGGTCGACCTTGCATGCTCGTCGGCTCGCAAGCTCGCCTCCTACGCGTCTCCGCGCTCACCGCTTGGTCTCCAGTCCACGGGTCGGCCATGTCCGCTCGCAGGCTCGCTCAAACAGTGTCGGGCTCAGGCTTGGGCGTGGACACTCGCCGCCCGCGGGCGGGCTACTAGAAGCGGGAGCGGGGCCGGGAGCGGCGCCCTGGTCGACAGCGAGCGCCGTGTCGGCGGAGCAGCGCAGCAGACGGATGGTGTCCCCTCCCAGTCCACCCGCCGCAGCGGCACATCTCCACGCCCAAGCCTTTCGACGGACTACTGGTCCATGCGCGCCGCGCGCGCACGAGAGAGTGCAAGCCTGGGCGCCGCGCGGTGAGCGCGGAACGGGGGGAGCGCGAGGGGGCAGGCGCGCAGAGCGCGCGATAGGCCCCCCTCGTCCTGGGAAGTCATCGACCGCGATGTGGTCTACGGTCGCGCCGCGGTCGCGGCCACGCTGGTCCAGAGCGCCTCTGTCTTCGCCTGCGCCGTGGCCCGGTCGTTGTCGATCCCCGCGCCCGCCGTCGCCCAGGCCGCCTCACTCGTCGCCTCTGCTATGGCGGTCCTGGTCCCCGCCGCCTGGTCTGTCGCCGCGGCCGCGGCGGTGACGGGGAGGTGGTCACTCGTTGACGTAGCTCTTCAGGCGTGGCCGTGCTGGCACCGGCGCGGTCGCCGGCTCAGGTTCGGGCACAGGCGGCACCTCGTCGCCACGGCGCAGGCCAAGCAGTGCCTCGACCGTGGCCGCGTGCTCGGTAAGGACGGCGCGCAGCTCGCGCCGGCGGCGGTTCCGCGCCCGGATGATGTCCGTGAGGGCCACCGTCTCGCCGGCCAGCTCGGGAGTGATCGCCCGGCACACGAAGGTCTCGCCCAGGTAGACCCGCACCTCGGCCATGTCGCGCGGGTCGTAGCGGATCGTGACCTCCTCACCTACATACGCCGCGAGTGTGACGTCGAGATAGCGGAAGCCCTGGACGTGGATGCCGTCCTGGTGGACACGGCGCGGCTTGGCCACCGTCAGCAACAGCAGGTCGAGCTCCTCGAGGGAGTCGGGCAGCCGCAGCAGGAAGCCATCCGCTTCCCAGCGTATCTGTGGCGGCACACCCGTTTCGCTATGCGGCTGCCGCTGGTAGCTCTCGACAAAGTACGCCCGCAGCCGGCCGTCGAGCTCCGGCAGCGTGAGCACCCCTTTGCCGGGCGGCGACCCTGCCGGGGTGTAGCCGGGTTGGTGGCACAGGAAGCACTGGTTGACCGTCTCGAAGATCCGCTCGATCTTGCCGCGGCCGCGCGGTGTGCCCGCGATCGAGAAGACCAGCGCCATGGGCAGGTCGGCCGCCACCTGCTCGAGGTGCTGCGAGGTGAAGTCGCTACCGTGGTCGCTATAGAACGTCTCGGGGATGCCGCAGACCGCCCAGTGCGGGTCGGCCTTGCGCCAGATCGCTTGCCGCAGGGCCAGCGCCGTCTGAATGCTCGACGGGGCGTGCAGGCTCAGCGCATAGCCGGCCACCGCGCGGCTGTAATCGTCCAGGATGACCGTCAACCACGGGCGCGCTGGTCGACCACGTTCGTCCAGCACCCGCACGTCCAGCTCGGTGTGGTCAGCTTGCCACAGCTCGTTGGGTCGACTCGCCTCGCGACGGTAGAGCAGGTCGAAGCGATCGGCGTAGACTTTCGGCCCCTGGTGCGCCAGCGTGACTAGGGCGGGGTCCAAGTCCCGAATGATGCTGTAGACGGTGGCGTAACTGGGCGCTGCCCACCCCCGCGCCGTGGCGACCGTGGCCACTTCTCGATACACCGCCGCGCAGCTGAGTCGTGGTCGACGCAACGCCAGCCCTTCAATCAGCTGTTCGAGCTCGCCCGGTAGGCGGCGGTGGCCACGATTCCGATACGGCTTCCGTGCCAGGCCGGCTAACCCGTGCTGCCGGTACGCACGCAGCCAGCGCTGCAGCGTCCGCAGCTGCACCTGGTGCTGGCGGGCCACGTGGGCCAGCGGTACCCCGTCTTCCAGCGCAGGACGCAACAGCCCGAACCGCTCCAGGGCCAGCGGCCGCGGCGCCGACTGGGGCCGCACTGACGGGGTCGGCGCCGCGGCCGCCTCACCGGCATCGGCTGTGGATACCGCCTGCCAGCGCTGCATCCGTGTGTGTCCCCGAGGCAGCCTCTGCACGCCTGACCGAGCCTACGCCCCCGTCTCGTACTACGTCAACAAGCGGCCAATGACTACGACAGAATCTGGTCAAGATTACAGCTGGACCACGGTCCGCCCCCGCCACCCACCAGCAGCCGACCGCTGGAGTTGGCTGATTGCCGCCGCCTGTTGGCAGTTGTGGTTGGCCCGCCCACTGGTCAGCGAGGTCCGCCTGCCCTGGGAGCATCCCCGACCGGATGGTTTGGTCACTCCAGGCCAGGTCCAGCGCCACTTCACCGGAATTTTGGTCCGGGTGGGTACTCCGGCCCGTGCACCCCGCCCTCGCGGAAAATCGCCCGGCCGTCAGTTGGGACAGTGCCCACAGCCTCCACCACACTATGAAGTCGCGCGGCGCGTTACCCCGAGAGCCGCGTAATCTCACAATTTCTTGTCCAAACTTCAATAAGTAAGCCCTCCGCCATTAAAAATAGGCCCTTGCGGCGCGGAGCCAGCTTGTCAGACGAACTGCACCCAGGTAGCTCCGCCCTTGCAGAACCAGAGACGCCGATCAGCATCGAGCACCAAATTACCCAGTTCCCCTCGTTTGGCTGAGTAGCCCGCAGCGGAGGGCAGCCGGCGCAGTGGGGCCGCCGTACCTATCGAGGCCGCGGTTCGCCGCCCTCGTATGGTGGTTCGGCGGCCAGGCCATCCGCCACACCGCCTCGGGCGTAGCTCCGAAGAGGCGGTTCAACGCAGATCCGGCACGATACTTATGCGGGAAAGAAGACTCCTCCGCTATCCAGCGACGGCCCACAACATGTGCAGGTCGATTGTGTGCGACAACATCCTCCAGTGCAAAAGCAATCCATAGTGCCATCCTTAGACGAGCAGCTTCGACCCCCACCTCCACCATCACGCTGCCGGGCAAGCACCTGGGCAGCCGATACAACCTGCCCTGTTGCCTCATTGGTCCAGCGCCCCAGTGAGTAGTGTCCAGTCGCCTTATAGAGTGACGCCTCTGCCCTAAAGCCTGGTACCGTCATCGCTGTTACCTCCTTTCAAGTATCCCGTGGTCATCGCTCGTAGTAGGGCTGCATCCTGGTGACCAAGAAGGGAAATTCCTCCGTTATATCCACGCGGACGAAGTACTTCTCCGTGACATCAGTCTGGCGGTTGCTGTACGAGAAGACCACATCAACAATCTTACGCGCACTGCTGAGGCGCGAAAGCCGGACGTCCACCGCGGTCAACGACACGTTACGCCCATGAGCCTCGGCAGTCGTGGTGTAAATGGCCGGATCGCGGACAGCCAGATAGTTCAGCGCCCGATGCTCGTCCGTTGCGCCGGCATTGTCTGCCAATTGCATAATGCGTCCAAATAACTCCTCTGCCGCCGCCCGGAACTGCCTTTCAGGGATCGTTGCTGGCCGCGGTATTGACTCGACGAGCGCATCGCGGTCAAAGGAATAGAGTTGGTCAAACGTGACAATGGGGACCATAAGCCCGTTGCACATCTCGGGAGGGGCCAGGGGTCCACGCATACCGATGACGACATCCAAGTCTAGGGAACTGGGTGTCGGACGGACAGCTTCCACCAGCAGCTCGATATCTGCCGGATCCCGCGGTACCAGGATGTAGGTCTCTAGACCTTCGATCGTCAGCACCCAGCACAGCTGGCGCGCCAGGTAGCGGTTGGCGCGCTGGGCCAGCACTGCTTGAGTCGCTTGTCGATCGGTCAACCCAGCTGTCTGTGCGCGTCCCGTGGCCTGGGCGAACTCTTTCTCCAGCGCTAAGCTTGGAAAGCGTGGCTCCACGCGGCCCAGCGCGAAGACGTATGAAGCAGCCGCCCCCACACCCTCGGGTACTGCCCCTGCTCCATCTGCGCCTCCACCCATCTGCGCAGCGAGCACCCTAGGCGCGCGGTTTTCGGGAGACACCACGCTGGCTGGTGCACTAATCACGTCCTCCGATTGTCGAGCCGACTGGTCCGTCCCCTCAGTCTGATTCACCGCTTCCCTCCTCGACGGGTGATCGTGCACCATGCACATGGGACTTGAGTCGAAGACGCCAGTGCCCGATGGCATCCTCGGCGAAATCTATCATCTGGGATCTGGTCTGGCACGACGCTCGCTCGCCCGTTCCTCAGCGTCTGGGGCCGGGGGTGAGCACCACCCGACTGTTGAGTGCGGCTGCCCGCTGGGAGCAGCCGCCGCAGGGCCTGATCCCGGCGTAGGACGTGGCCCGTTTGATCACATCGCCGAGGCCGATCTCCTTCTCGATCAGGAATCCCGGCAGCCGCACCCGGTACGGCCGGTGCCCTGGCTGCTCCTCTGCCGGAGCTGCCTCTGCTTCGTGGGTAGGGGCGGCGTCCATGGCTTTAATGGCCCGGCTCCGTCCGCCGGTACCGCTCTCTCGTTCTGGTCGCCTGCGGCTGGGTCGACTCATCGGCTCACCTCCGTACTGCTCGTCGTCAACGCCTGGTACAGCGCGAGTGCGTCCAGAAGTGGGGGCACAAGTCCCCGGCGCCCGACGGCGGTGCCCGTCACTGCTGCGCGCACCTGGCCCGCCGATGCGGTGGGGACGGCCGACCAGGCCAGCGCGATTGCTCCGGTCACCAGCGCGGCAGCCCCGCTGGTCCCGTGCAGCGGCGCGTAGCCGCCCGCGGCGTTCAAGCTCATGATCCCGGTACCTGGCGCGCGCAGCCCGTGCCGGGCAATTGAGGCGCCCATGTTCGATCCTGCCAGGGGCCGCCCCCACCCGTCGCACGAGGTCACGGGTATCACCCAAGGGTGACTGGTAAGCGGCGACCCGCCGATTCGGGCCTCGTTGCCCGCAGCGGCCACCACGATCGCTCCTCGTCGGGCCGCGTGCTCCAGAGTCTCGGTCAACTCACTCCCACCGGGCGAGACGGTCTTAATGAAGGCCGCACTGACGTTTACAATGCGTGCCCCGGCCGCGACGCACTCCACGATCCCGGCGGCCAGCTTCTGGGGCATGGCCTCCGCCCTGCGCCCCTCGGAGAAAATCGGACGGACCAGCAGCCGGCAGCCCGGGCAAACTCCTGGTGCTGGTAAGCCTCGCTGTGCCACCAGCACGCCAGCCACCAGTGTGCCGTGACGGCACGCTGCACTGTCTCGGACCACGCACGCGACAGCACGCCCGTCGCCGCCTGTCACCTCGACCACCGACTGGCCGGCCAAGCCCACGTGATCGACGGCGACCGGCCCGTCCAGCAAGCCAATCAGCAGCGTCGGATCGCCTTCACCGAGTGCCATGACCTGTTCCAGGCGGGTCAGCGCCAGAGGCCCTAATGACTCCCGCCCCGCTGCCCGTAGCGAGGTGGCTCCCCAGTCCACGCCGCGCTCAAGTCTGGTCGCTAACACAGCCCTCTACCGCACGAGCAGACTTAGAGTCCTGCGAGCCAAGCCGGATGGGCTCGGAGGCGGGAAGAACGTATCACTCCAACTGTCGCTTTCATCTCTGGTGTCGGCATTCCACACTGTTTCGTCTAGCGGGATTGTTCACGGCGAAGGCATGGGATGGCATAGCCGGCGATCCGATACTACCAACTCCGGCCATCCTCGGCACGGAGCGCCCAACCGCGGGCTTGATCCGGTGAGCACGCTCAGGTAGCCGCGGGTGCCTCGGCTAGGCTCGGTGCGGGCGACGCGAAGCTGCCAAGCGGCGGCAGCTCAGCCAGGGAGCCGAGCCCGAGGTGCCGCAGAAAGCCCGCCGTCGTCACCAGCGACAGTGGTCCACCGCGAATGGCGAAGCCGCGCTCCTCAGCCAGCAAGCCGTGTGCGAGTAGGGAAGCGACCACGCCGTCGCTGTCGACGCCGCGGATGCGGCTGATGTCGGCGCGCGTCACCGGCTGCTCATAGGCGACAATGGCCAGCACCTGGAGAGCGGCAGCGGACAGCGGCTCCTTCGGCGGCACCTGGAGGAAGCGCTCGACCAGGGAGGAACACGCGCCGCTGGTGGCCAGGGACAGCTCGTCGCCATCCTCGACCAGACTCAACCCGAGCCGCGCCAGCATGGGCCGGGCCCGCGCCAGCCGCGTCTGCCCAATGCCGAGCTGCCGGCCGAGCTCGCTGCGTGCCAGGGGGCCGGCGGCAACGAAGAGTGTCTGGCGTCCGCCGCGGCGCGGTCGTCCCAGATCTCCACGTCGCCGGCGAGGCTGTGGTGTCATCGTGGGGCGGGCGACGGCGGCGGCTTGCCGTTGGACATACTGCGCAGCAGGGCGCGCCGCGGCGGCTTCGGGGTGTGACGCGGGCGCCAGATTGGTCCGACATCCGGCCACTCTAAGCCCAGGGAGGAAAATCTCGCTCCATGTCATCGTCGTCGCCGGAGCCGTGGTCAACCTCGGCCCAGTCTCGGGTCGGCACTATCCAGCCCAGGCATCGCGATCGTGCTGGTCAGCTCGGCGCGCATTACCGCCTGACCACGTGCCGATCCGGGCACTTGTGGGCGCAGGTCCCGGCCTTCATCCCCACGTCCGTGTTCTCCCGCGTGGGGTAGCGCATCCGTTTCAATGATGCGAGGGCACCATGACCTTCGAGATAGAGTCCTCTCGCTATTCTGAGGCGCTGGAGCAGCAACTCCTCCTCGCCCGCCACCTGTTCTCGCCGCTCGGCCCATCACTGCTGCAGGACGGCGCCGGAGAGCTGCTGGCCGGCAGCGACCGTGGCAAGGACGCCAGGTGGCGCGCAGAGATCGTGGCCGGCGAGGTCTCGCACGCGACCCCCTTCTTCTGGACGGCACCCATCGCGCGAGCCATCAGGGAAGCGATCGAGACTATGCCGGCCTATACCTTCACCGAAGACTGCTTCCCCTGCCCCATCGGCTTCATCTGGTTCGAGAAGCCCGTGCCGCTCGATCAGGGCAGGACGGCGACACAGGGCTTGTAAGCCATGAGCTGGCGGGTCGGCCCTCGCCCCTCGGGCCATGGCGTGATAGCGCTGCTCAACGGTTGGCTGGCCACCAGCCGGCGGCCAGGCCTGGTGCTCCGGGTGCGCGAGTCGGTCGACATGGGCTGGGCCCTCGAGCAAGTGCAGCAAGCCGCAGGCGACACGCTGAGGATCGCCCACGGCACCGTTGAGCCACCCTCGGCCGAGGCGGCGCTGGTCGACGTGTTCCTCCGCTTCGTGGCGGGGTGTCTGAGCTTCCTCGAGCAACGCATCGTGGCCGCCGAGCGTCGGCCGCCCAGCCGACCGCTCCGGCGCCGCCTGGAGCGGGAGCGGTACCGCGGCGAGACGACGATTCGGGGTCATCGCGCTGCGTCGGCGCGAGTACGAGTGTAATCTTCAGAGATAAACGGTTCTTCGGCACTCTCGATGAGCAGAGACGGGCAGGTAGGCTGGCCTTCTGGAGGCCCACCGCTTCTGGGCAAAGGCTGCCACCACGATGTTCACCAACCTGCTGTCTCCGCAGTGTGCCGGATTGCGTGTTGACCGCTTCTGGCGTGACCGCAGCCACGATCCATGTGCAAGTCAGTCTGCTACGTCACTGGGCGCGGTGCCCCCTGCGCGGGCGATGGTCTGGCTCATCGAGAGTGCCTGAGAACCATTTATCTCTGAAGATTACACTGGGCGACGGCGCCCTCGGCGCGGAGGATCGACGTCGCGGGTTGACCGCAGCGCGTCACCGTGCCCAGGAATGCGCCCTGGCAGGTGTAGAGCGGGGTCGTCATGGGTAGCAAGCCGGCCTCCGGCGATCATTCGAACCAAGAACCGCGCTAAGGCGTCCAGTTTCCTGGACTGTGTCTACTCCCCCTACGAGTCGAGGCCGAGGTTTGCACGAAGCTGGGCCCGCTCTTCCCGCTGGCCCAGGCGTGGTGGGGTCGGTGGTGGTTCGGCCAGCCGCCGACGCCGTTCATCTGCCGCGTCACCGGCGGGCGGCGCCACCGACATGTGGTCGGCTGCTCGGCTGAGCTCGTCCAGATCGCTGGCGATGCGCTGCAACACGCGCAGCACGCGTGGCCGATCGAATGCGACGAAGTCGCGCTGGTGGTGGAAGTCCGGCAGCAGGTTGACCACGACGGGCTCACCTTTGTCGAGGCGCTCCAGCCAATCGATACACTCCCGCAATGCCGTCACCTCGTCGGTCAGCCGAGCCAGGACGAGGTCCTCGTCGGCGCCATCGTGATCGTCGGTGGCGTCGCCAGCCGCCGGCCAGCTGTCCCCGCGCAGACGGTCCAAGTGGGCCGGCACCTCGGCGTCGACCGACTCGCTCAGGAGCTGATGCACGCGCGCCCGACTGAGGCCGATCGCCGCGGCGATCGCCCGGATCGACAATCCTTGCCGATGAGCGGAGAGTACCGCCCAGCCCCGTTCAACCTGCGCGGCTTCCAGCCGGAAGGCGGCCAGCCGCAGCCGCTGGCGGAGCCGCTGCTCTCGTCGCCAGCGCTCTTGGAATTCTTCGCGCGACTCTATGCCGCAAGTGTCCAGGAAACTGGACGACCTGGCGCCACTTTTCGTTCGGATGCTTGCCGGAGACCATGACCACCGATGGGACCAGCGACGCGCAGGGCAACGGCCAGTACGCCCAGGTCAACGGCATCACCCTCTACTTCGAGACGCATGGGGCCGGGCGGCCGCTGATCCTGCTGCACGGCGGGCTCGGGTCGGGCGAGATGTTCGGGCCGCTCCTTCCCCGGCTGGCGGAGCGGCACCAGGTCGTCGCCGTCGACCTGCAAGGGCACGGCCGCACGGCCGACATCGACCGACCGCTCGACGTCCGGCTCATGGCCGACGACATCGCCGCACTCATCGACCACCTCGGGCTGGACAGGCCGGACCTCGTGGGCTACTCGCTCGGCGGAGGGGTGGCGCTCCACACAGCGGCGAAGTACCCGGCCCAGGCCAGCCGGCTCGTCGTGGCCTCGGCGCACATCCGGTCGGACGCGATCTATCCGGAGCTGCGCGCGCAGCAGGGCCAGGTGAGCGCGGCCGCCGCCGCGTTCATGCAAGACACGCCGATGTACCAGCTGTACCAACGGGTCGCGCCACGTCCCGCGGACTTCCCGCGGCTGCTGGACAAGATCGGCGAGGCGCTGGCGCAGGACTTCGACTTCACCGACGAGGTCCGCCGTCTCCAGGTGCCGACGCTCATCGTCGCCGCCGATGCCGACATGGCGCCGCCGAGCCACTACGTCGAGGTGTTCACCCTGCTCGGCGGCGGCCTCCGCGATGGCGGCTGGGCGGGCGAGGGCCGGCCGAAGGGCGGTCACGCGCTCGCGATCCTGCCGGGCCTGACTCACTACACACCTTCGAGGCAGCGCGGTACGGTGGGACGTGAACTGCGCCTGCGGAGAACAAGTCAGGGTCACGCTCCCTGCTGGTACACCAGGATGCCAAGAGCATGCAACACCTGGATCAGCCCATCCGCTTCCAGGGTGGTGGTGGTCCGGGCTCGCCCCGCTCTAGCCGCCCTCGAGGAGCGTCTGGTAGAGCAGAAATCCGTTGAGCGCGACGATGAGTCCCACAACGGTGCCGGCAACGGCCGTCGTGACGGGGTGATTGACCAGGCCGCCCATCAAGTCGCGGCGCCGCGTGAACAGGACGAGCGGAACGAGGGCGAACGGCAGGCAGAAGCTCAAGATCACCTGGCTCAGCACCAGCATCCGCGTGGTCTGGAGCCCGATGGCCATCACCACCAGGGCGGGCACCATCGTGATCAGGCGCCGCAGCCACAGAGGGACAGTGCGGCGCGTATAGCCCTGCATGATGACCTGACCCGCCATCGTGCCGACCACTGAGGACGAGAGCCCCGAGACGAGCAGGGAGATGGCGAACACCGTGCTCGCGGCGCGGCCGAGCAGGGGGGTGAGAGTGGCGTATGCCTCCTCGATAGTGGTCACCGCGCCGTGGTTGCTGGCGTTGAGAGTCGCGGCCGCCATGACCAGCATCGCGGCGTTGACCAGGCCGGCTATGGTCATGGCGACGATGACGTCGACGACCGCAAAGTGGAAAATGCGGCGCGCCTGCCGACCGTCGTGGGCGGCGATGCGGTCCTGGGTCAGATGGGAATGGAGGAAGACGGCGTGCGGCATCACGGTGGCACCTAAGATGCCGACCGCGAGCAGGACGCTTTCGCTGCCGGCGAATCCGGGGACAATGCCGTGGGTCGCAATCTGGCCCCAGTCAGGGGTGTCCAGCAGGGTTTCGACGACGTAGCAGACGGCAATGACCCCCACCAGGGACGTGATCAACGCCTCGAGCGGGCGGAAGCCGTGCTGCTGCACGCTGAGAATCAGGAATGTGATTGCTCCCGTGAGCACGCCAGCAGCCAATAGCGGGATGCCAAGCAGCAGCGTGAAGCCAATCGCCGCCCCCAGAATCTCGGCCAGGTCAGTGGCCATCGCGGCGATCTCGGACACGGTCCACAGGCCCAGGACAACCGGGCGTGGGAACTGGTCGCGGCACACCTCCGCGAGGTTTTGGCCCGTGGCGATCCCCAGCTTGGCCGAGAGGACTTGCACCAGCATGGCCATCCCATTGCTGACCAGCACAACCCACAACAGCAGGTAGCCAAATTGCGCCCCGCTCTGAATGTTGGTCGCGAAGTTGCCCGGGTCGACGTAGGCGACCGACGCGATGAAGGCGGGCCCGAGAAAGGGCAGCAGGGCGCGTACCCCACGCCGGTCGCCTGCGAGCACCAGGCGCGCTGCTCGCACAGTTGCCGCATCGAGATTCGGCAGGAACGTTGGACGGGCGCTCCACGGCGGGTCGTCCATACAGCAGCGTCAGTATGCCGACACGTCGCCAGACAGCTGCACCGCCATCCGGCTACTACCCGCACCCGCGCACCCTCGCTTGCAGCGCCCGCAGCACCTCCGCCACGTCCGGGTAGGGGGAGATCGCCGCGCGGTTGCCATCTCGCTCCAGCACCGCCGGCGCCAGTTCATCAGCGAACGCAGCGCCCCGTCGTTCGAGCACCGTCGGCGCCGTGTGCAGGTGGACCGAGCAATCCGCCCCCTGCGTGGCGTTAGTAGTGGTAGCGAGCCTGGAGGAAATCGATCCGCTCGTGGGTCACGCGATACACCAGGCGGTGCTCCTCGGTGATGCGGCGTGACCAGACGCCGGGTCCCAGGTGCTTCAAAGGCTCTGGCTTGCCCAGCCCCTTGAACGGGTCGCGCGCCGTGGCCTCCACCAGCTCCAAGACCCGCAGCGCCGTCTTGCGGTCGACGCCGATCCAGTGCCGCAGGTCCGCACGGAAGTCCGGATCGAAGGTGGTCAGACGCTGTCGGCCACCCTCTTGACCACCGGGCTTACCGGGCGTCAAGGCCGAGCTCGGTCCGCAGCTCGGCGACGCTTCGTGGTTCGACATCGCCGGCCAGCGAGCGCTGAAGCGCGGCCAGCAGCCGGCGCGCGTTGGCGGGCGAGCGCAACAGGTGGGCGGTCTCCTGTAGGCTGGCCAGCTCGTCAGCGGCCACCAACGCCACGTCGGGGGCGCCGCGGCGGGTGATGATCACCGTCTCGCGGTCGTGGCTGGCGCGATCGAGCAGCTCGGCCAGATGGGCCCGCGCGTCCGTGTAGCTGGTCTGGACCGTCATGGGGCTTGCCTCATCAGATCCAAGTGTACAGGCCATGTGTACAGACTGTCGGCTCCGGCGGACGCCTGATAAGTAGGCTACTCAGATGCCAGCCGTCCTGCTTATCCGACGAGGGGTAACCGGCCCGAGCGGCGCTTTCGTCGTGGATAACCGGGCATTAGCCACAGCCGCCCGAAAATACGCCCTAAGCGTTACGTCTAGTCCGGGCCACAGTCCCGTGGGCGGCGCAGCGTGTGCTACGCCGCGGCTCGCAAGCGGCCCGCGACGCTCAGGCCGGCGTTCACAAGCAAGGCGAGCAGCATCAGCACGAGCCCCAGAGCCAGCGCCGGCGCGAAGTCACCCCGGCCCGCTTCGAGCGCGATGGCGGTGGTCAAGATACGCGTCTGGCCGACGATATTGCCGCCGACCATCAACGAGGCACCCACCTCGGCGATGGCCCGACCGAAGCCAGCGGCGATGGCGACCAGCACCTGGGCTGCCGTGGCGTGCACCAGCTCGTAGGCCACGCGACGGTCACCAGCGCCGTCGGCCCGCAGTGCCAGCGCCAGGTCCGGGTCGAGCAGGTCGAGCGCGGCGCGGGTGAACCCCGCGACCAGGGGAAGGGCCACGATCAGCTGGGCCAGCACCATGGCTGGTGGCGTGTACAGCAGGCGCAGGGCACCCAGCGGGCCGGTGCGCCAGAGCACGAGCGTGACGGCGAGGCCGACGACCACGGGTGGCAAGCCCATGCCGGTATTGACCGCCAGTGCCAGCGGCCGGCGGCCGGGCAGGCGGCCGAGGTGCAGCGCCGCGCCCAGTGGGACCCCGAGCAGCGCCGCCAGGATGGCGGCGGCGCCGGAGACAGCTACCGAGAGAGCCGCGATGCGGAGCAGCTCGGGGTCGCGGCCCAGGATGAGCCCGACGGCGTCTCCCAGCGCCTCAGTGACCAGATCCATCGCGCCTTTGTGCGGCTGCGTGGTGCGCGGCTCACAGGCCGACCGCGCTCTCTGCTTTGCCGGCATCCGGCACGAACAGCGGCTGGCCGTACGTGTCCTTGCCGAAGTCGCCGATGACCTGCTGGGTGGCGGGCGCGATCAGGAAGTCGGCGAAGGCCCGGCCGCCCGCCCCATTGATGGACACGTTCGGGAACCTGGCCGGGTTGACCGGCATGACGTGGTAGACGTTGAGCAGCACCGGATCGTGCTCGACCAGGATGGGCAACTGGATCTTGCCCGTGAACGCCAGCCAGGTGGCGCGGTCGCTGATGGTGTAGGCCTGCTTCTGGTCGGCAATGGTCAACGTCTGGCCCATGCCGGTGCCGCTCTCGATGTACCAGCTCTGGCCCTGCGGAGCGATCGTGTCCTGCTGCCAGAGGCTCAGCTCGAGTTGCTGCGTGCCCGAGTTGTCGCCGCGCGAGACGAACGGTGCTTGGGCCGCGGCGATCTTCTTGAGCGCGTCGAGCGCGGAGGCCTCACCCTTGATCTTGGCCGGATCGACGGCAGGGCCGATGATGACGAAGTCGTTGTGCATCACCAGCAGGCGCTCGGTGCCGTTGCCCTGAGTCATCCACTGAGCTTCGCTGGCTGGCGCGTGGACCAGCACCACGTCGGCCTCGCCGCGCGCACCCAGAGCCAGAGCGGCGCCGGTGCCGACGGCCACGGTTTTGACCTGATAGCCGCTCTGGTGCTCGAACAGCGGGATCAGCACGTCCAGCAGGCCGCTGTCCTGGGTACTGGTGGTCGTGGCCAGGATCAGGTCCCGGGCATTGCCGGACCACGGCACGGCGGTCGGCTGCGGCGCGGCTGCAGGGCTTGGGGCCGGTGCAAGTGCGCTGGATGCGGCAGGCGTGGCAACGGTCGCCGGGGGTGGGGCAGGTGGCGGTGAGGAAGCGGCAGGCTGGGCGGGCCCGCAGGCGGCCAGCAGGACCAGGCACACACCCAGGAGCAGCCGGGCGGCAAGCGACGCGCAGAGCGACAGAGATCGTGCCCTTTCACCGCCAGGCGCACTGGTCATGCGCATTTGGCACTAGCGTGCCCACGGTAGCCGCCTGGGGGCCTAGGCGTCAACGGACCGGCAGGCTGTGGGCCCGGTGATAGAGCGTCAACGCGTGGGCTCGGCCAGGAGTTCGCGCGCAATGCGTTGTCGGATGGCGTCTCGCACCTGGCGGTAGACCGTGAGCTGCTCGTCTTCGGTGCCCGTGGCCGTGCTCGGATCCGGGAAGCTCCAGTGCAACCGCTCCTTCGCCCCGAAGAAGACCGGGCAGGCCTCCTTTGCCTGGTCACACACGGTGATCACCGCATCGAACGCCTGGTCCAGGTAGCGATCGAGCGTCTTGCTCTCCTGACCCGCCAGGTCGATGCCCAGCTCGGCCATGGCCCGGATCGCGAGCGGACGCACGCGCGTCGCCTCGGTCCCGGCGGAGAACGCCGCGAACCGAGCGCCGCCCAGAGCCCGCAGCAGGCCTTCGGCCATCTGACTGCGGGCCGAGTTGTGGGTGCATAAGAACAGCACCCGGCGCTTGTCCTCCTGGATCGCCCCTCCTTCAGGCAAGCACGCCCTCCGTCTCGTGCGGAACGACGACGGCGGCGGCCACGTCGTCAACCTGCGGCCACAGCACCCGAACCACGGCGCAGGCGACGACGGTCCCGACCAGCTGGGCGGCGACGAACGGCAGCACGGATGAGGGCGCGATCCCGGCGAAGGTGTCCGAGAGCGTGCGCGCCACGGTCACCGCGGGGTTGGCGAAGCTCGTGGAGGACGTAAAGAAGTAGGCGCCAGTAATGTACGCCCCGACGGCGAAGGGCGCCGCTGCGGTCCGACCGCTGCGGGCGATCCCGAAGACGACCAGAAGCAGCCCAAAAGTGGCCACTCCTTCACCCAGCCAGAGGCCACCACCCGCACGCAGGTGGGTGGACACGCTCACCGCGGGCAGGGCAAACATGAGGTTAGCGATGATGACGCCCAGGGCGGCGCCGGCGAGCTGGGCGGCGACATAGGCCGCCAGCTCGTGCAGGCGCAGGCCGCGGAAGACGGCATCAGCGCAGCTGACCACGGGGTTGAGGTGCGCCCCGGAGACCGAGCCGACGGCGAGAATGATGGCCACCAGGGCGGCTCCTGTGGCGATGGCGTTCTCCAGGAGCTCCAGGCCAGTGTCGTTGGGACTGAGCCGCTGGGCGGCGATACCGGAGCCGATGACGGCAATCAGCAGCAAGGCGGTGCCGATGAACTCGGCGACCGCCCGCCTCATGAGTGGAACCACCTGCTGTGCCTCAGGGGTAGCCGCAGCGGACAGGAGCCTCGCCGGCGGGGCTGCCGCAGCAGGACGCCTTGTGCTCGGGCGCGCAGCACGACGTCTGCTCGACCGTCGAACAACACGCCGACGGCGCCTCGCCGGTAGCCACTGCAGTGGGGACGAGCTGGGCGCTCGCCGACGGTGGCTGCGTGAGCTCCTGACGCGGCTTGGTCGCCCGCACGAAGCCGCTGACCTGGCGGCCGCCCGCGGCCGCCAGGCTGACAAAGCCGCCCTGCGCCTCCGTGCTGTTGCAGCACTCGCTCGCGGCCAGATCCTCGGCGGCATAGACGCGGGTTACCTCGACACCGACCTCCGAGAAGCCCGCCTCGGCCAGGAGCCGCCGGTACGTCTCTTCCTCGAGTGCGCCCGCAACGCAGCCCGCCCACAGCTCCATACTCTGGCGGAGGCTGGGCGGCAGGTCACCCTGCACCACCACGTCCGAGACAGCGAAGCGGCCACCGGGCTTGAGCACGCGGAAGGCCTCGCGCAAGACCTGGCCTTTGTCGGCGCTCAGGTTGATGACGCAATTGGAGATGATCACGTCCACCGTGTTGCCCGGCAGCGGGATGGCCTCGATGGTCCCCTTGAGGAACTGCACGTTGGTGGCCTTGTGCTCAGCCGCGTTGCGTTCGGCCAGGGCGAGCATCTCGTCGGTCATGTCCAGGCCGTAGGCGAAGCCGGTCGGCCCAACCCGCCTGGCCGAGAGCAGCACGTCGATCCCGCCGCCGGACCCGAGGTCGAGCACCACTTCGCCGGCCTTGAGCTCGGCGAGGGCGGTGGGATTGCCGCAGCCGAGCGAGGCGAGCACAGCGGTTGAGGGGAGATCGGCTACCTCGTCGACGGCGTACAGATCGCGGGTGATGATCCCTTTGTCGCTGGTCCCGCAGCAGCTGGTGTCGTCAGGCGACGATCCGCAGCAGCCGGCCGGCTCCAGGACCACCAGGGCCGCGTCCGCACTGGTGGGATGGGCCTGGGTGACTGCGGAGGCAGCGGCGGCGTAGCGGGCACGGACGACGTCGCGCAGGGCGTCGGGATCGGGGGAGCGTTGCTCCACGGGACTCGTACCAGACATGGGGAGACTCTCCTTCACACGGTGGTAATCGGTTACGGACAACAGGGGGCACGGGCAGACGCCACAGGGGCAATCACAGGCCATCGTCCTGGTCCTCCCATCGAGAGATGTCGATACAACACCGATGGTAGCGGCTGCATCGACACTTGTCAATGGGTGGGGTATCATACCGTCATGGTCCTCACCGTGATCGACGAGGTCGCTCCTGCCCGAGTCAAGGGGTGCTGTGTCGCCGTCGCTCCGCCGCTTCCCGAGCACCAGGCCGACGAGCTCGCGGCGCTCTTCAAGGCGCTGGCCGACCCGACGCGGGTGCAGATGCTGCACATGCTCAAGATGGCCACCGAGCCGATCTGCGTGTGCGACTTCACCGCCGCCTTCGACCTGGGCCAGCCGACCATCAGCCACCACCTCGCCAAGCTCAAGGACGCCGGCCTGGTCGCCAGCTTCAAGCAGGGCGTCTGGAGCTTTTACTCACTCCGGCAGGATCTTTCCGCGGCCAGCCGAGCGGCTTTGGCCCTCATTCCCGGCTGAGGCTAGTCGTCGTCGCAGCCCTGGGCGCGTCCTGCCCGCGCGGCCTCGACCGCCTCGCGCGTCTCGCCCACCAGCCAGTACAGGAGGCCACCGGCCGCCACGTACTCGGCCCACCACCAGCCGAAGGCGGTCGTGAGGGCCACGCCAATCAGGACCGTCCCGGCCATCCACGCGCAGACGGCGGTCTCGGCGATATCGGCCTTGAGCGCCGCGCTGCGAAGCACTGCGTTCACGCGGCGCTTGCCGACTGCCAGTGCTGGCATGACAACCACGGCCGCGGCCGCTACGACGATGCCGACAAGCGATCCCTCGGGTTCAACGCGAGCAAGCAGACCGGCGATCGA
>JAABUZ0100001542.1_pt1 | contig 43125 bp, 36 predicted proteins | sample 5562091 | NCBI WGS metagenome assembly JAABUZ01 (sample SAMN12813069, study PRJNA571459) | rock metagenome | isolation source: Antarctica rocks | place: Antarctica: Victoria Land, Linnaeus Terrace sud | collected 2015-12-21
CAGTGGTTCTTCGACTTGGTAGACACAACAAAATTTGTCTCGAAGGCCGTCGTCAACTTCACAGTCAATGTTGGGCCTGGGCTGTACGACGGCTTGTCTGGCGCACTCAACTCCAGCGTGCACGGCTACTGCGAGATTGTCACCAACGACGTAGTTACCTGCGAGCAGACCAACGTCCTGCCGTACCTGACTGGATACTGCCCGTTCCAGGACGACAGCTTGACCGCCTCATGCGAGGTCGGCAACGCCACCGGCGCAGTCCTTCCCCCCGCCCTCCTGGACGGGGCCAGCGCCCTCCTTGCCCTAAGAGACGCGTCAGACGCTCGCAGTGCCATCAGAGTCGCATCACCACCGACCGCCGCAGAAACAGTAGCGGGGGTGGGCGCACGCGAGGCCGTCGTTGAAGCTACGACGCAGGGCCAGCGCTTTGTGCGGATTGGAGCTCGACCCCAGAACCTGAAATTCACCTTTGAGCATCCTGGTGGGACTGCACCTGGTACCTACGCCGTTCCGGAGGACTACTTCAACTCCATCAGCCATGACCCGGCGTTCCTGAAGGACATCTTCGATCTGCCGGACTCAAGCCTTCCCCAGTACTTCCGACTTCTGGAGCCGCCGCCGGGTACACCAGTTCAGTACGGCACGGTCCCGGGGGGTGAGTTTGGTGGCTCCGGAGGAGCACCTGAGGTCTTCTTCCCGAAGGGCTACTGAGGTGGCTCAGGTGCCCACTCGGCAACTACCCGGGGCAGCCCGGGAGGAGATCGCTGCCTTCCCCGAGTACAAGATGGGCGTGCACCGGATCACCGTCGAGCTTCGTGACGGACGTGTGTTCACCGACGTCGATGTTGCCTGGGAGAGCGAGATCGTCCGGGTTGCTGGCTTAACAGAGGTCCCTTTCGATGCCAGTGAGATCGTCAGGATCTGGAACTCGCCGTGATCGCGGGCCTTCGCCTCTGGGCGCTCCTGTCCGTGCTCGTCGGGCTAGTCCTGTCCACCACAGGAGTTGTCGCGGCGCGGTCAGCGTCGGCTGCGGTTCGCTGCGCAGCTGCGACGAACGCAGGCACAACTACATGGGCGCTCGCGACCTCGACCCGGCGACAGGAAGGTTCCAAGCCCCGGACCCGCTGGCTACCGGCGTCAACGAGACCCAGCAGTGGAACGCCAGCAACTACCTCTACGTGCGCGATGACCCCCTCGACCTCGTCGATCCGCTCGGCTTGCAAGAACACAAGTCCGGAGCCTTTCAGTGGTTCTTCGACTTGGTAGACACAACAAAATTTGTCTCGAAGGCCGTCGTCAACTTCACAGTCAATGGGCCTGGGCTGTACGACGGCTTGTCTGGCGCACTCAACTCCAGCGTGCACGGCTACTGCGAGATTGTCACCAACGACGTAGTTACCTGCGAGCAGACCAACGTCCTGCCGTACCTGACTGGATACTGCCCGTTCCAGGACGACAGCTTGACCGCCTCATGCGAGGTCGGCAACGCCACCGGCGCAGTCCTTCCCCCCGCCCTCCTGGACGGGGCCAGCGCCCTCCTTGCCCTAAGAGACGCGTCAGACGCTCGCAGTGCCATCAGAGTCGCATCACCACCGACCGCCGCAGAAGGCGCCGACGCTGCCGCAGTCGACGTCGGACACGCCGGCATTCACCAGTTCCCCGGGATCACCGCCGGCAAGAGTCAGTTCTTTGACGGAGCCAATCTTGGGCAGCTCTCGAACACCGATGGCCTAACGGGAGTCGTTCAGCAGAACGGGAATCTCCGCTACGTGCTCCGAGGCGCAGGAGACGTTGGGGTCGACCGCACAACCGGGTTACCGACGGACATCTACACGGTGATCCGCAAGCCTGACGGCTCGGTATTGACGATGTTCCCCGGCGCAAGTCCGAAGAGCTGACCGTGGCTGTTCGCGTCGAGTTGCGGGAAGGCGGCGTTCTTGTCGCCGGGGTCGAGCAGTGGTGGGACGACCTGGAGGAGGCTCTTGGCCGAGAAGAGGAGCACTTCGCTCTACTTGAAAGCATCAGTCCGTACGGGCAGGTCAACATCCCGCGTGAGCGCCTGTCGGACCTCGCAGACGAATGTCGGCGGCTTGGTCCTCGGGTGGGTGACTCCGTGAAGTCGCTCCTGCTCAAGATTGCCGAGCTGTGCGATCGAGCAGCCGCCGGGGCCGACAGCGAGCTCCGGTTCGACGGGGACTGACATGGTGGTCCGCCGGGCCGCACAGGTTTGGCTTGCTCTGCTCATCCTTGTCCTGACCTCGGCAACCCTGCTGGCTGCTTGGGTCTTGCCTGCCTCGGCGACACCCTCAGAGGGGGCACCTGCGAGTACGGCTATGCCCGCAGCCGTGAGCGTCTATGACGGCTGGACGCGACATGCGAACCCGCACCCCGGGTCAGGCGTCACTATGGGGGTCACGGCGGATGTGCAGGATCGATCTTCGACCAGCGCTGCCGGGCCTCGTGTTGTGGCCGCCTCACGCAATGCCGCAGAAGCAGGAGGCGGCGAACTCACCACGCTCTACCGGGCTGTCGAGCCTGGCGAGCTGAACGACATTCTAGGCACTGGCGTTTATCGCTCCGCTCCGGGCGAGACGGAAGAGAAGTACTTCTTCCCGACGAAGGCCCAGGCCGAGAATTTCTCGAAGATAGCGTCAGAAAACTATGGGACGGGGCCGTACTGCATAACCTCCGGGTACATTCCGACCTCAGTGCTGCGAGGAGTCCAGACGATCCACCCTGCCGGTGAAGGCACCGCCTACTTCATCCCCGACGACTTGTTGCCCTACTTCAAGAACATCGTGAGTAATGGCCCGTAGCGATACCTCGGCTGGGCAGCGTGTTGATGCCATTGTCCGACTTGACGGGGCTGAGAAGGTCAGGCTTCTGGCGGGGGTGTTCCGACCAGGATCGCGCAGCGTGATGTTCCGTTTCCCCGATGCTGGTCGTCTCGAAGACGGTGACATGTTCGGGGCCGTAATTGAGGAGGTAGCTGAGCAGCCCGAGGCTGGGCTGCACGTGCACCTCTGGTTCTGGAACGATCTAGCGAGGATCTACGTCATCCCAGGTGCTCACTTCGAGGTCTGGTACGCGCGCACTGTGGGGAAAGGCCTCGTCTTGCCTTGGTCGGCCGGTACCCATGAGGTACGCGACCGTCCGCATGGCGTTGAACCCTTCCGTCAAGATCTTTCCGGCTCAGATTCGTGAGTGCAGTCCCGGGCGGTCTCACGAGGCGATGGCTGGCCAGCCTCGTAGCCGCCCTGACCGTACTGGCTGCACTGCTGCTTGGAGCCGGCACAACGTCCGCCAGCGGGCTTCCTGCAGCTGAAACTCGTGTCGGGGCCATCAGCCCCGCCGCCGCTCATGTCGTTGGGGTCCACGAGTGCTGCACCGCAGGTCAGCACTGGGTTCGACGCCCGTTGCAGCTGCGACTCGTGGTGGGCCACTGTGTTGCCGCAGAAGCAGGAGGCATGGCCGGTGAGCACATGAGGTCTCCCGCTTCGGCGTTCCTGCAGGTCAGGGGCCTTTGCGGGGGCGTGAGGGGCCGAATCGTGTAGGCACACGACCGTGGGCGTGTCGCTCGACGCGGGCTGCGGGGGTGTGGTGGCCTGACCCAGCCCGCAGTCGCTCGGCGCGCTCGTGGTAACACGATCCCGTGCGCCTCCGCGCGCATCTCCGCAGGTCAGCGCCGTGATCAGCCCGATCGTGTGCTTATCATCTGCGGAACTCCGGCCAGGGGTGGCCTTCGGCGAGTTGGCGTACGACGTCGAGACTGTTGTGGCCGTTCTTGGCGGCGGTGGACAGGCACCACTCCAGTGCGCAGGGTGCAGAATGACCGATGCCCCGCGACGCCGGAGGTGCGAGACTGCCTCGTGGACCGGCGCATCTTCGGCATCGAGAACGAGTACGGCGTCACGTGCACGTTCCGGGGCCAGCGTCGGCTCAGCCCGGACGAGGTCGCGCGCTACCTCTTCCGCCGCGTCGTGAGCTGGGGGCGCAGCAGCAACGTCTTCCTCCGCAACGGCGCGCGCCTCTACCTCGACGTCGGCAGCCACCCGGAGTACGCCACGCCCGAGTGCGACGACGTGGTCGAGCTCGTCACCCACGACAAGGCGGGGGAGCGCACGCTCGAGGGGCTGATGATCGACGCCGAGCGGCGGCTGCGCGAGGAGGGCATCGCCGGCGACATCTACCTCTTCAAGAACAACACCGACTCGGCCGGCAACTCCTACGGCTGCCACGAGAACTACCTCGTCGGGCGGCACGGGGAGTTCAGCCGGCTGGCCGACGTGCTGGTGCCCTTCCTCGTGACCCGCCAGGTCCTGTGCGGCGCGGGCAAGGTGCTGCAGACCCCCCGCGGCGCCGTCTACTGCGTCAGCCAGCGGGCCGAGCACATCTGGGAGAGCGTCTCGAGCGCGACGACCCGCTCCCGGCCGATCATCAACACGCGGGACGAGCCGCACGCCGACGCCGAGCGCTTCCGCCGGCTGCACGTGATCGTCGGCGACTCCAACATGAGCGAGACGACGGCCCTGCTCAAGGTCGGCGCGACCGACATCGTGCTGCGGATGATCGAGGCCGGCGTGGTCATGCGCGACCTGACGCTGGAGAACCCGATCAGGGCCATCCGCGAGGTCAGCCACGACATCACCTGCCGTCGTACCGTCCGGCTGGCCAACGGCCGTGAGGCGAGCGCGCTGGACATCCAGCGGGAGTACTTCGCCAAGGCCACCGACTTCGTGGAGCGTCGCGGCGGCGACCCCGTCACCAAGCGCGTCATGGAGCTGTGGGGCCGCACCCTCGAGGCGATCGAGACGCAGAACCTCGAGCTCGTCTCCCGGGAGATCGACTGGGTCACCAAGTACGTCCTGCTCGACCGCTACATGGCCCGCAACGACGTCCCGCTGTCAAGCCCCCGCGTCGCGCAGATCGACCTCGCCTACCACGACATCAACCGCAAGCGCGGGCTCTACTACAAGCTCGAGCGCGAGGGCATGGTCGAGCGGGTGACCACCGACCTGCGCGTCTTCGAGGCCAAGAGCCTCCCGCCGCAGACGACGCGGGCGCGGCTGCGCGGCGAGTTCATCAAGCGGGCACAGGAGAAGCGCCGCGACTTCACCGTCGACTGGGTCCACCTCAAGCTCAACGACCAGGCGCAGCGCACCGTGCTGTGCAAGGACCCCTTCCGCGCGCAGGACGACCGGGTCGACAAGCTCATCGCGAGCATGTGACCGCGGCCCGCTCTCTAGGCTCGTACGCATGGCGGCGCAGCGGCTCGAGCGGCTGGTCAACCTGACCCTGGCGCTGATGAGCACCCGCCGCCCGATGACCGTGGTGCAGATCGCCCGCGCCGTCCCCGGTTACGACCTCGGCCCCGGCGGGGTCGCCGACGAGGCTTTCCGCCGGATGTTCGAGCGCGACAAGGAGTCGCTGCGCGAACAGGGGATCCCTGTCCTCACCGAGCCGGTCGGCGGCTGGGCGGCGGGGGAGGGCGAGGTCGGTTACCGCATCCCCCCGGCGGAGTACGCGCTGCCCGACATCAGCCTGGAGCCGGACGAGGCCGCCGCCCTGGGGCTCGCCGCTCGCCTGTGGTCCTCCGCGCGGCTGGCGGAGGACGTGCAGACGGCGCTGCGCAAGCTGGAGGCGGTCGGCGTACCCGCCCGGGAGCCGGCTGTCGCCTTCGCGCCGCGGGTGGAGAGCCGCGAGCCTGCCTTCGCCCCGGTCTACGCCGCGCTGCGCGCCCGCCAGGCCGTCCGCTTCGGTTACCGCGGGCCGGCCGACGAGGCGGCCCGAGAGCGCACCGTCGAGCCGTGGGGGGTGGCCAGCCGCGCCGGGCACTGGTACCTCGTCGGTCTCGACCGCGACCGCGGCGAGCGTCGTACCTTCCGGCTGTCGCGCGTGGAGGGCGACGTCACCACGGTCGGTCGGCCGGGGAGCGTCGAGCGACCGGCCACGCCGATCGACCTCGCGGCCCAGGTGCGCCCGCCGGCGGAGCCCGAGCTGCGCGGCGAGGCGCTCCTGCTCGCGCGCCGGGGCGCCGGCTGGGCCCTGCGCCGCGACGCGGTGGCGGCGACCGAGGTCGAGGGGGGCACTCACCTGACGGTGGCCTACGCCCGGCTGGAGGTGCTCGCCGAGCGCGTCGCCGAGGCCGCTCCCGGGGTCGTGGCACTCGCCCCCGAGGCGCTGGTCGACTCGGTCGTCCAGCGGCTGCAGGCCGTGCTCGACACCCACCAACCTCTCCGGGCGGGTACGCGGTGACCCGCCTCACCCGGCTGCTCTCCCTGCTCCCGTGGCTGCGTACGCACCCTGGGGTGCGGGTGGCGGAGGCGGCGGCGCACTTCGGGGTGACGGAGGCGCAGCTGCGCGCCGACCTGGCCCTGCTCTACCTCTGCGGGCTGCCCGGCCACGGCTTCCTCGACCTCATTGACATCGACTTCGCGGGCGACACCATCACGGTCAACGACGCCCAGACCCTCGGTCGCCCGCTGCGGCTGACCGGCGATGAGGCGACCGCCCTGCTGGTGGCCGCCCGCGCGCTCGCCGACCTGCCGGGCCTCGACCGGGGTGACGCCCTCGAGCGGGCGCTCGCCAAGCTGACGGCCGCGGCGGGCGAGGCGGCGCAGGACAGGTCCACGGTCGCCGTCGAGCTGGCCCGGGCGGACACCGGCTCGACCACCCTGCCGGTGGTGCGCCAGGCGCTGGAGGAGGGACGCCGGCTGCGCCTGTCCTACCTGGTCGAGGCGCGAGACGAGCTGACCGAGCGCGATGTCGACCCGATGACCGTGCACGCGCGGGACGGCCGGCTCTACCTCGAGGCGTGGTGCCACCGCGCGCAGGGCATCCGGCTCTTCCGCGTCGACCGCATCACCGCCGCGCGGCTGCTCGAGGAGCCCGCGGCCCCGCCGGCCGACGCCGCCCCGCTGGACCTCGCCGACGGCGTCTTCTCCCCGGGCCCCGACGACCTGTCGGTCGAGCTCGCGCTGACCGCCGCGGCTCGGTGGGTGCACGACTACCACGCCTGCGAGGAGGTGGAGGAGCTGCCCGACGGGGGCCTGCGCATCCTGCTGCGGGTAGCGGACCCCGCGTGGGTGCGCCGGCTGGTGCTCCGCCTGGGTGGTGCTGCGCGCGTGCTGGCGCCTCCGACGCTCGTCGCGGAGGTTCACGCGACCGCCGCGCAGGGGCTCGCGGCGCAGACGCAGCAGCGCCGTTGAGCCCTTCGCTCGGCGGCTGAGGAAGGGCGCTCTCGGGTCGTCAAGCCCCCGCGGCGGCGTGCCGAGGGACTGTCCATCGCGCCGCGGAGACGCTGCGCAGCGAACCCTCCGGAGGCGATGGCGATGACCACGATCAAGGCGACGTGCCCCACCTGCGGTGAGGTCGAGCTGACCCACGACGACGTCCGGCTGATGGTGTGCAGCAGCGAGACGCTGTCCTACTACGCCTTTGACTGCCCCGGCTGCGTCGACGAGGTGCGGAAGCCGGCCGACGACCACGTCATCAGCCTGCTGATGAGCGGGGGGGTCAAGGCCACCGTCTGGGAGCTGCCGGCCGAGGTCCTGGAGACCAAGTCCGGCCCGCGCCTGACCTACGACGACCTGCTCGACTTCGCGGTCGCCCTGGCCGCCGAGGACCTGCTCGCCGGGCTCGCCGCCGAGCCGGCCCGCCGCCCGGCCTGACCCCGGACCCGGAGCCCTCCTGCCTGCTCAGTGCTCCTGCCCGCTCCGCCCCCTGCCCGCTCCGCCCCCTGCCCGCTCCACCCCTCCTGCCCGCGCTCGCGGCCTACGCTTCGGCCCATGCCGACCGCACTGATCGTCACGCTGGCGATCACCGGGCTGCTCCTGCTCGCCGTCGCAGTGCTCGTGCCCATGGGCCTCGGCGTGTGGCACGCGCTGCGCCGGCTCACCACGGAGGCCAGCCGGCTCGGCGCCGAGGGCGCCGCCGTGGCCGACCGCGCCGTCCAGGCGATGCACACCTCCCGCTCAGGCGGGTGACACCCGCCGGACCGCCGGTGGACAGACTCCACGACGTACAGTGACGGACGGTCCTGGAGGTCTGGACCACCGCTGGACTGATGGGAGCTGTGCCCATGCTGCGCAACGCCTTCGAGGGTTGGCACATCGTCGTCATCGTGCTGGCCGTGATCATCCTCTTCGGCTCCAAGAAGCTGCCCGACGCGGCGCGTTCGGTGGGCCGGTCGATGCGCATCCTCAAGGCCGAGACCAAGGGCCTGCGCGAAGACGGTCACGACGAGCCGGCCGCCCGGACCGAGACACCGGCCGCCACCCCGACACCGGCCGCCACCCCGACCCCGGCCGCCACCCCGACGCCGACTCCTGCGCCGGTGTCCGTGGTGACGCCGGCTCCCGTCGCGCATCCTGCCCCAGCGACGGCTGGCGTGGGCAGCGTCGACGGCGGCATGCTCTCCGGTGAGCCGGCGCGCGTGCACACCGACGCCCCCTGATCTGCCTGTCTCCACCCGCTGACCGGCCGCGCCGATGACCACTACAGCCCGGCGGCCACCGCGAGTGCTGCCCACGAGGCCGCCGGCGTCGGTCGAAGACGCCCGGATGAGCATCGGTGGGCACCTGCGCGAGCTGCGCAACCGCCTCTTCAAGGCCGTCCTGGCCATCGTGACCGTGACCGCCGTCGTGGCGATCTGGGCCTACGGACCGGTGTCGAACTTCATCACCCGCCCCTACTGCGAGATCGACCCGAAGCACCGGGTGGCGCTCAACGGCGGTGGGAGGTCCTGCCAGCTGATCTACACCGGGGTGACGGACGCCTTCACCTTCCGGCTCAAGATCGCCTTGCTGGCGGGGCTCATCCTCAGCGCACCGGTGTGGCTCTACCAGCTCTGGGCCTTCATCGCGCCCGGCCTGCACCGCCGGGAGCGCCGCTACACCTACCTCTTCACCGCCACCGCCTCGGTGCTCTTCGCCCTCGGCGCTGTGCTGGCGTACCTCACCATGTCCAAGGGGCTGGAGCTGCTGCTCTCAGTCGGCGGCCAGCACCTCGCCGCGCTGCTCGAGGTCAACAAGTACTTCGGCTACTTCGTGGCCATGGTCCTCATCTTCGGGGTCGGGTTCGAGTTCCCCCTGATCGTCGTCTCGCTCAACCTGGTCGGCATCCTCTCCAGCGGACGGCTGCGCCGCTCGCGCCGGGTGGTGTGGTTCCTCATCGTGCTCTTCGCGGCGGTGGCCACGCCGAGCCAGGACCCCTTCACCATGCTCGCCCTCGCGCTGCCCATCATCGGGTTGTACGAGGTCGCCGTGGTGATCGCCCGGGTGCACGACGGGCGCAAGGCCAGGCGCGAGGCCGACACCCCCTGGCGCGACCTGGCTGACGACGTGGCCAGCGACCTCGACATCGAGACCCGACCGGCGCCGCACGCCAGCCCGGCACCCCTGGTCCACGCCGGCCGTTCGGGAGACGACATCACCTGAGGCACGGCATGATCGGCGCCGTGGCCGAGCGGGGGGAGCTGGCGCTGGTCGTCAACCCGGTGGCCGGCGGCGGTCGCGGGGCCCGGCTCGCCGCACCCGTCGCGGCGCGCTTGCGGGGTGCCGGCTGGGGAGTTGAGATCATCATCGGGCGCAGCGCCGCCGACGCGGACGAGCGCCTCGGTGCCGCCGTAGCCCGAGGTGTCGTCGGCATCGTGGCCGTCGGTGGCGACGGCATCATCAACCAGGTCGCCCAGCACGTCGCCGGGACCGAGCTGGCCCTCGGGATCGTCCCCGCGGGCACCGGCAACGACCTCGCCGGCGCCCTGGCGCTGCCCGCCGACCCGCTCGCGGCCGCCGACCTGATCACTAGCGGTCGAGAGCGCCGCATCGACGCTTGCCGCACCGCGACCGGTCACTGGTGGGTCAACGTGCTCGGCGCCGGCTTCGACGCCGCCGTCAACGAGCGCGGCAACCGGATGCGCTTCCCGCGCGGCAAGCGCAAGTACGACCTCGCGATCGTCGCCGAGCTGGGTCGGCTGCGGGCGGTGCCCTTCACGCTGACCCTCGACGGGGTCGTGCGCGAGGTGCCCGCCGTGCTGGTCGCGGTGGGGAACGGGTCGTCGTACGGCGCCGGCATGCGCATGACCCCGGCCGCGGTCCTCGACGACGGCGTGCTGGACGTGACCGTCATCGGCCCGGTGAGCCGACGCACCCTGCTGCGCGTCTTCCCCGGCGTCTACAAGGGCACCCACGTCACCCACCCGGCGGTGACCACGCTGCGCGCGCGCTCCGTCGGGCTCGCCGCCGAGGGCCAGGTCGCCTACGCCGACGGCGAGCGCATCGGCCCGCTGCCGGTCACCTCGACGTGCGTCCCAGGGGCGCTGCGGCTGCTCGGCGCCTGAGCCGCCAGCTCAGCTGGCCCCGCGCTCGACGGCGTCGCGCGCGGGGGAGGCCCCGACGTGGTCCGTAGGCTCGTCGGGTGGTCGGCGCGCAGGTCCGGGCCGACCCCTCGGCAGCCCGGCCCGGCCAGCTCGGTCCCTTCGCCGCCGGCTACTCCTTCGGCCTCGACCGCTTCCAGCTCGACGCCTGCGCCGCGCTGGAGGCGGGGGAGGGCGTCCTCGTCTGCGCTCCCACCGGCGCCGGCAAGACGGTGGTGGGGGAGTTCGCCGTGCACCTGGCGCTCGCGCAGGGGCGCAAGTGCTTCTACACCACCCCGATCAAGGCGCTGTCCAACCAGAAGCTGGCCGAGCTGTCCGCGCGCTTCGGCGAGCGCAACGTCGGCCTGCTCACCGGCGACACCTCGATCCGCTCGGACGCGCCGGTGGTGGTGATGACCACCGAGGTGCTGCGCAACATGCTCTACGCCGGATCCCCGGCCCTGGCGGGCCTGGGCTACGTCGTCATGGACGAGGTCCACTACCTCGCTGACCGCTTCCGCGGCGCGGTCTGGGAGGAGGTGATCATCCATCTGCCCGACGAGGTCAGGCTGGTGTCGCTCTCGGCCACGGTGAGCAACGCCGAGGAGCTCGCCGCGTGGCTGGTGACGGTGCGCGGCCACACCCGCGTCGTGCTCGAGGAGCACCGCCCCGTGCCCCTCTTCCAGCACGTCATGGCGGGGACGAGGCTCTACGACCTCTTCTCCGGCGGCGCGCTACCCGGCACTGGCGCCGAGCGACCCGAGGTCAACCCGCAGCTCACCGAGCTGGCCAGGGAGGACGCCCGCGGTCAGGTCGGGCTGCCGCAGCGCGGCCGCGGGGGGCGGGCGGCTGGGGCCGGACGGCCACGTGGCCGGGCGCGCACCCCCGACCGGGCGAGCACGGTCGAGCGGCTCGAGCGCGAGGGCCTCCTGCCGGGCATCGTCTTCGTCTTCAGCCGGGCGGGGTGCGACGCCTCGGTCACCGCCTGCGTCCACGCCGGGCTGCGCCTGCTCAGCGAGGAGGAGCGCGCCGAGGTGCGCGCCACGGTCGAGCGCCGCACCCGCGAGCTGCCCGAGGCCGACCTCGTCGCGCTGGGCTACTGGGAGTGGGTGGCCGCCCTCGAGCGGGGCGTCGCCGCGCACCACGCCGGGATGCTGCCGGCCTTCAAGGAAGTGGTGGAGGAGCTCTTCACCCGCGGCCTGGTCAAGGTCGTCTTCGCCACCGAGACGCTGGCCCTGGGCATCAACATGCCGGCCCGCTCGGTGACGCTGTCGAGCCTGTCGAAGTGGAACGGTGAGACCCACGCCGACATCACGCCGGGGGAGTACACGCAGCTCACCGGCCGGGCGGGGCGGCGGGGCATCGACGTCGAGGGGCACGCGGTCGTGCTCTGGCAGCCCGGCTTCGACCCGCGGCACCTCGCCGGGCTGGCCAGCACCCGCACCTTCCCGCTGCGCTCGAGCTTCCGCCCCTCGTACAACATGGCGGTCAACCTGGTCGACTCGGTGGGGCGCGACCGGGCCCGCGCGCTGCTCGGCAGCTCCTTCGCGCAGTTCCAGACCGACCGGGCGGTGGTGGGGTTGCAGCGCCAGCTCACCCGGAACGTCCAGGCGTTGGCGGGGTACGCCGAGGCCGCGCACTGCGAGCTCGGCGACGTGGTGGAGTACGACCGGTTGCGCCGCGCGGTCGACGCCCGGGAGGCCGAGCTCGCGCGGCGCGGGGCGCAGCACCGGCGGGCCGAGGCCAGCGACGTGCTCGAGGCGCTGAAGCCCGGCGACGTGCTCGCCATCCCGGGTGGACGACGCGCGGGGGTGGCGGTGGTGCTCGACGCGGGTGTGCCGGCGGTGTCGGCGCACCAGGCAGCGCGGGGTGCGCCGAGCGACGGCCCCCGACCGGTCGTGCTCACGGGTGACCGGCAGGTCCGGCGGCTCTCGCTCGGTGACTTCCCGACCATCCCCCAGGTCCTGGGCCGGGTCCGGGTGCCGCGCGGCTTCAACGCGCGCTCGCCGCAGGCACGCCGCGACCTCGCCTCGACGCTGCACGCCCAGGGCTTCCTGGACCGCGGGGCCCGGCCCCACCGCACCCGCTCGGCTGCTGCCGACGACGGCGAGCTGGCCCGGCTGCGGGCCGCCTTGCGCGCGCACCCGGTGCACGGCTGCCACGAGCGGGCCGACCACCTGCGGTGGGGGGAGCGCACCGCGCAGCTCGAGCGCGACACGGCGGCGCTGCGCCGACGGGTGGACTCGCGGACCGGCACCCTGACCCGCACCTTCGACCAGGTCTGCGCGGTCCTCGAGCGGCTGGGTCACCTCGTACCGGTCCAGGACGATGACGCGGTGACCCCCGCCGGTCGCGTGCTCGCCCGCATCTACGGCGAGGACGACCTGGTCACCGCCGAGTGCCTGCGCCGGGGGCTGTGGGACGGCCTCGACCCGGCCGCGCTGGCCGCGGTCGCCAGCACCCTGGTCTACGAGCCCCGCCGGCCGGACGAGGCGCCCCGCCAACCGGCGCCCCCCACCACCCGCGAGGCCGTCGAAGCGACCGCCCGGGTGTGGGGGGAGCTCGCCGGCCTGGAGGCCGAGGCTGGTCTGGCCACGCTGCGGGAGCCGGACCAGGGCTTCGCGTGGGCGGCCCACCGCTGGGCGCGCGGCGGCTCTCTGGCCACCGTGCTCGACGGCGCGGAGCTCACCGCGGGTGACTTCGTCCGGTGGGTGCGCCAGCTGATCGACCTGCTGGACCAGGTGAGCGGCGTAGCCGCCGACACGCCCGTGGGCCGTACCGCTGGTCGCGCGGTGCGCCTGCTCCGCCGCGGCGTGGTGGCCACCGGTCCGGCCAGGGATGGCGACGCGCCCGACCTGCTGCCGGCGGGGCCCGCGGGGCTGGGGCCCGCGGGGCTGGACGACGCCGCGCCCACCGCCGGGGAGACCAGGCTCACCTAGGGTCGTCGCGGTGACGGTGCACCACCAGGAGCACGGCGAGCCCGGCCCGGGTGAGCCGCTCGTCCTGCTGCACGGCATCGGGGAGACATCCGGGATCTGGACGCCTGTCCTCCCGTACCTGCGCGACCGCCGGGTGGTCTGCGTCGACCTCCCCGGCTTCGGCGGCAGCGCGCCGGTCCGCGGTGAGCCGTCGCCCCAGCGCTTGGCCATCGCGGTGCGGTCGCTGCTCGACGAGCTGGGCCTCGACCGTCCCGTCGTCGCAGGGGTGAGCCTCGGCGGCTGGGTCGCGCTGGAGCTGGCTGTGCTCGGCCGTGCCGGCGCGGTCGTGGCCTTCAGCCCCGCGGGACTGTGGGCCGACTCCCTGCCGGCCTACTCACGGGGTGTGCTGAAGGCGCTGCGCACCGGATCCCTGCACGGCGGCGGCCGCGTCGTCGGCGGCGCACCCGGAGGCCGAGCCTTGGCCTTCCCCAACTACGCTCGCCCCCGCCACATCCCGGCCGCCGAGCTCACCGCCCAGCTCCGCTCGCTGGCCGAGGCGCCTGGCTGGGACGCCACGCTGGCCGCCATGGCGGAGCGGCGCTTCCGCGGCGGGCGCTCCCTGCCGGTGCCGGTCACGGTGGCCTGGGGCGCCCGCGACGTCCTGCTCCCTCGACGGATGTGCCTGCGCACCGATGAGCTGCCAGCCGGCACCCGCCTGGTGACGCTGCCCGGCTGCGGTCACACGCCGACGTGGGACGACCCCCCGCTGATCGCTCAGGTCATCGCGCGGGCGCTCCCTGCCTCCGCCGCCTGAGAGGCGCATCCGTCGCCGGGTCGTCGCCCTCCACCGGTCTGATCCACCGGTGCGTGCCATGATCCAGCCGGTGGCCCTGGACCTCCTCCCCGAGGCGGTCCGCTCGCTGGCCGAGGCGCCCGGCGCGGACGCGGTGCTCACCCGGCTGGCCGCTCTGGTGGTGCCGGCTGCCGCCACCTGGGCCGCGGCCGACCGGACCGACGCCCCTGACCTCGTCACCCGGGTCAGTGCGGTCGGGCCGGACGGGGCGCTGGTGCCGAGCCCACAGGAGGGGCCGGGAGCACGGCGCTCGTCGGCGCAGGCGGTGGGCCTGCTCCGGCAGCTGCTCCTGTCCCCTCGTGCGCTGCTCCGCCTGTCGGGCCCGGATCTGCGGGCGCTGGCCGGTGACGGGGACCCGCGGGTCCGCGCCCAAGCCGCACTCGCTGTCCACCTGGGCAGCGACGACCTCCTCGTCCTCGGCCTCGTCGCACGCGACACGGTGCTGGGCGTCCTCACCGTCGGCCGCTCCGGCACTTGGTTCACTGAGCACGATGTGGAGCACCTGGTCCTCGTCGCCCGCCTCGCTGCACTCGCCCTCGACAACGGCCGCCTCCTCAGCGCGCAGCGCAGCGTCTCCACGGCGCTGCAGACCCGGCTGCTCCCACCCCTGCCGGTCGTGCCCGGCCTCGCGCTGGCGGCGCGGTACCTGCCTGCCGACCGAGCCCTCGACGTCGGCGGCGACTGGTACGACGCCTTCCCCCTCGAGGGCGAGGACCTGGCGGTCGTCGTGGGCGACGCCACGGGGCACGACGTCGACGCGGCGGTGCGCATGGCCGAGCTCCGCAACCTGCTGCGCGCGGGGACACTGCACGGGGACGGCACTCCAGCGGTGACGCTCAGCCGGCTGGACCTCACGCTCGACCGGCTGGGGTCCGATGCCTCGGCGACCTGCCTGCTCGCCCGGCTCAGCCGGGCGGGGTCGACCGGCGGCTGGACGCTGCGCTGGTCCTCGGCCGGGCACCTGCCACCGTTGCTCGTCCGCGGGACGGCAGCGACGCTGCTGGAGACGCCACCGGACCTGATGCTCGGGGTCGACCCCGCGGCGGAGCGCAGCGACCACAGCCACGAGCTGGCGCCCGGAGACCGGCTGGTGCTCTACACCGACGGACTCGTCGAGGAGCGCGGGTCCTCGCTCGACGACGGCTTCGCCCGCCTCACGGCCGTCGCCGGCATGGCCGCCGGCGCGGACGTGGAGCAGCTCGCCGACTCCCTGGTGGGACGGCTGAGCCGGCAGGAAGATGACGCGGCGGTGCTGGTCCTCGGGGTGCTACCCGCGGGCTGAGTGAGACGTCCAGACCCCGCAGACCGCTACACGGCGACGAGGTCGGGCACGGTCGACGCCAGCACCCCGCGCTCCGACCGCACCGCGGCCGCGTACGCCGCCACCTGCGCCCGAGCCCAAGCCACGTCCTGACCGGTCTCGCGCGCCAGCAGGGCAGCGGCGAGCGGGGCGGTGGGCAGCGCTGCGTCGCGGGCTCGCAGCGAGAGCCGGGTCCGCCGCGACAGGACGTCGTCCAACGTGAGCGCGCCCTCGGACCGCGCCGCGTGCACCACCTCGGCGAGCAGGTGGGGGGCGGCCGCGGACAACGGCTCACCGAGCGCCGGCTCCTGGGCGACCAGGCTGAGCACCTCGGCGGCGGCCTCGCCGTGGTCGCGGGCGAGCCACCCGGCCGTCTCCGCGTCGATGCCGACCGCGGCCGCGGCGGCGCGAACGTCGGCCAGCAGGTCGGTCCACGGCCGGGCGCAGCCGAGCGGGATCTGGTCGGTGACGCAGCGCGCCCTGCGCCCGTCGCGCGCGACGATCACGTCGACCACGTCCGCGGCCATCCGTCGGTAGGTCGTGAGCTTGCCGCCGGTGATGGTGATCAGCCCGCTGCCGCCCACGATGAGGGTGTGCCGCCGCGACAGGTCACCCATGCTCTCGACCCCCCCCTTGCCGGTGCCGACCGTCTTGAGCAGGGGCCGCACCCCGGCCCAGGCGCCCACCACATCGTCTTCGACCAGTCCGCGGTCGAAGACGTCGTTGCCGGCGCGCAGGACGTAATCGAGGTCGTCCTGCTCCAGGGCCAGCCGCTCCAGCGACCCGTCGTACTCGGTGTCAGTCGTCCCGAGGATGGTCTGGCGGCCCCAGGGGATGGCGAACATCGACCGGCCGTCGCCCTGCTTGCTCGGCAGGATCACGCTGGCTGTCAGCAGCGGGAGCCGCTCGTGCGGCACGACGAGGTGCACCCCCTTGCTCGGCTGCACCGCCGCGACGTGGGCGTCGTCGGCCTCGCCCATCAACCGGTCGACCCACACCCCGGTCGCGTTGACGACGTGCCGGGCGAGCACCTCGCGGGTCTCGCCGCTCAGCCGGTCGAGCACCCGGGCACCGCACACCCCCCCGTCCGCGCCGGTGAGCAGACCCGTCACCTCGCAGCGGGTAGCGATGCGGGCGCCGAAGCTGCGGGCCGCGAGCGCCACCTCGAGCACGAGCCGGGCATCGTCGGTCGCACAGTCGCCGTAGACAAAGGCGTGGCTCATCCCGCTGTGCTCGAGCGCCGGGGCCAGCGCCACTGCCTCGTCGGCGCTGGCCCGCTCATGGCGGCGCACGTTGCGCACCCCGGCGAGCACGTCGTACGTGGTGAGCCCGACGCCCACGAGGTGGCGCTTGTGGGTGTCGGGCCAGACGGGGTAGACGAAGTCCATCGGGCGGACCAGCTGCGGTGCCAGGCGCATCAGCATCTGGCGCTCGGTGACGCCCTCGTGCACGAGGGAGAGCTCGAAGTTCTCCAAGTAGCGCAGGCCGCCGTGGATCAGCTTGGAGGACTTGCTCGACGTACCGCTCGCGAGGTCGTCCCTGTCGACGCCGAGCACCACGAGGCCGCGGCTCGCGGCGTCCAGCGCGACGCCGGCCCCGGTGGCGCCGAGACCGACCACCAGGACGTCGAGGACCTCGTCGGCCACCTCGTCGAGCTCGAGGCGGCGGGTTGCTGCCGAGAAGGCGCGCATGCCTCGATGTTACCCGCGAGTAGCCGACGCACAGCGGAGCGCAACGAGCAGGAAACAGCCGTACGGCGCCGAACCCTCCCTCCCGTGCACCCCCGTCGCGCCGTCACCGCCCTGCTCGTCGCGCTCGCCCCGCTGGGGCTGCTGACCGGCCTCGCCTCCCCGGCTCCCGCAGCCGACGCAGGTCCGCACTACCGCGTCACGATCGCGCGGACGGAGAACGGCACCCCACACATCACCGCGCCGGACTACGGCTCGCTCGGCTACGGGTACGCCTACGCCTTCGCCACCGACGACATCTGCACGATGGCCGACGACTACGTCACCGTCGACGCCCAGCGCTCGCTCTCCTTCGGCGCGGACAGCACGTACGCGGCCCGCGGCAACGGCACCACCCCGAACAACCTCAACAGTGACGTCTTCTGGCAGACCGTCATCGACGACCACCGGGTCGAGCGGCTCGTCGCAGCGCCCTTCCCGCAGGGCCCGCGCCCGGAGATCGTCGACCTCGTGCACGGTTACGTCGCCGGGTGGAACCGCTACCTCGCCGACGTCGGCGGCACCGATGGCATCAGTGACCCGACCTGCAAGGGCAAGCCCTGGGTGCGCCCGATCGACGACGCCACCGCCTGGCGACGCTTCTACCAGCTGACGCTGCTGGCCAGCAAGGGCGTGGTGATCGACGGCATCGGCTCGGCCCAGCCGCCCCTGCCGGGGAGCCAGACGCCCGCGGCGACCGCCCCCGACGCGGCGACGCTGACCAGGGACTTCGGGGAGCGTTTCAAGGCCCTGGCCATCGGCAGCAACGCGGTGGCGGTCGGCGCGGCGGGCACCGCGGACCACACGCACGGGCTGCTGCTGGGCAACCCGCACTTCCCGTGGCTCGGCACCGAGCGCTTCTACCAGGCGCAGCTGACCGTGCCGGGGCAGATGGACGTCGAGGGCGCCAGCCTGTACGGCGTCCCGATCATCCTCATCGGGCACACCGCCGACATGGCGTGGAGCCACACGGTGTCCACCGCCTACCGCTTCACCCCGTACGAGCTGAAGCTGACGCCCGGTGACCCGACGAGCTACCTGCTCGACGGGGTGAGCACGCCGATGACCGCACGCACCGTCAGCGTGCGCACCGGCGCGAGCACCAGCACGACCCGCACGCTCTACAGCACGCGCTACGGCCCGGTCTTCACCAGCCTCGAGGGGCTGCCCTTCCCGTGGACCACCTCGGGTGCCTACGCCATGCGCGACGTCAACGAGGACGGCCTGGGCTCGCTGCTCAACCACTTCTTCGACACCGACCACACGCAGAGCGCCGCCGGGGAGCTGGCTGTCCTGGACCGCTACCAGGGCATCCCGTGGGTCAACACCATCGTCGCGGACCGTACCGGTCACGCGCTCTACGCCGACATCGGCGCGGTGCCGAACGTCACCGACACGATGGCGCGCACCTGCGCCTCGCCGACCTTGGGGCTGGCGACCTTCACCGCGCTCGGGCTGCCGACGCTGGACGGCTCCCGCGCCGCGTGCGACTGGGCGACGGACGCCGACTCGACCCGGCCGGGCATCTTCGGGCCCTCCGAGCAGCCGCACCTGTTCCGCGACGACTACGTGACCAACAGCAACGACAGCTACTGGCTGGCCAACCCGCATGCGCCGTTGGCCGCCGAGCCGCGCATCATCGGCGACCACGACACGGCGCGCAGCCTGCGGACCCGGATCGGCCTGATCATGACCCAGGACGTCGTCGACCACGGTGGCTTCACGCGGCAGGCCATGCAGGACGAGGTCTTCAGCGACCGGCAGTACGCCGGGGAGCTCGTCCGTGACGACCTGGTCACCACCTGCCGGCAGATGCAGGGCAGCGGGGTCAGCAGCGGGGGGGCCACCGTCTCGCTCGGCGACGCGTGCGACGTGCTCGCCGGCTGGGACCTCGAGGAGGACACCGGCTCGCGTGGCGCGCTGCTCTTCCGGCGCTTCTGGGCGCACGCGGTGGTCTCCGCGGCGGTCACCTCGGCCCAGCCCTTCCTCGTACCCTTCAGCTCGAGCGACCCGGTGCACACCCCCAACACCTTGAACACAGCGCTGCCGACCGTCCGCACCTCGCTGGCCGACGCCGTCCACGACCTGCAGACCGAGGGCGTCGCGCTGGACACCCCGCTGTCGTTGGTGCAGTTCTCGACCAAGGGCACCGAGCGGATCCCGATCCCGGGCGGCCCGGGCACCTACGGCGACTTCAACGCCATCAACGTCGGGTACGACCCCGCCCACGGTGGTTACCCCGACCCGCCGCACGGCTCGTCCTACGTGCAGGTGGTCACCTGGCACGACGCGACGGGGTGCCCCGACACCGCGACCATCCTCACCTACGGCGAGTCGGCGAACCCCACGTCGCCCTACTACGCGGACCAGACGCGCATGTTCAGCACGAAGTCCTGGGCGACGGAGCGCTTCTGCGCCGCCGACGTGGCGGCGCACACCGCGTCGTCGATGACGCTGACCGCGGGCGCCGACCCGGTGGCCGGTGCGCCGCTGGCCGCCGGCACGGGGACCGCCGGCAGCTCGGCGCCCAGCACGACCACCCGGCCGACGCACCGCCACCCGAGCAGCCGCCCGGCCACCCGCCCCGCGCAGGCGGTGCGCGCGCCGAGCCGCTCGCTGGCCGCCACCGGGCTCGACGCCCTCGTGCCCGGCGCCGCGGCGCTGCTGGTCCTCGGTGGCCTCGCCGCCCGGCGCCGGCGGTCGCGGCTGCCAGGCTGAGGCGCGTGGGAGCCACCGGCCGCGACCTGTCCCTGCTCGGCTGGCGCCGCGAGGTGGGCGAGCTCTACGCCGAGGCCCGCTCCGCCGCGGACCCGGCCGACGGGCACGCCGCGTGGGTCGCAGGGCGCGACCGGCTCTTCCGCGAGCACCCCGACAGCCCGCTGCCCGCCGGCTCTGCGCTGCGGGCCGCAGGGCTGCCGGTCGCACCGTACGACCCGGCCTGGCGCGCCGTCGTGCCGCTCGGCCCGGCCGCGCCGCAGCGGATCGAGGTGCCCACCGGCACCGACGGTGTCGTCCCCTTCGAGCGCGTCGGCACGCTGCGCACACCGTGGGGGGACCTCGACGCGTGGTGGTTGGCGTCCTACGGCGGCGGCCTCTTCGTCCCGCTGCGCGACGGCTCGGCGGGCTCGACGAGCTACGGCGGCGGGCGATACCTGCTCGACACGGTCAAGGGCGCCGACCTCGGCGGCGACGGCGCCGGGCTCGTCATCGACCTCAACTTCACCTACCACCCCTCCTGCCGGTACGACGAGCGCTGGGCCTGCCCGCTCGCGCCCCCCGGCAACGTGTGGACCACCGCCGTCCCGGTGGGCGAGCAGCTCTGAGCCCACCCCGCGACCACCGTTGTGCGTGATCCACCGCTGACCTGCGCGGATGAGCGGATCACGCACAACGGACCTTGGCGGGGCCTCGTCAGCGGGCGCGGGCGATCTCGATGGCCTGCAGCAGCCGCTCGAGCGCGCTGTCCAAGCCCCACCGGCTGCTCAGCGCGACCAGCCGGGCCGGCTCGGCAGGGGAGGCCGGCAGGGTGTCCGCGACCGGGGGCAGCGCGTCCGCCGACAGGTCGGTAACCACCCGGACGACCGGCTCCGCCGCGTCGAGGTAGGCGCGGGCCGCGGCGAGCCTGGTCCTCGTACCGGCCGGGAAGCCACCGTCGTCGGGCCCGTCGAGCGCGGCGAGCAGCGCCGCGGTGGAGCCGAAGCGGGTGACCAGCGCGGCAGCCCCCTTGTCCCCGATGCCCCTGACGCCCGGCAGGCCGTCGCTGGCATCGCCGCGCAGCAGCGCGAAGTCGGCGTAGGCCGTCCCGGGGATGCCGAAGCGCACGGCCACGTCGGCCGGCCCGTAGAGCCGACCCTTCTCCACCAGGTAGGCCACCCGCACCCGCACCGGATCGTCACGCACCAGCTGGAAGAGGTCGCGGTCACCCGTGGCCACGACGACCGGGTCGGGGGAGCGGGTCGCCAGCGTCGCCACGACGTCGTCCGCCTCGTACCCGGCCGCTCCCACCACGGGCACTCCCAGCGCGGCCAGCACGTCGAGGACGACCGGCACCTGCGGGCCCAGCAGGTCGGGGACGGCGTCACCACCGTCGGGCGCCACCCGGTGCAGCTTGTACGCCGGCACGAGCGCCACCCGCCAGGCCGGCCGCCAGTCCCAGTCGTCGGCGACCACCAGCCGCGCCGGTCGGTGCTCGCGCACCAGGCGCGCGAGGTGGTCGAGCGTGCCCCTGACCGCGTTGACCGGCGAGCCGTCCGGTGCCCGCACCGTGTCCGGCACCCCGTGGAAGGCCCGGAACCACACGCTCGGCCCGTCGACCAGGAGCAGGCTCACCACGCCAGCCTGGCACCGTCACCCGGCCGGGTGACGGGCCGGCGGGTCGTCCGTACCGACAGGAGTGCTGTCGGCACACCCGTGCCGGCGGGCAGGACGCGTTGATCCGAGGAGCCCGCACCGACGCCCCGCCAGGGCGCACGGAGACAGCACGGTCGCCCAGGCACCTCGGGAGCGAGTGGCGAGACCGGCTTGTCCTGACGACGACCCCAGGGTCGCCAGACGGACGGGGGCACGACCATGTTCACCAGCACCAGCAGCAGGACGAGCAGCACGGTGTCGCGTGTGCGTCGCGGCGCAGCCGGAGCCCTGCTCGTGGGCGCGGCGGCCGTCGCGCTCGCGGGGCCGGCCTCGGCGAGCACGGCGCAGCACGGCACCACCGCGCAGCACGGCACCACCGCGCACCACGGCACCACCGCGCACCTCGCGCACCACCGCACCACCTCGGCCGTGACCGTGCAGATGGGGGACGCCGTCTCCTACCGGCGCTAGCGGTGCCCGGGTGGTCCAGGTCGGTCGACCTGGACCACCCGGCCCCGCTCTACCGTGAGCCGGTGCTCGAGGACGTCACCGACCGCGACATCGTGCGGGCGCTGGCCACTGACGGCCGGATGTCCTACACCGACCTCGCCAGGGCGACCGGCCTGTCGGTCAGCGCGGTCCACCAGCGGGTGCGCCGCCTCGAGCAACGCGGCGTCCTGGCCGGGTACGCGGCCCGCGTCGACGCCACCGCGGTCGGCCTGCCGCTGACCGCCTTCGTCAGCATCACCGCGATCGACCCGGCGGCCGTCGACGACGCCCCGGCCAAGCTCACCGGCATCGGGGCGATCGAGGCCTGCCACAGCGTCGCGGGCGGCGAGAGCTACATCCTCAAGGTACGGGTGCAGGGCCCCGGCCAGCTCGAGTCGCTGCTCGCCGAGATCCGCCTGGCCGCCGATGTCTCGACCCGGACGACCGTGGTGCTCTCCACGCCGTGGGAGGACCGGCCACCGCCGCTGCAGCCCTAGCCGACGGTGCGCGCTGCGGACCCGCAGCCGGCTGACAGGCTGCACCGCGTGACCGACTGGTGGCAGGGCTGCACGGTGTACGAGGTCTACCTGCCGTCCTTCGCCGACTCCGCACGGGACGGCCGGTGGGACGGCCTGGGTGACCTGCCCGGTGTGCGGGCGCACCTGGACCACCTCGTCGACCTCGGCGTCGACGTCGTCTGGTTGACCCCCTTCTACCCCTCGCCGCTCGCCGACCACGGGTACGACGTGAGCGACTACACCGAGGTCGACCCCCGCTTCGGCACCCTCGCCGACCTCGACGCCCTCATCGCCGACGCGCACGCCCGCGGGCTCAAGATCCTCGGCGACCTCGTCGTCAACCACACCAGCTCCGAGCACCCCTGGTTCGTCGCCGCGCGCTCGTCGGTCGACGACCCGCACCGGTCCTTCTACGTCTGGCGCGACGGCCGCGGCAGCACTGGTGAGCTGCCGCCGAACAACTGGGTCTCGCACTTCGGCGGGCCGGCCTGGACGCGCGACGAGGCCAGCGGGCAGTGGTGGCTGCACCTGTTCCTGCCCGAGCAGCCCGACCTCGACTGGTCCGAGCCCGCGGTGGCCGACGCCGTGGACGACGTGCTCCGCTTCTGGTTGGCGCGCGGGCTGGACGGCTTCCGCATCGACGTCGCCCACGGGATGGCCAAGCACGCCGATCTGCCGGACAACCCCATCCTGTCGGCGCCCCGCTCGGCCGGCTCGTCGGTGCCGGAGTGGTCGGCGCAGGAGCACCGGTACGACCTCGACCAACCTGCCGTCCTCGACGTCTTCCGCCGGTGGCGGGCGATCGCCGATGCCGCCGGGGCGCTGCTCATCGGCGAGGTCTACCTCCTGGACCCGGCCCGGCTGACCCGTTACGTCGCGGACGACGGTCTGCACGAGGCGCTGTGGTTCGGGCTGGTCGAGGGCGGCGGCTGGGACCCCGGGGCGATCGCGACCTCGGTCCGGGAGGCGGCGCGCCTCGTACCCCACGTCGGCTGGCCGCTGTCCTCGCACGACGTCTCCCGGGCAGCGACGCGCTTCGGCGGGGGCACCCGCGGCCGGTCCCGCGCGCTCGCGCTCTCGGGTCTGCTCGCCGCGCTGCCCGACGTGCTGGTCGTCTACCAGGGCGAGGAGCTGGGGCTGACCGACGGCGTCGTCCCCCCTGAGGCGGCCGAGGACCCCATCGCCCGGCGCAACCCCGGCCTCGCCGGGCGCGACGGGGCGCGTACCCCGATGGCCTGGGCGCCGGGGCCGGGCCTCGGCTTCTCCACGGTCGAGCCCTGGCTGCCCATGGGCGGGCGTAGGAACGCCGACACCGTCGCCGTCCAGGCGATCGACCCCGCGTCACCGCTCGCGTCCTGGCGGGCCCTGCTGCGCCTGCGCCGCGAGGTCCGCGACCTGCCGGCCCCTGCGTGGCTCTCCCCGACCGGCCTGGTGCTGAGGCGCGGCGACACGCTTGTCGCGGCCAACCTCAGCGCCGTGCCCGCCCCCGTGCAGCTGCCCACCGGCTCGTGGCGGGTCGTCTGGGCGAGCGCCCCCGGTGCTGCTGTCGCCGCCGAGCTGCTGGAGCTGCCCCCCGAGACCACCGTCTGGCTGGCCGCGAAGGGCTGACCCGCCCCGCCGGTGACCCACCCGATGGGGCCGGCGGGATCACCCCGAGCCGGCGGCACACCCGAGCCGGGCGTGGGAGGCCGGTCAGACGCCGGCGAGCTCCGCCATCCGAGCCGCCGGGGCGTCGACCTGCTCGGCCCACCATGCCTGGCCCTCGGCGGGCAGCGTGTCGATCGGGTCGTAGTAGGGGTAGCGCCGGTCCAGGGCCGCGGGGTCGGCGAGCTCGATCCCGGTGCGGTAGTTCTTGGTCCACTCGCTGATGCCGCGGACCGTGTCGTACCCCGCTAGCTGGTGCACCCAGCGCTTGCCGACGTAGGGCACGTCGCAGACGATGCGCGGCGTGGCGAAGCCGGGGAGCCAGCCCATGATGTCGTGCTGCAGCTGTTGGGCCTGCGCGACCGAGGTCCGCCAGTGCTCGGCGTTGGGGATCATGTCGCACATGTAGAAGTAGTAGGGCGTGATGCTGGCGCCGTCGAGGAGGTGGAAGGCCAGGTCGAGCAGCTGCGCGGAGCTGTCGTTGACCCCGCGCATCAGCACGCCCTGGTTGCGGACGTCGCGCACCCCGGCCTCGAGCAGCCCCCGCGCGGCCTCGGCGACCAACGGGGTGACCGACTGGGCGGTGTTGACGTGGGTGTGCACCGCCAAGCCGATGCCCCGCGAGCGGGCCAGCGTCGCCACCCGCTCCATGCCGGCGCGCACGTCGTCGGAGAGCCAGTGCTGCGGCAGCCCCATCAGCGCCTTGGTGGCCAGCCGGACGTCGCGGATCGACGGCACGTGCAGCAGCCGGGTCAGGAAGGCCTCGAGCTGGCGCCACGGCACGTTGGCCACATCGCCGCCGGAGACCACGACGTCACGGACGCCCGGCGTGCGCTCGAGGTAGTCGAGCATCGCGTCGTACCGGTCGACCGGCTTGAGGACGAGGCGGTGCTTGGCGACCTGGGGGACCGAGGTCCCGACGAGGTCCATCCGGGTGCAGTGCCCGCAGTACTGCGGGCAGGTGGAGACCAGCTCGGCAAGGACCTTGGTGGGGTAACGGTGGGTCAGCCCCTCGGCGACCCACATCTCCGCCTCGTGCAGCGAGTCACGGCTGGCGTGCGGGTGGCTGGCCCAGGTGGTGAGCCGGTCGCTCGCGACGGGGAGCATGTAGCGGCGGACCGGGTCGGCGAGCACCGCGGCGGTGGACGGCAGGCCGGCGGGCACGATGGTGTTCAGCATCTGCGGGGGCAGCAGCATGGCCATCGTCGCCAGCTCGGCCTGGTCGCGGAGCAGGTCGGCGTAGAAGGCGTCGTCGACCAGGTCGCCCCAGACCTCGCGGAGCTGCGCCGCGGACTTCACACAGTGCGCGCGCTGCCACTGGGCGCTGCGCCAGTCGGCCTCGGTGACCCCCCGCCACCCGGGCATGCGCCGCCATTCGGGCTCCACCAGCGCGGGCGTCCGGTAGGCGTATGGCTGCGCCAGGGGCTCGGTCACCTGTCGAGTGTGGCGCAGGACCTCCGGTGATGGGAGGATCGAGCCGCAAGACATCCCGTCGTCGTACGACTTGGCTGGAGGAAGTGGTGCGGAGCACCCCGAGCTCACCGGTGGGGCTGCACCGTGTCCTCGCCCCGGCCGGTGTCCTCCCGCAGGCCGCGGCCAGGCTCGACAGCGACCCGGACCTCTGGGACGACGAGGTGCTGATTCGCGTGCGCCGGCTCAACCTCGACGCGGCGTCCTTCCGCCAGCTGCGCGAGGCCGCCGACGGCGACGGCGCCCGGGTCCGCGCCACGGTGCTCGAGCTCGTCCGGACCCAGGGCAAGATGCACAACCCGGTCACCGGCAGCGGCGGGATGCTCGTCGGCACGGTGGAGGCGGTCGGCCTCCACTCGCCCCTGGGCCTGCACGTCGGTCAGCGCGTCGCGACCCTGGTCAGCCTCACCCTGACCCCGCTGCGGATCACCGACGGCCTCGAGCAGTGGACGGGTACGGGGGAGCAGGTCCCCTGCGACGGGACCGCGGTCCTCTTCGCCCGCTCCATCGCGGCGGTGCTACCGGAGGACCTGCCGGAGCCGCTCGCGCTGGCCGCCCTCGACGTCTGCGGAGCTCCTGCGCTGGTGGCCCGCGTGGTCGCTCAGCGGGTCGCGGCCGGGCTGGGCAGCCGCGTCGCCGTCATCGGTGCCGCCGGCAAGTCCGGCAGCCTGAGCCTGGCGGCCGCGCGCCGCGCGGGCGCCACGAGCACGGTCGGGGTGGTGCCGGTGCAGTGCGAGGCCGACGCCCTCACCGCCGCGGGCCTGGCCGACGCCGTCGTGCTCGCCGACGCGCGCGACCCGGTGGTGCTCGCGACCGCCGTCGGCGAGCCCGCCGACGTGACCGTGGTGTGCGTCGACGTGCCCGGCTGCGAGGGCGGTGCGGTCCTCGCCACGGCCGAGGGGGGTGTGGTCGTCTTCTTCTCGATAGCGACGTCCTTCTCCGCGGCGGCGCTGGGCGCGGAGGGGCTGGCGGCCGACGTCACGCTGCTGGTCGGCAACGGCTACGTCCCCGGGCACGCCGCGCTGGCGCTGGAGCTCGTCCGCACCGACGCGGGGGTCCGTCGTCTCTTCGACGCTCGGCTCGCCGCTGAGGAGACGTCGCCCACGTGAGCCGGACACTCGAGCCATGAGCACGCTGCTGCGCGGCGGACAGGTGCACTCCCGCGCCGTGCGCGGGGCGACCGCGCTGCTCGTGGAGGGCGACGTGGTCGCCTGGCTGGGCACCGAGGACGGCGCCGACCAGCTCAGCGCCACCGAGACGGTGCAGCTCGACGGTGCCTGGGTCGCGCCTGCCTTCGTCGACGCGCACGTGCACGCCACCGCCACCGGCCTCGCGCTGACCGGCCTCGACCTGTCGGGAGCCACCTCGCTGGCCGACGCGCTGGACGCGCTGGCCGCCCACGCCGCCGCCCGGCCAGGTGATGCTGTGCTGCTGGGCACGGGGTGGGACGAGGCCGGCTGGCCCGAGCGGCGCGCGCCCACCGCCATCGAGCTCGACCGCGCCACCGGGGGCCGGGCGACCTACCTCGCTCGCGCGGACCTGCACTCCGCCGTCGCCAACGCCGCCCTCGGGGGCGCCGGGCTCGTCCGGCTCGACGAGCACCACGCCGTGCGGGCCCGGGCGCTGGCCAGCGTCGGCCCGGCGCAGACCCGTGACGCCCAGCGCGCCACCCGGGCACGGGCCGCGGCGCTCGGCGTCGGGTGCCTGCACGAGATGGGCGGCCCGGAGGTCTCCAGCGCCGACGACCTCGCGGGGTTGCTCACCCTGGCCGCCGAGGAGGGCGGCCCGGAGGTGCTGGCCTGGTGGGGGGAGCTGGGCGGGCACGCCACCGCCGCGGCGCTCGGGGCGCAGCCCGGCGGTGACCTTTTCCTCGACGGCTCCCTGGGCTCGCACACCGCCGCCCTGAGCCAGCCCTACCGCGACCTCGGAGCGGACGACGAGGCCCCCTGCGGGGTGCTGCGCCACGACCTCGAGGCGATCACCGCCCACGTCGTGGCCGCCACCCGCGCCGGCCAGCAGGCCGGCTTCCACGCCATCGGCGACGCCGCGCTCGACACGGTGCTCCGCGCCATGGAGCGGGCCGCCGAGCAGCTGGGGCTCGCCGCGGTGGTGCATGCGCGGCACCGCCTCGAGCACGCCGAGCTCTTGGACAGCGGTCTGATCGCGCGGTGCGCCCGCCTCGGTGCCGTCGCCAGCGTGCAGCCCGCCTTCGACGCACGCTGGGCCGAGGGCATGTACGTCGACCGGCTGGGCGCGGCGCGGGCGGCCCGCACCAACCCCTTCGCCGCGCTGGTGGCCGCCGGTGTGCCGCTCGCCCTCGGCAGCGACGCGCCGGTCACCCCGCTCGACCCGTGGGGGGCGCTGCGCGCCGCCACCCGCCCGGCCGCGGACCCCGCGCACGCCCTGAGCGGGCGCGCCGCCTTCGCCGCGCACACCCGCGGCGGGTGGCGGGCCGCCCGGCTCGACGGCGGCGAGCTCGCGCCGGGCAGCGACGCGACCTTCGCCGTCTGGCAGACCGCGGGTGAGCTGGTCGTCGTGGCTCCCGACAGCCGGGTCGCCGGCTGGTCCACCGACCCGCGCTCCGGCACCCCCGGCCTGCCGGCCCTGCACACCCCGGACGGGCCCGCGCCCGACCCGCTCTGCCTGCGCACCGTCGTCCGCGGCCGCACCATCCACCAGCTCGAGGGAGCGCCCGCGTGAGCACCGCCACCGCACCAGCCAGCCCCGCACCAGCCACCACGGCACCGGCCAGCACCGGACCGTCGGCAGCCGTCCCCCGTACCGGGCTGCTGGGGCTCGACCCGGCCCTCGTCGCCCGGGCCAGGGCGCTCGCCGCGCAGGCCGCGGAGCCGGTCGTGCGGCTGGCGCTGGCGCACACCACGACCAGCGTCGAGCGGGCCACGCTGCGCCTGGCCGGGCTCGAGGGCGCCGACGACGGCTTCCCCGCTGGCGACATCCCGTGGGTCAACCGGCTGGCCGAGGCGGTCCGCGAGCAGGTCGGCCTCGAGGCGGGCGTCGGGCTGCCGCTGGGGGACGCGCTCGCCCGTGGGCTGGCCCCCGACCTGGTCGGCCTGTGCCGGCTGGCGCTGGCGGGCGACCTGCGGCTGCGCCTGCCCGAAGGCGCGGAGCAGGTGGCCGCGGCCAAGGCGGCCTTCGGCCCGCTGGTCGAGGCCGGCATCGGGCGCATCGACGCGCAGCGTGCGGAGCGCGACCGACGGCTGGAGCGCCTCGGCGACCCGCCGAAACCGTGGATCTACCTCATCGTCGCGACGGGGGACATCCGCGAGGACATCCCGCAGGCGCAGGCCGCCGCGCGGGAGGGCGCCGACATCGTGGCGGTGATCCGCTCCACCGGGCAGAGCCTGCTCGACCACGTGCCCGAGGGCGCGACCTACGAGGGCTACGCCGGCACGTACGCCACCCAGGAGAACTTCCGGCTGATGCGCCGAGCGCTGGACGAGGTCGGCGAGGAGCTCGGCCGCTACGTGCGGCTGACCAACTACGCGAGCGGCCTGTGCATGCCGGAGATCGCCGCGCTGGCCGGGCTGGAGCGCCTGGACATGATGCTCAACGACTGCATGTACGGCATCATCTTCCGCGACATCAACCCGGTGCGGACCTTCGTCGACCAGCGTTTCAGCCGGCAGATCCACGCCCGCGCCGGCATCGTGATCAACACCGGCGAGGACAACTACCTGACGACGGCGGACGCGGTCGACGCCGCGCACACGGTGATCGTGAGCCAGCTGCTCAACGAGCGCTTCGGGCGGGAGGCCGGGCTGACCGACGCGCAGCTCGGCCTGGGGCACGCCTTCGAGATCAACCCTGCCGTGCCGGACAGCTTCCGCCTGGAGCTGGCGCACGCGCTGCTGGTACGGGAGATCTTCCCGGCCGCCCCGCTGAAGTACATGCCGCCGACGAAGTTCATGACCGGCAACGTCTTCGCCGGCTACCTGCACGACGGCTTCTTCAACCTCGCCTCCATGCTCACCGGCCAGTCGATCATCCTGGTCGGCATGATGACCGAGGGCATCGTCACGCCCTTCCTCTCCGACCGCGACCTGGCGCTGGAGAACGTGCGGTACGTGCGCTCCACCGCCGGTGGCCTAGCCCAGGACTTCGTCCCCGCACCGGGCGGCCTGGTCGTCGAGCGGGCGCACACGGTGCTGCTCGAGGCGGTCGCGCTGCTCGAGCGGATCGTCGCGGACACGCTGCTCGACGCCATCGCCGACGGCACCTTCGGCATCACCAAGCGGCCGGCCGACGGTGGCCGTGGGCTCGCCGGCGTGGTGGCGAAGTCCGATGCTTACTGGAACCCCGCGTCCGAGCTGCTGGAGGCCTGACATGCCCGACGAGCGCTTCGTCACCGCGTACGGCGACACCACCGGCGACGGGATGGTCCAGCTGTCCTTCACCCTGCCGGTGCCGGCCGGTCCCCGGGCCGAGGGGGCGGCGCAGATCTTCGCCGCCAAGCTCGGGCTCGCGCCGGCGATGGTGGTGCACACCAAGGCGATGGGGCCGGACTTCACCTTCTTCGTCGTCTACGGCAAGGCCCGCGTCGTGGTCGACATGGCCGAGGTGGTGGTGGTCGAGCGCGAGTTCGACCTGCTCACCGCCAAGGAGGCCGACCAACGCGTCAAGGAGGGGCTCGGGCGCAAGCTCGTCGTGCTCGGCGCCTGCATCGGGACCGACGCGCACACCGTCGGCATCGACGCCATCCTCAACGTCAAGGGCTTCGCGGGGGAGAAGGGCCTGGAGTACTACCGCGAGCTCACCGTGGTCAACATGGGCTCGCAGGTCTCGGTCGACGATCTCGTGGTCCGGGCGCAGACCGAGCAGGCCGATGCCGTGCTCGTGAGCCAGGTGGTCACCCAGCGAGACGCGCACCTGTCCAACGTGAAGGCCATGAGCCAGGCCTTCGACAGCGCGTACGCCGACCGCCAGCGCCCTCTGCTCGTCGTCGGCGGCCCCCGCTTCGACCCCGGTATGGCCCAGGTGCTCGGCGTCGACCGGGTCTTCGGCAAGGGGACCACGCCGGGGGAGGTGGCGTCCTTCTTGGCGCACGCCCTCGTGCCCGCCGGCCTCCCGGTCAGCCTCCCGTGACCCGCCGGCTCCGGGCCGCTCGATGAGACTCGGGCACGGCGACCCACGGGTCGGGGCGGTCGTGGTGCACCGACGGTACGTGCCGGCGGCGCACGCGCACTACGGCGGCTCCCTCGTCGACGGCGCCTACCTGCTCGGCCTGTTCGGCGACGTGGCCACCGAGCTGTGCGTGCGGATCGACGGTGACGAGGGCCTGTTCGCCTCCTACGACCGGGTGGACTTCACCGCCCCGGTGCGGGCCGGTGACGTCATCGAGGTCGAGGCCACCCTCGTCCGGGTCGGGCGGCGCAGTCGTGGCATGACCTTCGAGGCCCGCGTGGTGTGCCGTGCGGCGCCTGGTCGGAGCCCCTCCGCAGGGGTGGTGCTCGAGCCGCCCGTCGTGGCGGCGCGAGCCACCGGGACCGTCGTCGTCCCCGCCGCGAGGACCGACACGCCCAGGTGAGCGTGCGTTGTTCCGGCGACTAATCTAGCCGCTGACCTGCGCCGTTACCGCAAAGGTGCAGGTCAACCGCAGGTTGACACTGGGTGTCCGGCACGCGAAGGTCGGGCCCGTCGACCTCCCAGGACGAGCGTCCGGGGCCGGGTCGCCGACCGTCAGGGACCCTCGCCAGGAGTCCTGCAGAGCGAGCCTCCGGGCGCGCGCCTGCGGGCTACCAGCAGCCAGGCGAGGCCGACCGGACGGTACGGCGTCCCACCCGGTGGTGCGGGGGAGGGCGACGCAGCCCGGGAGGGACCCGGCCGGCCCCTAGACAACGGCCGGTGCTCGGCAGCCAGCCGTGCACCGACCGGTCCGAAGGCCGGTCGGGCCCCTCACCCGGGGCTGTCACGCGTCGGGCTCGCGTCGGGCTCGGGCACGCGTCGGGCTCGGGCACGCGCGCGCCGGTGCGGCGCCGAGGAGGCCGCCGTCTCTCGCCTCGCGCAGACTGTCCGCATGACCGTCGTGGTGCCCGCGCCCAGCGACGCACCCGCTGACCTGGCCGGCCCCCAGCCGAGCGCGGCCCCCAGCGCGACGGTCGCGGTCCGCACCGCGCCCGAGCGCCGGACGCAGCTGCCGCTGCGTGTGCTGGGCGCGCTGGTCGCGGGTGGCGGGCTCACACTCGCCTTCCCCCCGCTCGATCTGTGGCCGCTGGCCGCCCTGGCGCCGCCGCTGCTCACGCTGGCCGTGCGGGGCACCCGGGCGCGCCGGGCCGGCTGGCTGGCGCTGCTCACCGGGCTGGCCTGGCTGGTGCCCTCGATGGCGTGGCTGCGCCCCGTGGGCACCGACGCCTGGCTGGCCCTCGCGCTCGCCGAGGCCGTGCTCTTCGCCCTCCTCGGCCCGTTGCTGATGCTGGCCGCGCGGTCTCGGTGGTGGTGGCTGAGCACCCCGGCGCTGTGGGTGGCTGGTGAAGCCCTCCGAGGGCGCCAGCCTTTCGGCGGGTACCCGTGGTCGCGGGTGGGCTTCAGCCAGGCCGACGGTCCCTTCACCGCGTGGGCCTCGGTGGGTGGGGTGCCGCTGCTCGGCTTCGTGGTGCTGCTGGCTGGCTGCGCCGTGGTGGCGGCTGCCCTCGCGCTGCGCTCCGGCAGACATGGGCTGCCTCGCGCGGGCGCCCTGCTCGCGCTCGCCGCCGCGCTGCCCGTGGCCGGCGCGCTCATCCCCACGCCGACGGCGCCGCAGGGCCCTGGCCCGGCCACGCTCGAGGTGGCCGCCGTGCAGGGCAACGTGCCGCGGCTCGGCCTCGACTTCGACAGCCAGCGCGCGGCCGTGCTCGACAACCACCTGGCCGAGACGGCCACCCTCGCGGCAGGCGTCGCCGCCGGTGCGCGGCCCCGCCCGGCGCTCGTCCTCTGGCCGGAGAACTCCAGCGACGTCGACCCGCTCAGCGACCCAGCGGTCGCCGCTGAGCTGTCCCAGGCATCCGCAGCCGTCGGGGCGCCGATCATCGTGGGCGCGATCGTGGACGGCCCGACGGCCACCGAGGCGGAGAACGCCGCGCTGGTCTGGACGGCGCAGGGCTTCACCGGGGCGCGCTACGTCAAGCGCCACCCCGTCCCCTTCGGGGAGTACCTGCCCTACCGCGCGCAGCTGACCAAGCTCATCAAGCGCTTCGGGCGGATCCCGCGGGACTTCGTGCACGGCCGCCAGCCCGGCCTGCTCGATGTGGCGGGCGTGCGCCTGGGCGACCTGATCTGCTTCGACGTCGGGTACGACGCGAGCACCCGCCAGCTCGCCACCGGGGGAGCGCGCCTGCTCCTCGTGCAGACCAACAGCGCCACCTTCACCTCGGCCGAGACCGAGCAGCAGCTGGGCATCACCCGCGTGCGGGCGGTGGAGCACGGCCGCTCAGCGGTCACCGTGGCGACCAGCGGGGTCAGCGCGATGGTGCGCCCGGACGGCAGCGTGATCAGTGAGACGCGCACCTTCACGCCGGCCCTGCTGCAGGCGGCGCTCCCTCTGCGCTCCGCGCTCACCCTCGCGGACCGGGTCGGCGGGTGGCCCGAGCTGGTGATCGTCGCGCTGGGCCTCCTCGGGGTGCTGGTCCCGCTGGCGCCGAGCCGGCGGCGTCAGGGCGGTCGACCCAGCCGGCGCACAGCCACGGTGGGCACACCACTGCCATGAGGTCCGTGCTCGCCTTCGCCGTGCTGGAGATCGCCCTGCTGGTCGCGCTGGGGTCGGTGGTCGGCGCGGGCTGGGTCTTCCTGCTCCTGCTCGCCGGGGTCGTCGTCGGGATCGGGCTGGTGCGGCGGGAGGGGCGACTGGCGCTGCGGACGTTGAGAGCCACCCCTGCCGGCGTCGCACCCCCGCGCGGCGTGCGTGAGCGCGCGATGGTCGGGCTCGGTGGCCTGCTCATCGCCGTGCCCGGCCTGCTCACCGACGTGCTCGGCCTGCTGCTCGTCCTGCCGGGGACCCGCCCACTGGTGCGCCGGTTGCTGCTCACCCGGCTGCTGCGCCGGGTCGGCCCGCTCGCCTTCCTGGCGGCCGGCTCCGGTCGTCCTGGGGTCATCGAGGGTGAGGTCATCAAGGGTGAGGTCATCAAGGGGAGGGCCGAGGTGCGGGCGCCTGAGCCGCCCGGCGGGCGGCGGCGCCGACTCGGCTGAGCGGAGCACCGAGGACAGCACAGGCCCGGCCACCTCTCGGTGACCGGGCCTGTGCTGTGCTGTTAAGTGCGGTCCGTCAGGCGGACTTGCGGAGGTCGTCACCGTGGAGGACGGCCATGCGCTCGGCGAGGACCTCCTCGAGGTCGTCGAAGGTGCGGCGCTCGAGCAGCATGTCCCAGTGGGTGCGCGGGGGCTTGACCTTCTTGTACGCGGGCTCAGTACCGTCCAGGGCCTTGCCGACGAGCCCGCAGGAGCGGCACTGCCACTCCCCAGGGATCTCCGCCTCGGCCGCGAAGGGCACCTCGGTCACATGGCCACGGGGGCATGCGTACCCGCGGATGGTGCGGGGAGCCAGCTCAGTGGCCTCGTTGCCGGTCTCGTAGGACAGCGACCCCAGCCGGCTGCCTCGCAGTGCACGCTCTGCCATGGCGTCTCCTCGTCGTCTCGACGTGTTCGCGGGCCGAGCCGGCCCGGATGTGCGCAGCGCTGCTGCGCCGCACGCCGTTGTCGATCACAACGGTCTGACCCCGGTCGGTGTTCCACCCGGCACCGTTGTGCACAGGGGCATCACAGCGATGTGCTATTGGGGGCCGTACGGTCCAGCCGCTAGAGAGGTGCCCCGTCGACCACGTGCGCGAACGCGCGGTGGCCCTCCCCGTCGATGTCCAGGCCGAGCACCCGGCGGCGCACCCACAGCCGGGCGACGACACCGGCGCGCAGGTCACCGCGCGCGGCCTCGAAGACGGCCTGCTCCAGCAACCCCGCGGCGGCCAGCAGCCCAGCCAGCCGCTCGAGCAACCCGCGGGCGCGCGCCTGGGTGGCGTCCGTGGTGGGGGAGGCGGCCGCCGCCCTCGCGTCGGCGGCGAGGCGGTCGCGCACCGGCTGCAGCTGCTCGGCCAGCGGCGCGAGCCACTCGCCGGCCGCCGCGGTGGCCGCCAGCGCCGTGTCGACGCGGCGCAGGTAGGCGCCGAGCGCGTCGACGCGGGGGTCGGCGAGGGCCCGCAAGAGATCAAGGCTTTGGATGTTGGTCGTACCCTCCCAGACTGGGAGGACCTGGGCGTCGCGCAGCAGCACCGGCATACCGGTGTCCTCGACGTAGCCCGGCCCGCCGAAGCACTCGAGGGCCTCGCTCGTGCCGGCCACCGCCAGCTTGGCCGTCATCGCCTTGGCCAACGAGGTGGACAGGCGCAGCAGGGCAGCCGACTCGGCGGCCTGGTCGGTCCCCAGCTCGACCTCGCCCAGTGCGGCGAAGCACAGGGCGGTCAGCGCGTACGAGGCCTGCGCGTCCACCGCCAGCCAGGCGAGGGTCTCCCGGTGCAGCGGCTGGCGCCACAGCCGGGCGCCGAAGGCCTCGCGGGTCTCGGCGTAACCCCGCGCCATGGCCACCGCTCGGGTGAGCAGCGCGCTCGCGTTGGCCGCGTTGTGCAGACGGGTGATCGTCACCAGGTCCATCATCCGGCGCAGCCCGCCCGGTGCGTGCGGGTCACCGACCGGCCAGGCCAGCGCGTCGTCGAGACGCACCTCGGCGCTGGGCAGCGCGTGGGTGCCGAGCTTGTCCTTGAGCCGGTGCAGCGACAGGCCGCTGGCGGTCCGGCGCAGGCCGCTGGTGCCGAGCGGCGCCTCCCGCTCGCCGGCGTCGGCGGCGTACCGCGGGACGACGAAGCAGGCCAGACCCGCGGAGCCGTCCCCCGCACCCTCCGGCCGGGCCAGGGCGATCGCGACCTCCGCGGTGGTGGCCGAGCAGAACCACTTGTCGCCGGTGAGCACCCAGCGGCCGGCGTCCTCGCGCGCGGCGGTGGTGGCGCGACCGACGTCACTGCCGCCCTCGGTCTCGGTCATCCACTGACCGCTGGTCCACGCCGTGCCCGGGTCACGGCTGAGCAGGTGGGGGAGCGTGCGCTCGGCGAGAGCGGGGTCGACATCAGCGCCCCGCAGCACGGTGACCGCGCCGTCGCTCATCGCGACCGGGCAGCTGAAGATGGCGCTGTCGGGGGAGAAGAGGTGCAGCAACGCGTGCTGCACGACGCGTGCACCGGCACCCCAGGTCGCCCGTGCCTCGGCCTCGTAGGGCAGCGCGACGAGACCGTGGCGGGCGGCGGCGGCCCGCTCGACCTCCCAGCCGGTGCTGGTCTCGACCTCGTCGACGCGCCGGCCCCAGCCGTCGTGGGTGCGCAGGACCGGGGGGTGTCGCTCGGCATCGAGCGCCGCGCGGCGCAACGGCCCGGCGCAGTCGGCGGCGAGCGCCTCCAGCAGCGGAGCGGCGTCCTTGTGCCCGACCTCGCCGAGGAGCCGGTCGAGGGTGGCCCGCAAGGCGACATCACCGGCGTAGGGGTCCGCCAGCGGACGGACGGGCTGGACGAAGCGCAGCGGCAGGCTCGGCACACGCCGACGCTAGCCGCCGTCCGGCGCGGGGCCACGGGTGCAAGCGGCCTACAGCCGCCGCGCGTACGCGCCGATGGCGACTGCGGGGCGGCCCTTGCACCGCACGCAGCTGAGGAGGTCGCACGGATGAGCGAGACGCTGGACCGGCAGGTGACCTCCGGGCTGCGCCAGTGCGAGTGCGGGGGCTGGACGCGTTTCGTCCTGTGCCAGTACTGCGGCACGGTCGATCCGGCGTACGCCGCCCAGGGCTTGGTCAGCACGACGCCGCTGCAGGCCCCGGCCACGGCGGAGGAGCCGGCGCCGCTCGCGCACGTCCCCGCCCAGCCAGGTGCCCCCGAGGCGGCCTGGCCCTCGGCCCGACCGGCGTGGGAGCCGGCGCCGCTGGCGTGGGACACCGGCTCAGCGGCGTTCCCGCAACCACCGGCACCGCCTGTCCAGTCCGGTCCGGTGCTCCCCGGCCCGGCGCTGGCGGCCCCCTCGTCGGCGTGGAGCACCGAGCCCGCTCCGCACGGGCAGGCCTGGGTCACCCCGGTCACCCCGGTCACCCCGGTCACCCCGTCTGCCCCGGAGCCGGCGTGGCTGTCGCAGCCCCAGACGGCCTGGCCCACCCCACCGGCGGCCACCGCCGCGTGGTCCGAGCTCGTCATCGATGCGCCGTCAGTCGTACCGGTCCAGCCGATGTCGGTGCCCGCCGTACCGCTGCAGGCGACCGTCCCCGGCAACGACCCCGCGGTGTCCATCCTCGCCGGGCACCTGACGGAGGCCGCCATCGACCCGGTCGTCGCGGGGCTCGCCGCGCACCACCTGACCCGACTCGGGTACGCACTGCACCCGGCCACCAGCGGGCTGGTGGAGACGATGACCGGGCTGGTGGAGACCACGACCGACGACGCCGCGCCGAGCGCGCAGCAGCCGACCGGCCGCCGCCGCCCCCGCTGGGCTGTCCCCGCGGTCGCCGCCGCGGTGGTCGTCGCCGGGGGAACGGCCTCCGTGCTGCTGAGCGGGGGCACCTCGAGCCCGGCACCCACGGCGACCGCGGTCGCCGCGCCAGCGGGGAGTCGGGTGAGCAGCACCAAGCCGTCCGGCTGGACGACCGGATCGTCATCCGCGCTCGAGGTCGCCGCGGCCGGGCCCGTCCTGGCCAGGGTGGCCGCGGGCACCCCGGCTGCCACCGCGACGACCGGTCTGCGCTCCGCCGCACGCACCACCGTGCGAGCAGCCGACGGGTCAGGAACCGTCACCGCGTACACGCTTCGTTATGCCACAGCGGCGGATGCGGCCAGGGCTGCCGGCTCCTCCGTCGCAGCCTCACCAGTGGTCGAGGCGAGGGCGAAGGGGACGACGGCCTACGTCCTCGTCGACCGCCTCCCGGCCGGCGGCAGCCCGAGCGCCGCGGTCACGGTGCTCGAGGCCTGGACCGCGCGGCTGACCAGCTGACCCACCGAGCTCGAGCAGCTACAGACCTCTGGACCCACCACGGGTCAGCAGAGGTGGACCCACCACGGGTCAGCAGAGGTCGGCGCCGTCCTCGTGCGTCTCCGGACCCTGCGACCGCGCGAGGACCGCTCGGCCGCGCCCGGCGGCCTTCGCGCGGTAGAGCGCCTGGTCAGCGGCGCGGAGGAGCTCGGTGGCGTCGGAACCGTGGTCGGGGAACAGCGCCACCCCCACGCTGGCGCCGAGGTGCAGCGCCCGTTCTGACACCTGCAGCGGGCTGTGGAAGCTGTCGATGACCACGTCGGCCATCCGTCGGGCGATGTCGCGGGCCAGGTCCGGACGCACCCCGGGGATGACCGCGAGGAACTCGTCACCGCTGAGCCGGCCCAGCAGGTCGCCGTCCCGCAGGTGGTCGCGCAGCCGCGCACCGGCCGCGATCAGGACGAGGTCGCCGGCGGCGTGCCCGAGCTCGTCGTTGACGGCCTTGAACCCGTCGAGGTCGATGAAGAGCAGGGCCACCTGGCTGCCCGTCTCGCTGGCCCTCCGCAGCTCCTTCCCCAGCTCGGTCATCAGGTGCGCTCGGTTCGGCAGGCCCGTGAGCTGGTCGTGGAAGGCCTGGTGCGTCACCGCCCGCTCGGCCGCCACCCGGGCGGTCACGTCGTTCTGGAAGCCGAAGTAGTGCGTGAGCCGGCCATGGGCATCGTGGACGGGGGAGACGCGCAGCTCGTTCCACCAAGGCGTCCCGTCGGACCGGTAGTTCAGCAGCACACTCACGTGGTCGCGGCCGGCGCGGATGTCCGCCGCGAGGGACCGTACGGCGTCACGGTCGGTGTCCGGTCCCTGCAGGAAGCGGCAGTTGCGTCCGAGGACATCAGCCGCGCGGTAACCGGTGTGGTCCTGGAAGGCCTGGTTGACGTAGACGAGCGGTGTGTCAGGTTGCTGTGCGTCGGCGACGGTCACCGCCGCGGAGCAGACGCCCACGGCCTGCGACAGGAGCGCCCGGACGTCGAAGGGGCCGATCCCGCCGGGTGGCTCGGGGACGAGCACCGCCGTGCTCGTGATGGCCACCGCGGTGTCGGACCCCGCCACCCCGGGGTTGCCGTCCACCGCGACGAGGGCGGTGGGTACGGGCTCGAGCGCCGGCGAGGCGACCCGCTCCTGCGGCCGGCCGAAGAACCAGCCCTGACCGAGGTCGACCCCGAGGTCGAGGGCGGCACTGGCCTGGTCGGCGGTCTCCACGCACTCGGCCAGGACCTGACCGCCGTAGGCATGGGTGATCTCGACGACCGCGGCGACCACCGCCTTGCTGACCGGGTCGGGGAGCCGCTGCACGATCTCCTTGTCGAGCTTGACGATGTCCGGCTGCAGGCGCACCAGCAGGTTCAGCGACGAGTAGCCAGCCCCGAGGTCGTCGAGGGCGACCTTGCAGCCGCGCTCCCGGTAGTAGGTGAAGACCTCCTCGAGGTGCCCGAGGTCGGTGACCTGCTCGCTCTCCGTCACCTCGAAGACCAGCTGGTCGAGCCGGAGCCCGGCCGTCGCGGCAGCGAGCTCCGTCGTGTGCAGGCACACCTCGGGCCGGTAGATCGTCGTCGGCAGGAAGTTCACGAAGAGCAGGGCCTGGCCCAACCACCCGGCGGCGCCGCGCAGCGCGGTGGTGCGCCCCACCCGGTCCAGCACGTGCAGCCAGCCGGCGGCCGCCGCGGCCCCGAAGAGCTCGGCCGGCATGATCTGACCCGTCGCGCCCTGCGCCCGCAGGAGCGCTTCGTACCCGATGACGGGCGGCTGCGCAGTCCCGAGCGCGACGATCGGCTGGTAGACCGAGCGGAAGGCACGCTGCTCGTCGGCGAAGAGCGGCAGCAGGTCGGCGTGCGCCACCCGGGCGTTGAGCTGGGCCAGCGACGGCGCCGCCATCGCCGCCGCGAGCAGGGCGTCACCGCTCTCGGCGCCGACCCGCAGGGCGCGCACCTCGGCCGCCTCGACCGAGCTCAGCCGGGCTTCGGCCGCGGCCAGGAAGCCGGCCACGTCCGTGGTGCCGACCTCGAGCAGGCCTGGCTCGCGTTCGGTGATCGACGCGCCGAGCTCACGGCCCAGGGACCGCAGTGATGCCCGGTGGTGGCTGACCCGGGTGGCCAGCAGCAGGCGGCCGCCCCCCTCCGCCTCGCCCGGTGCCGTGCACACACAGCCCAGACACTTCGACATGCCATCTCCTCATCGACCCGCGAGCGCCTCCCGACAACGTCGACGCCTACGGCGGTGCCTTGAGCGCGGACGGCGGTGCTGCCGGCGAGCGCCGCTGTGCTGCAGCTGGTTCTCCGCCGATATCGCTCCCGTCGGGCTCGCGGCGGTGCTTGTCCGAGCCGCCGAAGCCGCGCAGGTCCGGTGCCACGACCTCGAGCTCGCCCGGCAGCAGGGGCAGCACCGCACGCCAGTCGGCGCGGTCCCTGGCCAGCCGTGCAGCAGCACCACCGACCTGCCGCTGCCGGGCCGGTGGTCGTACGCCAACCGGAAACCGTCCACGGGTGACCCCCACGGCATCGCGCTGCCCTCCTCTGCGACCCTGCGGTCGCGTCAGGCGGTCAGCTTCATCGTCACCAACATCCCCGCCGACCACGCCGACCTCGTCGGCCTGCAAGCCTGGTTCCGCAACCGCACCTCCATCGAGGAACGGTTCCGCGAGGGCAAGCACGGCGCCGGGTTGAACCACCTGCCCTCGGCCGATGCAGGCGTCAACGCCGTCTGGACCTGGGCCGGGCTGCTCGCCGGCGCCATGTCAGTGATGCTGCCGGCCCTCACCGAACTGACCTCCCCCAGGGGCGCGGGCCGGATGCGGATCGCCACCCTTCGCCAGCACCTCCTCGCGATCCCCGGACGGCTCACCCGCCACGCCCACGAACACCTGCTGCATCTGCCACCCCACCACCGACTGCTCCCTCAGGTCCTCACTGGACTACGAGCGCTCCCAACACCCACCTGAACATCACCAGCCGCCCCCACGACCAAGGACCGGAGACCCCGACAGCAACGTCGGGAACGTCCGTCCAGTTCTTCGGGACCAAGGGCCATGTTGCCAGCCGTAATCGTCACGGTGAACCGGCAGCTGCCGGCGCTAATGTCGTCGTTGTCTCCATGGACCTTGATGTCTTGGTCCATCCCCTTCGGCGCCCGATGATTCTGCCAATCGCCTTCCACTCGGCCACGTACCACACGTAGTTGTAGACCGCGAGCAGGTGCGCAAGAGCTAATGCTGCGGGCAACGACAGGTCCTTTGACCGTCGCCAATAAACCAATGAAAGATATATGGCCGGGCCTAAGCTGAGGGTGTACATAACCGCAAGGAAGACCAACCCGTACGGGCTCAGCCAGGATAGGGGGTGGGCCGCCACCACATAGGCGAACCAGCCGAAAGTAAGGGTGAACAGCACCGAGGAGACCAGCACCAGCGCAGGGGCCAGCAGGTAGTAGCACATGTCGATGACGGTGGCTGTGGGCATCTGCGAGGCCACGATGCGCGGGATCAGTTTCCAGCATTGGAAGTGCCCGTGCGCCCAGCGGGTGCGCTGCCGCAGCAAGAGGCGCAGCGAGGTAAGCCCCTGTTGATCGACGAAAGTCTCCCCGCAGAAACGGTTTTCCCAGCCGGCAATCGCCAGCCGCACTCCAAGGTCCAAATCCTCAGTAAGGCAGTCCGTCCAGGGGCTGTCTCCGAGTTCCATCAGCGCGGCGAGCCGGGTGAACTGACCGTTACCACCAAGCCCAACGCTGCCGATCTTTTCGCGTGCGGTTTGGGTGAGTGAGGAGAACACCAGGAACTCGTAGTCTTGGAACCGGCACAGCCACCGAGCCCGGTTCCGGATCCGCACGAGCAGTTGGACAGCGCCGACTCGGCCGTCTCGAAAATAAGGTGCTACGCGTGAGAGCACCTCTGACTCCAGCCGCCCATCGGCATCCACGATGCACAAAGCCACCCGCCGCGGATCGAGGCCCTCAGCAAGGACCTCCGAGCGGATCCGCCGGTATACATCGTTTAGGGCAGCGCCCTTGCCGAGGCGTGCATGCGGAGCGGTTCGTTGATGCAGACGCACCAGACCTGATAGCCGCGAACGGACGATCTCCGCCGTGCGGTCGGTAGAACCGTCGTCTATCACCACAACTTCGCCACGGTTCGCGCAGGCATCCAGCAGGCTGTCGATAGTGTTGGAAATGACGAGCTCTTCGTTGAGGGCCGGCACGACGAAGAGAAACAGATCCGGCTCCGTCCCCGTCTCCGGGATGGCCTTCTTGGTGCGGCTCATGACCAACGTCAAAATCAGGTAGCCGAGCCCTGCCGTGATCACCACAACCGAGATCGCGTGAGTCACGATGATTGCTCCTTAGACGAACATGGTCCGGGCCGAACGCTCCCGCGGGTCCGCCGTACAAGCCCGTGGCGGCGTGCGGTGCCAACGCGAGAGTCAGTTGGGAAGCAGCCGCCGACGGAACACGGTCGTGCGCACAAGAACGAAGCCGGCCAGGATCATGCCGAAGCCGCCAAGGAGGTACCCGGCAACGTCGATTCCGGTGAAAGGCAGAACAGTAGCCGTGCTCGCCGCACTGAGTATGACCGCAGCCTCCAAAGAGTGGGCTGAACCGTCCGGGGCGTCACCGATGGCGGTCAACGTGTGTGCACCGGTCAGGCCGGTCGGCAGTGTCACGCTCGTATCCACTCTGCCAGAAGCGTCGGCCATCACGTGCGCAAGTTCAACGGGCGAGCTGTAGACCGCGATGGTGACGCTCGCTTCGTCTGCGTAGCCGCCGCCGGCCACAGTGACCGTCGCCCCCGGTGCGAGCGTCGCCGCTGATCCGGCCGAGCCACTCAGCGCTAGAATCCCGGATGAGGCCGGGAGGCTCGAAGGAGCGGCCGGGAAGCCAGCCGCACTACAGACGAAAACGGCGGTAGCCGCACAAAAGCCCGCTAGTGGTTTGCCGTAAGCGGGCACGATGATCTCACTTCCTGATGGACGACGTATCAAGGCAGCGCGCTCTATGACGCGCCGGGGAGAGCCTTCGGCACGCCGGACCGAAACCTTGAGCGACACGCCCCGCCGATAAGCAGCATTATGACAAGTCGAGGCCTTGGAGCTGCTCGGATTAGTCTCCCGGTCTAACGTAAAGGCGACAAAGGCGTCTTGCACGCTGCCCAGGTAACCGTCTACATGTTCACGATCACTTTGCTTTTCTTTTTCGCTCAAAGAGCCATACGGCGTGCTCATCTGTCGGGACCACTGACGAACTAAGCCGGCGGGAAGCACCAGTGACCCATCGGATTGCAGCTGTTGCTGCTCTCCGGCGGTCAGGTCGGTGACAGTCTCGTGTTCGGAGCTCTTCTGGACAGCCTCTGGGCTACCCAGGGCTCCGTCACATCGGCGGTTTGTCCGGTTTTGCCGGCCGGCGGAGTAGCCGCAGGATGGTGCTGGGTTTGAGGGCGACGGCTCGGCGGGCGGCGGCGATGTTGACCGCTCCGGCGAGTCGGAG
>JAABUZ0100001546.1_pt1 | contig 43039 bp, 38 predicted proteins | sample 5562091 | NCBI WGS metagenome assembly JAABUZ01 (sample SAMN12813069, study PRJNA571459) | rock metagenome | isolation source: Antarctica rocks | place: Antarctica: Victoria Land, Linnaeus Terrace sud | collected 2015-12-21
CTCTGCTATTGCTGCTTCTAACCGTTGTTGTTCTTCTGGGGTCATCACCTTGGCTCTAGTCAGTTCTCTGAACTCCACATACTACATTACTGTCTCCGGTGTTTTTGCATAAATGGGATGCTCCCAGTTGTATCCCCTCCAGTTCCCGTAAGTACAAGTGTTTGCCCATTGTTTTGGAAAGAAAATGAAGCACCGAAATACTTATTCGAGTAATGATCGCTTTTTGGGACTGGGGTTAGGTTGACTGGAAACCCAGTAGCACAACCCGCAAACTTTTCGAGAGTATGAGTCTGCAGGTTAAATTTAATTTCATTTCCATCTACAGCGAAACTACCTGCATTAGTATTAATGACAGTTGTCGAACACTAGGCATATGCACCCCCGGGAGGTCCAAAAGTAAATGTAATAAAGGAGTAACTACCATCAGGAGATAAACGAAGCGTATTACGATTTCCAACCACCTGCCAAATACCTATGATTGGAGATGGTATTGAATTTGCTGCTACCAATTTTTCAGAAGGCTGGGGAATAAGCGTTGCTGTGATTCCAGCAACCAAAGCTATAATTGTCCGCTTCATACTACTTACTCTCCTGATTTCGATACTAAAGTTTTAGAACACCCAGAGTATATAACATTGCGGTTGTGGCGGAGCGTTAAATGCTGGCACTGTTTCTTTTATGTCACGGATGGCTGGAAGGTATACCCAATAACACAAATGAACGCCAATAATCTGCGTTCATCTGCGTCCATCTGCGTTTACAGTGTGCCTTATTGGTTAACCAATTCCATAGCGCGTTTAACGAGAGCCTCAGCCGTCAAACCATTAAACGCCATCAACTCAGCTGGGCTAGCCGTCGTCTCCCCACGCTTCCAGGCAAAAGTATCTCGTTTCGCGGTACTACGCAGCATGATCGGTTCCAGCATCCCACTTGCACCAGCAGTTACCCCAATCAAGGCATCACCACCAAACAGTGCCTCAAACCCAGCATCATCCAAAAAGCCGCCATCTGGTTCAGTACAGCTATCCCACGCCACATCACTAGGACGATACAAGCGACGAGGATTGACTACCGACACAATCCGTACACCCACTTCTTGGACTTCCAGGTAAGTGGCAGCTTCAAACACTGGCATCAGCACCATATCTCCCACCACGGCAAACACTACCGTCTTGCTACCAGCTGCTTCGTGCAATCGCGTAGCACCATCCTCAATCGCCTGACGATTTTGCTCAAAAGTAGTCCGAATCGGCAGAGGGGACTTACTAGCCGTAATCACAATCCCCTTGTTTTTTGTCGTTAGCGCCCACTCATAAGCCACTTGGATGCTATTGGCATCAGGCGGGAACAGGGGAAACACATTACCATTCCGCATCATCGCAGCAAAATAGGCTTCGATTTCCGGACGCTGGTGAGTCCAACCGTTGCGCCCTTGTTCCAATGCCCCAGCAGTGAACAAGGTAATAATGGAGGGAGTGGGGCGGCGCAGTTCTGCCATTGCCTGCGTCACCGTCTGCATAACCGGTAAGCCGTTGATCGCAAAGGATTCATAAGAACACCAGAGGGTACGGCTACCCATCAACGCCGAGCCAGCTGCCAAGCCCGCACAAGCATCCTCGCTCAGAGGCTCGTAAACCTGCCCAGATGGGTTTTGATTATATAGGGGGTCATCTGTGGGGTGAATGATTTTCAAGGCTTGGTTGATATTGGCAATCCCAGAGGCTTCATTGCCGTCAGCGTTAGCTACTAGGAAAGCGCGATCGCACTCTCCCACCTTCGCCACCAAACGTCCCATCGTTGTCGTCGATACCTTTGAATCGCCACCCATGGCATATTCCTCTAAGGGCAATTCTTCCAACTCTGGCAGCGGCAATACTGATTCTGTCACAGCAGTGCGACTAGCTGGACCACCCCCAGCCCGTTCAAAGTTAGTACGCACCAATTCCCAGGCAGCTGGGGCTAAGGCACGGCTTTTGAGAGCATCTACGATCTGAGGACTATCTAGGGTATCTTTGGCATAGAGGTTATGAGATTTGGCTCCTCGTGCGTGGACGCCTGCTCCTTTGAGTTGTTTGATAATTAGTACAGTGAGTTTACCGCCAAGCGCAGACCGGGCGGCTTGATCAGTTGCTATTAACACGGCTTTAGTGAATGCCAATCTCTGCTCAAAGGAGAAGGCGGTGCTATCCACATAATCACCGGGCTGATTTTGGTCATCAAAGTCTTTGGCATCTACCAGCACGACTTCTTCAAACCCATTACCCTGCCAGTAAGCTATCATCTGTTCATTAGACTTCGTGGACACCATGCTGTGATGTTCCTGACTGAAGCCGTTCCACACCAGCACTGGCAAGAAGTTCGTCATTCCGGGATAGGCGGTGTGGAAGTGAGCCATAGAGCTAGTCACGTACGGTTCGCCTAGTCCACCATCGCCAACAGTGAAGGCAAAGAGCTTGCCAGGGTGGAGCCGGGCAGCTGCCATAGCAAAGTGTTGCCCTTGTCCTAGAGGGCCTGCTGGAGCGAGAATGCCAGGGATATAACCGGAGAGGTGACCCAGGAGGCCATGTTTTTCTCGGAAGCGATCGCGCAGTTGTTGCACTTTCTCAATTCCCATGTCTTCCAGGGAGCGATCAAGGAACATGGCGCTATAAAAACCAGGGGCGTGATGCCCAACTTCCGTATTGATATTCTTGTAACCCAGCATCACCAAGGCAGCATAGGCTTCGACTTGGCTCGCAAAGCCGCCAGGGTGTCCAGAGGCTTTACTAGCAGTGACTTGCAGGGTCAGGTAGCGCAGGGCGTCGGCAGCGAGTAGAGTTTGAAAGACAGCAGCTGGATCAGTGGGATCGGTGATAGCACAGCTATCTTGTGCGATCGCCGCTGCTTTGCCCTTCGTCTCAAATCCTGGCAGCGGTTCCCCAAAGTACTGAATCCCTTCGCAAAAATCTGGAGTTGCTAATCTTGCTTCTTGGGTCGATGCAGTCATCCTGAGTTCCCTCTCCAAACTGTTTGATTAATTTAACAATTATTTTACAAGTCTGCTGTTAAAAAAATGTATCATTTTTCCTTTCTCCACATATCAGGTAGTTAAATCTAATTTTGCTGAGGCAACTTACCAGCGAGTACTATTATTAAATATTATCAAAATTTAGAATTTTTATCATATGAAAAATTCATTTGGTTAGTAAGAATAAAAAAGGGAAAGAAATTGAAATCAAGAAAGAGCAACAAAAGCCTGAATGAAATTACCTGATGGTCCTCGGACACCGTTCTTGCTGCAAACGATCCACTTAATTGCTCAGCCTACGGAATTTCTCGATACCTGTGTCAAGCGCTATGGAGATCCCTTCACCTTACGGGTACTTGGTTTAAATTCTCCGCCAGTAGTGTTTTTCAGCAATCCTCAGGCGATTCAAGATATATTTACGGTGCCTTCAAAGCAATTTGACTTTGGTAAGGCAACCCACGTATTCCAACCGCTGATGGGAAAGCATTCAATAATTTTACAACAAGGGCGTAGCCACCAGCGCCAGCGGCAACTGTTGATGCCTCCTTTTCATGGCGATCGCATGCGTGCCTATGGAAAACTGATTTGCGATATCACAGAGAAAGTAACAACACAGTGGACACCGGGTGCGTCCATCTCAATTCAGCAGTTCATGCCAGATATTACGCTGCAAATTATCTTACAGGTTGTATTTGGTATCAAACCCGGATCGCGTTACGAAAAGCTGAAAGAACTGTTGAGTTCACTCCTGGAGGATGTCACTACTCCATTGTACTCCAGCCTGTTTTTTTTCCCGCCCCTGCAAAAGAATTTAGGTGCGTGGAGTCCGTGGGGACACTTTCTGCGACGCCGACAGCAAATTGACGAACTGATCTACGCCGAAATTTCGCAACGGCGGTTTGAAAAAGATCCCTCTCGTACAGACATCCTCACCATGCTGATGTCGGCTCGCGACGACGCTGAGCAGCATTTGACAGACGTAGAGTTACGCGATCAGTTAGTCTCACTCCTGCTGCTCGGTTACGAAACCACATCTGCTGCCCTGACTTGGGCGTTTTATTTGATTCACTCCTCACCGCAGGTACTTGAGAAGCTGCGGTCAGAACTGGACACTCTCCCCAGTACCCTAGAGCCAGAGGCTATGGCTCGACTGCCCTATCTCACCGCCGTCTGCCAAGAAACGCTACGTATTTACCCAATTGGTTTGATTTGCGTACCTCGGATGGTGAAGGAGCCATTGCAGCTAGGGGGCTACGAATTTGATGTTGGTACAGTTTTAGTTCCCTGCATTTATTTGGCTCACCGGCGTCCAGAACTCTACCCGGAGCCAGAGCGGTTTGAGCCAGAGCGCTTTATGGAAAACAAGTTTTCGCCCTATGAGTATTTGCCCTTCGGCGGCGGCAGTCGCGGCTGCATCGGGACGGCGTTTTCGATGTATGAAATGAAACTGGTACTCGCCACGATTCTGTCGCGCTTTGGGCTGTCGCTAGCGAATAAGAGTCCCGTGCGACCGGTACGTCGTGGCATTACCATTGTTCCGTCGGGAGGGGTGCGGATGGTTGTCACTTGACCCCTTTTATTCCACCGTGGTGTAGATACGCCACTTAGGTTCTAGCGTCTAAAGTTAACCAGTAATGGGACACAAGGAAATCACAAAGTTATGCCAGACGAGCCAAGGTTGGATGAGCAGGCGCTCTCCCTAGCAGCGGTAATGACGCTATCTAGCCAGTTAGATGCAGCGGAAAAAATCGACGTAGACGTCCGAACCGATCTGCTGAAAGCGGTTCAGGGACATGTGGATTCAGTCACAATTGAAGGTCAGGGTCTGGTGATGCAAAAAGACATACGTGTGCAGGAAATGGAACTGCACACAGATAGTCTTGACATCAATCCCCTGAGCGCTCTTTTTGGTCAAATCGAACTGAACCATTCAGTAGATGCCACTGTCCGTCTTGTACTAACAGAACCAGATATTAACCGCGCGCTCAACTCAAAATACGTCCAAAGCAAGATGCAAAACTTTGACTTGAACGTAGAGGGTCAACCCGTGAGTATGGAAATGCGACATATGGAATTACTCCTACCGGGTGGCGGCAAGATGGTATTCAAGGGCGACACTCTGCTCCACGAAGTTGGCAAGACGCGGCCAATTAGTTTCACTGCTATATTTCGCCCCCGCACTCTTTCGCAGCCCGTGATGCTGGAGGGTTTCCAGTGCACCCAGGGAGATGGCCTTTCACTCGAAGAAACTGTCGCCTTAATGCAGAAGCTAAAAGAAGTGGTGAATCAACCCTATTTTGAGATCGAGGGAATGGCGCTCCGCGTCAAGGATATGGAGGTGCAAAAAGGCAGCCTAACGCTTCAGACTGAAGCCCACGTCACGAAAATTCCTTCATCGTGACTAGAACAAGGCAGAGGGGCTCCCCTGCCTCTTCCTCCGAGCTTAAAAGTTCCAGGGAGGGATCTGGTGTCCTTTACTCCGAGGAACATTCTTCACCTTCAGCGCTTGAGCGATCTGCGTAACATCCTTAAAAAGTAATCGCACCTCAGCATTACCTGGGCAACTGATATCTGGAGATTGCTTTCTATCAAACCTAATTCTAGTGGACGTACCAAAAGAAGCAGGTTTTACACAGGGCTGGCTAGTCGGCAACTTCTCTAGAGGCATCGCAGCTCTTATATCACTAAAAAACTTTCTCGTCAAGCTACCTGGAATTCTACCATTCCCCCGCTCACTACCATCAATATACCTAACCTGTCCAGAGGGTAGTACAAAAATCCGGTAGCCAATAGTATTAGTGGAGCCACTGTTGAGAATAATTGCCATTTCTCTAGGGATAATAATTTCTTCAGGTGTAGCTGGAGAAGGCGCAGCTTTAGGAGAAGTCGCCCTAGGTTTCGTTATCTGAGCCTGAGATAGAGCCACAATAGAAGAAAAACCAAGAGCTGATACCCCTGCTAACGTGAGCAAGCCTTTAAAAACAAGTTTCTGCATCAGGAACGACAAATATATCTTCGCGGTTTCAAATAACGGCAATTAGTCATCAAAAGTTCCCAAATTACCATCTTACCCCCTACTCCCCACTCCCTTTTATGGTCACTAAAGAAACCCGGTTTTTGGGCAGAAACCGGGTTTCTGACACCAGCGTGCGTAAGTCCTGAAGAATAGTCTCTCTAACTGGCGAGAGATTGTATAGTATTTAACTTATTTCTAAGATCGAGAACATAAATGATCCCTGGAGCTTCAGCCATGCAAGCGTATGATGTTACCATTATTGGTGCAGGCCATAATGGGCTAGTCTGTGCTGCCTATCTGCTTAAAGCTGGATATAGCGTACTGCTACTGGAGAAGCGTTCAGTCCCTGGTGGTGCGGCAACCACTGAGGAATCCCTGCCTAAGGAAGCCCCTGGGTTTAAGTTCAACCTCTGTGCGATTGACCATGAATTTATTCACTTGGGGCCGGTGGTTGAAGAATTAGAACTAGAAAAATACGGCTTGGAATACCTGGAGTGTGATCCAGTCGTCTTTTGTCCCCATCCAGATGGCAAGTACTTCTTAGGTCACAAGTCGGTTGAGAAAACTTGTGCGGAGATCGGCAGGTATAGCGATCGCGACGCCAAAAAATACGCAGAATACACAGACTTCTGGCAGCGTGTGATCGGAGCGATGATTCCCGTCTTCAACGCACCACCGAAGTCAATATTTGACATAGCTGGCAACTACGACTTTAAAAAGCTGAAAGATTTATTTTCTGTGATTGGTGGTCCAGACAAGACGCTGGACTTTATTCGCACCATGCTAACCAGCGCTGAGGATGTCCTCAACGAGTGGTTTGACTCTGAATTTCTCAAAGCTCCACTGGCAAGACTGGCAGCAGAACTTGGTACCCCACCCTCGCAAAAAACAATTGCAGTTGGCGCAATCATGATGGCGATGCGTCACAACCCTGGCATGGCTAGACCTAAGGGCGGTACCGGCGCACTCGTTCAAGCCTTGGTTAACTTAGTGAAAAGTAAGGGTGGTGTCGTGCTCACAGACCAGCACGTTGAGAAAATCTTAATTGATGATGGTCGTGCTGTCGGCGTTCGAGTTGCCGGTGGCACAGAATATCGCGCTAACAAAGGCGTGATCTCAAATATCGATGCCAAGCGGGTGTTCCTGCAACTTATGGACTCGCAGGAAGTCGATGACGCCGATCCCAATCTACGCGAGCGATTAGAGCGCCGCATCGTCAATAACAACGAAACGATTCTCAAGATTGACTTGGCTTTAAACGAACCGCTGCGCTTTGAACATCACAACCACCAGGATGACTACCTAATTGGCTCAGTCTTGATTGCAGATTCAGTTAGGCACGTTGAAAAGTCTCATACTGAGTGTTCGCTCGGAAACATTCCGGATGATGACCCATCAATGTATTTGGTCATGCCCACCATGCTTGACCCCTCAATGGCACCGGCAGGCAAGCACACAGCTTGGATTGAGTTTTTCGCCCCTTATCAGATTGCTGGTGCAGAAGGCACTGGTTTGAAGGGTACGGGTTGGACGGATGAACTAAAGAACAAAGTTGCAGATAAGGTAATTGATAAGCTGGCGGACTATTCGCCGAATGTTAAAAACTCGCTAATCGCCCGTCGTGTGGAAAGCCCCGCTGAACTGGGAGAGCGGTTAGGAGCTTACAAGGGGAACTACTACCACATCGACATGACACTCGATCAGATGGTATTCTTCCGTCCCTTGCCGGAATTGGCTAACTACAAAACGCCGATTGATCGGCTGTTCCTCACGGGTGCGGGGACTCATCCGGGTGGCTCGATTTCGGGAATGCCGGGACGCAACTGCGCTCGTGTCTTCCTGCAAACGCAGCAGCCAATTACTCAGAAGCTGAAGGATGCGCGGGACTCTATCAAATCAACTGTAGAGTCTGTGTTCAATATCAATCGCTAGAATAGGGATAGTCGTCGCACGTTTTTTGCCGCAAAGAAGTCTTTCTTTCTACTGTGGTCAGGTCGTACTCACTACCGAGAGAAATGAGGACTCAAATTTGCTGTAATTGATATGACCAACTCTTAACCTATTATGGCTAGAGTTCTAATTCTCGGGGGTCGGGGGCGGATTGGCAGTAGTGTTGCCCAAGATATTGCCAACCACACGCAGGCACACGTTACGATTACCAGCAGGAAACCAGGTGCTGGAATAGCGCTTAGCGACCAACTGGGGCCGCAAGTAGGGTTTTTGGTTTTGGATCTGGCGGACAAGGAAGGGCTCAAAGCTGCGATCACCAACTCCAACTTGGTAATACACTGTGCTGGTCCCTTTCACTACCGTGATGCCAGCGTCCTCAAAATGTGCATTCAACAGGGTGTCAACTATCTAGACGTTAGCGATCACCCGTCGTTTACCCTCAAAGCACTAGCTTATCGTGATGACGCCGTATCTGCTGGTGTGACAGCGATTGTTAACACTGGCATTTTCCCGGGCATTTCTAACAGTATGGTGCGGCAAGGGGTTGAGCAGCTGGATGAGCCAGAACGCATTCATCTGAGTTATTTAGTGTCAGGGTCTGGCGGCGCTGGAGTCACAGTGATGCGAACCACGTTTCTGGGGCTACAACGACCGTTTAAAGCCTGGATTGATGGTGAGTGGCAGGAGGTGAAGCCGTACAGCGATCGCGAAACCGTTGAGTTTCCCCCCCCCTATGGTCGCTCACACGTTTACTGGTTTGATATGCCAGAAGCCTTTACCCTACCCGACACTTTCCCAGTCAAAAGCGTAATTACCAAGTTTGGCTCAGTTCCCGATTTTTACAATCACCTCACCTGGATAGCTGCCCACTGGTTTCCCAAGCCATTGATGCAGCAGCGAGGCAGTATCGAGTTTTTGGCTCATGTCAGTCATTTTATGACCGATGTTACCAATCGCTTCAGCGGCATTGGCGTGGCGATTCGTTCTGAAGTCAAGGGTCAAAAATCCGGTCTGTCCGTTTGTTATTGCTCAACTTTGGTGCATAAGAATGCTGCGATCGCCTCCGGTTGTGGCACCGGTAGTATTGCTCAGTTATTGCTAGATGGGAAACTCAAAAAGCCCGGCGTCTGGCCAGTCGAACAGGCACTGCCCACCGACTTATTTGAACAAACTATGCAAAGCCGAGGTATTAAGATTCATCAAGAGTGGCTGTAGCAATAACGTTAATGTACCCTACGGCAGAAGGCATAGCTATAACCAGACGCTTAGGATGCGTTTCAGCCTTGTAAATTGCGTTAGTAGTCATTTCTAGAGCATTACAAAGTTTGAAGAAAGCAAACGCGGAGGGAATTTATATGCAGCGAATTCTATTAGCCCTAAGCCAAGTATTGCGCCAGCGCATTTTGGTTATAGGTCTAATGCTTTTAATTAGCCTGTCAGGTTTATTCATTTTCGTTTCTGCACCCGTTTATGCAACGACATTGGAAGAGCTGAAGCTGACCCCTGCAAATGAGAGGCTAACACCAGAGGAAAAGATAGAGCGCGCCTACGAGTTTAATCCAGGTGCGGGTATTATAGAAGAGCGAAAGCAAGAAGCACTAAGGGTTGAAAGGACTGGAATTAAGGCAAAGGGTGAAGACGAAAATCTAAAATCCTACGAAGCTGAGCCAGAGCCGCTCTTAGTAGAAAAAGCGCAAAAACTGATTCAAAAGGTAACAGGCAAGGATTGACATTCTCCCCCGTTAACCCTTGTAGGTAAACGGGGGCTTGTAATCTATCTAATGATAGATATATGATTAGTTAACAATGAAGGGGAGTAGCTGCTGGCTTAATGATTGAGCCAGTACACCTGAATCAACATACTGGCAGTTATTGCCTGGTTCAGGCGACAAGTCTTAGCTAGAGAGTCCAGTGAGCGGTGACCAACTGGGCTGAAACGCTACCAACTTGGGAGTGAGACCAACACTTACGTTCACATCAAATGTGAGCTTGGTGAAGTCTTATGGCTCTCATCAAGCTCGCTGACCAGAGTTAGTCAATTCTGAGGAGCTAGATGAAGTGTTGAGCGCTTTCACTGCCGGTTTGTTACTAATTGTGGTTTCAGAGCTAGGGGATAAAACCTTTTTTATCGCCGTTATTTTGGCTATGCGCCACTCACGACGGTTGATATATGCAGGAGTAATAGCGGCTTTGGCATTGATGACAGTCCTGTCTGTCGTGGTTGGACAAGCGGCGTCTCTGCTACCCCAGCAATATGTTCATTACGCGGAAATTGCTTTGTTTGTTGGCTTCGGTGTCAAACTGCTCTACCAAGCTAGTCAGATGCCAGCACAATCCTGTGATGCCGAAATAGTACAAGAGGCAACAGATTTAGTGAAACAGGCTGAGTTGAAATTGCCCAAACAACAGACTCAAATGTTAATTATTCTAGAAGCCTTTTGGCTGACGTTTCTAGCGGAGTGGGGCGATCTGTCCCAAATTGGCACCATCGGCTTAGCTGCCTCCTATAATCCAGCGGGGGTGGCGATCGGTGCGATTATGGGTCACGGGATTTGTAGTGCGATCGCTGTAATAGGAGGGCGAATGCTGGCAGGACGCATTTCTGAGCGCACAATCACTTTCTCTGGGGGATGCCTGCTTCTGATCTTTGGAGTCGTTGCTTGGTTAGAAGGTGCCTGAAGAAGAGGGAGTCAGGAGTCAGGAGCTAGGAGTCAGAATGACTTCCTTTTGAGTGGCAGATGACTGATTGGTAGAAGCTCCGCCCTACAGGCTCAAAAGGAAAAGAGATCCAGCTCCATATTCAAACCCAATCTCCTAGTGAGTGGGCTTCTCCTGACTCCTGACTCCTGACTCCTGACTTCTTTCCTTAGTACTGCTATCGGGTTTTGATGTGTGGGAGGTAGTGTCAGCCAAGGGTGCTGATGCTACTTGGCTGATCTGGTATTTGTACTGGGCTGGGGCTAGGGCAGCGGCTTCCTCAAACAGGTGTTTTGCCTGCTCAGTCTTGCCCTGTTTTTTCAGTACAACCGCCTTTGCCAACACCGGGCGAAAATCCTGGTGATCCTCTTTAATTGCCTGATTATAAACATTGATCGCTTCGTCGTAGCGTTTCTGTGTGGCGTAGACCTGACCAAGTATCAACTGCACTCCTGCCACATTCACACTACCAGGTTGACTTTGATTCGTTTTGCTTGCTGTTTTGAGTGTGTCTTGCAGCAAGCTAATCGCGTCTTCCGGGCGTTTTTCCTGTACCAGCAAAGTTGCCATCCCTCTTAAAGCATCATCATTTCCCGGTTCGGAACCCAGAATCGAGCGGTAAGCCTGAGCCGCACCTTCTTGATCGCCGTTATACTGCTTAAGTTGGGCAAGCAGCACCTTGTATTCCGTCCGGTTCGGATTCAAGGATGCCACCTTTTCCAGGGGAGCGATCCCCCCTTTGAGATCCCGTAGTTGGAGTCGCGCCTGCACTAAGCCCTGCAGCGCCGTCTGATTCTCTGGCTCCCGCTGCAAAACCACTTCATAACCCCGTGCCTGGTCTTGCAGTTTCGATTTTTCTCCTATATCAGGCTTTTGACTAGATGCTGGTGCGGAGATCGTCGAGGGTTGGCTTTCCTTGAAGGCACTACTAATTAGGGGAAGCATAGAAAACCCCACGAAGGCAATGACTGCAAGCACTAATACGACACTAATTAACCAGCGACTACGCGGTTGAGACACAAATCTGCCCTAAACTCTATTGACATTATCAATAACAGCATGAATACTGCTAAAAATTACAGAGAGTTTACGAAATAGCTCATTGCGCCATTGATTGTTACAATATCGGTTTGCTAACCACTCACGGACCGTCACCAGATGCAGATGTGCTATGCTTCGCACACTAGACTCTGCATAATGGGGGTGAGCTACGCTGGCGCACTGGTAACCAAAACGGGAATGTGAAAGCAAGCCGCTCAAACCAATGTGCAGCTGCAAAACGAAAATCCCAAATGGAACGCGTGTCTCCGCCGCAAGGAGTTTTTATGAATTCCTCTGTTAATCCTTCCTCCGAATCAACTAATTCTCCTGCCTCTGACCCAGCTCAGACGGGCGAACAGGCTTTCTCGAACCGGCAGCAACCGATTCCGCCTCCCAGTGAACCGATGCAGTACCGGGCAATTGGCTTAGTTCGCGGTCGCTACAGCGTCAGCACTGAACAATTTACCCAGGGTACACTAGTCGCAACAGACGGGACAGAGCTCAACGCTGTTTTACTGGGTCGGATCATGAGTCTGGTAAGGAATCACCTAGATTTAGAACAAGAACATCTGTGGGTAGTCTATCCGCATATGGGTCAAAAAGATGGCAACTTGCACCTCCAAATTGTTGGGGTTTGGGAGCCAGAGAAGCTGAGTCAACAGGTAACAGAAACGAAGAACACAACGCCAGAGTCAAAGTCACTAAGGAGTGAGGAGTTAATTGAAGATGGTTATTTTTCTGTTCGTGGCGAGGTCGTTTACCAGTCCGCTTCAGATGGACACTTCATCGTCAAAATCAAGCAGTCTCCTCGTAAAGAGTCTGATAAACCCAAATATTTCAAGTTAAAACTCCAGGGTATTCTTGCAACCAAAGCAGTAGGGCAGTTTTGGGACTTGCAAGCCAAACGGCAGGCTGAAAGCTTAGTGCTACAGGAGGGTGAGGCGGTCGCTGTTTTACCCTCGAAGCCAAAACTAAAGAAAAATAAGCCGCGCCAAGGAGGGTATTCGGACACTAAACGTAACTTGGACACCCCACGCCCGGTTCGTAAAGCAGGCGACTCCACGTCGGTGACACGACCTGTACCCAAATTACCCAGCCCCAAGCCCATTAAGCGCCAGAAACCACCGCAGTAGCCCCTCTGCCCCCTGCCCTGCTATTAATCCAGAGTCATCTGTGCCCCCCATCTGTCTTGGGGCAGAAAAGAGCGGTCCATCGGAATCGGGGCAACTGGCTCAGTGAGCGTAAATGTCCCCGCCTCGATCCACTGTTTCAACGCATCGGCTACTTGCCGCGACAGGAATAGACTCGCGAGGGGGGCAACTCGCACCGGTTTGCCATCAATAGTGATTCGCCCGGACTTCAATTGGGCGTAGTTCACTAGACCAAAGGTAGGACGCACGCGACGGGGAATGGAAAAGTCCACGATGGGCGCGACTAGGTCTTGGTCTTGTACAGCACAACTGACGACGACTTCCTCATTCACTACGGGGAGTGGCACGCCCACGCCCAGCATCAAGGAAGGGCCGTAACTTTTGAAGTAGCAACCTCGCACCCAGCGGGCATCCATCTGCTTGGCATCACCAATTAAAGCTAAGGTGGCAGCGGGACCAATAGGTGTGCGATTGGGAAGGCGCTTTTGCAACGGAAAGTGCTGGGTGCCTTCCCAGGTCACATAGCCAATGCCGCCGCCAAGAAAAATCCGGGTACCAATGCCAATCAGTTGCAAATCGGGGTCGTTGAGCAGGGGAGAAATGGCACCAGGGTTGGAGTAAACGGCATTTCCAAGGCGGGGTTGCAGGGGGCCGAGGTATGTGAAAAGCGGGCGATCGCCGCCATTAACTCCAACAATAAAATTTTGATACAGATTACGGGGATTGAATAGGTAAAACTGATTAATTGTCTCGCGGCTGATGGTGGTTTCAAACGAGGCACGGGGGTAGCAGTCTGTTACCTGTCCAAGGGCTCGCAGCTGTACTGGTTTACCGGCAATCAAGTCTTCTATGACATGGCCGCCGCCCCTTAACACCTGCGGCTTCGCTTCGCTAAAACGGGCTTCTTCCCCGTCGGTCGATTCAACTGCTTGGGTTGCCCCCAGATACAGATCCACTGCTCCAAAGCCTGAGTAGGCAGGGACGCCGTCTAACCAGCAGCGGCGAATTTTAATTGGAGGGTCTGTGTGTCCCAAATTAATAATTGCTCCAGAGGACTCCATCGGCTCAAAAGTGCCAGTAGTAATCACGTCAACTTCCTTAGCTGCTTGAGTGACGCCGACTGCTAGCACCCGTGCTTTTAATTCCTCAACTGTCCACACCACCGCACAATTACGGCTAATTTTGTCATTGATTTCCGCAATAGTTCGCATCGTTTCAATTTAACTGCCGATTCTTTAATGTTCGCCCCCAGAGCGCAATTACCATAATCAAGGTTGGCACAAAAACAGCAACCAGGGCGTTAGTCGGCGTTGCAGCAATAGATAAATTTGGGCCTCCGTACTTAATCCAAACAGACAGTCCAGCTGAGATTACTAGCACTTTAAGAATGAATCCAGCCTGTTTCATTGATTTCACTCCTTAAAGAAGGGGTCAGTGAGCCGACAATTTGCTATAATTATTGTCATTTAAAAGAGCTTTTCTTCACTGAACCCTCTGAATCTAGCTGTTTAATCTTGCTGTGCCAATCTAATTCTTGACTGCTACAAATTATTTCCAAATTAGCCACTCGTTGCTCTAGCTGCTTCACGTTATTAGTTAAAAAGGGGCTAGTTTTCGATTGATTATCTAAGCTGCGCCAAACCACAACAGTGCCAACAACTGCCCCTAAAATCACAGCTAGAGGCAGAACCACACTGCTAGTAATTGCTGAAAGAGGAATGCAAACAGCTAGCATTATCGTGGCAAAGCCCCAGATTCTTGTGGTAGCAGTGACGCGGATATCTTTTTCGGGTTTACGTGCCATAGGTTCTTTCAAGACTTTAACTCGTTATCGGGCATCTGGATCAACACTCAACTCCCTCCCCCTCCTCCCTCCTCTGCTCCGGGCGGGCACAAGGCACCGCCCCTACGCCTGGTGCGGTTCGTTCCCTCACCGCATATCGTACCCAAACAAATTCGGGTCAACCTCCCCCAACTGCAAATCCCCCAACCCGTACTCCGCCCAACGTCGCTCCACCATCACCGCCACATCTGGATCAGATTCCAGCGGTGCCCCCCAATCATGCTCGGTTTCTGGCGGCATCTTCGTCGTCGCATCAATTCCCATCCGACCACCAAGACCAATTTTCTCACTAGCAAAGTCTAGGGTGTCAAACGGCGTATTGGGCAAAATGAACACATCCCGCACTGGGTCAACCTTAGAGCTAATTGCCCACACCACTTGACGCGGATCGCGGATGTTGATATTTTTATCTACCACAATCACAAACTTAGTATAAGTAAACTGGGGTAGGGCGCTCCAAAAGGCGAGAGCTGCACGACGAGCTTGACCAGGATAAGCTTTGTCGATGGAAATAATTGCCGCCTTGTAGCTGAGCGCTTCCATCGGCAAGAAAAAGTCAACGATTTCTGAGACTTGTTGCCGCAGGATAGGTGTGTAGATGCGATTGAGCGCGATCGCTATCATCGCCTCTTCTTTGGGTGGACGACCGCTGAACGTAGTCAGATAAATCGGATTCTTCCTATGGGTCATACAGTGGAAGCGAATCACCGGCGAATCCTCCACTCCGCCGTAATAGCCCATATGATCACCAAACGGACCATCTGGCATCACTTCCCCTGGCGTAATTGTGCCTTCCAGCACAAATTCCGATTCAGCTGGGACTTCTAAATCCACTGTTTTGCACTTAGCCATCTGGACGCCAGAACCGGCATACAGACCGGCAAACAGCCATTCCGACAAGTCAAGTGGAATTGGTGTGGCAGCTGCCATGATGATCAAAGGGTCTACGCCCAGTGCGATCGCAATCTCCAACTTCTTCCCCCGCTCAGATGCTTTACGCAAATGCCGCGCCCCACCCCGCACCGACAACCAGTGAACCGTCATCGTATTACGCGATTGCAACTGTAGCCGGTATACCCCCACGTTCGGGGTGCCTGTCTCGCAATCCTTTGTAATTACCAGCCCTAATGTGATAATCTTGCCAGCATCGCCTAAATAGGGACGAATCAGCGGCAACTGGGTGAGATCCACTTCATCGCCCTGAATTACCACTTGTTGACAAGCGGGAAAAAAGTCGCGCCCCGGTTTCGCCTTTAGGACATCAAACAGCAACTTGCCAAACTCCACTGCTTGGGAAATTTTTTTCGGCGGCTTGGGCTGTTGCAGCATACTGAGCTTCTTACCCAGTGTCTCCAACTCCTCCGGTTGCTGCATATTCATTGCCCAGCAAATCCGTTCCACCGTCCCCATCAGGTTGACTGCTACTGGATATGCTGCGCCTTTCACATTTTCAAATAGTAGCCCTGGGCCACCCTGTTGCAGCATCCGATTTGAAATCTCAGCAATTTCTAAATCTGGGTCAACCAAGGCGTCAATCCGTCGCAACTGCCCCCGTTCCTCTAGGAGTTGAAGGAATCCCCGCAAGTTTCTTGCCATTGCTCTAGAAATCTGAATATTTAAGAATTTTTAAGCGTTCTCTTCTATTATCGGCTCAAATATGAGTTGTCCGCTCGGCTCTCTAGCTCCGATTTGAGTTGTGAACCGTAGCGCAGGCATGCAAGCCTGGCGATACTATAGCAATCCTATTTGATTTGTAAACTAGTCCTCGGCAAGAGTAGCCAGTAGCCAGTAGCCAGTACAAGAGTGCCTACTGACTACTGACTACTAACTCCACGCAATATTTCACAATTTATTTAGGATTGCTATAGTAGGCTTGCGTGCCTGCGCTACGTAACGTTTTACAATTTCCCATACAAAATTATCAGTTTTTTAATGTAAGCATAAGCAATACTTCTGCCAGCACAGGAAACATCAATTACAATTACAAAAACTACCTTAATAGAAAATTTAAACCTGTTTACATAAATTTAAATTAAGCTTAATCTTTTGTTAAGCTATTCTTTAACTTGTCTTAACTAGTAAAGTTGTAAGGTCGTAAGGTAACGAGGTGTGATTAATCACCAATTTTTCTGTGGTAGAGGACGAAGTCATATGGTATTGTTTACGACCGCTTTTCGTCGTGTAGTTACGACTTCAGTGGTTACAGCTAATGTTACGTTAGGGCCTGTTTTTACGGCAATCGCTGCTGTAACCTTAAACGGTGCCGGGGCAACTTTCCCACAGCCCCTTTATGAACGCTACTTTGCTCAAATTAAACAGAAGTTTCCAGAATTGGCGGTCAACTATCAAGGTATTGGTAGTGGTGGTGGTATTAAACAAATGACTGCTAATTCTGTTGATTTCGCTGGTAGTGATGCGGCGATGACAGATGAAGAAATGAGTAAAGTGAGCCGGGGTGTGGTGTTTGTACCCGCAGCCGGAGGAGCGATCGCAGTGGTTTATAACGCTCCAGGCATTAACAATCTGAAGTTATCCCGCGCCGTACTTCCCGCAATCTTTGATGGTCAAATTAAGAATTGGAACGACCCCAAGATTGCGGCAGACAACGCAGGTGTGAATTTGCCAAATCTGCCGATCAAATTGGTGGTGCGTGCTGATAGCAGCGGTACAACCTTCAACTTTACTAATCACCTGAGTGCTACCGATCCTTATTTCAAAGGTAGACTTGGTGCTAGTAAATCTCCTAGCTGGACTGGAAACCCCTTAAAGGGTAAAGGAAATCCGGGCGTTGCTCAACTTGTGAAGCAATCTCCGGGTAGCATAGGCTATGTGGAATCTGCATATGCTAAAAGCAGCAACCTGTCAACAGCCCTAGTGCAGAATAAACAGGGAGAGTTTGTTGCTCCTTCCTTAGACGCCGCAAATCAAGCTTTGGAAAGCGTACAGTTTAATGATGACTTCCGAGTTTCATTTGATAAGCTAGGCGACCCCCAAACCGGCTACCCGATCACGGCTGTCACCTGGTTAATGGTCTACAAGAAGTATGAGCAACCAGGTAAAGCGGATGCTGTCAAGAAAATGGTGCAGTGGGCTCTGACTGATGGTCAAACAATCAATAGCACTCTAGAGTACACTCGAATTCCGCAGAGTGTTGCCCAGCAAGTGATCCAAACGGTGAACAGCCAAGTTACTGGTCCCTAAAAAAGGAGTCAGGAGGAGCCAGCACTGAAGGCGGGTTTCCCGCCGTAGGTGACTGGCGTTCAGGAGTCAGGAGTTACCCCATGGATAAATTCAGGGGTTTCAATCATAATGCTTCGCTTTGTGTTTCTCCACGGATGAATCCGGGGGCTTCATAACGATTGCATTCATCCAGCAGTAGTACAGGAACCATTCTGACGACTGGCGCCTCTCTCCTGACTCCTGACTCCTGCATTCTATAAAGTTCGTTCGAGTTTCAGGATGGAAGAACAATCTAAGCAGGCTGCTGCCGACCTCGACATCACGATAGCAAATGGGGAGAATCTTTGGTTAGATCAGTGGTTTAGCTGGCTAGTGCGGGGTTTTGCCTTCGGTACAGTGGCGGTGCTGTTTTGGATGAGCTGGGTGATTTTTCAGAATGCTCAGCCAGCGATTCAGAAGTTTGGGATAGGATTTTTGTGGGGCCAAGATTGGAATATAGGGAATCTGACTTTTGGTGCTTTGCCCTATATTTATGGAACGCTAGTATCTTCATTGATTGCTCTGTTGCTGGCTGTACCAGTAGGGCTGGCGGTGGCACTAGTGACAAGTGAAGATTTTTTGCCGCCCTGGGCGCGATCGCCCCTAGCTTTCGTTGTCGAGTTGCTTGCGGCAATTCCCAGCGTCATCATTGGACTTTGGGGAATTTTTGTCTTGATTCCCGTTCTCCGACCTATCCAAGAATGGCTTTACCAATATTTCCGCTGGATTCCCCTATTTAGCACTCAAAGCTCTGGCTACGGTATGCTGAGCGCTGGCGTCGTCCTAGCCATCATGATTTTGCCCACAATGGCTGCGATTAGCCGGGATGTGTTGCTAGCGATTCCCAAGGAGTTGCGGAGCGCCTCAATGTCTTTGGGAGCGACTCGCTGGGAAACTATATTTGGTGTTTTACTGAGCGCTGGGGTTTCAGGAATTTTAGGAGCGGCGATCCTAGCCCTAGGGAGAGCTTTAGGCGAAACTATGGCAGTCACAATGGTGATTGGTAACTCGCCCCAAATTAGCCCCTCGTTGCTGGATGCGGCTTCCACAATCCCGGCTGTAATGGTGAATGAATTTGGGGAAGCACTGGAAAGTTTGCATATCGGAGCTTTAATGTATCTGGGTTTGATTCTGTTTGCCCTGACACTGCTGGTTAATATAGCCGCTGTAATCATGGTTCGGCTTATCAGTCGCAAGGGGGCTAGGGTTTAAAATGAAAGACTCACTTGCGGCAGAACTATGCAGTCCTCTGCCTACAGTTAGAAGGTTACTCAATATCGGTATGACGGCTCTAGCATTTGCCCTCACGGCTCTTGCTCTGTTGCCTCTGTTCGCCATCTTGATTGAGATCCTGCGCCAGGGAATTCCCCACTTAAAGTGGGAATTATTCACCTCTTTGCCCGCCCCACAGGGGATGCAAGGTGTACCGAACGGTTTTGCCAATGACATCATTGGGACGCTGATGATGGTGGGAATTGCTTCCCTCCTGAGTATTCCCTTCGGTGTCATGACCGGCATCTTTCTGTCTGAGTTTGGTCAAGGATCAGTGATCGCCAGTACAGTGCGCTTTCTCACCACCATCCTCACTGGTGTTCCTTCGATCATCGTTGGTGTTTTTGCCTATGGTGTGATCGTCCTCACGACTAAAGGATTTTCAGCACTAGCAGGCGGTTTTGCCCTGTCCATACTCATGCTGCCCATTGTTGCCCTTACCACCGAACAAGCCTTGAAACTTGTTCCCACTTCTCAACGCCTTGCCTCAGCTGCCTTGGGAGCTAGCCGCGTCCAAACTACCTTTCGCGTCGTTATTGCCGCTGCAATACCCGCGATTACCACCGGCATTTTACTCGCTGTAGCTCGCGCTGCTGGTGAAACCGCCCCCCTTATATTTACCGCTCTATTTAGTCAAAATTGGCCTGAGGGATTTTTCAGTCCCACTCCTTCCCTATCCGTATTAATTTATAACTATGCCCAGTCTGCCTTTCCTGAGCAAAATCAGCTGGCTTGGACTGCTTCTATGGTCTTAGTCGGTCTAGTATTGTGTATCAGTATTCTCTCGCGCTTAGTCATCAGCAAACGCTTCAAGATTAGAGGCTAACCATGCCATCTGCTAATAACAATTTGATTATGAATCCAGTTGAACAAGCAGTAGAAGATTTGACTCCAGCCATCCGCGTCAAAGATTTAAGCTTCTACTACGGCAGCCAAAAGGCGCTCGAAGCGGTGTCAATTGATATCTACCAAGGACAAATCACCGCAATTATTGGTCCTTCTGGTTGTGGTAAATCCACCTTTATTAAATCCCTTAACCGGATTAGTGAATTAGAGGGGAAGGTGCGGATTGAAGGTAGCGTGAAATTTTTTGGTCAGGATATTTATTTCCGTCGCGTCAACCTAAATCGGCTGCGGCGTCAGATTGGCATGGTGTTCCAAAAGCCGAACCCTTTTCCGATGAGCATCTACGACAATGTTGCCTACGGTGTTAGGATAGCAGGCGGTAGAACAAGGGCAGAGCTAGATGCGATCGTGGAATCTGCCCTTAAAAGCGCTGCTATCTGGGATGAAGTAAAAGATAACTTGAATAAATCTGCCCTAGGACTTTCTGGCGGTCAACAACAGCGACTCTGTATTGCCCGTGCTTTAGCGGTGAAGCCCAAGGTTTTGCTGATGGATGAGCCTGCCTCTGCCCTCGATCCGATCGCCACGATGAAAATAGAGGAACTGATCCAAAATCTGCGCCAGGAGTTGACAATCGCGATCGTGACTCACAATATGCAGCAGGCTACTCGCGTCTCCGATTACACGGCTTTTTTTAGTACCGATGAAAGTCGTATCGGTCAGATGGTTGAATTTGGCCCTACAACCCAGATTTTCAGCGCCGCCACCCATCCCCGTACCCGCGACTACGTTGAAGGTCGTTTCGGGTAATCTTTTTATTAAGAATTGTGAAGCAACATCTTTATATTATCGACACAGAGGTAAGGATAAGCACAGCACGACGCCAACAACAAGATGAAATGTCCCAAATGCGAGTCCACTTCATGCCGGAAAAACGGTCATAGGAGTGGCAAGCAGAATTACCTTTGCAAAAACTGCGGTAGACAATTCCTTGAGCCTTCATCCTCCCAAGCCTGGGATGCCGAAAGTTACTCCAGCAATGGATACACTCAAGCCTCTGTGGCTGAGGTGAGTGAACTTCCTTTAGTAACACAGCTGTCAGAGGAAACAGAAACTGCCAAACGGCTGAACTTGGTTAATACCACAGATGAAGAACTGCTTCAAATCTTACCACCTTCAAACCTAGAATCCTCAGCTTTCAAGCAATTTATCGAAAAAATCCAGGAACTTCCAGAATCATCTGCTAAACCAGAGCCGGGAATTTCTATTTTGCTTTTGGATGCAGAAAACCTGAAACTCGATATCAATATTGAAAACTTTTTAGCCAGTCTCTGTAGATATGACCTCCAAGTCAAGATTGCCTTCGCCAATTGGAGAAATCCAACTATTGGTAAACAGGATGCCGAACTTTATAACCGGGGCTATCAACTCCAGCACGTTCCTGAAGGCAAAGACAGTGCGGATGGTAAAATGATAGCACATGGTGCTTCTATTTTGCGCTCCTATCCAACAGCTAAAGAAGTATTCGTCTGCTCTTGTGATCGAATCTTAATCCACCTCTGTAACCAACTTCAAACCCAGGGATTAACGGTATATTGGGTGCGTAGACAAGTTCAAAGCTTGGAGGTGGAAAACCGTAATACTGGGCAGTTGAGTTACTATTCCCTAGCAATGCAAACGAGTATTCCATCTTTTGAAGGTTTGATTCAGAAAATTGAGGCTTTAATCAAGGCAGAACAGCAATCAATCACTGAGCGTTTAAGCAAGTTAGCCATAGTTTCAACCCTTTTCCAAGAGCGATACAATCTTACAATCAACGCAAATCGCTCAAACAACTCAACAGGGGTAGTTCAACAATCCGAAATCATCAGGATAAAAGAGAACTCCACACAATCTCAAACCGTAAAAAAGCCGGTTGAATTTAATAATTCTGCCGCAACAACACTGACAGTTGTAGACAGTATCAATTCCAGGGAAGAATTAGAGAAAGCACTTATAGAAATTATTCAGGCGCTCAAAGTAAATTCTCCCAAAGTTAAATTGTCGGTGGCAAAGCTAGGTACAGAGTTGCGTAAAGCAAGTGGACAAACTCCTAATTCAATTGTAAAGAAATTAAAGTTAGGTTCTAATTTTACCAAATTCTTACAGTCATGTCCCACATTCCAACTAAAGAAGATAGACAAGGAATATGAGGTAGCGATCGCCCAAAGGTAGCCTTTCACCCAGTATCATGGAAAAAGGTGTAAAGAAATGTAAAGAGCGATGCCAGACAATGGCAGAGGAGTTGAAGCGCTTTGGCGTCAAGTTCACGCTATTCTACTTTGGGGGGTAGATTCTCCCTTCTGGGACAACGTACAGCTCAAGGTAGACCGAAAAAAAATGCTCAGTACCCAAACCGCTGCCGATGCAATTGTGTATGCCCTTTCATCTGATGCGCAAGCCGTGCCGATGGAAATTAACATTCAGCCAGAAAGTCACCTATTTTTCTAGCTTGGGAGAATTCTTACTTAGGATTGACTTGCAAATCTAGCCGCATTGGGGCGCGAATTTTCGCTCTTTATGAAAATTGATCACGTTCACTTCTATGTAGAAGATGCTAGAGCATCGCGCAACTGGTTTATCAGCCACCTGGGTTTTCAAGCGGTAGCCAGTGGTATCAATAGCTTTGACACTTGCACCGAAGTCGTCAAAAGTGGCTCAGTTTATTTTGTCCTGTCTTCACCGCTCACGCCCAAGAGCCCAGTGGCTCAGTTTCTGCGTCAGCACCCACCCGGAGTTACAGATATAGCTTTTTGCGTCGACGATCTCCAAGCAGTGATGACTAGGGCGATCGCGCACGGTGCCAAAGTCCTACAACCTATCCAGCAATACCAAAGCTTAAAGTGGAGCAAAATTGCCGCCTGGGGTTCCCTCAGTCATACTCTTATACAAAAGCATTGCGAGAGTGAGAGCAGGGGAGCAGGAGAGAATCTAGATATATTTTTTCCTCAGCCCCTGTGCGCCTCAGCCACCTTAGACCTCAGCCCTTCACCCGACATCTTTACCAGCATCGATCATGTGGTGTTGAACGTGGCATCTGGTGACTTAGAGCGTGCCGTCGCCTGGTACAAAAACATCCTGGACTTTCAGTCCAAGCAGACATTTAAAATTCAAACAGATCGCTCAGCCCTGCACAGCCAGGTCATGATTTCTCCCAACAGCTCGATCCAATTCCCCGTTAATGAACCAGCATCACCCAATTCCCAGATTCAAGAGTTTTTGGATGTGAACCGGGGACCAGGGATTCAGCATATTGCCTTACACACATTCGATATTGTGCAAGCGATCGCCAAATTGCGCCCAATAGGTCTATCCTTACTCCCTGTCCCCCCCAGCTACTACACCCAGCTACAGCAACGCCCAGGACTGCCGCTATCCGTAGCGCAATTGCAGCAAATCACCCAAGAGCAAATTTTGGTTGACTGGGAGGACACTACTCCTAACGCCGTCCTATTACAGACCTTCACCCAGCCCATCTTTAGACAGCCAACCTTTTTCTTTGAGTTAATTGAGCGACGTTGCCAAGCGCGGGGCTTCGGTGAAGGCAACTTTCGCGCCCTTTTCGAAGCCATTGAACGCGAACAACTAAAGCGAGGCAACCTGAAATAAAGGGGAAATCGAGCGACAATTTACTTGCTCTCCTCTAACCTCTACCTCTGCGTCCTCGGCGCCTTGGCGGTTCGAATCATATTTCACCGCAAAAAGCTGCTAACCAGCCAAAGCAGCAAAAAAGTCAACACCGTAGAAAACTGCTCAGCCGTCAAAGAAAGCATTCCTATTTGCGGCAGGAGCAAGCTACCAAGCAGCCCCCCGGCGATTAAGCCGAAGATTAAGCCGAATCCAGTCAGCATTACCGCTCGACCCAGCTTTCGTTCCTTGCGATTAACAAAGTAAAGACTTATTGCGACCCCCGTCACCAAAGCCAACTGTAAAACTTGCTCACCCCCAGCCCTGTAAAAGACGCTGAGGCTACTTAAACCGAGGAACAACCCACCGGGCAACAGAACTTCACTTAGACTCGGCTTATCAACCAGACGTTGCACCCATGCAGGTGACTGTTTTGCGGGGGCTGGGCTTTCTTTAGGAGGCGCTTGGGAGAGGCGCTCGGCAAATCTGATGCCTTCAGGCACCTTAATTTTGCCCTCTTGGCGCATCCGTAAGCGCTCCATTAGTATTGCATCGTAAGCCGCTTCAATCGTTTCTAGTTTCTTCATATCGCCACTGTACTGCTGTAGTAGGCGACTGCGAGCATCCTGAATTTCATCGAATGTAGAGTTTTCTGTTACCCCAAGCTTTTCGTAGGGATTTTGATCGCTCATGTGATGCAGCCAGTGGAGGAGGGACAACAAATTTAGGTGCTACGCCGGTCGAAATGACTTTTTAAATTTAGCCTCTTGCCCTAACAGGGTATGACTAGGGCAATTTGACGACCGTCTACAGTTACCCATACCCACTTTAACATATAATAATGACTCCGCGTATGCCCTGCAACGTGTGGGTCGTTGACAGATGATAATTTTATCAAATGCTGATTACACTATTATCTGGGTAGTCAGGAATCTATTGTTTTAGCGTTGAAGGTAACAAGAGCTACAACGCTACCGCCCAATTCCCCATTTGCCTGTTAATCCTCCTCTTCGTTGTGCAAAGTGATGGCCATAGCTCTCACCAAGATTCTTGTCGTTGATGACGACCCTGCAATTCGGAATTTAATCCAACGCTTTTTGAGCAAGCAGAACTATCAGGTGGAGTCTGCCGAAGATGGTAAGACTGCCCTCGCGGTATTCGAGCGGTTTAACCCAGACCTAGTGATTCTGGATGTGAATTTACCAGACGCAATTGGCTATAACCTATGCCAAGAGATGCAAAGTCGTACCAGTGTCTTTGTCCTCATGCTAACCAGTCGCGCCGATGAAGCGGACAAGATTCGGGGCTTTTCCAAAGGTGCTGATGATTATCTCACCAAGCCATTTAGTCTAGGAGAGTTAGAAGTCCGAGTAGGAGCTATTTTGAGGCGCCAGCGGCTCGTCACTACGGCAGAAAAGCAACGTCTGACCTTTGAAAAGCTGGTGATTGATCCGGAACGGCGGGAAGTGACTCTTAACAACCAGCTGATACCCTTAACCGCTCTCGAATTTGACCTGTTGCGTTTTTTAGCAAGCCATCCAGGTCGGGTTTGGCGACGCGCGGAGCTAATCCAAGAGGTCTGGGACTACGAGTACGTGGGAGATCAGCGGGTTGTAGATGTTCACATCGGCCAAATTCGGAAGAAGATTGAAATCGATGCGACCCAGCCAGTCTTGATTCAGACCGTGCGCGGTGTTGGCTATAAGTTTGAAGCTCCCACTTAAACCCAGCAACCTGGCAACGTCCAGCAGGGAGAAGAGAACTCTCTTCTCCTTTAGCTTAGCAATGGTGGAACAGGGTTTCTAGATATACCCTGGCGGCGCGGCGATCGCCATTTCCATTTTGGAGCAAAAACAGTGACAGCGCCGCTGTAAACACCCGGTCTTGATCCCAGTCCGGGTGAGTTTCTAAGTAGCTTTTGAGCGATTCGTGCAGTTCTTCTGGAATTTCGGTCAGGATACTAACGGTTGCCTTCATTCAGAACCTCTTATTCTAGGGTAAATGTAACTAGCAACCTTACTTCGAGTGAGCCAAATACAGGTGTCACAGCCGTTAAACTTTCTCTCAACGACAAAGCTGCAACAGCCTTACCTGTTTTCCCCACCACAAGTGAGCGATTAAACAGACTGAAGAAGTAAGTCGCATCATTGTGCGGCAAGAGGGGGTGGGGTTGTCAATGCTGCGAAATGTTACAACTGCCTTCAACTAGAAAAAAGGTTCACGAAGTCATCAGCATTTCAGCTTGATTTCCGTTACATATCTTTATAATATCTGCGTGTTTCTAAACTCCTCGGTTCGCTAACCAACAATCCACAGCCTTAACTGAAAAACCATTATCTGCGGTAAACGCTTGTGGAAAACCTCGATAACTCTGTGGAAAAACTGCAACCACTTTGTGGAAACGATGGGGAATCTGTGAGGAAAAATTGGGATAAAAATAAGAATTGCAAAGAGACAGGAAATTTTGACCCGCAGCGGCTACTGCTGGTCGTCAGCTGGGGGAGCCGGTCGTTTTATCAACTGTTGAACCAGGATTTGAATAGCCAGAGCTACCAGACCGATCGCCACTAAGCCAAATATCCCAGTGGCTAGCGCACTCATCCCCACGACAAGGGTACGAACAGCAGAGGCAATATTTACAACAGTTGGATTGCCCGAGTGGACGGGCTTGGCGGCAAAAGTCTGAGCAATCGATGCCGTCAGAGAGTAAAGCGCGATCGCGATTCCTCCCGCAATCAGTGCGCCACTCAAACAGCGCCAAGGACTAGGTGGCGACTGAGCAGTGTCAGCTAACTGACTATCTGAGTTGGGAGTCGGTGTTAGGTTATTCATAATTAGCTCTCTCCTTTTCATGAGTTAACCCGGATACCCGTAGGGCAGAACCGAGCCAGCCAGAGGTCTAAGTCGGGGTCAGGTACTGCTGCCTTAACCGCTTCCAAAACATGCTTTGCCTGGTCGTGAGACTCACATAGCGCAAACACCGTTGGCCCAGAACCAGACATCATTGCCCCCAAAACACCAGTGCTATTGATAGCAGAGCGCAGTTGCAACACCTGCGGATATGCTGGCAACACCACGCGCTCTAAATCATTATGGAGCAGTTGACCGATTTGCACCCCGTCTTTATGGCTAATGGCGCTCACCATTGGCCCAGAATGTACTGCATAAGCCCTCTGTTTCAGACTCTGTTTATCAGCAACGTCAGAACTACCAAACTGCTGTCGGTAGGTCTGATAAGCCCAAGGAGTGGAAACCGTGAGGCTGCGGTACTTCCCCAATACTACATAGAGATGATCCAGGCTGGGTAAAGTAGAAAGTTGGTCACCTCGCCCAGTCGCGATCGCCGTTCCACCAACAATACAAAAAGGTACATCTGAACCTAGCTGGGCTGCCAGTTCCTCCAATTCCGACTGGGTTAATCCCAACTGCCAAAGTAAATTCAGCCCCACCAAAACCGCCGCTGCATCCGTAGACCCCCCAGCTAACCCAGCTGCCACGGGAATGCGCTTGTGGATGGTAATTTCTACTCCACCATACTGGGCAAAGGCTTTACTGAATTGCGCTGCCATCAATTCAGCTGCACGGGTTGCTAGGTTACTTTTGTCTTGCGGCACTTGGGGATGATCGCAGCGAACACGAATCGTGTCAGTGGAGAGCGGACGCAAATCTATTTGATCTGCTAAATCGATGCTTTGCAGCACCATTGCCAGTTCGTGATAGCCATCCGGGCGAGCGCCAATAATTTCTAGATACAAATTGATTTTGGCACAGGCAATTAGAGAGTAGGAACGCATAATTTATTACTTAGGGCTACCCATTTAGCTACGCTTAGGTCTTCGGCGCGGGCTTGGGGGTTTACCTCTAATTGTTCCAGCAATTGCGTGAGGTGATCGCGGTCTACTATTGCGTTCAAATTATTTCGTAACATTTTACGCTTAGCCGCAAAGCCAAGTTTAACCAAGATCTCCAGGTGTCGAGGGTCAAGTGCTGGTGGTTCCACTAATCGGGGACGCAGCCGCACCACAGCCGAATCTACCTTCGGTGGCGGATAGAAATACTCAGCTGGCACCGGGCAAATTAACTCACACTCCGCCAAGTATTGCACTCGTACCGACAGCGCCCCGAACGCTTTCGATTCCGGATGAGCATACAGCCGTTCTGCCACTTCTTTTTGCACCAGCAGCACGATCAAGTCAAATGGTTCAGCAGCTGGGTTGGCAATTGTGCCTAGAAGTTTTTCGAGAATCGGCCCTGTGATGTTGTATGGAATGTTCGCAACGACTTTATTTTGCTTTTGGAAAGCTGGAAACGAAACTAACTGGGAAGCCAGCTCCAGCGAGAGGATATCGCCTTGCAGGAGTAAAAAATTCTCAGTTTGCCCTATCTGTTTAGTCAGCAACTGGCACAAATCCCTGTCAATTTCGACACCAACAACAGACTGGGCGAGGGGCAATAAGCGGCGAGTTAAGACCCCAGTTCCGGGGCCGATTTCCAGGACGCGATCGCACTTTTGTACTTCCGCTGCCCGAATTATTTGATTCAGCGCCTTATCACTTTTCAGCCAGTGTTGAGCAAATTGTTTTCTGGGTCGAGGTTTCAACCCACTTTTTTGAATCACAACCGAATTTTTAACCTACATCTAGACAACTCTTAACACAAATTGTAAAATATATAGCAATCCTATTTGATTTGTAAACTAGTCCTCGGCAAGAGTAGCCAGTAGCCAGTAGCCAGTACAAGAGTGCCTACTGACTACTGACTACTCACTACTAACTCCACGCAATATTTCACAATTCATTTAGGATTGCTATATAACCTTTCTGCAGGGATAATCCTCGAAATCCTAGCGTTTGCAGTGGCAATGGCTATAATGAGACAAGATGTTGTGCGTTATGAAATCTTGAGCGAGGGTGACAAAAAAATGGATGTCAAGCTGATTTTAGTGGGATTAACGCTTATCTTCACTCTGTGTTGCCTGTTTTTTGGCACTAAAAATGGATTTTATGACTCAGAGAACTATCACGGCAACGGCTCTGCCCACTGAATAAGGAAAGGCCAAGAGTGCGAGACAATACACCTATCCCCTAGCCAGTATAGGGTTTGAGGGGGAGGTAATATGAGTGACGACCAGTCGGTATCCTTTCGTTTCAATGCTGGGGAAGCCGGTTCAGAATTAGAATGTCTGGCCTATAGTGTCCACCATAATGAGGAGGGCATGTGTTTGCTAGTGCGGATGGGGCCACACCGCATCCTACTTGACTGTGGTCTAACAGACATTTCACCCCTGCAGACGGGGCTTAAAAAGTACCCTAGACCAGACGGAGCAAATCTACCAGCCGATTTAGTCCTGTGTAGCCACGCCCACCCAGATCACGCTCAGGGCTTGCTAGCACTGCATCAGGCTTTTCCGCTGTTACCAATCTACGCTAGTGTTGTAACAACCCAGTTACTGCCGCTTAATTGGCCAGAGGTAGACCCCAAGGAGATTCCCCAATTTTGTCAGGCGTTGGCGTGGCGATCGCCAGTGGAGTTCCAAGATGGCCTAAGTGCTGAATTATTTCCATCTGGGCATCTACCAGGAGCGGCGGCGATCCTATTAACCTACACTACCCCACGCCGGTCTTACACGCTGCTTTATACTAGTGACTTTTTCTTGTCGAATTCACGGCTAGTGGAGGGGTTGCCCTTAGAGGAGTTACGGGGATTAGAGCCAGATGTGCTAATTATTGAAGGCAGTTATGGCACGGCTCGTCATTCCCACCGGCGTAACCAAGAAAATCAACTGGCGGATCGAATTAATCGGGCGATCGCTAGTTCCTCCTCTGTCCTACTTCCTACGCCCACCTTGGGGCTGGGTCAGGAAATCCTCATGCTGCTGCGGAGCCATCACAACTTCACTGGTCGTGACTTAGATATCTGGGTTGATGGCATGGTCGCCACCGGCTGCGATGCCTACCTGGAACTGCTACCCCACCTCCCGACCTCGGTGCAGAACTTTGCCCGCCATCAACCCCTGTTTTGGGATGAACGGGTGCGTCCCCGTATGCGCCGGTTAAATTTGCAACAGCGCCGCACTATTGGTCAGTCTCCCTGCATTGTCCTCACGGATGAAACATCTGATTTGAGTCAATACTGCCATCCAGACACTGGCCCTTGGGTTATCCTGCTGGCTGAAAAACCCGGTCGCCTAATGAACACTGACTCCCCCATGAGCCTCCCCCTGACAAGCGTCGAAACCTATCTACTCGCCCAGCATAGTGATGGCCCCGGGATCACTCAGCTGATTCACAACTTGCGCCCCCAGCACGTTATTTTTGTCCACGGCTCGCCCACCTACCTCGCCGACCTCACTAGCTTAGAGGAGTTGCAAAACCGCTACCATTTACATCTCCCAGGTACTGAGACGCTAGTCGAACTTCCAATTGGCGAGACTTTTCTGCAACCGGCAGCACCCGAAACCAACTATGAAGGCGAGCTGAATGAATTAGGCACAGTAGTAACGATTACCCTGCCCGATGCCGTTACGGCTGACTCCCGCTGGCGACAGTTTGCCGATACGGGTTTAGTGGAAGCACGTTGGCAGGGAGAGGAACTAGTACTGCGGGGCTTGTCGCAACGGGAGCTAATGAACCAGAGTAGCGATCGCCTGATCTGGGCTGACTTGGAATGCTGCGCCACATGCCGATTCCAACGGGGACACCGCTGTTGGAACCAAGCCTCCCCGCTCTTTGGTTTCAAGGTGACACCTGAGGGGTACTGTCCTGCTTTTGAACGCCTTGGCGAACCTCCGTCCGGGGAGTGAACAGAGCAGGGGGAGCTATCCCCCATATCTCTTCGTCTTAGTCAGGATTCGAGTCGGTATAACGATTGCGAATTCGCTCAGCTTCTGGGCAATCTTCAGAAACCAGAGGTTCGGCATTGCCCCGTGGCACCGAAGCTAATTTCTGAGTTACGGCACCGATGCTTTCTAAGCGAACCATTTCCTCCCAAGAACACATTTCGTCTTCTTCTTCAGTTTCATAGCGTAGGGTGACTAAATCACCTTCTATATCGATGATGCGAGCGCGTTCTATCCAGCGTTGCTGGTCCCGCAAGAAAACACTTATCTCACGCCCATCGCAACACAGTTGATAAATCTTGCGGTGTAGCATGTATTGCTTCTGCCTTTCTAAACGTAGTGTAAGTCTGTCAATTTTTGGGTTTGACCCCAGTACCTATCAGCTAGTTGGAGCAGGTTTGCTCACTCTTCGCCATTCACCTTTGTCTCAACCTACCCTGATACTACTCCTCGAGACGGTTGCCATAGTTGCCTTTTTGTGTTGGGTGGCATTTGTTTGGAGTCTGGGGACTCCACTTCTTGTTGAACCCGATGTAATTTATTTTAACTCATTGTCTCGACTCTAACTGCTGCTAATGTGAACTACAATTTCACGCAAGTGACCGCGCTGCCGGTGTTCCCAAAGGTAGATGCCCTGCCAAGTTCCCAGCAGCAGATGGCCTTGAGCAATCGGGATCTGTTCTGAGGTGTGGGTGAGGGCAGTACGGATGTGAGCAGGCATGTCGTCCGGCCCCTCGGTACTATGAATGTATTGACCAGACTCTGGCACCAATTTCGCTAGGAAGTTTGTTAGATCCTTGAGTACGTCAGGATCAGCATTTTCTTGAATAAGTAAACTGGCTGAGGTATGGCGCAAAAAGAGGGTACAAAGCCCGGTTTCCACCCCCGAGTCCGCAACTATGGCTTGAACTTTAGAGGTGATTTTGCACAAAGATTTTCCGGTGGTGGGAATTTTGAGCAGCTGTTGGTAGTGCATAAGTCAGCTCTCGATGATTAATGAGTCTGAAAATAGTCAAGGACAGCATGGGCGATCGCTTCATTACCATTTGTCGCCAGGGGTTGGGATTGCCGTGGCGGGGCAGGCGATTGGTTCAGAAATTCCCAGTTGCCTTGGAAAAACTCAGTTGTACTGAGAATTTGATGGTGGGCGTGATTGACAATGCCTTCATTCAGCAAAGCAGCTTCCGCAAAGTCTTCGCGGATCATAGAAACAATAGGTAATCCCAGGCTTATAGCTTCGGCAAAGGTGCCGTAACCCGGTTTAGAAACTACCCGTCCACACACGGGCATGAAATCCACAGGTCGGTATTTGTAATCGCTAATTTTGAGCAAATTGGGCAAATCGGTGGCTGAACGGTCGAAGGTGATGAATTGCCAATCAGGAAAATATTGCAAGTTGTCGTAGGGAATTTGCTGTAAACCCAAGCCACCGAAGGTGAGTAGGATTGTCTTATCTGCCGGAGCAGTTAGACCCCAGGTGGCTCGTAGCTCATCTGGGCTGTAACGAGGAGAGCCACCAGTCAAGCCAACGTCCGTAAGACTTTTGAAGGCACTCATGGGTTCGTGGAACGGCAGACGAAACAGGTGATCGCACTGAGTGAAACAATCGAAAATCCAATCGGCAATTTCAATAAATTCACCTCCCCAAGCCCGGTAGATAAAGTCCCAGCCAAAGTTGCCAATCATCCAACAGGGAATGCCAGCTGTTTTGGCGATCACTGCCGCTAGGGGCGGAATATCTGCCAGCACTAAATCCACCCGGTTTTGGCGGATAAAGTTGACTTCCCCTGCGACAAGAAAACGCTGCTTGTCACGAAGCAAGAGCAGTTTTTCCAGCGTGGCTGCTTTATCCATCGTCAAGCTATCCGTTTGCACGACGCCCACATCAAATGCGCGGGGGCGATGGATAAAATCGGATTGTATGTACGACTCTAACAACCAACGTGGTGCTGTTGTCACCAGAATCAGCAGGATTTCTGGACATAGCTGCTGAATTGCCGCCGCTACAGATGCAGTGCGGGCAGCATGACCAAACCCGTGATTTGTGATTGCCACATATAAAATTGGTCGAGACGTTTCCATTTTGGATGGCTCAAAATCCCTTCATTTGGCAAAACTGTTGAATTCCCGCAACTAGCTGGTCAATCTCAGATTCTAGACTGAAGTAGTGGACACAGGCTCGAACACAATCTGGATCGACAAGTGTCCGAGCCATCAAGCCCTGTGTTTCCAAAAACTGTACCATCTGCTGGTGAGAGGCGGCTTCTCGCTTGCTACTAGTCAGCTGGAAAGAGACAAGACCCGATTCTGGTGGGCTAGTCCGCAAACAGCTAACGTCGGGCAGCTGGTTTAAGCGTTGCCAGAGGTACTTACTCAACTGACAAATCTGCTGGTAGCGTTCCTCAGCGGTACCCCATTCTTGATGGGTAGAGAGCGCTGCCCGTAACCCAGCGTACTGGCTAAAGGCGGAAGTAGCCACTTCATATCGCCGTCCATCGGGCTGCCAACCCACGGGTTTACCTTCACCGTCAGTGACAATGCCGCGCCAGCCAATAAATGTAGGTTTCAGGCTTTCTCGTGCTTCCGGTCGTACATATAGACCACCCACACCAGCTGGACCACACCACCACTTGTGACCAGTGAAGGCATAAAAGTCTGCCCCCAATTCCGTCAAATTCAAAGGCAGCTGACCCACGGACTGAGCGGCATCTACTAGAATTCTCACTGGTGGGGAGCAGTCATCTTGTCTACATACCTTAACCATCTCAGCTAGTGGCAAGACTTGACCGGTGTTCCAGAGAATATGACTCAAAACTAATAACCGTGTTGAGTCGCGCAGGTGCTGGGCAACCACAGCAGCTGGATCACCTTCATTCAAGGTTGCCATCAGAGGGCAGGTGGAAACTTCTACACCGAATCGGCGACCTATTTCCGCCGCTGTTGCCACGACGCCTGGGTGTTCGCAGTCTGTCAGCAGCATGTGTGAGCCAGGTTGCCAATCAATGCCCCACAGAGCAATATTGCAGCCAACAGTCACATCTTCCGTCAACGTAATCGTTGACTCAGAAACACCCAACTCAGCTGCTAAGGCAATTCTTGTAGCTTTAGCCTCCTGTGCGCTCCAAGCATTCAATTCTGCCGAAAAGGGGCCTGAGCGCTGGATATATTCCTGGGCATGGGTTATCGCATCCATTGCCGCTTGGGGCATCGGCCCCTGACCCCCGTAGTTGAAATAAGTCTTATTTGCTAGGGCGGGAAATTGCTGTCGATGGCGTTCTAGCACAGTGGGCGCTGGAGAAATGCTAGTCATAATGGAGTGAGATTTCAATCCCTAATAGGGGTTTTTACAGATTAACCGCCCCCACAATATATACAGTAGCACATTAGCACACGGAAGATGTATCTCACTAATCATGAAAATCGCGCTTAACGGTTTGTGGACGAGCACAAACACATTCCCCGGGCGCGAATGTGCTATTGTATCTATGGTGGTAGCGGCTGTTCTATATGAATCCCTATAAGGGACTGAAAGAGGGACTGAAAGAAAGAAAGAAATTGATACTGACTGCTGAACTGCTGCTCCACTACCAACGCTGTAAGCGACGAAGTTTTTTAGATCTTCATGAGGATCTACGCTCGCGAGATGAGCCTACGGATTTGCTGCTGAAACTGCAACAGGATAAGAAGGCTCATCGGCAATCCGTTCTGGCAGAGCAGAATTATCAGCAACCGGATTATCCAAAAGGGAACTGGGAGGCCGGAGCCAAGGCTACTTTACTGTTGATGCAGCAGGGAGTTGACCGGATACATAAAGGAGTATTGCTGGCAGACAAACAACCTGGAGAGGCAATAGGTTCTTCCCCTACTCCCTACTCCCTACTCCCTACTCCCTCTTCTGTCACACTGGTAAGCCGTCCAGATTTACTAATTAAACAGGCAGGAGAGTCCTGCTTTGGAGATTGGATTTACGTTCCGGCTCAGATTGAGCTAGGCAAGCGTCCGAAGCTGGAATATCAAATTGTGGCAGCATACAACGCGCAGGTGCTGGCATCTGTACAGGCAGCTGACCCAAACACAGCCTGGTTAATTCTACGCCGAAAACAAGCTTACTGCGTGAATTTGTCGAAATCAGTGCCTCAGATGCAGCGTGTTCTGGAGGACTGTATCGAGACTATACAATCACCACAAGCTCCAGAGGTGTTCATTGCCCGTCAGCGGTGCAATCTTTGTCGATGGTACAGCTACTGCTATGCGATCGCAAAATCCCAGCAACACCTCTCTCTTTTACCGGGTGTAACGCCCAGCCGCTACATCCAGCTACAAGCCCTTAACTTGACATCAATAGAATCTCTCGCCCATGCCAGTTCAGCCCAGTTGGAGCCAGTGTTTGGTGAAGAAGCGGGGCAAAAGCTGGTAATACAAGCCCAATCCGTAATTCAGAACCGGGCAATTCTTTATTCTTCTCCCCCCCCTCTCCCCATCCCCCCCTCTCCCCATCCCCCCCTCTCCCCATCCCCCCCTCTCCCCATCCCCCCCTCTCCCATAGAGCTATACTTCGATATTGAAGCAGAACCAGACCTGAAACTGGACTATCTACTAGGGGTCTTGGTCGTTGATCACGAAGCTAAAACAGAAACATTTCATTCCTTGCTAGCAGAACGAGCCGAAGATGAAGGGTTAATCTGGCAGCAATTTCTCGATTTAGTTTGGCAATATCCCCAAGCACCAATTTTCCATTTCTGTTCCTACGAAGTTGATACATTCAAACGATTAGCGAAGCTCTACAACACCCCGCGAGAGCGAGGATCACCGCTACTAGAGCGCTTTGTGGATGTGTATGAGCAAGTAACGCAAACGGTGGCGCTGCCGGTGGAAAGCTATGCCCTCAAATCGATTGCCCGGTGGTTAGGCTTTGAGTGGCATCACCCCCAAGCTAGTGGTTCCCAATGCATTTATTGGTACGACAAGTGGTTAGAGACGGGCGATCGCACCTTCCTCGAAGCCATCCAGCGCTACAACGAAGACGACTGCCGCGCCACTCACCATGTTTTGCATTGGCTCGTGAACTTTTCTTGAATCTCTAGATTTAGGAGGATTTTATTGCTTGACAAATTGATAAATAATTGAGAATATAGAAAACGGCGCGGAAATAAGGGACTGTAGTTCAATTGGTTAGAGCACCGCCCTGTCACGGCGGAAGTTGCGGGTTCGAGCCCCGTCAGTCCCGTTTATTGATTGAGAAAATGAACCCGTGAATGTAAGAGTTCGGATTGCCCCTAGTCCCACTGGTAACTTACACATCGGTACGGCTAGAACCGCTGTGTTTAACTGGTTATTTGCCCGTCACCAGGGCGGAAAGTTTATCCTGCGGATTGAAGACACAGATACTGAGCGCTCGCGCCCGGAATACAGGGAGAATATCCTCCAGGGACTAAGCTGGCTGGGATTGAACTGGGATGAAGGGCCGATTTTTCAATCCAAGCGACTGGATATATACCGGCAAGCAATTCAAACCCTAGTAGATAAGGGATTAGCCTATCGCTGCTACTCCACGGAAGCCGAACTGGAGGAAATGAGAGCAGCCCAGAAGGCTAGAAACGAGCCGCCTCGCTACGACAATCGCCACCGGCATCTGACCCCGGATCAACGGGCTGGTTTTGAGGCAGAAGGTCGTCGCTTCGTAATTCGCTTCAAAATTGATGACGACCGAGAGATCGTCTGGAATGACTTGGTACGGGAGCAGATGAGTTGGCGCGGCAGCGACTTGGGTGGTGATATGGTGATTGCTCGTGCCTCAGAGGAAGGTGGCATTGGTCAGCCACTATACAATTTTGCAGTAGTGGTTGATGACATCGATATGAAAATCACCCACGTCATCCGCGGGGAAGATCACATTGCCAATACTGCCAAGCAAATTCTGCTTTATGAAGCCTTCGAGGCAAAAGCGCCAGAGTTTGCCCACACACCCCTGATTCTGAATAAGGAGGGACGAAAGCTTTCTAAACGGGACGGCGTCACTTCTATTTTTGACTTTAAGCAAATGGGCTACACAGCTGAAGCGTTGGTTAATTACATGACGCTGCTGGGTTGGTCGCCGCCAGACTCAACTCAAGAGATATTCACCCTAAAGGAAGCAGCCCAGCAATTTAGCTTTGATCGCGTCAATAAGGCTGGGGCAAAGTTTGACTGGGACAAGCTGGATTGGTTGAACAGTCAATATCTGCACAATATGCCGGTGGCTCAGCTGACGGATTTATTGATTCCCTATTGGGAGTCAGCTGGGTATGAGTTTGACCCAGTGGGGAATCGCTCTTGGCTAGAGGATCTGACAAGTCTAATTGGCCCTAGTCTGACTCGCCTGCAAGATGCAGTAGAAATGAGTCGGCTATTTTTTACAAAGTCAGTGGAATATAGCGAGGAAGCAGCTTCCCAGTTGAAGCAGGAAGGAGCTAGCACTGGTATTGAGGCGATTCTAACGGCTTTGGATAACGATCAGCAACTGACAGAAGCCAAGGCTCAGGACATTATTAAACGGGTGATTAAAGAGCAAAACCTGAAGAAAGGCTTGGTGATGCGATCGCTGCGAGCTGCCTTGACTGGCGATATGCATGGCCCTGACCTGATCCAATCCTGGTTACTCCTCCACCAGGTGGGTTTAGACCGGCCTCGCTTACAGCAGGCGCTTTCTGATTAGAATTATGTTAAATTTAATTAACATTTAAAAAGCTCTATCCTATAGTCGCTTTAGCCAAGTAGGAACTAAACCTGATTTGTTGTATCTGTCCATAGAGGCAAATAAGTGATGAAACTTTCCTGGAGAGTCCTGGTACTTTGGACATTGCCTGCTTTGGTGATTGGCTTTTTCTTCTGGCAAGGGGCATTTTCTGCCGCTCCTGCCGAAATGAGTAAGAATACTGCCAGTACCCGCATGACCTATGGTCGCTTTCTGGAATACTTGGATTCTGGTCGAGTGACCACTGTCGATCTGTATGAGGGTGGTAGGACAGCAATTGTTGAAGCCATCGATCCAGATCTTGACAATCGTATACAACGGCTGCGAGTAGATCTGCCTGGCAATGCTCCTGAACTAATTTCCAAGCTCAGAGATGCCGATGTCAGCTTTGATACCCACCCGATTCGCAATGATGGAGCGATTTGGGGAGTGTTCGGTAACCTAATTTTTCCGATTCTATTAATCGGTGGGCTGTTCTTCCTCTTCCGTCGCTCTAGCAATATTCCGGGTGGCCCGGGCCAAGCGATGAACTTCGGCAAATCGAAAGCCCGTTTCCAGATGGAAGCAAAAACCGGCATCAAGTTCGATGACGTGGCTGGCATCGACGAAGCAAAAGAAGAACTGCAAGAAGTTGTCACCTTCCTCAAACAACCAGAACGCTTCACTGCTGTTGGAGCGCGTATCCCTAAAGGCGTTCTGTTAGTAGGTCCTCCCGGTACCGGGAAAACTCTACTAGCCAAAGCGATCGCTGGAGAAGCCGGAGTTCCTTTCTTTAGTATTTCCGGCTCCGAATTCGTCGAAATGTTCGTCGGCGTTGGCGCTTCCCGTGTGCGAGACCTGTTTAAAAAAGCCAAAGACAATGCTCCCTGCCTGATCTTCATAGATGAAATTGACGCTGTGGGTCGTCAGCGGGGTGCTGGAATTGGCGGCGGCAACGACGAGCGAGAACAGACACTCAACCAGTTGTTGACAGAAATGGACGGCTTTGAAGGCAACACCGGCATCATCATCATCGCCGCTACCAACCGTCCCGACGTATTAGACGCCGCCTTGTTGCGTCCCGGGCGGTTTGACCGGCAAGTGATTGTTGATGCTCCTGACCTCAAAGGTCGCCTGGAGATATTAAAAGTCCATGCGCGCAACAAGAAACTTGCTCCCTCTGTTTCATTAGAAGCCGTTGCTAGACGTAGCCCCGGCTTTACAGGCGCAGATCTCGCCAACTTGCTCAATGAAGCTGCTATCTTGACTGCCAGACGGCGCAAAGAGGCCATCACCCTGCTCGAAATCGACGACGCTGTTGATCGGGTTGTAGCAGGTATGGAAGGCACCCCCTTGGTAGACAGCAAGAGTAAGCGGTTAATTGCCTACCACGAAGTCGGACACGCCCTGATCGGCACTGTGCTTAAAGACCATGATCCAGTGCAGAAAGTAACCTTGGTTCCACGAGGACAAGCGCAGGGATTAACCTGGTTTACCCCGAACGAAGAGCAAGGTTTGATTTCCCGCTCTCAACTTAAAGCACGGATTACCGGGGCTTTGGGGGGTCGAGCAGCAGAGGACGTAATTTTTGGCTCGGCGGAAGTCACGACTGGTGCAGGGAATGACCTGCAACAGGTAACGGGGATGGCACGACAGATGGTGACCCGATTTGGAATGTCGAATTTAGGGCCGCTGTCGTTGGAAAGCCAGAGTGGAGAGGTGTTTTTGGGGCGCGATTGGATGACGCGCTCGGAGTATTCCGAAGCGATCGCATCCCGAATCGATGCCCAAGTCCGCGCCATTGTGGAAGAATGTTACGACCTAGCGAAGCGGTTGATGCAAGAGAACCGCACTGTAATGGATCGCTTAGTCGATCTCCTGATCGAAAAAGAAACCATTGACGGCGCAGAATTCCGCCAGATTGTGGCTGAGTATACTGATGTGCCTGAAAAGCAGCAGTACGTGCCGACTCTGTGAAGAGTAGTCAGGAGTCAGGAGTCAACTGACTCCTGACTCCTTTTTTATCCCTCCAGTTCAGCGATCAACTTAGGAACCCCAGCAGTTAACACTTCATGCCCTGCGGCTGTGACTAAGACATCATCCTCAATTCGGATACCGATGCCACTCCACCGGGGATCAATCTCTGGCTGGCCTTCAGATGGCTTGGTATCAGGGACAATGTAAAGACCTGGTTCTACTGTTAGAACCTGACCAGGCTGTAAAATTTGTGCAGATTCACCATGCTGATAGACACCTACATCATGGACATCTAGCCCCAGCCAATGCCCTGTGCGGTGCATATAAAATGGCTTGTATTTCTCCTCCTCAATTAACTTGTCAATTTCACCTTTAAGGAGTCCCAGGTCGACCAGACCTTCTGTTAGTACGCGAACCGCTGTGTCGTGAATTTTGTTGTAGGGATTGCCTGGTTGAACTTGTGCGATCGCTTGCAGTTGAGCTGACAAAACAATCTCATACAGCGCCTTCTGTTCGCTCGTAAACTTGCCGTTTACTGGGAACGTACGCGTAATATCCGCATTGTAATAACCATAGGCACAACCAGCGTCAATTAGCAGCAGGTCGTTATCCTGAAGCAGGTGGTTATTCTCTATGTAATGCAGGACACAAGCATTAGCTCCAGAAGCGACAATTGAGGGATAAGCTGGCCCCATTCCACCCCTTAGGCGAAATATCCGCTCCATCTCCGCCTGAATTTCGTACTCGTAACGCCCCGGTTGTGCGATTGACTGTGCATAGTTGTGGGCTTCAACTGAGATCTCAGCTGCTTGGCGCATTAACTCTAGCTCAGCTTGACTTTTAACCAGACGCATGGTATGCAAGATCAACCCTGAGTCTTCAATCGCAGTTGGTCCAGTACCGCGCTTGGCATAAGTTGCCATCAAGCGCTGCCAATGTTTGAGGATGATTTCATTGAAAGCGCGATCGCGCCCCAAATGGTAATAAATCCGATTCGCCTTCTCCAAATACTGGGGTAGCTTCTCATCCAGTTCTGTGATCGAGTAAGCCTCATCTGCGCCAAATAGTTCTTTCGCTCCTTCTACCCCACATCTGTAGCCAGCCCAGATTTCCTTTTCACGTTCCTTAGGTTGAACGAACAGGACAAACCGGTGTTCTTGGTGATCAGGCGTTAAAACCGCCACTGCCTCTGGTTCATTAAACCCAGTCAGATAGAAAAAATCACTGTCTTGTCGGAAAGCATATTGGACATCATTATGCATAACTGCCATTGGCGCACTGCGAAACACAGCGCTCCCGGCGCCAATCTTTGACATCAATTGCTCACGACGCTGGCGATATTCTGCTTGCATAGCTGCTTTGTTTCTTATCCAGTCTAGCTAGAGTGATAAAAGTGTTTTGACCGCTTACTCATGTATTCCATGATTACAGGTAACTGGGTAAACCTGCCTGACTTGCGCTCAATCAGCGATCGCTTTTGCAGAGACTCTAGCGCTTCTAGCAATTCTCCAGCGGGGACTTTTGGTACAATATTATTTATCAATTCTGGCAGTGTGACCAACTCTCTATTAGTTGCCAGCCAGTGCATCACATGCTTCTCTAAAGTTGACAAGCGATCAAAGTGCTGGTCTAAAAGATCCTCAAGATCGCCAAAAACTACGGTATCCTGCTCCAAGAATTGAGAAATATTCCCATCAAATAAAGACTGAATCGTCGTCGCTGCAATCTTCAAGGCCAGCGGATTGCCACTGTAGAGTTCAATCAGTTTCTTACATTCATCCTGTGCTTCAACTAGACCTTTAGCTTTAAGGATTTCCTTTCCTTCCGCCTCTCCCAAACCAGTTAGTTGGAGCGAGCGCACCGGTAAAGTTTTACCTTCCTTAGCCGTTAAACCGATTGGTTTTTCCCGACTGGTTAGTATCACACAACTTTGATGACGCTCATCTCCCACACGTCGTAGCAATTGACCATATCTCTCATAGCCAGGGCGATACTGTCCACCCGGTGCGCCACTTTGTAAGATAGATTCCGCATTATCCAGCACCAACAGACAGCGTGAATAGCGCAGATACTCCATCAGGCGAGAGATTTGACCGTCTACAGTTTCTGGCAAATCAACTTCCTGCTGATCAGAGAACAAAAGGATTAACTCTGCTATGAGGTCTTTGAGAGGTAGATTATTGCGGAGAACACGCCAAATCAGGTAATCAAAATCATCCTGAAGCTGTTCTGCCAGTTTCGCTGCTAGCGCGGTTTTGCCAATTCCACCCATCCCCAGCAGCGCTACCAAGCGGCAGCGATCCTGCCCAATCCATTGCTTTAGGGTGGCAAGCTCTACTTCACGTCCATAAAACATTGAGACATCAATCGCCTCTCCCCAATCTTGGCGATCATTGCCATCAAGAGCGATGCGCGCGACCTCAGTCCTTACGGGCATCGCACTCCTCGGATCAGGAGTGACTGCTTGAATCTGTGGCAATGCTCCTGCAAAGACGCTGGATGGTGGCGAAGCGGCATACATTGCAACGTATTGCTGCTTTAGGACTCCGTAAAAGTTATTTTTGGTAACCTTCTTGCCAAATGCCTGTGATAACAATTTCCATAGCTTGTAACCAACGTCTCTGATATAACCAACTTCATAACCAGAGCTTCTTGCAATCTCTACGTAAGACTGTCCTTCCCAAGATTGCCGAAACACTATTTCTTGAACTTTGCTTGAGCGTCCTTGGTCTAGGACCCTCTCTATAATCTCTAGCGCTTCTTCAATAGTCATGACCAAAAAGCTTCAAAAGTTATTTTTTATTTGGTTGAGATCCGACAAAAGGTGGGATTGGTTTAAGTTATTTCATTTAGAGCTGTAAAGGTATCAATAAGGTTCACTTTAGCCGAACAAAGGGGAAATTAACAGGTGTTCCCTACTTGACCGACAAAAATGGAGGGTGTGAAGTGGGGACAACGCCCTACCCTAGTTTAATTCTTTTTTCTCCTTCTAAATTATATAATTATGTTTTTGAAGACCGTATAGTGCAATACAAAATTGTCAAATCCCAGGCGATATGGCCTATGGCTGGATCTTTTGGTCAAGCGGGGATACCCATCTGTTGCTGCTGATGGAACAAGGAACATCATCTACTCGTTCGGATTTCAACGAGTATACATCTACCATTGTGGCAACAGGTTAGGATAATTTCTCGCTTCCGACTAGAAATGAGTGAAATCCCAGTTATGACTTTTATTGGCGTTAGTGACTTTTTTGTGACTAGTTGTATGATTAATTCTGACTTTTAAGAATATGTCAAAGGGCTGGTCTCAAATAAGTAATGTTATTAAACAGAATTTAGTACGTAGTCTAAGCTAAATTAGCTGTTCGATTATAAATGAGCGAAAGCTTATTAATGATTTTCTACAATTTTTTTATGACTTTTGTCGGATTTTTAGCGATTGCCAAAGTCTTAATAGGTAGATACGCTTTTAGGAAGACAAGGCAAAAGTCAGGAATATCAATCTACAGAAAGAGGTCTAAAGTACTAACCTAAATTGTGTCCTTGTCCAAACTTGGGGAAATCCACACCCTCCACTTTTGTCAGCCAACTAGGTAAAGCCTGTCAATTTACCCTTTAGGGGGCTCAAGGTTACTGTATTACGTCATCAACTTGGTTTCTGATGAAGCTACTCGTCATAGCTGTTTATCTAATTGAGCCAATAGCTCTAGTGCAGGCTGGCAGAAATAACTAATCAGCTTAAGCGACCTCAGAATACCCCTCAAACTTCCACTTGAACGGCTTGGCTAAGGTGCGGTTGAAA